>Ga0172373_10007551_pt1 | contig 14073 bp, 7 predicted proteins | sample Lak10m_2_FD_114546 | JGI IMG/M metagenome (GOLD analysis project Ga0172373, IMG submission 114546) | Freshwater microbial communities from Kabuno Bay, South-Kivu, Congo - kab_092012_10m | ecosystem: Environmental > Aquatic > Freshwater > Lake | place: Democratic Republic of the Congo: South-Kivu... | reverse complement strand
CCCGCGCCTTTGGTAATCACCACAAAGTTGATCACCACCAAAATGATGAACACCACCAGACCCACTGCGTAGTTGCCGCCAACCAAGAAATGGCCAAACGATTCGATCACCTTACCTGCCGCATCAGGGCCGGTATGCCCTTCCAGCAACACCACGCGGGTCGAAGCCACATTGAGTGACAGACGCAACAAGGTAGAAATCAGCAGCACCGTCGGGAACACCGCAAAATCCAAAGGTTTGGTGGTGTTCATCGCCACCAGCAACACCATGATGGCGAGCGCAATGTTGAACGTGAACAGGATGTCGAGCAGGAATGGTGGCAACGGCAACACCATCATCGACAAGATCATCACGATAAGGATAGGCCCTGCCAATCCGCGTACACCGCCGCGTAGCAAGGCATCCTTCATGGTTTTAAGTACAGCGTCCATCGCACCCTCTTTAGCCTACCGTGCCTGCCAAATGGCTATCACGGCTTATGGCTATTATCGGGAGGGCGCGTCAAATCAAAGGAGGAAATAGAAGGGGATTTGTGCGGTTATTAGCTTCAACGAAGCCGGATCGGCTCACCATTGATACTCACGGATGGCCGTCGCTAACTCATCCAACGCAGCTTCAAGCGCTGTCACCGCCTCAGCCAAACCAGGCCCCGCCGCCACTTGCTCGACCTTTGCCGCCGCTTGCATGGCGCGCTCGGCGGCGAAGATGCCCACCATGCCTTTGAGCGCGTGCGCGCTGTGGCGCACGGCATCGAAGTCGCCCTCCACCTGCCCCTGTTTGATCTTTGCCAGATGCGGCGGCGCGTCTTCAAGAAAGAGGCGAACAATCTCGTCAAACAGTGCTTTGCTGTCGTCCATGGTTTGGCGCGCTTTGCCAAAATCCGCCACACTCAATGGGGTCGCCGGCGTAGTCGCGGCGGCTTCATTTCGCACTACGCCTTGCGCCAAGCTGTCCAACTCATGCCACAAGGCATCCGTATTGATAGGCGTGGTCAGATAGCCATCCATGCCGTGACTCAGACATTCTTCGCGAGCCCCCGCCATGGCGTGCGCTGTCATGGCGATGATGTGGATATGTTGACCCCGTATTTTTTCCGCCTCTCGGATGCGATGCGTCGCTTCATACCCATTCATCACGGGCATGTCCACATCCATCAAAATGGCATCGAAGGTGCCGTTCTGCCAGCGTTCGAGCGCCTCTTGTCCATTGTTGGCAACGCTCACGCTGTGCCCCATCTTTTCCAGCACACGCACGGCCAACAGCTGATTCACCGCGTTGTCTTCTGCCAATAACAAATTAAGTCGCTGCCTCGATTCGCGTAAGGAGTGGCGTGTGACCAGCGGGGTATCTGCTGCGAGCGGTTCACCCAGTGCCGTCATGATGGCATTCAGCAGTTCCGACTGCGACACGGGCTTGGTCAAATAGCCCGCAATGCCCAGCTCACGGCACCGTGCCGCGTCGCCGCGCTGTCCCTCCGAGGTCAACATCATCACCGCCGCCCCCACATACTCGGGGTGCTGGCGTATGCGCTCTGCCAATGTGAAACCGTCCATCGCCGGCATTTGCACGTCCAATATTGCCAAGCCATAGGGCTGCCCGGCTGCCGCTGCACGCTGCAATTCAGCCAAGGCCTGTTCGCCATTGGCCACCAGTGTGGGCACCATCTGCCAATTCACCAACATCTCGTGTAGCAAGCGGCGATTGGTTGCGTTGTCGTCCGCTACCAGCACGGGCATCCCCACCACCCGCCCCGTGCGCTGGTAACGCACGAGCGGATCGGCAGACAGCACAGGGAGCGTCAGCTCGAAATGGAAGGTCGTGCCTTGGCCGATCTCGCTTTCAACCGCAATCTGCCCGCCCATCAATTCGATCAACTGTGCCGAAATGGTGAGCCCCAAGCCTGTGCCGCCATATTTGCGCGTGGTTGAGGTGTCCGCCTGCGAGAACGATTCAAAGATGGTCTGGAACTTGTCCTTGGGAATCCCGATACCGGTATCGCGCACGCCAAAACGCAGCCCGATACTGCCGTCATGCAAAGGACGCGTCACATTCACGGCTACCTCGATCTCGCCTGTCTCGGTGAATTTGATGGCGTTCCCCACCAGATTGACAATGACTTGACGCAAACGCCCCGGATCGCCCAGCAACTTGTCCGGCACATCGGCTGCCACATGCAACAGCAACTCCAACCCTTTTTGATGTGCGCGCACGGCCAATGAGCGCATCGTGTCGCGCATCATCATCTCCAGCGAAAACTCGATGGTCTCAATGTCCATCTTGCCCGATTCGATCTTGGAGAAATCGAGGATGTCATTCACGATATGCAACAGCGAATGGGCAGAAGATTTCACAACGCCCAAATACTCCCGCTGTTCTTTATTCAACTCGGTATCCAACGCCAAGTCGGTCATGCCGATGATGCCGTTCATCGGCGTGCGAATCTCATGGCTCATGTTGGCCAAGAAGTCACTCTTAGCTTTGGCCGCCTGCTCGGCGCTACGCTTGGCTTGACGCAGGATGTCTTCCACCTGCTTGCGCTCGGAGATGTCGGCGTTGGTTCCCGTCATGCGCAATGCGCGACCTTGTGCGTCGCGTTCCACCACTTTGCCGTGGGTCGCCACCCACAACCATTCGCCGTTCGCCCGCTTGACGCGATATTCGGTAGCGTAATGGCTCAACGCCCCTTTCAGTACCGGCGCCAGATTGTTGCGTACCACTTCACGATCATCGGGATGGATGCGGTTGAACATCTGTTCCACTGTGCCCATCGTCTCTTCCGCCACCCCGCTCAACATCTCTGCCCAACGACTGCTGAGATAGATGCGGTCATGGTCGAGGTCCCAATCCCATAGCGCCAAGTTGGAACCTTCCAGCGCCAAATTGAGACGCTCCTGCGTGAGGTGCATGAACAACTCGTTCTTCTTGCGATCCGAAATATCCTGAAAAGCGACGACGATGTTGTCGATGTCGCCGTTGCCCGTGTAAGCCGCTTTGGAAGAGATCGCCACCGGAAAGGTCGTGCCGTCTTTGCGCACGAACACTTGGTCATCCAATTGCCCTTGCCCATATTCGTTAATCATGACGAAGATCGGACACCGCTCGGCAGGCAGCGGTTCGCCGGCTGCTGTCTGCGTATGAATGGTGTCGTGCACCCGCATCCCGATAAACTCATCGCGTTTCCACCCCAGCATCCTTTCCGCTTCCGAGTTCATGTAGATACAGCGCCCATGTGCATCCTGCACATACAGGCCTTCACCCAAAGTCTCGCTGATGCGCTCGTAGAAGGCGCGCTGTTCCGCCATCGTGATATCGCTCATCTTGCGCTCGGTGATGTCGGTGCGAATGGAAACATAGCGCAACGGTTTCCCGTCCTCGTCCATGAAGGGCACGATCGTTGATTCAACCCAGTACCGGCTGCCATCTTTGCGTTTGTTCATCACTTCGCCGTGCCATACCTCGCCGCGACCGATGGTGGCCCACATGGTCTTGAAGAACTCGCGAGGGTGATAGCCTAAATTGAGCAAACGATGATCCTGCCCCATCAACTCTTCGCGGCTGTATTGGCTGACCTCGCTGAACTTGTCGTTGGTATAGAGGATCTTGCCGCTGCGGTCGGCAATGCTGACGATGGAATGCTGGTCGAGCGCGTATTTTTGGAATTCAAGTTCGCGCAACGAGCGGCTCAACTCACTTTGAGTGCGTTGAATGCGCAGCAATGACCACGCGCCGTAACACAACCCGGACAAGGCGAAGAGCATCAACCAGAAACGATACCGATCGGCATGCTGCTCCGCTTTCTCGAAATCGTCACCGTAACGCGCGATGGCTTCATCCAGGGCTTCACCACCGGTCAGCGCGAACAGGTGTTGCAAAGTGTCTTCCGTGGCTTGGCGGTAATCCAGCAGGATGCGTGCATGGTGCAACAGGGCAGCCACCTCGGCTTGGCGCGCTGCCGTGTAACGTCCAACAATGGTGGCCACCTCTTTCATGTCAACTTCAATGTGATCACGCAACTCAGGTTGCAGCGTGTTCTGATAGGTCAGCATGTCCACCACCAGATGGTCCCGCAGCGCCTCCTCCAACGGTTCGCCACCCCGTAATGTGCGGTTAATCTCACTCGCTGCGAGCGGAAAGTAGCGCACCGAATTACGCAGCACGGCGTATTCAGATTTGAAGCGCTCCAGCAACTTCAGCTTTTGCGCATGCTGTTCACGAAACTGCTGAAACGACTCGCCCACCGGGTTCGCGACACTCACGAACAGATCGGGACGCCGCTGCTCGATGCTGTGAATCAACACGTCCATGTGCTGTTCGGTCTGTACCAGCGGGTCGTAATTCTGCAAACGGTTGCTGAAACGTTGCAGCACATACAGCGATAGGCGTTTATCGAGCTGACGCAACTGGCGTAACTCGCTGCTTAACTCCACCTCCTCGCGCACATTCACCGCTGTGGATTGCAGATAAAGAAACAGCAACATCCCTAGCATCGCCAACCAACCGATGGGCTGCAACCAATTGCGTGGCTTCATCATGGCGCCACCTCGACATGCTCACCGGTGAGAGACAGCAAGAAGGCGACGATAGATTCCACATCCTCATCCGGCATGGAGCGACCCAGTTGGTAATGCGCCATGGTGCGCACCGCATCCTGTAAGGTGTCAGCGCTGCCGTCGTGGAAATAGGGGTAGGTGAACGCCACGTTGCGCAACGGAGGCACGCGGAAAAAATGGCGGTCGGCCTCGTCATGGGTCACGTTGTAACGCCCGTTATCGGCTTCGGTGGGATTGCCTCGGTCACCGAAATAGTCCGCCATCAGTCCCAGACGTTCATAGAAATTGCCGCCGAGATTGATGCCCTGATGACAGGACACACACCCGTAACTCTGGAAAAGTTGCCAGCCATGACGGGCATCGGCATCCAGTGCAGCCGCGTCACCACGCAGGAAACGATCGAACGCGGAATCAGGCGTGAGCAACGAGCGTTCAAAGGTGGCGATGGCATCCTTGATGTTGTCTGGCGTCAGACCGTCCGCATAGCTCTTGCGGAAACGGGCTGCATAGTCGGCGTCATTCTTCAACTTGCCGATCACCTGACCCCAGTTGGAAGCCATCTCCAATGGATGATTCACCGGCCCTTCGATCTGCGCTTCCAGTGTGGGCGCACGGCCATCCCAGAACTGCACGAAGTTGAGGCCACTATTCAGAACGGTCGGCGCATTGATGCCGCCCACGCCGCCATTCACCCCTACTGATCGCGCCCGATTGTCCACCCCGCCGCCATTCAGGTCGTGACAACTGGCGCAGCTGACCGTGTCATCGCTGGACAGACGCACGTCATGAAACAGACGTTTGCCCAGCGCCACCTTGGCACCATCCAATGGCAGGTTATTGGGGATTGGCTGGGTAAGACCAAAATCGGTAGGCACACTCGGTGCCCACTTGACCTGTGTCTCGCGCCGATCCGAGTGCACTGCATACCAAGCCAGCAACGCCACGAGCGCCAGCATGGCCAACCCTGACAGCAGCAGCACCTGGCGTGGCTGTGCTTTAATCCAGCGTGCGATCTCGAAGTTCAATTTCATCATCCTTGTAACGATTCTTAATCTTCAAAATCTCGTCAAAATCGGTGAAGAAAGCCTCCACGCAGGCCGGATCGAAATGCGTCCCAGCGCCATCGCGCAACAGCTGGCTCGCCTTTTCCAACTCCCATGCTGGCTTGTAGGGTCGCTCCGAAGTCAGCGCATCGAACACGTCCGCCACGGCAACGATGCGACCGAATAAAGGAATGTCCTCGCCCTTCAGCCCGCGCGGATACCCACTACCATCGAACTTCTCATGGTGAGTATGGGCGATCTCGGCAGCCACTTTAAGCATGTGCGAACTGGCGCTGTTGAGCACCTCATAGCCGATGACGGCATGCTGTTTCATGATGGAGAACTCGTCCGGCGTAAGCTTGCCGGGCTTGAGCAGAATGAGATCGGGCGTGCCGACCTTGCCAATGTCGTGCATGGGTGCCGCTTCCAACAACAACGCTTGCTGTTCGATGGAAAGCCCCATGACACGCGCAATGTGGCACGAGTAATGCGCCATGCGCAGGATGTGCGCGCCAGTCTCGGGATCGCGATATTCCGCCGCCTTGGCCAGACAGAAGATGGTCTCGCGTTCTTGCGCCACGATCTGCTCGGTCGCCTTGCGCACCTCCTCCGCCAATTGCGCGGCGCGATCCTGCAATAACTTGTGGCTCTTGCGCAGCGCGAGCATGTTCTTGGCGCGGGCGAGGAACTCGGCATTGTCCAAAGGTTTGGTCAGAAAGTCCGTAACCCCTTGTTGCAAGGCCTCGTAGCGCAGTTCGATCTCGTGATTGGCGGTCACCATCAGCACAGGCGTGTCCGGATGACGCTCGCGAAACTGTCTGGTCAGATCGGTACCATTCATCTGCGGCATCATGTAATCCACCACCACCAAATCGGGATCGTTATCCAAACACCACGCCAGCGCCGGCACTGGATCGGTGAAGCACACAGGCTCGCAATCAGGCAATCTTTTGACTAGATGTTGCAACAAGGTCACATTGATCTGCGCGTCGTCGATGACGGCTACTTTCATATCCCCTCCACCACTTGTCTCTATCACTTACCCATGGGTATCGGCATCGTTTTCCATTTCTTGAGGGCGTTGCATCGCCGGGTCGAGTTCATTGGGCACGGGCAATTCCCCTGGCAACTGCGGCATGATCCCGCCCTGTTGTTGATAACGTTTCAATTGATGGACATAGGCCAGCACCTCGGCCACCGCATTAAACAGGGCTTCCGGAATAGGCGCGCCGAGGTCGGTGTGTTTATGCAGGGCACGCGCCAAAGGCGGTGCTTCCAGGATGGGCACGCGATGCTCGGTGGCGATCTCTTTGATGCGGGCGGCTAACAGATGCGACCCTTTGGCGACGACAATCGGCGCGCGCATCTTGTTCTCGCTGTATTTCAGGGCGACCGCGTAGTGGGTCGGGTTGGTCACCACTACATCGGCTGTGGGGATGGCGGCCATCATGCGGCGGCGTGCAATCTCGCGCTGCATGCTGCGGATACGTCCCTTGACCTGGGGATCGCCCTCGGTCTCTTTCGATTCCTGACGCACCTCTTCCTTGGTCATCTTCAGCTTCTTGTTGTGTTCCCACAATTGGAACGGCACATCAATGGCCACGATGATGAGCATCCCCATCATCACAGCGGCAAAACTCCACCAGATGAGACTCCCCAGATGCGGGATGGAACGGGTGACTGGCTCGCTGATGAGCGACATCACCGACTCACGGTTATGCCATACCACCCACGCCCCGATGATGCCCACGATCAGCGTCTTGCCTATGGCCTTGAGCAACTCCACCAGACTATTCATCGAAAACATGCGAGCGATGCCCGCAATGGGGTCGAGTTTGGAGAACTTGGGGGCGAGTGCCTTGGTGGAGAACAACCAACCGTTCATGAGCAGGGGCGAGAACGCCGCTACCAACAGCACCAATATCAAGAAAGGCAAGAACGACACCAGCATGTCGATGCTCAAATCGCGCAGATGCGGCAGCAACTGTTCGGGATTAAAAACCAACTGGCGATCGAACGTCAGCCCCTCGCTCAACATCTTGAGTAAAGCCTGAGCGAAATGAGCGCTCATCATCCACAGCCCCGCCCCCCCCACCATCATGACAAGGAAAGTGGTCAACTCGCGCGAGCGCGCAACCTGTCCCTCCTCACGCGCCTTGTCTAATTTGCGCTGTGAGGGCGATTCCGTTTTTTCGAGGTCGCTGTCTTGATCGGCCATTTTTCTGCGTTTGATCCCAGATAGTTCAATAGAACCTGTAGTCCCTTCCCCCTCTCAGGGGGAAGGTTAGCTTGGCCTGTCCTGAGCCTGTCGAAGGAGGGGGGTATCCATCAGTACCACCAAGTTTCTACCCCCACCCTAGCCCTCCCCCTGCATGGGGGAGGGAACGATCTGCTTAATGAATGACTCACCTTTATAGGTAAGACCATTATGCGAACGCCGCGTCTAGTCAAAGGTTGGAAATGGCGGGATTTCCCCCGCTTGTTGGAAGGATGGCGTTGCCGGCGCAGGACTAACATGCCCCTCATCGGCGATTCCCTCTCAAGCTATGCGCGAATCTGCCGATAGACCCAGCACTCAGCATTTGTACGGAGGAACAATATGAAAAGGCAGATCACACCGACCGCCGTCGAGAAAGTGATGCGAGAAGACGACTTCATCGTCTCCATGACCGACCTGAAAGGTCGCATCACTTACGGCAACCGTATCTTCATCGAATTCTCGGGCTACTCGGAAAAGGAGTTGTTGGGTAGCCAACACAACATCATCCGCCACCCCGACATGCCGCGCGCCGTATTCAAACTGCTGTGGGACAAGATACAGAACAAAGAAGAATGCTTTGCGTATGTAAAAAACATGTCCAAAGACGGCAGCTTCTACTGGGTGTTCACCAACGTCACGCCCACCTTCGACCCGGCGGGCAACATCACCGGCTATTTCTCGGTGCGACGCAAACCCAAACTCAGCGGCATCGAGGCCGTGACCCCGTTGTACGCCGCCATGCTGGAGGCCGAGAAGCAGGCCGGCCCCGCCAATGCCATCGAAGTCTCGACCAAAATCCTGGTTGATGTACTCAAACAAAAAGGAATGAGCTATGACGAACTGGTCCTTGCAATCTAGGATTTCCGCCCTGCTGTGGGCGTTTTCCTTCGGCACGCTGGTCACCATCCTGACCAGTTTCTATCTGCACGGCTTTGAGCCGGTGATGCTGGTTTTCTTGGCCATGGGTATCGCGGTCGCCCTGTGGGGACAATGGGAAGCCAAGAAATGGCTGTCGCCGCTGCCCAAGTTGGAAGCCGTCATCCATGAGGTCGCTGCCGGAAAATTCAACAGCCGCGTGACAGGCATCTCCGAAAGTCAAGATGAGATCAGCCTGCTGTGCTGGGATATCAACGACATGCTGGATCAACTGGCCGCTTTCTTCCGCGAGCAAGAAACCAGCTTCCGCTCCAACCTGAACAATAATTTTTCGCGTAATGCCATGAACGCGGGCATGCATGGTGGTTTCAAAAAAGGGCTGACCAATCAAAACATCCTGCTGGAAAGCATGACCCAGCAAAAACTGGGGGCCATGCGCAACCGCATTCTGTCGCAGGCACACAGCCTCAATACTGAAAACCTGCTGAAGAATTTAGTTTCCAGTCAGGTTGACCTCAAAGTCATCAACGACAACATGTCCGACCTCGCCGCCCTCTCTCGGCGCACCCGCGAGGATGCCGAAGAAAGCCGCACCTCGGTGCAGGATGTGGTCGGTCGTTTGTCCGGCATCGTCGAACGCGTCAACCACGCCAACGAGGCCATCACCAAACTCAACGAACGTAGTAGCGAGATCAACAAGGCAGTGGGCCTCATTACCTCCATCGCCGACCAAACCAATCTATTGGCACTGAACGCGGCCATCGAAGCCGCCCGTGCAGGCGAGGCAGGACGCGGCTTTGCGGTGGTGGCAGACGAGGTGCGCAAACTGGCGGAGAACACCAAGAACGCCTCCGAATCCATCGGCAAGATCATGCTGATGTTGCAGGACGAGGCCTCCAAGATGTTGACCGACTCGGAAGAGATGCACGAGATCGCCAACTCGTCGCAAGGGGCCATCGGCAAGCTGGAACAAAAGTTCGGCCAATTCTATGAGTCTGCCGTCACCACCTTGGCCAGCGCACGCTACGCGCAGGACCTCAGCTTCGCCTCCCTCGTCAAAGTGGATCACGTCATCTACAAACAGCGTGCCTACGTGCTGGTGAACGATTCCAGCAACGACGAATTCAAGAAGATGGTGGGCGTGGATCACCAAGGTTGTCGCCTTGGCAAATGGTATGAAGGCGCGGGCAAGGAAGTATTTGGTGATGCCCCGTCCTTCCGCAAACTGCTCGATCCGCACAGCAAGGTTCACCAATCCGTCCACCAGATGTTGCATCTGCTGGATGGGAAGTGGGAACACGACGAGAAGATCCAGGACAAGATATTGGAATCTTTACGCAACGCAGAAAGTGCCAGCTTGGATGTGATGCACGTGCTCGACCAGATCGTGGCCGAAAAACATCCCGAAGTCGCTCCGCAGAAATAAAGTGGGCACAGATTGAAGCACAGGTGAAGGAATACGCGACTCCCTAAGGCAGGCAAATCACGCCGAGACCGTCTTGGTGTACACCGTCTGCCCGCGCAGTTTGAAGTAGGCCGCCGCATGAATGAAATTCTCCGAATGTCCGGCGAACAGCAAACCGTCGGGACGCAACAGCGGAGCGAACTTCTTGAGGATGGACAGCTGCGTGTCCTTGTCGAAATAGATCATCACATTGCGGCAGAAGATGCCGTCCAACGGCCCGCGCAGGGGGTAACTCGCCTCTTGCAGATTGATGCGTTTGAATTCGATCATGCGCTTCAGCTCGGGACGCACACGGAAACAACCCGCCTCAGCTGGCGTGAAGAAACGCTCGACACGCTGGGGGGACAACTTCGAGACGGCCTCCGCCTTGTACATCCCCTCGCGCGCACTCGCCAACACATGACTGTCCAAGTCGGAGGCGATGATGCTCACGCCATGTTCACTTCCCAGCGTCTCGATCACCGTTATTGCCATGGAATAGGCTTCCTCGCCGGTGGAGCAGGCAGAACACCACAACTGGATGGGATGCGACTTACCCAACTTGCGTAGATGCTCGGCCAGCAGCGTGAAGTGATGCGCCTCGCGAAAGAAAGAGGTGAGGTTGGTGGTGAGCGAATTGGTGAAGGCTTCCCACTCCCCTTCGTTCCCGCGTTGCAACAACGCCAGATATTCCGCAAAGGTCTTCAAACCGGTTGCGCGCAAGCGTCGCGCAAGGCGGCTATACACCAGCTCACGCTTGCTATCCGCGAGGGCGATACCGGCATAGTCGTAAATCAGCGTGCGGACCTGCTGGAAATCCTGATCGGTGAATTCGAACTCACGCATCGTTAGCGCGTACCAAGTTCTCAAATTCGCGCGCACTCAAGGGTCGGCTGAAATGAAAGCCTTGTGCCAGCTCGCATCCCTGCGCGGTCAACAAACTGCGCTGACTTTCCGTCTCCACCCCTTCTGCCACCAACCCCATGCGCAAAGTGTGCGCCATACCGATGATGGTTTTGACCATCTCCGCATCATCCGGGTCTTGGTCGGCATCCTTGACGAAGGATCGGTCGATCTTGAGCGTACTAATGGGAAAGCGTTTGAGGTAGGACAAACTCGAATAGCCAGTACCGAAATCATCGAGGACGAGCTTAACGCCCAATGCGCGAATCTCTGACAGCACATTCCCCGTCCCCTGCGGATCGAGCAGCAGGCTTTCCGTCATCTCGATCTCGATCCGTTGCGGATCAACCCCCGTGGCGGCCAACGCCAGTTTCAGCTCGGCCAACAATTCCCCTGGGCGCATGAATTGGCGCGGCGAAACGTTGAACGCCACCTGCAAATCCAGCCCCGACTGTTGCCACAGCGCCGCCTGTTGGCACGCCTCGCGCATCACCCAGTTGCCGATGTCGATGATCAAAGTGCTGTGCTCAGCGATGGGGATGAATTCGGCGGGCGAAATCAAGCCTTCGCTTGGGTGGTTCCAACGAATAAGCGCCTCACACCCCACGATCACGCCGCTCTCCAGCGCCACTTTGGGCTGGTAATGCAATTCGAATTCGCCGCGTTCCAAGGCTTTATGCAGCAGGCGTTCGATGCGCAGACGCGCCATCGCGCGCGCGTGCAGGGCGGCGGTATAAAAACGATAGGTGGCACGTCCTTGCTGCTTGGCTTGGTACAGAGCGGCATCTGCATTCTTGAGCAAGGTCTCACTATCCTTGCCGTCCTGTGGACAGATGGCGATACCCACGCTGGGAGTAACATGCAACTCTTCCTCGCCGATCTGTATGCGCTCTCCCACTAGCGTCAATATTTTTTGCGCCACGGCAGCGACATCTTCACCGTTGGAAATATCGTTCAGCTTGATGACGAATTCATCGCCACCCACGCGCGCCAACGTGTCCTCGGTACGCACACAGCTCTGCAAACGCTGCGCTACCACCTGCAATAGCTGATCGCCCACCGCATGCCCCAAGGTGTCGTTGACATCCTTGAAATGATCCAGATCAAGGTACAACACCGCCATCTGCCCACCGTGTCGCAATATCCCTTTGATTAACTGATTCAGGCGGTCTTGTAGCAGGCGGCGATTAGGCAGCCCAGTGAGCGGATCGTGAAAAGCGAGGTGTTCGATCTGGCGTACAGCCGCTTTCTGCTCGCTTGTGTCGCGGAACACACACTGAAATATCTCATCCCCCGACGGCAACACCGCGCACCGCACCGATACACTCACCTCGATCAATTGTCCGCCGCGTGTGCGATATTTCGAATCGAACTCATCGTGACCGGACATGCGCATCTTCTCGGCATGGGCAACGACTGCCGCCGCATCTTCGTTAGCCTCGATATCGCTCACCTTAAGGCTCAGCAATCCCTCGGAATCGTAGCCCAGCAAGCGCAACGCTTCTTGGTTATGCGACACGATGTGCAACTCGTGGTCAATCAGCAACACGCCCTCGGGCATCTGCTCAAACAATGCGCGGTATTGCTGACGCGCGCTTTCGGCAGACAGCTCGGCTTCCTTGCGCGTCTGAATATCCTCGATGATGGAAATGCCGTAATCAGGCATGCCATCCTCCTTCCATACCAAGCTCACCGTTACCGCCACCCAGACAATAGAACCGTCCTTGCGAAGGTAGCGTTTTTCCGTGTGGAAGCGCTCGATCCGGCGATCAAACAGATGGCTCAATTGCTCTAAATCGCGCCCCAGATCGTCTGGATGCGTGATGCCTTGGAACGACTTTTCCAACAACTCCGCTTCGCTGTAACCCGTGATCTGGCTCAAGGCGCGATTGACGCGCAACCATTTACCGTTCAGCGCCAAGTGGGCCATCCCCACCGCAGCCATATCGAAGGTTTGTTGAAAGAGCTTTTTCTGCGCACGCAGGTCCTCAAGGATGGCGTAACGTTCTGACACATCGTGGAACACCATCACCACCCCGACCATCTTCCCGGTGCGGTCGAGTACCGGGGAAGCCGAATCCTCGATGGCGAAAGTGCGCCCGTTGCGTTGCGTCAGGCGCATGCCATTCGCCATGGGCACCGCCTTGCCATCGCGTAGCACGCGCGCCACGGGCGATGCGATGGCCTCGCCGCTGGCCGCATCGCTCAAGGGCAACACCTCATCCAGCGGCTTTCCCTGTGCCTCGGCCTGCGTCCAGCCCGTGTAGTACTGGGCAATGCCGTTGAGCGATTCCACTTTGCCTTGCACATCAGTCACCACCACGGCATCGCCGATGGATTCATAGATGGCGCGTGTGCGTGCATCCCCCCGATTCAGTTCCGCCAAGGCACGCCAGATATACACGGCAACCGCCATCACGCCTATGGGCAACAAGGCCAAAAGTGCCAGTAGATAAACCGGCCCCATGCTTTGTCCAAGGTCGGCATCGGTACGCCGATAGCGCGCCTCCAGTTGCTGCTGGGTGTCTTGCTGCGCCTGCTGCAAGGCCAGACGTAACGCACGGTCACGTCCGCTCATTTGCTCATCCACCGCGCGTATCGACAATGGTTGGCGCGCGTCATAACGCCGCCAAGCCGATTCGTATTCGGCAATCAGCTGTTTATGCTGTGATTGGAGTTGATGCAGAACATCGCCGTTCAATCCACTTCTGTGCAACGCATCCTCAGCCTGAGCCAAGGCGGACTGAACGGCTTGTTGCGCTTGCAAAAACGCAGTGTGATGCTTGTCGCGCAATACAGGATCGTGTGCGCGCAACAACAAGTCTTTCCATTCTTGAGTCTGTGCTGCCTGCGCGGTAACCGCAGCGGTCAAGGCCGCCCCTAACTGCGCCAATTGCTGGCGCTCCACGTGCGCACCCGTTCGAGTATCACGCCAGACAGCGTATCCACCCCACGCGGCCAACACGACCCAAGCAGTGATGGCAACGAGACTTAATG
>Ga0172373_10007547_pt1 | contig 14075 bp, 10 predicted proteins | sample Lak10m_2_FD_114546 | JGI IMG/M metagenome (GOLD analysis project Ga0172373, IMG submission 114546) | Freshwater microbial communities from Kabuno Bay, South-Kivu, Congo - kab_092012_10m | ecosystem: Environmental > Aquatic > Freshwater > Lake | place: Democratic Republic of the Congo... | reverse complement strand
TCCCGCCGAACGCTGCGAAGGGCTGTGAATTTGCTGGAATTCTGCTCCTGCGGTGCCATGTACCTTAATGCTGTAATGACGCTTCCGGGGACAGTCCCCGACAACGGTTCCGGTCCTGCGGATTCTAACGGTTCGTCGGTCCGTATCAGTTCCTCCGCCCAGCCAAATCCTGCTTGTCAGCCCCGGAATCACCGCCTGCGGGGACTGTCCCCGTTGTCCCGCCGAACGCTGCGAAGGGCTGTGAATTTACTGCAATTCCGCCGTGAAGGTGCCATGTACCGTAACGCACTGGAGCCACGACCGTCAGGGAGTGGAGTCACCACCAAACCGCCCAGTCAGAAATGCCCACATACACGGCACCCAAAGGGTCCAATTGCTGCTGCGTTTCCGGCCTGTAACGCCCGTTCCATCAGGCTGGCATGATATGCCGGGTCGCGCCGTCCTCGAGCCCCGTCGCCCTGTACGGGGTGTTCTAGGCAAATACCTACAATTTTCCGGATGGCACACGTCGGCCACTACGAGGTTGGGGTGGCCCTGGATTTTTGTACGCCGACGGCGATTATCCTGCGCCACAGCCACGTTATGGCCACTGCGACAACACCACCTCGACTTATCAATCCCCTGTACCGACACAGACCGTCTCAGGGACGACGCCGAGAGTTGGCCTTACTGGCCGAAATGCATCCAGGGCTGGCTTCCCAAGGTATCACCTCATGCTGTTAGAGCTGGCCTTCCAGGTCGCAATCGCAAAACGGCGGCCCTTTCGCAGTTGGCCGTTTCGTTGCGGTCCCATGAAAGCAAAAGACACAGAACCCGGTGGCCCGTCAAAAACATCCCCACAACTCGCATTTCCACACCGTATCATCCTCCCGGTATACCGCACATCGGAAGGCCACTGCAGGTTGGCGGCAGCACGCGGGCAGAGACTCGTGGATGATCGGTTGCCGATCTTCGCTTGAATTGTCATGATTTGTGATTCACTTGCCCGAGCACCCGTGTGGCACGGGCTCTGTTCATTTCTTTCCCACCGTTCGGCCACCGCTTATGAAGACGCGCCTGTTTTTCATGATGTTTCTGGAATTCTTCATCTGGGGCGCGTGGCTGCCGCTGATTTTCGGCTACCTGCCGCTGCTGGATTTTTCCGCAGGTCAGCAGTCTTTAATCCTCAACGCCTTCCCAATTGCTTCACTGCTGGGGATGTTTTTCAGCAATCAGTTTGCGGACCGGAACTTTGCGGCCGAGCGTTTCCTGGCATTCAGCCATCTCGTCGGAGGCCTTGCGATGCTGGGGCTGGGATTTGTGACCGACTTCTGGACATTTTTCGTCCTGATGTCCATCCACTGTGTGTTGTATGTGCCAACGATCTCGATCACAAATACGGTGGCTTTCGCCAACATGAAGGATGCTCAGGCCGAATTCGGCGTGGTGCGACTTGGGGGCACCATTGGCTGGATTGCGGCTTCGCTGCCGTTCACGTTTATCTTTGTTGACTGGAAACTGGTGGAAGCGGCGAATGCCCAGGGGTTTGTGAACTGGCTTGGTACAGTGCTTGGCAGCGGACTTCAGGAGGATGCTCTGCGGGACGCCACGAAGTACACCTATATTGTTGCGGGGATCGCGTCTCTGCTGCTGGCCGGATACAGTCTGACGCTCCCGCACACGCCCCCCAAACCAGCTTCCGGGGACGGATCGCAGTCACTGGCCTTTGTTGAAGCCCTGAAACTGCTCAAACACCCGTTTGTGCTCGTGCTCTGGATCGTGGCTTTCCTCGACTCCTTCGTTCATAACTGTTACTTCAACTGGACAGGTCAGTTTCTGCAGTCGGCAGCCGTCGGCGTTCCAGGAAACTGGGTGATGCCGGTGATGAGCATCGGGCAGGTTGCGGAAATTCTGACGATGCTTGTGCTCGGGGTTGCGCTGCGGACGCTTGGCTGGCGGACCACGATGATCGTGGGCGTACTTGGGCACGCGCTGCGATTCGCGATTTACACGTGGTATCCCGACAAGGGAACGATTATCGCCATTCAGGTCGTCCACGGAATTTGTTACGCCTTCTTCTTTGCGACCGTATACATCTTTGTGGACGAATACTTTCCAAAGGATGTGCGCACCAGTGCTCAGGGTTTGTTTAATGTGATGATTCTGGGCTTTGGCGCTCTGGCCGCCAACACGCTCTGCCCGTGGCTTCTTGAACGCAGCACGACCACGACAGCTTCCATCGTCGATAATGTGGAGGTGCAGAAGAAGGTCATCAACTTCAGCGAGTTATTCCAGGTACCGCTGGCGGCCTCAGTGATTGCTGCGGTTGCGCTGGCCGTGCTTTTCCATCCCCCAAAGAAAGCGGCAACTGCAGCGGGTACTGCTGCCGCTGCCCACTGATTCCGTCAAGGATGGCAGCGAATGTCGCAGCCGAATCGACAGCCCCCCAGTCTGCACCAGCTGCTGGGGGGCTGCATTTTTTCCGGCCTCCTGCTCATAGCCCTGATTCTGCTGCCGGACTGGCTGCCACTGGGAGTTCCCGGTGAGTGGGTTTGGCCGAGGCTGGCGGTACCGGCGGACGTTCCGGAGTTGATTGAGCGCGGTGTGCCTGCGTTCGTGGTCGGACTGCTGATGCTGGGAATTGCGGCATTGGGAGACCGTTCCCCGCCGCGGCTGCGTCGCTGGCAGAGACACCTGTTCGCGGTGCTGCTGGCGGGCGGCGGCGTGGCCTGGCAGCTGGCGGTACTGTCCGCGACTCCGTCCCCGCATCGGGAGCTGCGTTTACTGTGGGTGAACTACGATCCGTATGCCACTGGCTATTTCCTGGATGCACGAACTGACCAGCGATCACTTGGCGAATTTCTGGCAGCCTGCGAAGCGGAAACGGCAGCCGGGGACGTTCTTCACCGCGGCACCCACCCGCCCGGTCTGCCGCTGCTGAATCGACTGCTGCTCCGGTTGACACATGGTGCACCGGGCCTGTCGAGGGCGTTCAATGGACTTGTCGAGGGCAGAAGCATGGAATATTTTCGCAGCCTTGAGCGGCAGGCCGGGCTGGCTCCGCCACTGACATCCACCGAGCTGGCAGCTCTGCTGCTGCTTGCCGCCGCAGCCCTCGGCAGTTGTGCCGCTCTGCCAATTCTCGTACTGCTGCTGCTGGAACCGTTCACCGGATATCGCACAGCGTGGAGGGTGGCTGCGTTCACGACCGGATTGCCTGCAGTCTCTGTATTTCTGCCGCGTTCCGACATGCACTATGCGGCCTCGGGGTGCCTGCTCCTGCTGCTGGCTGGTCGGGGAATGATTGCGGCGACCGCGAGCCGGCGCTTGTTGTATGCCGGTTTGGCAGGGCTATGGACATTTGCCTGTCTGCAGGTGAGTCTGGCGCACCTGCCTGTTGTTTCAGCAGTTGGGTTGTGGATGATTCTCGACGCCATGCCGCGGCCACGGACTGGCTGGCGGAATATTGGTACATTCTGGGCGGGATTGATCACAGCACTGCTGCTGGCGGCTGTGGCCTTCGCGCTGCTCACAGGATGCAGACCATGGGTGGTGTGGCGTCAGAACCTGGTGAATCATGAAGCATTTTACGGCCAATATCCGCGGACGTGGTGGAAATGGCTGCTGCTGAACCCGCTGGAGCTGATGTTTGCGGCCGGTCCGCCACTGGCACTCGCCGGGGCAGCGGGCCTGCTTCAGACGCTGCGGGGGCGACTTTCTGGGTTGGCAGCAGGTCCGGAGAAATCACTGGCTGTGGCACTGTTTTCTGTATGGCTGCTGCTGCTGCTGTCGGGAAAAAACCAGGGCGAAGCGGCTCGATTGTGGACTTTTGTCACGCCCTGGGTGGCGATTGCTGCTGTGCCGCTGCTGGCAGCCGGCGGTGGTGGCACGGCCCGTCCGCTGGGGGCAGGGAAAATCCTGTGGCTGTTGCTGCTCGCAGCTCAACTGACCACCTGCGCCGTTACGACCGCGCGAGTCTCCGGTTATCTGGAATTGTGAGCATTTGTGGGGGCGATTTTGCCGAGTGTGCCGGATTCGCAGCTTCGCCACCGGCAGTCAACCGGAAAACGAGTTTCTGATGAAGGAACTCATCAACCTGAACAATCGGCGCGACCTAGTTTTCCCCGTGCCCGCAATTGTCGCATTCGGAACGTTCCTCAGAGTTGACGAACGCAGTGAAGACAACCGAGTGAAATCTGTGGGTACTGTGCGAGGTTGAGCATGGTTCGCAATTCGTCCGGTTCGCTTCTGGTAGTTGACGACGATCGGCATATTCAGTCCGCGATGGCGGATTATCTCCGTGGGCTGGGGCATCGCACGGAAACGGCCTCCACCTGCACGGAAGCACTCACACGAATGGAAGAATTTCCGTTCGAGGTAGTGATCTGTGACGTGAACCTTCCGGATTACGATGGCTTTCATCTGCTGCAGTGGACACGGGAACACGCTCCGGAGACATCCGTCATTCTGCTCACCGGCTTCGGTACGATTGAAAGCGCGGTTGAAGCCATTCGGATGGGGGCTTTCGACTATCTGACCAAGCCCGTGATCGATGAAGAACTGCGGTTCTCGATCGAGCGTGCGATTGGGCAGCGACAGATTGTGGAAGAGAATCGAAAGCTCAAAGCACAACTCAGCCAGCGGTTCGGCCTGTCCAGCGTGATTGGCAAGGACTATAAGATGCTGCGGATGTTTGAACTGATGGAAAGCGTGGCCGACACGCGAACCACAGTGCTCATCCTCGGCGAAAGCGGCACTGGCAAAACCATGACGGCCCGCGCCCTGCACCAGCTCAGCAATCGTCGCGAAAAACCATTCGTCGAAGTTGCCTGCGGTGCCCTCCCCGAAACACTCCTTGAAAGCGAACTCTTCGGCCACGTCGCCGGATCTTTCACCGGTGCATCCCACGACAAGATCGGCAAGTTCCTCCAGGCTGACGGCGGTACACTGTTCCTCGATGAAATTGCGACAGCCTCGCCGGCACTTCAGGTGAAGCTGCTGCGAGTCCTCCAGGATCGGGAATTCGAACCTGTGGGCGGCAACTACACACACAAAGTCGATGTCCGGCTGGTACTGGCCACCAACGTCAACCTTGAAGATACAGTCCGTCAGGGACGTTTCCGCGAGGACCTGTATTACCGAATCAATGTGATCACGCTGACTCAGCCGGCACTGCGGGACCGCATCGGTGATATCCCGCTGCTCGCACAGCATTACATGACATATTTCTGCGAACAAACCGGTCGCAAGGTGAGTGAAATCGACGAAATGGCGATACACGCCATGCAGAACTATGGCTGGCCCGGCAACGTTCGCGAACTGGTGAATGTGATCGAACGGGCCGTCGTCCTGTGTCGGGATGGGCGCATCACCACCGGTGACCTTCCAGAAAAACTCTTCGCCGGGCATGAAAACCGCGCCACTGTCGCAGCCAATCTGGGGAACGCTTCCCTGAAGGCCGCGCTGACGGAACCCGAACGCCAGCTGATCATTCACGCTCTGGAAAGCACCGGCTGGAATCGGCAAAAGACAGCCAAGGCACTGGGAATCAATCGCACCACGCTCTACAAGAAAATGAAGCGTTACGACATTGATTTTGAATCCGTGTACAAGAACATCTGATCAATCGAGTTCCCCATGGTCCGGATCTTCAACGCCCGGAAGAATTTGCCCCGGCTGAAGCCCAGTACCATCGATCGGCGGCGGAGCTAATTCCTCAACAACCGCATAACGACCATCCCACCAGCGAAAAAAATCCACCTGGCGACAGCGAGTGCTGCAAAAGGGAAAGGATTTGCAGCCCGAGGGATCGTCGATCGGCTTGCTGCACACCGGACAGGACGGAGGTTTGATCACGCGGTCATCCAGAAACGGAGCGGTCTATTTGCGGCCTTTTTTCTTCGGCTGCGGCGGTTCTTCTTCAACCTCTTCCGCGAATTCATCGAACTCATCGAACTCAGAAGCGTCACCGAACTCGTCTGCAGACTCTGCAGACTCTGTATAGGTGTCTGGATCCTCGTCTTCTGGCTTCCTGCCGCCTTTATTACCACCCAGCGCCGCAGGCGGTTGAGGAATCGCCTGCGGGGCAGCGCCGGCAGGCGCCGTGGGAGACAGTCCGGGAAAGATCACAACCGCGAACGGCAGCACACCAAGGATGATGCCACCAAGCGCACTGACCACGACCACGACCCAAAGGGCAGCCGACACTTTGGCCTCGTCACCCAGCATTCCGCCCTGGAAGAGTGCCCAGACGACAGAGGCAACCAGCAGATAGGCCGGGATCGCAGCAGAGAAGGCCACAGCCACATATTGTTTTCGATTCACTGCGTTCCCCCCTCATCTGCCAAATCATCTGCCAGCCACACAGCGCGCAATACCCTGCGTTGTGGCATCGTCATCCTAAGCGTGGCAGTTGACCGTTGGCAAGACCCCGGCGGCAGTTTCTGCTGTCTGCCGCCGGTAAATCCGAAAACGCCGGAATTCACGGTATCGGAGGAAATACGGGAACTTCCCAACTGGTCTGCTCGACCGGGGTCGCGGGGGCCGTCGCGGGCCCAACGTCCGGCATGGGCATAGGTACCGGAGTTTCAGCAGGGGGCACCGGCATCGGCCGAACTGGTTCGGCCGGCGCTGAAAAGTGTTCCACGGGACCGTGCTGCCGTGGTTGAGCAGGCATCGAACTGCCAGGCGGAGGATTCGGATGCCCCGGATGCATCGGCTGCCCATGGACTTGAGGATGTCCCTGCCCCCCGTGCTGACCACAACCATAACCGGGGCCATGCATCGAGGTCGGTGGACTCATGCCATACGGGGCGTGGAAGCCAGGATCCGACTGCAGAAACTGCGAATGCGGGAACGCAGGAGAACTGCAGCCTGGGTCAGCTCCCCATACAGTTGCAGGTCCGGAACAGTCGCTGCTGCTGCAAACACCACAACTCCCCAAATCTCCGCACACACTGCCCGGACCACAATTGCCGCAGCCACCACCGCAGGTCCCCATTCCGCCGCACGCAACACCCCCGCAGACGCAGGAATCTACTGTGCAAAAGTCGTAAGATCCGGGAAGAGTGTTCGAGCGATCCTTCCAGCGATCGCCGGCAAACAACGGTCGCGTTTTTCGTACAGGTCGGATCGTCTTCGAGCTGGAAGGCGTATTCGAGACGTGGGTGTGCTGCGGGCACTGACAACCGTCACCGTGGCGACTGCTCTGGAAGCCGGAATCCCGACCCCCATCAATGCTCAGACAACAACCCGTAAGAGACAACAACATCGAGCTGACGAGCAGCAATGCGGAGAGACGCATGAGAGAGAATTCCGAACAGAGAGCGGACACATCCGCCGGAAAACGCACTTTTCCGGGGCCCGAAGGTCCGTGTAGTCGTTCAGTTCGGCAGATCCCGTTGGCAAGCTTTAACGATTACATCGACTTTTTCGGTTTTTCTGATTTTGCTGGCTCCGTAGAGCCGATATGCTGTAATCGGCAGGGCTTTTTCTTGACAGCAGCAGGAATTGCTGATCCGGCCAGTGGGTACAGGGAGGGTTGACGAATGCGGACGGCCGTCTGGTGCGGTATTTCAGCGGCAATTTCTGCCGGAGCAGTGCTGATGCTGCAACAGCTGCCATGGGCAGGTATTCCCGCCCACGCACAACAGTCGCCCCGTGGGCAACGGATGGTTTCCCAGGCAGTCGAGTCTGGCAGTACGGCGGACGTGGAAGGTCGGCCGATTATTCAGGATGCCCTGAGCGACATCCCGGCGCCGCGCGTGTACAACGCCGCGGGACTTGCCCCTGACGAAGCTGTGGCCGCATTCGTCTACCAGGCGAACGACCGCAGTGTTGTCAACATCGCGACTCGCATCGGGGCTGCGAGGGGGATTCTGGGTGAGAACCCGACGGCCGATTCCGGCTCCGGATTTGTGCTGGATCACCGCGGCCACATCCTCACCAACAACCACGTCATCGAGAGTGCTCAGAGAATTCTCGTGACGATGCATGACGGTCAGGAGTTCGACGGGGAGCTGGTTGGAAGAGATCCGATCAATGACATGGCGGTTGTGAGAATCAAAGCCCCCCCGGAAATGCTGGTACCCGTGCGATTCGCGGATTCGTCGGAATTGAAGGTGGGAATGCGCGTCTTCGCGATTGGCAATCCTTTTGGACTGGAACGTTCGATGACGACCGGAATCATCTCAAGTCTGGATCGGACTCTGCCAGTGACCCGTGCGCGTTCGATCAAGTCCGTGATACAGATCGACGCGGCCATCAACCCTGGAAACTCGGGTGGCCCACTGCTCAATTCCCACGGTGAAGTCATCGGCATCAACACGGCGATCGCCAGTCGCACGGGACAGAATTCGGGAATTGGTTTTGCGATTCCTTCCAATCTGGTGGCACGGATTGTTCCGGAACTGATCTCCCACGGTCGGTTTATCCGTCCGGAGTTTGGCATCGATGAGGTGTCGAAGACGGAGGAAGGTCTGCGAATCATTACGCTGGTTCCGGAAGGGCCCGCCGAGAAGGCCGGGCTGCGTGGACCGATGATTCGCAGAACGCGTCGGGGGATCTTCACATTTGAATCCCGCGACGTTTCCACAGCCGACGTGATTATCGGAGTGAACGGCAGGAAAACAGTGAAGCCCGATGAGTTTTTGTCGGAGGTGGAGAGTCACCGTCCGGGCGACCGGATCACGATCGAGGTCATCCGCGACGGTCAGGTTGTGTCGGTGCCGGTGCTGCTGGAGTAGTTCAGGCAAAGATTTTGTCGTGGACGGTACCGGCGACGTCGGTGAGTCTGAAGTTGCGGCCGGCATGTCGCCATGTGAGCCGCAGGTGATCGAGTCCCATGATGTGCAGCAGCGTGGCATGCACATCATGGATGTGCATGGGATTTTCCTGAGCATAGTAGCCGTATTCGTCGGTGGCCCCGTAGCGCATGCCGCCACGAACTCCGCCACCCGCCATCCACATGGTGAAGCCTTCGGGGTTGTGGTCCCTGCCATCGGTTGTGCCCTGAGCGGTGGGGGTGCGGCCGAATTCGCCCCCCCACAGGACCAGCGTATCATGCAGCAGACCGCGCTGCTTCAGATCCTTCAGCAGGCCGGCGATCGGACGATCCACTTCCAGAGCGTTTTTCGAATGCCCTTTACGCAGGTCGCCGTGCTGATCCCACTGCACGAAGGCGTCGCTGTGAGTGACCTGGATGAATCGCACACCGGCTTCTGCGAAGCGGCGTGCCATGAGGCACTGGCGAGCGAAGTTCTCGGTGATCTTTTCGTCGAGTCCATAGAGCTTTTGAGTGGCGGCGGTTTCCTGGCTGAGGTCCTGCAGACGCGGCATTTCGCTTTGCATCCGAAAAGCCAGCTCCCAGGTGGCAGCGCGGGCCTCCAGATCGGGTTCGGCCGGAAGCGCCTGTGAATGATCACGATTCAGCTGCTGCAGCAGATCCAGCTGCAGACGCTGTGCGGAAGGTGACCAGCGATCATTGGCGATATAGCGCACGGCAGCAGAAGTCGCGGGCTGACTGGCCACGCCCAGTGGAATGCCCTGGTTGCGAGCGGGGAGGAAGGCGGAGCCCCAGTTGTTCAGGCCGCCGTGTGCCAGCGTTGGGCAGATCGTAATGAAGGACGGCAGGTTCTGGTTTTCCGTTCCCAGTCCGTAGCTGACCCACGCACCCATACTGGGGCGAACGAAATTGTCGCTGCCGGTGTGCAGCTTCAGCGCGGCGCCGCCGTGAGCAGCGTTGGTGCCATGCACGGAATTCAGAAAGCAGATGTCATCCACGCATTCAGCAACGTTGGGAAACAAGTCACTCACCGGAACGCCACTTTCACCGCGAGGACGAAAACGCCAGGGTGAACCGAGCAGGTTTCCGGTTGGGGCGAACTGGACGCGGGGTTTGGAAAACGGGAGCGGCTTGCCGTCGTCCTGCTGAAGTTTTGGCTTGTAGTCGAAGGTATCGACCTGGGATGGGCCTCCCTTCATGAACATGAAAATCACGCGCCGCGCCCGCGGTGCGAAATGAAACGGCGATCGTCCGGCATCGGCAGCGGCGGCCGAGTGGCATAGTGCGGAAAAAGCCAGACTGCCAAAGCCAACGGCCGTGTTCCTGAGTGCCTGACGACGGCTGAATGATGGTAATTGCATTTCGAGACGTCCTGAGACAGATTCAGCGGATATACAGAAACTCGTTGGACATCAGCAGCGTTTGACAGAGACTGGTCCAGACGGCGGCCTCGTGACTGGCTGCCGGAGCTTCCTGCTGCAGGCGCTGGGTCAGTCGTTCGGCGGCCTGCTGCAGGTGTTGAATGTCGGCCGGAGCAGCGGGACGACCGACCGTTCTGAGCAGCAGACGGTCGGCCCGGACGGCGAAGTCGGGGGACTCCTCAAGCAGCTGCCGCGCAAGATGCTCGGCTGCCTGAAGTACCAGTGGGCTGTTCATCAGAAACAGGGCCTGGGAAGCCACGGTGGACGAACCACGGTCGCCGTTGGGAACGGCACCGTCGGTGCAGTCGAACAGCGACATTGCGTCGTACAGATTGTTGCGAATGACGGGAAGATAGACGGAGCGGCGGAAGGAGTCGTACCGAGTGCCGTCCTTCGATGTGTGATCAAACAGGAACTCCCGATTCTTCACATGCAGCATCGACTGGCCCATGGTGGGATCCAGTTGCCCGCAGGCGGAGAGCACGAAGTCGCGAACAGCTTCGGCTTCCAGTCGCTGTACAGTCCAGCGCCAGTGAAGGTGATTGTCGGGATCGGTTTCGGCGGCCGGATTGTCCCGACCTGAGGCCAGCTGCCAGGTGTGGGATCGAATGATGAGCTTATGCAGGGTTTTAAGAGACCAGCCACTTTCGACAAATTCGGCTGCGAGCCAGTCAAGCAGTTCCGGGTGAAGCGGTGGTTCTCCGAGCTTGCCGAAGTTGTCGGTCGAGGCAGCGAGACCGCGACCGAAATGCCATCGCCAGACGCGATTGACGATGACGCGAGGCGTCAGCGAATTAGCCGGGCTCGCAATCCAGTTGGCCAGTTCCAGTCGCCCGCTGTGGTTGTCCGAAATCTGCAGCCGGTGATCGGGGTCGAGCACTGCCGGGAGTCCTCGGGGCACGCGACGTCCGGGGGCCAGATGATTGCCGCGGGGCAGGATGCGGGCGGAGTCGATGCTGCCTTCGATCACACCCATTGCCGAAGGAAGTTCGGGTGTGGAAGCTTCGAGGGATTTCAGTTCGTCGCGGAGCTGCTGCAGACGGGCCTTCTGGTCGGCGCTGAGCTGGTCTTCAGGGACCGGCTGACCTGTGGATGCCGAAGTCGAGGCTGGAAAGGCAGCAAGCTCGGCTTTTTTTGCGGCAATGCGTTCCTGATGCGCTGTGAGCAATGCACGGTCGGCGTCGGTCGCGATGGAGTTTTCATGCCATTTGGCGATCCGCTTGAGCGACTCCATGGTTTTGGTACTGAGAAAAATGCCGGCCAGGGAGTAGTAGTCGGCCTGCGAAATGGGGTCAAACTTGTGGTCATGGCAGCGAGCGCAGCCGATGGTCAGCCCCAGCATCGAACGGCCGATGGTGTCCAGCTGCTCGTCGATAATGTCCAGATGCAGCTTGCGTTCATCGCCTTCCGCAAGCACTTTCGGGCCCAGCGACAGGAAGCCGGTGGCAATCAGCCGCTGATTCAGAGCAGATGCGTCGGGGTGGTCGTCGGTGAGCAGATCACCGGCGAGTTGTTCGCGGAGGAACTGATTGAACGGCTTATCGGCGTTCAATGAGTCGATGACGTAGTTGCGGTATCGCCACGCATTGCCGTGCGCGATGTTTTCGTCGAGCCCGTTGGAGTCAGCGTAGCGGACCACATCCAGCCAGTGTCGAGCCCAGCGTTCGCCGTAGTGCGGCGAGGCCAGCAGCCGATCCACCGCGCGGTCGAAAGCGTCGGGCGAAGAGTCTGCGAGGAATTCTTCGATTTGCTGAGTGGACGGTGGCAACCCGGTAAGCTGTGACGAAGCGCGGCGGAACAGAGTCAGCCGATCGGCAGCCGCATTCTGATGCAGTCCCTTTTGCTGGAGCTGCTGGCTGATAAACGCATCGATGGGCGTTTGAATATTCGGACCGCTGATTTCAGGCACCGGCGGACGTGACAAAGCACGCAGTGACCAGAAATTGGCCGCTTCGCGAGGATCAAAAGGAGCTGGTGCGACGACTGGTTGTACGGCCCCCTGTGAATGAACAGCACCCTGCTGAATCCAGTTTTCCAGAAGCTTGATTTGTTCCGGCGTGAGTCTTCCCTCGGGAGGCATTTGCAGGGAAGAATCGACTTTGCGGACGGCGACCAGCAGCAGACTTTCTTCGGGCTGGCCCGGGATCACCGGTGGACCCGAATGTCCACCAGCATTGAGCCCTTCAAGCGTGTCCAGACGCAGTCCGGATTCCTGAGAATCCGGGCCGTGACAGGAAAAGCAGTGCTGCTGGAGGATCGGAGCGATCTGACTGGTCCAGAAATCGCCGGCAGCAGCCGTTGTGGGAACCTGGGGCTGTTGAGCAATCAGCCGGCCCTGCAGTGGGAGTGCAAGGAGCAGAATCAGACCGAAGCACCGGCCGAAAAACGACCGGGACAGCAAGATGACAGCAGGCAAACAACGGGCGGGCATTTGGAGAACCTCCAAACAAAGGGCGAGGGCCTGCAAGATTAGGCGGTGAAGGCAGGTTTCACAAGCCGAAACTGAGTCCGGGAAAGCGAATGGAGAAATTCGGGGAAGGGCAGGGGCCGATTCCTTATTTCAGCTCCACTCCAAGGTGACGCATGAAAAACTTCATGTCCTCCCAGACGAGTTTCTTGGCCTCGGCGTTGCGAAGCAGGTATGAAGGATGGTAAGTGCAGAGAACTTTCGCTGACTGATACTCGTAGAATTGTCCGCGCATCCTGCCAATCGGTGTGGCAACACCCAGCAGATTCTGAGCAGCTACGGCGCCGAGACAAATGATGTATTCCGGGTTCACCACCTGAATTTGTGCCTGCAGAAACTCGCGGCAGTTGGCGGACTCCTGAGGCAGCGGAGTCCGGTTCCCTGGAGGACGACACCGTAACACGTTGCAGATGTAGAGGTCCTCGCGGCGCAGCTGACTGGCTGTCAGAATGCGATCAAGCAGTTGCCCGGCAGCCCCGACAAAGGGCTGGCCCGTTTCGTCCTCTTCCTGTCCCGGGGCTTCTCCCAGCAACAGGATCTGAGCTGACACGCTGCCTGTTCCAAACACTGTTTGCCGACGACGACTGGCAAGTTCCGGGCATCGCTGACAGCCAGCAACAACCCCACGCAGTGCGCACATCGCCGACTCACGATCAGCCGGCGTTTCCAGAGGACCGGAAATCGCCGCATCAACCTGCGGAAGCCTGTCTGGCACTCGCACGGCAGACGCATCGAGCTCCTCAGCGTTGATCAGGCCGGACGCCCGTCGGAGCGGCTTTGGGGAAACCGCGGCGCGAGCAGCCTGTGTGGAGGATCGCGACGATGCGGGACCCGGAGGTGTCCCCGATGTTCCCACTGAAGTAGCAGGCACCGAGCGAACTCCGGACGCTGCTGCGCTGCCCTCGACAACCGGAGCAATAACTCGTTTCTGCAGATCAACGCGTGGCACATGCGTCACACCAGCCGCAGAGAGGTGCTGCAGTAATTGAGCAACCGCACGCTTGCTGGTCATGAAAGATATCCGGAAAATGGTCTACAAAAATGTCTCAGACAATTCATCGATTGTCGGCCGCCTGCGGAAGATAACTGAATTCAGACAACATCGCCACTTTGCCGCATGGTCCAGCCGCATGGTCCAGCCGCATGGCGGCAGCCTGCGGGCAGACGGTACTGAAAACGACACAACAACGCACTCAACAGCGCGCGCACCTTCGGTGCGAAACACAGCCGGGGGCTTCCGCCCAACCGCTTTTACACGGCAATCCCAGCCGCATGGCGGCAGCCTGCGGGCAAACGGTACTGCAAACGACACAACAACGCTCTCAACAGCGCGCGCACCTTCGGTGCGAAACACAGCCGGGGGCTTCCGCCCAACCGCTATTACACCGCAATCCCAGCCGCATGGCGGCAGCCTGCGGGCAGACGG
>Ga0172373_10007545_pt1 | contig 14083 bp, 14 predicted proteins | sample Lak10m_2_FD_114546 | JGI IMG/M metagenome (GOLD analysis project Ga0172373, IMG submission 114546) | Freshwater microbial communities from Kabuno Bay, South-Kivu, Congo - kab_092012_10m | ecosystem: Environmental > Aquatic > Freshwater > Lake | place: Democratic Republic of the Congo... | reverse complement strand
TACTGGCAAAGCAACGGCGGCCTCGCGCAGTTCGGCTTCCCCATCACGGAGCCCTTTTATGAAAGCAACGACGACGGTCAGACCTACTTGGTGCAGTACTTCGAGCGCAACCGTTTCGAGCATCATCCAGAGCTCGCCGGCACCGACTACGAGGTCTTGCTGGGGCTGATTGGCACCCGCTACGGCGCACAGGCCCAGCTCCGCCAACCGGGACCCTTTGCGCGCCAGAGTGGCGCCAGCGAGCCCGGTCAACTCTACTTCGCAGAGACCGGTCACACCCTGCGCAACGCCTTCAAGCGCCACTGGCAGAGCACCGGCGGCCTCGCGCAGTACGGCTACCCGATTAGCGAGGAGTTTTATGAGGTGAACCCCGCCGACGGCCAGACCTACGTGGTGCAGTACTTCGAGCGTGCCCGCTTCGAGTGGCACCCCGAGCTACTGGGCACCCCCTACGAGGTGCTCCTCGGCCTGCTCGGCAATCAGCTCCTCGCCGACAAGGGCTGGTAGCGGGCGTACTACCGCTCCGTGGCACTGTGTTGCCACGGAGCGGTGTGTGATGGTGATCTGATGCACCCCGATTACCCGGCCAATTCCTCGAGGAGTTCTTTGATGAGGCGATCCGACAACAAGGTGGCGCCGAGCGGGTCGGCCGGAGTAATTCCTTCGAGCGCCAAAAAGTCGCGGATATGCGCTTCGTGCATCGTCAGTAAATCAGCGGTGAGAATTTCGTCAATGCGAACGTTCATGCGGATTCCCTTGTGGTCGTCAACAGTGGCAACGGTGCAGATGCTGGTGGATGCACGAGCGGTGCAAACGCACGGCGTTGGTCGGGCGTACCACACACCGCCAGCATGTCTCCTGATTGTAACACTTCATGGGCAGTCGGGTTCATCATCAGCACTCCATTGCGCAAAATCCCCACCACCAACACTCCACTCGCCACCCGGATTACCCCATCGCCGAGGGTTTTGCCCACCAATGGGGAATCCACCAACAGTTCGTGCCACGACAATGCCAAGGCGGCTTTGGCGGCGCCCAACGAGCGCTCGAGGTGCACGTCGGCGCTTTGGTGCGACAACGGCGCGTAGGCGGCCGCACGCACATCGTCACTAATGCGTTCGATGATTTCGGGAGCCACGTCGAAATGAAGCATGGTCTGGCGCATCATCTCGAGGCCTGCTTCGAACTCCGGTTGCACGATTTCGTGGATGCCCAGCTCGTGGAGCAACGCGACTTGAGCCATTTTGGTGGCACGGGCCACAATATGCACCTGTGGAGCGAGCTGACGAGCGTTGCGCACAATGGACTCAACGTCGAACGCTGAGCCGACGGCCACGAGCACCAAGCGTGCCCGCTCAATGCCCGCTGCCGCCAATACTTCACCGCTCGTGGCGTCGCCATAGATGACCGGAATCTGCTTGAGGCGCAACTCGTCGAGCCGGTATTGGTCGCTTTCCACCACCACATACGGCAACTCGAGGCGGTGCAACAACTGCGCCGTGTACTGACCGACCCGCCCATACCCGATGATGATGGCGTGCCCCTGTACATCGGCCTCGAGGGGCACATCATCGGCCGGCAATGAAACCGGCTCCGGCCACCAGCGTTGGCGCAGTCGCGCAAGTGGTTGGCGCATCTGCATCATGGCCGGCGTAAGGACCATGGTCATCAGGGCCGTTGCGAGCACCACGTTGTACTGCTCGGTACTCAGAATCCCCTCGCCGACGGCCACCCGCGCCAACACGAAGGCGAATTCACCGATTTGGAACAACCCCAATCCCACCGTCAGCGGGATGTCGCCGCGGTAGCCAAAAAGACGCGTCACCACCAACAAAATGGCTAATTTGCTCATACTGACCAATCCGGCCAATCCCACGATGATGGCAGCATGTCCCCACAAAAAGAGTGGGTCGAGGAGCATGCCTACCGACACGAAAAAAATCATGCTGAAAATGTCACGCAACGGCACGATGTCGCTCAGCGCTTGATGGCTGTATTCGGATTCGCTCAACACCATGCCCGCCACAAACGCCCCAAATGCGAACGACAAACCGACCAAGTAGGTGGCGTAGCCGATGCCTAGACCAATCGCCGTAATGGCAATGAGAAACAACTCGCGTGAGCCCCATTGGCTGATGCGCCGCAACAGCACGGGCATGACCCGCGTGCCCACCACAATCATGGTCACAATGAACACCACGGCACGCAGTGCCGCCCATGCCAAATTGTTGAGTCCCGCCTCGAATTGATTGAGCTCTGGCAAAATGAGCATCATGGGCACCACTGCGAGATCTTGGACTACCAACATACCGATCATGATGCGACTCGCCAGCGAGCCAAGCTCACCTTGGGCGGCCAGCGTTTTGAGGATGACCATGGTGCTCGAAAGTGCCACAAATGCACCAAGCCAGATGGCGGCTACCGTGTCCCAACCGAGTGCGGTGCCCAGCCCCCAGCCCACGATCATGCTGAGAAAGATTTGTATGGGCGTGCCCACAAAGGCAATCCACTTCACCTTCATCAGTTTGCTGAAATTGAATTCAAGCCCGAGCGCAAACAACAACAACGCAACGCCGATTTCGGCGAGTAATTCGATATCGTGGATTTCAGAAACCGTTGGCCCTGCCGTGTATGGCCCGATGACCACGCCCGCCACAATGTAGCCGATAATCAACGGCTGACCAAAACGTTGTGCCACAACCCCACCCAGCAATGCAACAACAATGATCAAGGCAAAGTCAGCGGCAATTCCCATGTGTGGCTTTTCCTTTCTCAGTACAACAACGTGCTAGAGCACACGGTGTGTGGTAGCATAGGTAGCATAGCAGTAGTCGTGCAAACCCTGCATTCCTTGTATTATAGCGTAGATGCTGGGTAGTGAGGTGGTTTTATGTTAAATCAACCCGCATATCGCATCTACGTCTGCCACGGCGCTTTTTGTCGCGGCGACCTCATCTATCGCAGTTTGCAGCATCTCATCGGCCAACATCAGCGAGCACAACAGTGTGAGTTGCGCGCCAGTGGCTGCCAAAATCGTTGTGACGACGGTCCGAATATCACCATTTGGCCGGGGCCCATTCGCTACCACCATGTGCAGGTGAGTGAGCTCGACGACATCGTACGCACCCACTTCCTCAGCAATACCGACCACCCACACGATGCCGAAAAGTAGGGTATATGGTACAATGCCTGTCAGTATACTTATTGATTAAGCATTGTTAGGACAATATGGCCACCATTCCCAGTAGTGTCAATGAAGCCCGGGTGCTCGACGCCCTGCGCACCGTCCAAGAACCAGAGCTCGGCGGCGATTTGGTTTCACGCAAAATGATCAAAAACGTGGTCATCAGTGCCAACCAAGTGAGTTTTGCGGTCGAATTGACCACTCCAGCCTGTCCACTCAAGCACGAAATCCGCACGGCCTGTGAAGACGCCATCGAGCAGATTCTCGGGGTCAGTCGTGATCTCATCAACGTGGAATTCACCGCCCAAGTGCGCACCCACGGCGGCCTCCTCGACAAGGCGGCCATCCCCGGGGTCAGCCACGTGATTGCGGTATCGGCCGGCAAGGGCGGCGTCGGCAAATCGACCGTGGCCGTCAATCTGGCGACGGCGCTGGCCCGTGAGGGTGCGCGCGTCGGCTTGCTCGATGCCGACATCTACGGACCGTCCATTCCGCTGATGATGGGCGCCACTGGCCAGCCCGAAGCCGAGACCGGCCCAGATGGTCAGCCCCGCATGATTCCCCTGCAGGCACACGGCATCAAACTCATGTCGGTCGGGTTTTTGGTGGACGACAGCCAGCCTGTCATCTGGCGTGGCCCCATGGTATCGCAACTGTTGCGCCAATTTTTGTACCAAGTCGACTGGGCGCCACTCGACTACCTCGTCATCGACATGCCCCCCGGCACCGGCGACGTGGCGCTCACGCTGGCACAGTCACTCCAAAACGTGGGGTTGACGGGTGCGGTCACCGTGACCACGCCCCAGCAGGTGGCCGCCATTGACGTCATCAAGAGCATGGAAATGTTTCGCAAAGTGAATGTGCCCTTGTTGGGCATCGTGGAAAACATGGCCTACTTTGTGGCGCCTGACACCGGTACCCGCTACGACATCTTTGGCAGTGGCGCTGCGGCCGGGCTCGGCGAACGCCTCGGGGTACCGCTACTCGGACAAATCCCCTTGGGGATGAGCATCCGTGCGGCTGGTGATCAAGGCACCCCCGCCGTACTCGGCCACGAAGCCGACGCCTATGCGGACGTCTTCCAAGGCATTGCCCAGCGGCTCGCCGCCCGTGTGAGCATCCTCGAACACGTCTAATACACCGCCCACTCCCGGCACCCTTCGTTTGCGCATGCGCAACGAAGGTGCCGCCCCCACTCGCCACCACGACACGGAGGTTTGTATGCAATACGAAGAACACCGCCTCCAGCCGATTACCCTGATTGATCCGCTGACCACGACCCGCCCACACTACGACAGCGCGCATCCTGCGTTGGACAACTACGGGCGCCGCATCGATTATTTGCGCATTTCGTTGACCGACCGTTGTAATCTGCGTTGTGTCTACTGCATGCCGGCCGAAGGGCTCGATTTCATGCCCAAGGACGAGATTTTGACCACCGCCGAGTTACTCCGCACCGTGCGTGCCTGTGCCCGCGTCGGCTTCCGCAAAATCCGCTTGACGGGCGGTGAACCCACCCTACGGCGAGATCTCGTGGAGTTGGTCGGCGCCATCAAAGCCACCCCGGGCATCGAGCACATCGCCATGACCACCAACGCCGTCAAACTGGCGCCCATTGCGCAGGCCCTCAAAGCGGCCGGGCTCGACCGTGTCAACATCAGCATCGACACCCTCGACGCCGATCGGTTCGCACTCATGACCCGCGGTGCCAAGCTTGCCACCGTCTGGGAGGGCATCATGGCCGCAGAATCGGCCGGTTTGACTCCGCTCAAACTCAACATGGTGGTCGTGCGTGGCCTCAACGACCACGACGTCCTCGAGATGGCCGCGCTCACCCTCACCCACGACTGGGACGTGCGCTTCATCGAGGTCATGCCATTGACCGGCGTGGCCGACGTCGCCAACGACGGCGTTGTCCCCAGCCACCAACTCATCCACGCCATCGAGAGTGAATTCGGCCCGCTCACCGACCTCGGCATGCACGCTGCTGACCCAGCGCACCGTTACCGCATCGCACATGCCCATGGCAGCATTGGGTTTATTAGCTCGGTCAGTGAGCCGTTTTGTAGTACCTGCAACCGCATGCGCCTGACCGCCGATGGCCGGCTCCACCTCTGCTTGCTCCGCGACGACGAAGTCGACGTACGGGCCGCATTGCGCCAGGGAGTCAGCGACGACGAACTCGAGCAGATTATCCGGCATGCGGTGGCCATCAAACCTTGGGGCCACGGGTTGCCCGACGGCATCTTGCCCACGGTGCGGGGCATGTCAGCCCTCGGCGGCTAACTGGTCAGGCGGCGGATCGGTGTGGTGATGCGGCGACCAGCGCCGGGTCGCCCGGTGACCAATCCGTTGCGTCGACAGGGGGTGACCTTGGAACGCCTCGGCTTCTGCGATGGTCGTCGAGGCGCTGACCGCCCATTGCATCTCCTGATCGGCTAATTCGCTATCCCAAAAGCCGAGTTGCTCGGGGTATGTGCCTAGCTGTGCTACTCCCACCCCCACCAAGCGGATGCTCCGCTGCCCATCCCACAAATCATCGAGTACGTGGCACGCTGCCACAAAAATCTCGGCCGCCTGGTGCGTGGCTCGGGTGAGACGTGTTTGTTTGGCAACGGCGTGGTGCATGTCCCAACGGATACGACAGTGCACCACCCAGCATCGCAGATGCTTGTGGCTGAGCCGGTGCGCCAAGGCCTGTGCCAGCGCAAGGAGCGTGCCCACCACCACCGCTCGATCGGTGACGTCCCGCAAAAAGGTCGTCTCGTGCGAGAGAGATTTGGCAGGGCGCGCCTGTTGCAACGGCCGCTCATCAATGCCACGCGCCCAGCGGATGAGCTCGGCCGCTTGGCGCGCCGGAAACTGCGCCTGCACGTCGCTACACCGTTGCCACCCCAGCTCACCTAACGTGCCGATGCCGAGTTCATGGAGTCGACGGGTCGTCTTGGGGCCAATGCCGCACAAGGTGTCAACCGGCAACGGCGCCAAAAAGGCTGCTTCTTGCCCGGCTGGCACCACATAAATGGCGTGGGGCATCTGCCCACTGCGCGCGAGTGTCTTGGCCCGGTCGGTGGCGGCTTTGGCGACCAGCTTGTTGCTCGCAATCCCACACGAGATCGACAATTGGAGCTCACTGGCCACAGCGTGTTGGAGGTGCCGTGCCACCTGTAGTGCATCGGCGTCACACGCACTGATATCCGCATACGCCTCATCAATGGAGGCCTGCTCGACCTGTGGAGTTACTCTGCGCAACAGTGCCATCACCGCCTCTGCGGCCTCCATGTACGCTGGGTAATCGGGCGGTACGACGATGAGATCGGGGCAGGCACGGAGTGCTTTGGCGGTGGGCGTGCCCGCCCGGATGCCGTAGGCGCGCGCAGCATACGATGCTGTGGCGACCACGCCACGTTCGTGCGAGCGCCCGGCCACCACAAAGGGACGTCCCGCTAGCATGGGCCGGCGACGTTGCTCGACAGCACAAAAAAAGGCATCTAAATCAACGTGCATGATGGTGGGCATGAGGTGCTCCGTCAGTGGTGTTGTGGATAGATTAGAACATTTGTTCTATGTTGTCAAGGGTGAATCTTGGTGGTTGCAACTTTTAACTTCTCTGGTATACTTATGGAATGAGTACGCCTTGTATTCACTCATGTACTTGTACCCGTTATGAGGAGGTCAGTAATGACGTTGCTAGACCAGAACATTCAGCTTCGCGAGTTCGTGCCTGTTGCGCCGACCGTCAATATTACCGAGGCAGCAGCGAGCCGCTTGCTCGCCATGATGGAAGAGCGCGAAATAAGCGACTACTCGTTGCGCGTATTCGTCTCCGGTGGTGGTTGCTCGGGTTTGCAGTACGGCATGACGTTCGACAACGAGTCACGTGACGGCGATGCCACGTGGGAAGTGCATGGCCTCAAGGTCATGCTTGACCCCATCAGTGCACGCTACTTGAGTGGTGCTACCATTTCGTTCCAGCAAGACAACATGCTCCAAGGCGCCTTCAAGATCGACAACCCGAATGCGGTGTCGAGCTGTGGTTGTGGTCATTCGTTCCGCTCCAAAGAAGAGGGCGGCGCCGATGAGGACGAGTACAGCGGTGGCGGCGGCTGCGGGAGCTGCTCAAGCCGGTAAATAAACTCCGTGCGTATGCCCCCCTCCAGCCGTGGCTGGAGGGGGGTTTCTACACAATTCGTACCGTCCTACACCGCTTGCCACAATGGGAGACACGCAACCCTATGAACTACCGCCACGTGGATGTTTTTTATGTCCAACAACAGCGCCAAGCCCAGGCTGCCATGCAGCTCATCGATGTGCGTGAAGCCCACGAATACGCGCGGGCGCATATCGCAGGGGCCGTCCTCTGCCCGCTCAGTCAAGCAGCCACTTGGATTGAGCAACTCGATCGTGAGAGCGAGCTGATTATCATGTGCCACCACGGCATCCGGAGCGAACATGTGGCCGAGGCCTTGGTCACACGATTTGGCTACACCAACGTGGCCACCATGGACGGTGGCATCGACGATTGGTCGTGCCGTATCGACCCTAGTGTGCCGAGATACTAACGTGATTCATGCTCATCATTTGGCCCAACTCCGGTGCCCGCACTGCCACGGCTCCCTGACGCAACACCACGGCGATGCCCAAAACGGCACAGTGGGATGTGTGCAACAGCACCAGTTCTCCATCCACCACGGGGTACTCGATTTGCGCACCCTGCCGCCAGCCCAGAGCCGTGCTGCGCAGAGCAACGAATGGCGGCTCACGGCGTGGGCGTACGAACGCCTCTGGCGACCATATGCGCTGACCATCTTGAGCGGGCAACGGTTCGGGTACGCCCGCGAATTACCACTCATCTGCGCAGACATTGCCAGCGCACGTGTCATCCTTGACGTGGCCTGCTCCAACGGACTCTACGCCCGCGCTGCTGCACGCACCGCTCCGCAGGCCGTCGTGATTGGCGTCGACCGTGCCTGGCCCATGCTCATCGAGGCCGAGCGCCGCGCCCAAGCCGCCCAGCTCGACATCGGCTACGTGTGCGCAGATGCACGGGAATTACCTCTGCCCGATGCCGTGTGTGATGCAATTTTGATTGGGGGCTCATGGAACGAAATGGAAGAAACGCACCGGGTCATTGCGCAGATGAGTCGCATTAGTCGGCCGAGCGCACGACTGCGCAGTATGGGTCTGACCGCCAGCCCTCGCTGGCCAGCCCGTCACCTGCAGGCATTCCTCAGTGCACAGGGCGGTGTCCACTTCCCGGCTCCACAGCAACTCGCACACACCCTCGCCGCACACGGGTGGCAGATTGACCGCCAGCAACACTACGGCATCGTGGAATTTGTGTGGGGAAGTTATTTACCCGCGACCTAAATGTATCCCCGTGGAAGGAGAAAAAGCACTATGGCGAAAGCCGAGTTACTGGTAGTGGGAAGCCACACCGGGTGTACGATTTTGAGCAATCCGGGTGGCATTGGACGCTGGCTCAAGGCGGGCACCGCCTTGAGTGGCGAGCACGTTCAGGCCGTTTGGGCGCACCCCGAAGACCCTACCACGCTCTTGTGTAGCACGACGAGCCACCTCTGGCAGAGCCACGACGGCGGACAACAATGGCACGCCGTGACCGCTCCTCCCATGACTACCCTCATCGCCTCACGCACCACACCCGATCGGGTGGTGGGCACCACGGGTGAGGCGGTGTTTGCCAGTCATGATGCGGGCAAAACGTGGCACATGCTGATGCCCGCCCATACTGTTGCTGGTGGTGCAGAACATTACTGGGCGCTTGATGCCCATGGTGGACACGCAAGCACCGATGGCGGGCAGAGCTGGCAGCCCTTGCCTCCCCCCGCCCCACAGCACGTGGTGGTCAGTAGCACGGGTCACGCCACCATGTACGGGACAGAGCGTGGCTGGAGTCACAACGGTGCCCAACCGACCACTGCGGCTCCGCTCCACGCCGCCGCCTACTTGGGCGGGTCGACGCCCACGCTCCTCGCACAGCACGGCCCCGAACTCTGGCACCACCACGACACGTGGCAGCTGGTCACACCCGCCCCGACGGCCACGATTTTGCACCCCACCCTGTATCACCCTGACCGGGTCTGGGCCGGCACCGCCACGGGCGAGCTGTGGCTGAGCAACGATCGCGGGCTACACTGGGAATGCGTTCGTGCCAATATGGGGCATATCATGACATGTGCGAGTGCGCGCCTCATCTAGTGAGAAACGTCGGAATATTTGCAAAATATGTGCAATATGTTTGGACATTTTGACAATTACTGTGCATCATGCTATATTTGCGCCGTTATCGATTGTTTGTACCAGCGAAAGTTGTCTGCTCATGGCACAACCACCATCTCTCACACAGCTTTCAGCGGCGCCGGTGTTCAACACCAAGGCCGTGGCCCTCGAAACATCGGTACCGCCAGATACGTTCCGGGCGTGGGAGCGGCGGTACGGTGTACCGCGACCACAACGCACCCAAGGGGGACATCGACTCTACTCGGAGCGCGACATTGCGGTCATCCGGTGGTTGCGCGACCGCACCGCCGAGGGGATGAACATCAGCCATGCGGTGATGTTGCTGAGTAGTGCGCTCGAGGAAGAAGACCAACTCCCCGACAACAACGCCTCACGTGGGTACGACCAGATGGTCTACGAATTAACCAATGCCCTCATCGGATTTGACGCAGGCAGCGCCGATCGCATCCTCAGCGAGGCCTTTTCGTTGCATCCGTTTGAGCAGGTATTGCTCGAATTAGTCCAGCCGGTGCTCGTCGAAGTCGGCGAGCGGTGGCATCGCGGTGAAATCAACGTGGCCAGTGAGCATTTCGCCACAGAATTCATGCGACGCAAACTGGCCAGCTTAATCAACATCTTTGAGTCGGTGGCCACCCGTGAGACAATTGTGGTCGGCTGTGCACCAGGCGAGCTTCACGACATCGGGATTTTGTTTGCGAGTTTGTTTTTGGTGCGTCGTGGCTGGAAGGTCATCTATCTCGGTGCGCGCGTCCCACTCGCAGATTTGCTCGAAACCGTGGCCACCGTGCAACCGGAGATGGTGTGTTTGTCGGCCACCACCATTGATGCGGCGCAGGCCATGCTTGACGTGGCCGACCAGGTCACCCAGCGCTTCCCACGGGTGCGGTTCGGGTACGGCGGTCGAGTGTTCAACCTCAACCCAGAGCTCCGTGAACGCATGCCTGGGCACTTTTTGGGCTATGATGCGCGTGAATTGGTCGACAAAGTGGCTTCGTTGTTAGCAACCCACTAAAAACACCGCCCAAACGCTACTTGCCTACATCCAAATTTCATGCAAAGATAGTATATAGTAAGAGAAAGTGTGCATCCCTGCCCCCATTACACCATCACTCAGAGCTGGAGAACTATGCTCTCACGCCAACACAGCATTCCCGTTGTGCACCCACCTGCTGGTGATGCCACTGCGTTGCTCAATAGCCTGAAACACATCCTCGACCATGGTGAGCACCTGTGGCCGCAAACGGTTGCCGACATCAGTGAGCATGAGCTCGCACAAGCCTATCAGGCCTGTGTCGCCATCACCAAGCATCACTCCAAAAGCTTTTTTCTCAGTACTGCGCTCCTGCCTGCGCCCAAGCGCCAGGCCATCCGTGCCTTGTATGCGTTTTGTCGTGTCAGTGACGACATCGTTGATCAGGCGGCCGAGGGGAGTGCTCCGCATGCGCTGGCGCACTGGGTCCATCTCGTACACCAACGGATTACCCCACGTGACAACCCGGTACTCATCGCTTGGAACGACACCGTCACGCGCTACAACATTTCGCAGACGCTCGTTGACGAGTTGTTGGCTGGCATCGCCATGGATCTTACCGTGACCCGCTACCAGAGTTTCGACGATTTGTGGCTCTACTGCTACCGGGTCGCCTCGGTAGTCGGGCTGATTTCGATGCAAATTATCGGACACAACCCGGAGGCGGTCGATTGTGCGGTCAAATTGGGGGTAGCGCTCCAGCTCACCAACATTTTGCGTGACATCGGCGAGGACGCACAGCGGGGACGCATTTACATTCCCCAACAAGATTTACAGCGCTTTGGGATTAGCGATGACGACATCATGCAACGACGGGTCCACCCGCGCTTCAAGGCCATGATCCGCTTCCAGAGTGCCCGCGCACATGCCCTCTACGAAGAAGCGTGGCCGGGCATTGGCATGCTCAACGCCGACAGCCGCTTGGCGATTGCAGCCGCAGCCACGATTTATCGGGGCATTCTCGACGCCATCCACCGCAACGGGTACGACGTCTTCCATGGGCGAGCACACGTACCGTTGTGGCGCAAACTCATCCTGCTTCATCATGCACGGCAACGTCTACAACAGGATTTCCGATGAGCACCCGCACCCTACGTGTCTGGCCGACTTGGCCGTATCAACTGTTCCTCAGCATTTTGTTTTTTGGGCCACCGGTTGCTGCTCTTTTCATTGCTACCAATGTTCCCTTGATGACCGATCTCGGCTGGTTGGCACGTGACCTGCTGAGCACCTACGTGTGCCCAACCCCCGCCAAGAGTTACACCCTGCTGGCGGCACCCATGGCGGTCTGTGCGCGCTGTTGGGGTGCCACCATCGGGTTGTGGGTGGGCTGGTGGATGGTTGGACGGAGCGATGTGCGCCAACGCCTCGCCCCTTGGTTGCGGTTGCCGTGGTGGGCGCGCCTTGGCAGTGCCTTGTTGCCGTTCGGCTTGTGGTGGTTCGAAATCAACTTCTGGCCGGCTGCCGCCTACACGGTCCTCCTCATCAACGGCATGGTAGCCGGCACCAGTGCCGGACTCTTTTTCTGCTCGCTGTGGCCCGGACTGTTGTCGCGACCGTCCTAGTCCGACCCCGTTGCGCTGCCCGTGTGTAGTGTGTGCTGGTGCACGGCACCCGCTGTACGCGCTGGTTTGTGTGTGTGTGCCTGCGCAGAAAGGATTCCCCGCTATGACTCAGACCGTTGCAGTCACCGGTGCCACCGGTTTGATTGGCAGTGCCTTAGTGCACGCCTTGCACGCCCGTGGCAATCGGGTGGTCGCTTTTAGTCGTTCTCCACGTCTACCCGCCCACTTCCCAGCCGCAGTCCGCATGGCACGCTGGCAACCGGAGCACACCGCAGGTCTCGTACAGGATCTAGCGGGTTGTGACGTGATTGTCAACCTAGTCGGCGCCTCAATTGCTGGCAAACGCTGGACGGAGCCGTACAAGCGCATATTGGCCGATAGTCGCGTCTTGGCCACCCAGCAACTCCTCACCGCTGTGCGTCAGCTCTCACAGCGCCCCCACACGTTTATTTCTGCGTCGGGGAGTGGCTACTACGGCATCGACACCCACCCCAAGAACGAACAAAGCCCGGCCGGTACGGATTTTTTGGCGCAGCTCTGCGTTGATTGGGAAGCAGTCGCAGCGCCAGCCCAGCACGACCTGCAGATGCGCCTCGCCGTGGTACGCACGGGCGTGGTGCTTGACCGTCATGCGGGCGCATTGCCGCTGATGGCGTTGCCGTTTCAGTTTTTTGTGGGGGGGCCCGTCTCACCCGGCAGTCAAATGCTCTCGTGGATTCACATCGACGACATGGTGCGCATCATCCTCTGGCTCATCGACAATCCGCAGGCCAGTGGTGCGTACAACGCATGTGCGCCGCAACCGCTCAGCAACGCCGCGTTTAGTCGGGCGCTCGGACACGCCCTGCACCGCCCATCGTGGTTGCCGGTACCACAATTCGCCCTGCGTACGCTGTTTGGTGAAATGGCCGAGGCGCTGTTGATCGGCGGGCAAGCGGTGCTCCCACAGCGCCTCCAATCACAAGGCTTCACCTTCACCTATGCAACAGCCGAGCATGCGCTCCAGCAGATTTGGAAAGGCTAAGTGATGCGTAGCATGGCATGGTTGATATGGTCGGTGGTGGCAGTGATGGTGGCTGGGTGTAGCGTCACACAGCCGTTTGCAGAGCAGGTACAGACCCCGTTCAGTGAAGCACCGACCACCAGTGTGCCCACGGTCGATCCGCAACGCTTGCCCCTGACGCCGTTCCCGACACGCGCACCAGTTGCCACGCTCAGCGCAGATCTCATGAGCAGTGTGGCCGACGCCGAAACACACACCATGCAACTCTACGCCCAGAGCGTGGCCGCAATCGCCAGCATTGAATCCACCTTTGCGCACCCCAGCGTGGCTGATGCACCGGTAGCAGAGCAGATTTTGGTCTCGCAGGGGAGTGGGTTTTTGTACGACGACCAAGGACACATCGTCACCAATGCGCACGTCGTCAGTGGCAAAAACGAATACTTGGTGCGCCTCGGCGCTAGTCAGCCGATTTCGGCAACGGTGATTGGCCGCGACACCGCCAGTGATTTGGCTGTGCTCGCCCTCCACGACGTCGTTGACATTGCACCGTTGCCGCTGAGTAATCGTACCCCTGGGGTGGGCATGTGGGTGATGACCATTGGCAACCCATTGGGGCTACGCAACACGATGACGCTGGGGACGATTAGCGGAGTGGGGCGGAGCTTGATGGGGGAACGCTCCGAGACTGGTTTTTTTCGCATCCCCAACATCATTCAAGTCGATGCCGCCATCAATCCGGGCAGCTCGGGTGGCGTGTTGCTCGATCGCACGGGAGCCGTACTAGGCATCACCACTGCCATTCAAAGCGAAAGTGGCAGCTTTGAAGGGGTCGGCTATGCCATCCCCGTGCAGAGCATTGAGCGGATTGTGCCCGATCTCATTGCGGTCGGATCGTTTGCTCACCCGTGGTTGGGCATTGGCATGCGCAACATGCCCGAAAGCGACGGCGGTGGTGTGCGGGTGGTTAACGTGGCCCCAGACAGCCCAGCCGCACAAGCGGCGCTCCAAGCCGACGTCGACATTATTGTGGCCATAAACGC
>Ga0172373_10007542_pt1 | contig 14087 bp, 14 predicted proteins | sample Lak10m_2_FD_114546 | JGI IMG/M metagenome (GOLD analysis project Ga0172373, IMG submission 114546) | Freshwater microbial communities from Kabuno Bay, South-Kivu, Congo - kab_092012_10m | ecosystem: Environmental > Aquatic > Freshwater > Lake | place: Democratic Republic of the Congo... | reverse complement strand
ATTGTTGATACACTTCGTCAATGGCTTTTTCGGTAAAGTCGATCTTTATCATGTCAGGTTTTGTGTTTAAATTTGGGTATTATACCCTCTATATTTTCCGCAAATTTGACCGGGCGGAGTATAGTTACGAGTCTTTTAATATCCAGTTGCCCATGTTTCATGGCTTATAAGTTACGGTTAAGATACAAATGGCTATACCCATTTTTACAACGAAATCCCCCAAACAAGAGGCGGCGATAAGACGGGCAATCATCAGCGTTGTGCCGGATTATTTTGCCTGGACAGATGAGGTACAGGAACGTTACCGCGCCAACATGCCCGATGATGACCATTTCCGCATCCAGCAAGTATTGATAAAAGCTCTGTTAGGCATCAAAACAGCGACGCGTGATGAGCTGGAAACAGCACTCGATTCTTTTAAGAAGATGAAGGTTATCATCTCTGATGCGGCGGCAAAGGATTTGCTGTAACAGGAGCTTTCTTGGTCATGAAATTTTTCGGTTAACCTATGTAAGCCTGGTTAGACCGCCTGATCGAAGCGGAGGAGTCAGTCCGTCAGGCACACCGTTTAAATCACCAACTCAAGGCCGCCCGCTTTCCCATTCATCATGACTTGACGGGCGTTGATTCGCCGCGCAAAAGGTTGGGCAACGAAAAAGATGTTATCCAACCTAATTTAACTTCATCACGCTTCATTCACTATGATGTTCACTTTTATCCCACCAACAGGTGTACGGGTTCAATAAACAACGACAGCGCGTCCAGAAAGGCATCGGCCGAAGCCGCAGGGCAAGACATGTTCGACCCAACAATTTTGTTTTATCATTATCGCAAGCCATAAAAAAAGGGCTGCATCTTTGGGATGCAGCCCTTTTGTCGCGCCTGTTTTAGGCTTATAAAGCCACGCTGTATTAACGTTTTGAGTACTGCGGACGTTTCCTGGCTTTATGCAAGCCGACTTTCTTACGTTCTACAATACGGGAATCGCGCGTAACATAACCCGCTTTTCTAAGTGCAGGGCGCAATGTTTCATCATATTCCATCAATGCTCGCGTCAATCCTTGGCGAATAGCACCAGCCTGACCGGAAGGTCCGCCGCCTTTAACTATCACGTTGACATCGAAATCACCTTCCATATCAATACATCCCAACGGTTGACGGGATACCATCTGGTCGGTTTTCCGGCCGAAGTATTCCTCAATGGTTTTGGCATTGATAGTGATTTTTCCTGTGCCTTTCGTTGCGTAAACACGCGCTACTGCGCTTTTACGACGACCCGTTCCGTAATACTGAGCTGCTGCCATGGTCTACTCGCTTATAATTCTAAAACTTTTGGCTGTTGAGCCTGATGATCGTGTTCAGGCCCTGCATAAACTTTCAATTTCTTGAACATTGCACGACCAAGTGGATTGTTGGGTAACATGCCTTTAACTGCGGTATTAAGAATACGATCAGGGAACGTTTTTCTTAATTTGCCGAGGCTCACGGTTTTAAGGTTACCGATATAACCCGTGTGATGTTGATATAACTTGTCTTTTTCTTTATTGCCGGTAACGCCTATTTTCTCGGCATTGACGACAATAATGTAATCACCGGTATCAACGTGCGGTGTGTATTCTGGTTTATGTTTGCCGCGAAGACGACGTGCAATCTCAGAAGCAAGGCGGCCTAGCGTCTTGCCTTCTGCATCAACTACGTACCAATCACGCTTAACTTCTGCTGGTTTTGCACTAAATGTTTTCATCGTTAGTATTCTTTATGTAAAGTCGCCCTTCTGTAAAGGCTCAATAAAAGAGCGAGAATTCTACTAAAGATTATATTTATTTTCAAGGCTTATTTATAACTTAATCAAGATGCTGACGTTACAGCTTGATATTCAGGGAATGCAATTTACGGTAAAGATGGGTCCGCTCTATGCCTACAGCGGCTGATAACTTGGCTACGCTGCCGCCTGTGCGCTCAAAATGGTATTCCAGGTAAGCTTTTTCAAAATGGTCCCTGGCTTCCTTGAGCGGCAGGTTAAAAAAATCCGGCACCGATGAAGAAACACTCATATCGCTGACGACCGTCCCTAGCGCCGATTTTACTTCTTCCAACTCGATGTCTTCACCGACGCCTAAAATCATCAGGCGTTGTACCAGGTTTTTTAATTCCCGCACATTGCCGCGCCAACTGTAGTTGCGCAAAAAATTTTGTGCCGCCATCGAAAATCGCCGGAAAGCCAATTTATCCTGGTTTACAAAATAATCCACATAAAAACTCAATAAGGCCGGCACGTCTTCGCTGTGGCTTCTAAGCGGCTGGATATCGAGGGTCACTTCATTCAGCAAATAATATAAATCCTGGCGAAAACGCCCGGATTTAACTTCATCGTCCAGCGGGGTTCGCGTCGAGGCGATGACCCTGGCGTCAACCCGCACGGACTCACTGCCGCCTACCCGCAGGAAAGAACTCGATTCCAACGCGCTTAACAGCCTCAATTGGGTTTCTTTATCCATATCGGCAATTTCGCCTAAAAACAGCGTACCTTTATGCGCCCGCTCCAACAAACCCGGATAAATCTTGCCGCTGCATTCCTTGCCGAAAAATTCCACCGCCGAATTTTCCGGCGAAATGCTGCCGACGGCAACGTCAATGAATGGGCCATCCCGGTGGGAACTGTTATTGTGCAGATAGCGTGCATACAACTCCTTGCCGACACCGGCCTCACCGACGAACAGCACGCGCGCGTCATGCTGCGCCAGCCGTTTTAACTGGTCTTTTATCCTCGCTACGGTGGCGCTCCTGCCGACCGGCTCTATATCGGCAATCAACTGCGACCTGAGTCCGGCATTTTCCAGTTGCAGAGTGCCGGCTTCCAGTGCGCGCTCGACGATAAGCAATAATTTAGCCAGCGACAAGGGTTTTTCGAGAAAATCATGAGCGCCGAGGCGTGTTGCTTCAACGGCCGTTTCCACCGAACCGTGCCCCGACATCATGATAACGGGACAGAGCATCGCATCTTCCACAACCCACTCTTTCAACAGCGTAATGCCATCGGTATCAGGCATCCAGATATCGAGCAGGATCAGGTCGGGGCAGGTTGTTTTTTTTAATTCGCGGGCAGTAGCGGCATTTTCCGCCATCGCGACTTGATAGCCTTCATCTTCGAGAATTTCGCTGACCAAACGGCGAATATCAGGCTCATCGTCTACGACCAGGAGTCGTTGTTTGTATGTATTCATCATTATTATCGTCGCTTAAACATTACACGCGGGAAGCTGGAGTATAAACCCGGCCCCGGTTTTGTCGCATCGGTTCTCTTGACAACTGCTCCGGCGTTGCTCCTTGCGCCCCAGAGGGTATTCCTCCTGCATCCCTGGCAGCCGACGGCTGGTATCGACCCATATGGCGCCGCCATGTTCTTCAATTATTTTCTTTACAATGGCCAGGCCCAAACCGGTGCCTTTGGCTTTGGTTGTGACATAGGGTTCAAAAATTTTTTCCAGGTGTTCGTCTTTAATGCCGGGACCGTCGTCATGTAATGCAATTTCGATGAAATCAGTGTCATTTTTCTGCACCCGATGCAGTTTGATTTCAATCAGGCCTTTTGATTCTATCGCTTCCAGCGCATTTTTGATCAGGTTATGCAGCACTTGCCGGATACTGACCGGGTCACCGTTAATCATCAATGGGCCAGGCTCATAATCGGCTTTAAACTCCACGCCTGACCTTAAGACATAAAGCGCCAGCACTTCCTGGACCAATGCCGATAAATCAATCATGACGGATTGTTTCTTGGAGGGTTTAGCGTATTCCGAAAAGTCATCGACCATTTCTTTCATCGCTTCAACCTGCTGGACGATGGTCTTCGTTGAGCGCTGCAGGATGCTCGCATCTGCGGCATCGAGCTTATCGGCCAGTTTATGCTGCAAGCGTTCCGCCGAAAGCTGGATGGGCGTCAGCGGGTTCTTGATTTCATGCGCGAGACGCCTTGCGACTTCGCCCCAGGCGGCATTTTTCTGCGCCTGGATTAAATCGGTGACATCGTCGAAAACCACAACGGCGCCGACGCGCAAACCGTCCTGTGAAAACAGCGGCGTGCCCCGGCACAATAACTCCTGGCGCCCGTTAGGACCCAAAAAAGCGATGCGCTGCTCCCAAATGTCATCGGCCTGCTCCAGCAAACGCTGGATGGATTTGAGTGGCTCGGCCAGTTCAGTGGAACTCTCGGCCAATTGCAGCAAGGTGCGCCCGATGAAGTGGTTGACCTGGATGCGGAAAATCCGGTAAGCCGCCTGGTTGGCCGTGCGAATCTTGTATACCGCATCAAAACTGATGACGCCTGCCGTCAAGTTGGCCAGGATGGTTTCCAGGTAGGCGCGCTGGTTTTCTATTTCAAAACCCGCCAGCCTTGACTCATTCCTCGCCCTGGCAATGCGCTGCGTCATTTCATTGAAAGATTCCACCAGGAAGCCCAGGTCATCCTGCGCGATAACCGGCACCAACTGGTCATAATGCCCTGAAGCCACTGCTTGCGTGCCTTTAACCAATTCTTTTACTGGCGCGACGATATGACGGATGCTGATGAATGCAACCCAGATCGCCGCCAGTAAACTCATTAACAAAACCAGCGACAACGCCAGCGAGAAACTCATTTTTAATGAGTGCCTTAAAAAATTCATCTCCTGGTAACGCACGAACGCGAATTCCACGGAATCGGCCAAATCGGCGATTCTTACCGGCACCGGATACAAGGCCTGCAAATAATGCGGCTCCTCTGCCTTAACGGGGACTATCGCGCGTATCATCAGCTCGTTTTCATGGACCGGGGTCAGCGCCACATAGTCTTTATTCTGCCGCAACTGCAACCAGGCATGTTCGTCTGGCAGGCTGGGTAAAATATCGCTGGGGTTAATGCTGCTGGAGGCGATGATTTTTCCAGGGCGTGAAAACAAGGTCATCTCCGATGCGCCTGAAAGTTCGCGCAGGTTTTCTATTTCCAGCGTGACCAGGTTGGCCGAGGTCGCTTCCAGCGTTGCCGCCAATTGCTGCGTTTGTTTCAAGTGCCAGCGCATACGCTGGTCCAGCGAGGCCTGGCTAAGCTCCAATGCATCTTCCATCGCACGGTCTATTTCGACATTAAACCAGCTGTCGATGCCCTGATGTAAAAATTGCATCGAAAAATAAAACACAATCGCGGCCGGCGCCAAGGCCAGGACAACGAACAGTGACATCATGCGGATAGTGAGCTTGGAACCCGCTTCGCGTTTTTTTAATTGCCGCGTCAATGCAACGATATTGGCGCCGACCAGGCCTAGCAATATCACTGTACCCAAGGCATTGACCAGCAACAGCCAGGAATATATCTCGCCCAATTCCGACGATTCCTGCGTCGCCGAGCTCATTAACTGCAATGACAGCAGGATTAAACCGAACAGGATTAAAACATACAGGTTAATAGGCGGCTTTATCGTTTCAGGGGCCATGTCGTCCAGCCGCTGGATAAATACCATTGTTGATTGATATAAGCGACCGGGCGTAGCGGCAAAGGCAATGCATCGCGATCGAAATAGACCTTGAGTTCGGCCACCGCAGCATTTTCCGGCGCAACGGCGTCTTTGTTAATGAGCGGCAAATCCCGCAAGGTCGACATCGCATCCAGCGCCGCAGATAGCGTCGAAAAATTATGCACGGCATCGTTGTTTTCGTTCCTGACGCGGTACATATTCAATAAAGCGTGATATTGCAGCCGGTAACGCAATGCGGTTTCAAGCAGCGTGTTATCCCAGAAAAAATTACTGGGCTGCTGGATTTTAATGCGCACAGCCCAGAATAAAGGCACGCCGTTTTGCAAGGCGTCCAGTGCCTTCGGACTCAGTCGGTAATCGATGTCGGCGGATAGCACATACCAACCGTTTTGTACCGTGATGGCGGCAGTTTTGACTTCGGCCGAATAGTTTTCGGCCTGGGCAAGCAGCGGCGAGAGCCCTGCTAAAAGCCATAGAAAAAGACAGGGCAAAAGCCGGGCCTTATAGTTTTCGCAGGCGTGCATAGTAAAAACCGTCCATTGCAAAGTCGCCGGTCAGGATCTGCCGCCCGACATCGCAGGCGATTCCCCAGCTTGCCGAAATGGGATGCTCGACAGCGTCCGGGTACCGGCTCAAAAACGCCCGGATTTGCTGTTCGTTTTCCCGTTTTGATAGGGAGCAGGTCGCATAAAGTAATAGTCCGCCGGGAGCCAGCAGAGGCCAGACGGCGGCCAGGATATTTTTTTGCAATACCCGCAACGCCTCAATATCCTCGGCGCGGCGCAGCAGTTTAATATCGGGGTGGCGGCGGATGACACCTAGCGCCGAACACGGCGCGTCCAGCAAAATCCGCTCAAAAGGCCTGCCATCCCACCAGTCTTGCGGCTTTTCGGCATCGCCTACGACCCGCGTGGCTGATAGTCCCAGGCGCTGCAAGTTATCGTTGACGCGCTGCATCCTGGCTGCGTCGATATCGACGGCAACCAGTTCCTTAAGCTGCGCTTGCTGTTCGAGAATATGCGCGGTTTTGCCGCCGGGCGCCGCACAGACATCCAGCACGCGCTGTCCGGCTTCAACATCCAGCAATCCCGCGGCTAATTGCGCGGCGGTATCCTGCACCGAAACCCAGCCGTCTGCAAAACCGGGCAAGCGCTCGACCGGCACAGGATTATCGAGGATCAGCGCCGAGTCACAGAAATCAACGCTTGCAGCACTGACGCCTTGTTCGTTGAGGCGCTGCAAATACGAATCCCTGCCGGTTTTTGCAAGGTTGACGCGCAGCACCATAGGCGGTTGCCGGTTATTTTCCAGCAGAATCGCTTGCGCCTGCTCGGGCCAATCTTGGGTGATTTGTTTGATCAGCCAGTCTGGATGGCTGCTTGCTGCGGATGGTTTTTGGCCGGCTTTCAGTTCAAGCGCATCACGTTCTCGCAGGTAAGTCCTTAACAACGCGTTAACCAGCGACTTGGCCCACGGTTTTTTACGCGCGGCCAGCACCGTTTCAGAAACGGCGGCATGGGGCTTTACCCGCATAAAGCTGAGTTGGTACAGGCCTACCAATGCCAGCGCCTTAATAGGCATATCTTTTAGCGGCTTGTCCAAGAGTTCGCTTAAAATAAAATCCAGCCGGTGAAAATACCGGCAAGCACCGTAGCACAGCGCCTGTATGAAGGCCTGGTCCTTGCCGGACTCAACTGTTTGCAACGCGCTTTCCAGCGCCACAGTTAACGATTGTCCGTGTTGTAAAACCTCGGTTAAGACACGCGCAGCGACTAATCGGGTGTTGATGCTCAACTTAAGATGACTCCATCGACATCATGCGCATTTAAAAAAGCATCAACCGCCATACGCCTGCCGCCCGGCAATTGCACTTCATGCAGCCGCAGCAGGCCGGCCCCGGTTGCTACATCGACCTGTTTGTGGCTGCAGCACACCCGCCCTGGCTCCCTATTATCCCCGCCATCAATCGCTTCCGCTTGCCAGATCCGCAGGACTTCGCCCCGATAATGCGTTTGTGCAACCGGCCAAGCATTAAGGCCCCGGACTTTTCTCGCAATATCGGCAGCCGGCTGTGTCCAATCGATGACTGCTTCACTTTTATCGAGTTTTTCGGCATAAGTCACCAGCGCCTCGTCTTGCGGCTCGGCATGCACAGTCCCTGTTTCAAGCTGCGCCAGCACCTTGACCAACCCGATGGCGCCGAGCTCGGCTAATTTGTCATGGACCATACTGGAGGTATCGTTTGCTTCCAGCCGGCATTCTTCTTTATGCAGCATATCGCCGGCATCCAGTTTCAGCACTATCTGCATCACCGTAATGCCGGTTTTTTCATCGCCGGCCATCAAGGCTCGCTGTATCGGCGCGGCTCCGCGCCAACGCGGCAGCAGCGAACCGTGCACATTAATACAACCCAGTTTCGGCAGGTCCAGCACCGTTTGCGGCAAAATCATGCCGTAGGCGACAACAACGATAAGATCGGCATTGAAAGCGCTGATTTGCTGAAAATCGTCATCGTTTTTCAGCGTAAGCGGCTGCAAGACCGGGATGCCCGCGCATAACGCCAGCTCCTTGACGGGGCTTGGATGTAAATGCCGCCCCCTGCCTGCCGGCCGGTCAGGCTGCGTATAAACGGCGCAGACTTCGTGTTTTGAATCCAGCAGCATACGCAAACTGGGTACCGCAAACGCCGGCGTACCGGCAAAAATAATTTTCATGCGCCGCTTTTTTCCATTCTATGAATTTTTTCCAGCTTCGTCTTAATGCGCTGGCGTTTTAACGACGAAAGGTAATCGACAAATAACTTCCCTTCCAAATGATCCATCTCATGCTGCACACACACCGCCAGCAAGTCTCGCGCATCAAACTCAATCGGCTGGCCTTCCCTGTTCAACGCTTTTACGCGGATATGCTCGCAACGCTTCACCTTCTCATAAAAACCGGGCACGGAAAGACAGCCTTCTTCGGATTCTTTAACGCCGTCTTTCTCAAGAATTTCAGGATTAACCAGGCAGAGGGGGGCATTTTTTTCTTCACTGATGTCAATGACAATGATACGCTGCTGGACATTAACCTGGGTAGCGGCCAAACCTACGCCTTTGGCGCGGTACATCGTTTCAAGCATATCATCGATTAATTTTTTGGTTTTATCATCGACCGTTTTAACGGCTGCAGCTTTTTTGCGCAGGCGCTCATCCGGAAATTCGAGAATAGTTAGAATACTCAACAAACTCTCCACTATAATAATTGAAGACTGGAATTCTATATGAATTCATCTAAACTTTGAATTCAAACAGATCAAAAAGACTCCGCAGGAATCACTATGGCTTTTCGTATATTTTCAGGGCTACTGTTTTTTTATTTCTTCAGCATCAGCGCTCATGCCGAAGAAATACAAATAAACCCTACCCATCCCAACCAATACACCGTGCTTAGCGGCGATACCTTATGGGATATCTCGGGCAAGTTCTTAAAACACCCCTGGCAATGGCCTGAGCTGTGGAATTACAACACGCAGATAAAAAACCCTCACCTGATCTATCCGGGGGACACCATTTATTTTTCGATAGTCAACGGCAAACCCCAATTAAGCCTTTCGAGGAATTACCCAGCGATTAGCGCTACCGATAATTCTACGTGCCTCCTTAATGAGGAGGACGTTAAAAACGGACGCACGAAATTTCCAATCTCTAAAGACGGCAAGTTATTGCCGTGCATACGCGAAACCGACCTCAACCAGGCGATCAGGCTAATACCGCTCGATAAAATAGCGCAATTTTTAAGCTCTCCCAGCGTGGTTGGCGCCAATGACCTGGATAATGCGCCTTATGTCATTGCCATTGCCGGCGAGCATGTCGTTGCCGGTACTGGTGACAAGCTTTATGTACGGTCCATTCCCGCCGCCAAAAGCCTGGCTTATACGATATACCGGGCGGGAGGCGCCTACAAAAATCCTGAAACAGGTGAGATTCTCGGTTATGAAGCAAAGTATATCGGCAGTGCGTCATTGGAACAAATCGGCGACCCGGCATCATTAATAGTTACCAAATCCAATAGCGAGCTTCGCATTGGCGATAGGGCCATGCCCAATACAGAAGAAGAAATAACATTAAACTTTTTCCCGAGACCTCCTGAAAAAGCCATAAAAGGCAGCATCATCAGCGTGCTTGACGGTGTCTCCCAAATCGGTTCGTACAATGTTGTCGTTATTGATAAAGGCACACGGGATGGCTTAATGACAGGCCATGAATTGGAGGTCTACCAAAACGGCAGGATTGAAAAAGACAGTTACAGCGCGCTCAAAAACGCTACGGTCAAGCTTCCTGACGAACTGGCCGGTGTGTTGATGGTCTTCCGGCCGTTTGAGCGCGTCAGCTATGCCCTGGTCATGAAAGCCACCCAGCCTATCCACATCCTAGACAAAGTCCAAACGCCCTGAACACGACGATTACCCGGCCCAGCGGTGATGACATCAAATACTGGCTTGCGCTTTTGCGCACACCGGGCGTCGGTTGCAGGACCTTCCTCAGATTACTGGAAACCCATACGCCATCCCAGCTATATTCAGAGCCTGTGCCAGCCCTGATGGCGTTGGGTTTAAAAACGGACAGCGTCCAGGCCATTAAGCATCCCGACTGGAGCGCTGTCGACTATGACCTGGACTGGCTGGCGCATCAGGACAACCGCGTTATTACGCTGTTTGACGCCGATTACCCTCCGCAACTGAAAGAGATACCCGACCCGCCGCCGCTGCTGTTTGTGCGCGGCAACTCCAAGCTCCTGGCATTGCCGCAAATAGCGATGGTCGGCAGCCGCAACCCTTCCTCATCAGGGAAGGAAACCGCGTTCAGTTTTGCCGACACATTGAGCCGTTGCGGTTTTGTCATCACCAGCGGCTTGGCCTTGGGCATTGATGCCGCCAGCCATCAAGGCGCACTTCACGGCAACGGTTATACCATTGCCGTTGCCGGGACCGGCTTGGACCGGGTCTATCCCGCCAGGCATAAGGAACTGGCGATTGAAATTGTCAAGGCCGGCGCGATGGTTTCGGAATTCCCCCCCGGCACGACCGCTAAAGCCAACCATTTTCCGAGACGCAACCGGATTATCAGCGGTTTATGCCAAGGCCTGCTGGTTGTCGAAGCGGCCAAGCACAGCGGTTCGCTGATTACGGCCCGGATGGCTTTGGAACAAAACCGCGAGGTATTCGCCATCCCGGGCTCGATACACAACCCGCTGGCCCGCGGCTGTAACGCGCTGATCCGCGAAGGTGCAAAGCTTGTCGAAACCACACAAGATATTCTTGAAGAATTAAATCAATATATTCAACAAGATGAGGAATATTCGGAGTCGACAATACAATCAAAGCTTGACCTGGAGCAACAAACATTATTGAATCTTGTCATGTTCAGCCCAACATCTATTGATAATCTCGTTGAAAACACGGGCTTATCGGTTGAAGTTATTTCGTCAACGCTACTCATTTTAGAACTGCAAGGCTACCTGGAAGCGACCGCCGGCGGTTGCTATACCCGAATAAAATAACCCCCTATAGTCTATGAAAGAAAATATTTTTGATGTCCTGATGTACTTGTTTGAAAACTATATGGAAGATGAGGTTGAAATACTTCCGGACAGTGAGATCATCAAAACAGAGTTGCAGGAAGCGGGCTTCGAATCGCGTGAAGTGAACAAGGCTTTCGATTGGCTGGAATCGCTCAGTCTGCAACGGGCGATAAAATCCACCGTACCGCATGCCTTCCGCATTTTCTGTAGTGAGGAAAAAGCCAAGCTGGATCTGGAGTGCCAGGATTTTATTATGTTTCTTGAACACAGCGGCATTTTAAATTCGGCTAACCGGGAAATCGTCATCGATCGGGCGATGGCGTTGGAACATGAAGAAATATCGATGGAAAAATTAAAATGGATAGTGTTGATGGTCTTGCTCAGCCAGCCCGGCGAAGAAATCGCCTTCTCCAGGATGGAAGACATTGTTTACGACCTTGTCCCGACTTATTTACATTAACCCCATTGCCGTATCGATTAAATGAGTAAACACCTTGTTATCGTAGAGTCCCCGGCCAAAGCAAAAACCATAGAAAAATACCTGGGCCAGGATTTTCAGGTTTTGGCTTCTTACGGGCATGTTCGCGATCTGGTTCCCAAAGAAGGGGCGGTCGACCCTGATCATGATTTCGCGATGAAATACGAAGTCATTGAACGCAACCAAAAGCACATCCAGGCCATCAGCAAAGCCCTCAAAGCCTCAGACACCTTATACCTCGCGACCGACCCGGACCGGGAAGGCGAGGCAATCTCCTGGCATTTGTATGAATTGCTGAAAGACAAAAAGCTGCTGAAAGACAAACCGGTGCATCGCGTGGTCTTTCATGAAATTACCAAAAAAGCCGTTACCGAAGCCATTGCCAACCCTGAACAACTCGCCATCAATTTAATCAATGCCCAGCAGGCGCGCCGTGCGCTGGACTACTTAGTCGGCTTTAATTTATCGCCGTTATTATGGAAAAAAATTCGCCGCGGTTTATCGGCGGGTCGCGTGCAAAGCCCGGCATTGCGCATGATTGTTGAGCGTGAACTCGAAATTGAAGCCTTTAAATCCCGTGAATACTGGACCGTTGATGCCGCGCTAACGGTGCAAGACCAGGCGTTTAAAGCCAAATTGACGCATTTTGACGGCGAAAAACTGACACAATTCAGCATCGACAACGCAACGCTGGCGGAACAAACCCGGCAAACCTTGCTGGCCGTAGCGGATGGGCGCTTGACCGTTGCCAAACTGGAAAAAAAGCAGCAAAAACGCAATCCGGCGCCGCCTTTTATCACCTCGACATTGCAACAGGAAGCCGCGCGTAAACTGGGCTTTACGACCAAACGCACGATGATGGTCGCACAGCAGCTTTATGAAGGCATCGATATAGGCGGCGAAACCGAGGGCCTGATCACTTATATGCGCACCGACTCCGTTAACCTGTCGGTAGAGGCTGTCGAGGAAATACGCGCGCTGATAGCCGAAAATTACGGCATTGAAAACGTGCCTAAAGAACCGCGTTTGTTTAAAACCAAATCCAAAAACGCGCAGGAAGCGCATGAAGCGATTCGTCCGACATCGGCGCGGCACTTGCCCGTCCAGATCAAAAACTACCTCAGCGCCGAGCAATACAAGCTCTACGAGCTGATATGGAAGCGCACCATTGCCTGCCAAATGATGCACGCGACATTAAACAGGATAACCGTCGATTTAAGCTGCGGCGACGGTAAGCATGTCTTCAGGGCGACCGGCTCGACGATTGCCAAACCGGGCTTTATGTCGGTCTACCTGGAAGGCAAGGATGACAGCAATGACGGCGATGACAAGGAAAGTTTCCTGCCGGCTATGGAGGAAGGCCGCCCCGTACCGCTTAATGACATCATCGCCGGCCAGCATTTTACCGAGCCGCCGCCCCGCTACGGTGAAGCCAGCCTGGTAAAATCCCTGGAAGAACATGGCATTGGCCGTCCGTCAACGTATTCGACGATTATTTCCACACTGCAAAACCGCGAATATGTCACGCTGGATAACAAGCGTTTTTATCCGACGGATGTAGGCCGTATCGTCAACAAGTTCCTGACCGAACATTTCACGAAATACGTCGATTACGATTTCACCGCTAATCTCGAAGACGAACTCGACGCCGTCTCGCGCGGCGAAAAAGACTGGATTCCCTTAATGCATGCTTTTTGGAATCCGTTCACAAGCCTGATCCAGCAAAAAGAAGAAAGCGTGCAGCGCAAGGATGTCACGCAGGAGGCAATAGACGAAAATTGCCCTGAATGCGGCAGCCCGCTATCGATACGCCTCGGGCGTAATGGCCGGTTTATCGGTTGCACCCATTATCCCGAATGCTCGTATACCAGAAACCTGAACGATGATGCCGGCGGGGCGGATGAACCCGATGTCGTGGACGGGCGCGCTTGTCCGCTATGCGCATCGCCGCTAGTGCTTAAAACCGGCCGTTACGGCAAATTTATCGGTTGCAGCGCCTATCCCAAATGCCGTCATATCGAGCCGTTGGAAAAACCCCTGGACACGGGGGTGGAATGCCCCCAATGCAAAACCGGCAGCATACTCAAACGTAAATCCAGGACAGGTAAAATCTTTTATTCCTGCTCGGGATACCCGAAATGTGATTACGCGCTATGGAACGCACCGGTAAAGGAAAACTGCCCGGCTTGTGACTGGCCCATCCTGACGGTAAAGATAACCAAGCGGCATGGCGCGGAAAAAGTCTGCCCACAAAAAGACTGTAAATACGCAACGCCTTATGAAGGCGACCCGGCTGATGCGGATGGCCCTAAAGAACCCCGTGAGTAATGTCGTGGCGAGTGGAGGAGCCTGGCAGGCTTTTAAAACCTGCCAAGTTTTTTTACGACTTGGATAAGGATATTTGGTAACAGGAACCGGACGGGGCATGTTGCCCATACGCGCCAACTTAGCGTCTAAAATAAGCTGCAAGCGCAGGATAAGTTTATCCGCTAACACTGGCATTCAATTTCAGCCTATTGGCTAGCTTCAGCCAGCTT
>Ga0172373_10007539_pt1 | contig 14092 bp, 7 predicted proteins | sample Lak10m_2_FD_114546 | JGI IMG/M metagenome (GOLD analysis project Ga0172373, IMG submission 114546) | Freshwater microbial communities from Kabuno Bay, South-Kivu, Congo - kab_092012_10m | ecosystem: Environmental > Aquatic > Freshwater > Lake | place: Democratic Republic of the Congo: South-Kivu... | reverse complement strand
CGGAATCGCATCAGATACGCATCCGGGAAACCCCGTGGCACAGGGCTACCTTGCCTGACCTCGTCAGCGAGGCGCCGCGCCAGGTGGACCCGGAGGGTTGGATGGACGAACTCCGGGCTTATGAGGTCCGGTTGCTCGGTCCGCTGGACGTTCCGGCAAGCGGCGGACCAGCCACCGTGAACAGCGCTGCGAGCACCAGGAACAACAGGTGAAGCGAGGGAATCTGGAAGGGAAAATCCACGCGTGCATGGGCGAGGATGCCAATCAAGCCAACCCACATCAGCCACTCCAACTCCCGTTGGACCGGCAGGCTCCCACAACGCCATCGGGTCAGGACCGCCATCGCCAGCAATCCGAGAACACTGCCCAATCCCACCCAACCCAGCGTCACCCGCGTTTCCAACCAGTCATCATGAACATACCCATGCCACTTGCCCGCAAGTCCGTTCCGGTAGAGTCCGTTCAATGAAAGGAAGGTCTCGGCACCCGAACCCCAGACCGGGAAATCCGGAGCCATCCGCCGCGCCAGATCGTAGATCTCCGTCCGACCGGACAACGATTCGTCCACGAGCGCATTCGAAAAGCGCCGCTCCAGAAACCTGCCCGCCAGTCCCCAGCCGAGCGCCAATGCCGTGACGAAGGCCAGTGCCATGCCCACGCGGGGCCGCCAACCCTTCATGGCACGTGCGAGGATGATCAGTGCCACCGCCATCTGGAGCAGGGTCACCGCGATGCCGCCTCGACTGCCTGCGATGAGGACGGCCCCCACCATGATCGTCACCAGCAGCAACAGCAGTGGATAGGGTTGCCCGCCAGCTCGCGCCCCAAGCGGTTCACGCCGGAGTACGTCCACACGCAGGGCCCACCAGAGCCCAAGGCTGAAAGGCCAGATGAGGTTCAGGAACTGCGCGGCGTTGGCGCGGTACGGATACGATCCGAACATCCCCGGATTGTTCATCATGGGAAGCCTCACCATCCAAAGGAGGTCCTTGGCCCCATCCAATCGGTGCAGGATTCCCACCATCGCCATCACCGCGGCATTCACCGACAGGGTCCATCCCAACCAGCGCAAACGATCCGGGATCCGGCCCACATCCTCCGCCGAACGGCCGTCCTCATCCCGATGCCGTTCGCTGCGGGACTTGATCCGCAGCCAGTCGCGCATCGCCCAGAAGACGGCCGCGAACGCCAGATAGCGGTAGAAAGCCTTCCGCGTGGCCGCCAGGTCATAGGTCGTGGGCAACCACGAAATCGAATCGCGATAGAGGAACTCCAGGCCCTGCGTGCCCCAGTTCACCTCCGCGCGGGCATTCCACAGGCTCACACCGACCTGAATCAGGACCAGGCTCGTCAACACGCCCAGACCCCAGACCGGCCACCGGGCCTCGGCCCCGTCACGTCGCCAGACGACCGGCTGAAACCCCGTCCATCGGCACACGACCCACTTCGCGACCCACAACAACCCCAGCACCCAACCCGTGCCGATCAGGCCCCACGAACTCCAGAACAGCGTGCCGCCAGCGCCCCACGGGGCGAACACCACCAGTAACAGCAACAAGGCCCCGGACGCGTTGTCCAATTGCCGATGCCAACGGCGACCCTGCGAGTTCAGTCCACGTCCTGCCATGAGAAAGCCCGACTATGAACCCTTGCGCGGCGGTTGTCAGGCCTTGCGTACATAGCAGGCCTTCAGCGCGATCGCGCTGCCCTCGATCTTGCAGGAAATCTCGTGGTCGCCCTCGACCAACCGGATACCCTTGGCCTTGGTGCCGCCCTTCAGCACCTGCGAGGAACCCCGCAACGGAAGGTCCTTGATCAACACGATGGAATCCCCATCGGCCAGCACCGTGCCGTGCGCATCCTTCACCACCCGCGCCTTCTCCGGCTCCGGGGCCTTCTCCCACTCATGACCGCAGGTCACGCATTCCCAGCGCTCGGAATGCTCCAGCACCTCGGTCATCTCACACATCGGACAGGCAGGCTTGCTCATCGGTCCTGGAGCTTAGCCGCCGTCCACCTCCGGGAGGAAGGACCCAGAGTTTGAAGTTTGAATCAGCGTAGTAGTCGACGTCAGGAGGCTGTGGTTCTCGGCTCTCGGCTCTGGGGTCTGGGAAACTTCCCTCAGCCTCAGCCTCGTGACCTCGTCTGCTACGCGGAGGAGGTAAGACGAGGTCACGAGGCTGGGAATAAAGCGTTCCCAGTCCTCAGCCCCAATCCTTGCCTCCTCACGTCGGCAGCTACGATTCTGATCTCTGGAAACTCCCCGCCCCGCCCTCACCCTTGGATCTCGGACTTCAGCTGGTGGAACTTCACCAGGTTCAGGATCAACAGGACCAGGCCTGCCGGACCGGCGAGATAGTTCAGGAAGGGCACGAAGGAGCACGCGCCACAGATCGCGTACCACAACCCGATCTGCTTGCCGCAGTCACCGACGTCCTGACGGCCGATCGATGCAAAATAGGACTGGAAGGACTCAGGCACGCGCTGGAACACGAAGAAGTTCCAGACGATGCTCCAACACGGAATCATCAGGAGCCACACCTGTCCGGGCTCCATCTTCCGATGCTCGACCGGGACACGTGCCAGACTTGAGGACACCAACCAACAGACCACCGCGTTGATCGCCAGGCCGATGACCAGCGCGACAATGGCGATGACCGCGATGACCCCTGCCGCCAGCATTCCCTGTTCGTTCTCGTTCATGGATTGCTATGGCTCCCCACTACCCCACGACAGTCAATCCGGATTCTGACCCCATCCAAAGAGTTCCCAGTACCCGGAAAGAGAAAGCGTCGCAGTCGACGTCAGGAGGCTGGGGAAAGAAAAGGCAGTTTGAAGGTTCAAGTCTGAAGCAAGGACCACTGCCTCGTGACCTCGTCATATTGGCTACCCTCCGTGACATAGCTGCGCCGGAACTGTTCCATCGGACATCCGGTGGGTCCCGCCCGCTTTCCATCCGCTCCAGCCCGCCGGGCAGGCTCTTGATGCCGTTCTGTTTTGTTGGCATCCACTGAACGTATGCGGTTCCGTTGTGCCGATCTGACGTTCCTCGACACGACCATGAGAGCATCCCTGTCCTTCAAACCCTTCGCGCTGATCTTCGTCGCCATCCTCGTCCTTGCCGGATGTGACCGTCAGCCCTCGCCCAACGGAGACACGGAGGCAACCTTGTCCTATTGGAAGCGGCTCAATGAGGAGCGCCCGGATTTTTCCGACCTTGAAGCGGCCGCCGCCGCCTGGGCCAAGGCGCCGGGCGATGGGCAGGTGGAAATGCTCCGTGCCGACGGGGTCATCGTAGCCAGGATGGTGGGCTACCGGGAAAGAAACCAAGCCTTGGCCCAGATGCCCATGGAGGGCGTGGATCCGGTCCTGCTCGAGTACACGGCGAAGCTGGCAACGCTGAACGCCTCCCGCATCGAACTCCTTGCACAAAGCCACGCGATGATTGGGCAGTTGAACCAGATCACATCCCCTGACCAACTGCTCCTGGATCTGTTCGGAAGCTTCCTCCGCCATTCCGGCGACGAGAATGTCTTCGAGTCAGTGCTTCGCGATCAGTGGAATGAGAAATCCCAGGTCGTGGGGAACACACTTCCTCAGCTCAAGGCCGTCCAATCCCAGGCGCAGGCCATGTCCGCCGCCGAGTCCCAGGTTGAAGCCGCCGAGATCGCGTTGCGCGCAAAGCTCCACGCCCATCACCGGGGGGAGTTCCCTCCCTCATCTTCTTTCCAGAGGCCCGCGCTGAAGCCAACTGAAGTCGAACGAATCCTCACCAAACGTCGGGTCGCCCTCGATCTGCTTGGACAGAGGTTCGATGGCTGGACCTTCGAGGGCCTCGAAGAGCTGCAACGCCTGGAGATCACCAAGCGCAGCGGAACCGGTGCCGCTGTCACCCTTGCCTTGGATTGCGAGGTCATGGGGTTGCGATCGGGCATGCGCCGCAGGCTCCAACCGGTGATGGTCTACCAGCTCCAAGGGGAATCGTGGGTGCTGCGAAGGATCGTCAGCAGGGTCCAGGAGGAAGTGCCCCGGTGACGACGACACGGGACCACTACCGAGGCGAGGAGGTCGCCACCATGATCAGGCTGCACTTTGATTTCCCGGTTGCGTACATTCTCGAAATGGGGGGCGGTCCTGTGCGTAATCACAATTGCCTTGGGACAACTCCAATTCCCACGTGACAACCTGATGACCCGAATCGTCGAAATCCGCGACATCGTATGCCAAGGCATGACTGAGCCTGTGATTTGTCGTGCCGAAGACGGGTTTGAGTATGTGGTGAAGGGAAGCTACGCCGGGCGAAGGTCCTTGATCGCGGAATGGGTAGCCGGTCGTCTGGGGCGACTTCTCGGGTTGCCAATTCCGGAGTTTTGCCAGCTTCAACTGGACCCTCGCCTCGCACTGTACGGCGCCAAGACCGTGGAGATCGAACGGCTGGGACGCGGCATTCTGTTCGGGTCCCGCCGTGAATCCGGACTGGTCGAAATCCGGAAGGCGGATATTGCGCTGATCGACTGGGAACTTCGGGCCCGTGTGTTGGCGTTTGATTGGTGGATTGAGAATTCCGATCGCGTTCTGGTTGATGGAGCAGGGAATCCGAATCTGCTTTGGTCAGAGCAGGGCAGCCGCTTGGTGGTGATGGACCACAATCTGGCATTCGACCCCTCGTCGATGGAAGGCTTTGGGAAGGAGCATGCCTTTAGACACGCTTGCCTCCTCTGGAACGAGCCCTTCCGAAGTCAGATGGAATTGTCGTTCCGAGGGGCCCTGACCGAACTGCCGATAATCTGGAGTGAGATTCCAGAGGATTGGGTGGAGATCGAGTGCGGTCTCACCCTGTCCGGGATCGAATCATCGCTCTGGCGATTCCATCGCGAAGCCGATAAGTTCTGGAATTGGTCATGACTCAAGTCGTCTGCAATTACGCGCCGGTGCGCTTTCTCCCGTATCGGGAGGTGGGCGAGTTCGTGAACGTCGGGGTGGTAGTGCATTGCCCTGAGAGCCGGTTCTTCGGGCACCGTCTGGTCACCCGGAGGCGAACAGGTCGGGTGAGCCACTTCTTTCCGGAGCTCGACCTCGGGATTTTCACGGCTGGGCTGGAGGGCTTGAGCCGGGAGTTGATCCGTCTCGGTACCGGACACAGTATGACGCCGACCGATCCCGCGAGGACGGCACAGCTTGTGCGTGAGGAGATCCACCGCTTCCGCGAGATAACCCGTCGACGCGAGGGCCTGCTGCACTTCGGAGAAACTGGAACAATGCTGGCGGACTCGGCCGAAGAGGCGCTGAACGAACTCTTCGGACGCTTTGTTGAACGCCAGTTCGCGCAGCGCCGTGAATATCAGGAAGGCGCCATGCGGGCACGCTTGGGCCGGCTCTTGCGTGACTGGGAACTGGCGCGTCATTACCAGGCCGACAAACACGTTGGCGACGACGATTTCCATGTGGTCATGCCGTTTGTCCATTTCCGGGACGACCGGATCGCGAAGGTGGTCCGCCCACTGGACCTGAACAAGGAAGCGGCCTCGGACATTTACCATCACGGCGGAGCATGGGTGAAAAACATGGAACGGCTGAAGAATCGCGATCACCTGCCGCCCGAGGTGATCTTCACCGTGAGTCTACCGGAGACAGGCAAACGGCTCGATGCCGCTGAGGAGATCCGCGACGAGTTCCAGCAACTGGGTGTCCAGACCGTTGAGTTTGCCGACACCCGGCTCGTCCGCGCTGCGCTGGAAGTGAAGCTGGTTGCCTGACCTGGGGGCGAGGGAACCGCCTGCGGTGATTGCTTCCTCAGTCAGGCTGATCCCGGCCTGGCGAGCCTCGGACCTGTTTGACCATTGTTCTGATGCCTCGACTACGGACGTCCGTTCCAGATGCACTCTTTGGAGAACTGACGAGGCATCAGCGCGATGCAATCTTTGGGATGGGTTGAACAGCATGCACAGCGAACGCGGCACGAAGATCTCCGCTGCTGCAACCCTTCCAGGTTTCGTGACGCAATCCTCAAGTTCCCGGGGTATCGCTTCGCGACCCCGGGCTAATCGCTTCAACGCCTCCGGCGTAGCGCACTCATTCCCCCACCAACCGGAACCATCCGATAGGCGACGTGCCCGCCTCGAGGAGGGCCTCGAAGCGGCCGGGCTTGGGTTCGGTGACGCGGGCGTTCTGACGATCCCATCGGCGCAGGTCCGCGGAACGTTCGACGTGGAAGGTCGCCCCGGCCGACGCCTCCCAGCGCAATCGTAGGGTCGGTGCTGTCGACGCGAGAGCGGTCGGTAACGCGCCGCGATCGCCGGCCGGGGCTTCGAGGGTCTCGATGGTGGCGATGCGGAGCGGGCCGGTGACACGCACCTCGGGGGCCTTGCCCGTCAGCGTTCCGTTGTTCACGAACTCGCGCACGCGGACGATGCCGAGGTTGTCGAGCGCACCGCCGGTGAGGATCGTGAGGCGATCGTCGAGGCGCACGGTGGCATTGGCCGCGGTTTCCATGCGGCCACCGATCTCCACGCCGCCCTCGATGGCGACGGCCCCAAGGAAACGGAAGCGTCCACCGGTGCGGTTGGCCAGGGTGAAGTTTCCGGAGACCTGGGAGTTGGCGTTGAAGGCGACGTCGAGCGTCCCGAGGTTGAGCGGCACTTCCAGGGCAAGGATCCCGCCGCTGTTGAAGGTGAGCAATCCGGTCCCGGCGAATGGATCCGGTGCGCCGACATGGATGGGATCGCCACCCCAGCGCAACTCCGCGCCGGCGGCGATGTCGATGACCGGTGACGCGCTGGTGCCCGGCCGCAGGAACAGCTCACAGGAACTGCCGGTCACGACCCCTGAGGTGATCTCCATCCGACCGGACTGGTTCACGATGCCATTCTGGAAGGTGAATGTTCCGGCACCGGACTTCCGCAACGTGCCGCCGAGTTCGACGCGGGCATTGGTGGTCGTCTGACCGATGGTCACGCCGTTGGTGACGACGAGCAGGCCTTCGTTGCGCAAGGTGCCGTTCCGCAGGTTCAGGGTCGCATTTTCCCGGAAGGCGAGTGTGCCCGCGTTGTGAACGAGGCGATCGACATTCTGGATCGTTCCGCTGATGGAACCCGACGCCCCGGCGAGGACGCGTACCGCACCGGACCCACGCCACGTGCCGAAGGTCGACGAGAGCGACGCCGCGGCTTCGAGGTCACCGGCACCGTCGAGGGTCACGCTGCTGAGGTCGATGGAACCCATGCGCAGCGTGGACGGCAGGATCAACGTGCCGCCCGTGCCGACCAATCCGCCCGCGAGATCGATCGTCCCTTCGAGCGTGTGCGTGCCGGAGGAAAACTCGATCCGCCCCGGACCGGTGATGCGGCCGGCAGGAAGGTTGGTGGTCACGGTGCCCAACTGGACCCACGTCCCCACCCCGACGGTGATCTCGCCGGAATTGACCAGGGATTGCGACGGGTTCCAACGCCCGCCCAGGACCTCGATGCGCCCGCGATTCTCGACCAGGATCTGGGTCCATCCGTTGGGAGTCGCCGAGTTTCGCAGGATCACCTCGCCCTCATTGAGCAGGCGCGGATCCTGCGCGGCGGCTCCACTGGTCGACAGGTATGAACCGGCCGTGAACTCCATCGTGGCCTGGTTGCGGATCGTGGCGGTCATCGGTTGGATGAAGGTCGAATTCGTGAGGTGGATCCGGCCACGGTTGATCAGGTCCCGGTTCAGGAGGACGCGACCGGAGGAAACAGTCATGACGGCGTTCGTCGCGATTTCCACCGGCGGACCGGCGGCGAAGGTGACGAGGGATCCAGGGGCTTGGAACTGACCGCGGATGCGTACGCCAGCGGGGCCGGAAACCGTTCCCCCCGTCGCGGTGAAATCCACCCAATCCTGGGCCGCGCCAAGATCCAGCGTGGCGGAACCCATCGCGATGCGGGACACGTCGAGCGGAGCGTCCGTGCGATGCGCACCGGATCCGTAGCTCAGCAGTCCGGCCCCGATGACGGATCCGGTCGCGGTGTTGGTGGAAGCCCCGGAGACGTTGAGCACGGCACCGCCGGAGATGTCGATCTGGCCGGCATTCAGGAGCCGATGACTCCAGTCCAGGTTACCCGACACCACCTCGATCCGTCCCTCGTTGAGGACGGAAACCGTGGACCACGCCATCCCCGTTCCGGAGACGGACGAGGTCAGAAGGCCGATGTTGTGGACGACCCGCGGTTCGGGATCGTTGTTGTTGGACGAGATATAGGCCTGGCCGCGCAGGTGGACGGTCCCGGCGTTCACCAGTTCTCCGCCGGACAGGCGCACACGGCTGTCGGTTGTCATCTCCAACCGCCCTTCGTTTCGCAGTCGGCGGGCAAGCACGACTTGCCCGGAGTTGGTCGACACCGCCGTCGAGGCGAGAATCAGGACACCACCCTGATCCAGCGTGCCACCGGAGAAGGTCGCGCTTTCACGGACGGTCACGGATCCCGTTCCGAGCAGACGCCCACCGGAAATGCGGAGGCGTTGCCAGGACTGTGAGGCATCGGGCTGAAGGATCCCTTGGGTCAATCGGATTTCGCTGACGGTCACCGCCTCGGTCAGGTGCGCGGATACACCCCGGAACTCCCAGGTGCCCGCGCCCTCAACCACGGAGCCGGGCAGTTGCGACAGACTCCCCGAGTTCCAGAGCGCGGCACCGGATTCGATCCGCGTGCGACCACCCAGCCGGACAGTCCGGTCGAAATGAACCGCCCCATCGACCACCGTGAACTCGCCCCTGTTCTCGAAGCTGTCCACCGACCATGCCTGCGGGTTGAAGGGGTTGCGGTCCCCATGCAGCCGCAGGGATCCCATGTTGAGGAACGTGCCGGGACTACCGGCCGGACCGCCACGGAGGTGGGAGCCGGCCAGGGCGGTCATGGATCCCCGGTTGGTCACGGCGACCCCGGAGATCATCCAGAAGGCGCCATTCGTCAGCGTCGTGGTTCCAGCCAGGTCCACCGCGCGGAACACGTCCAGGCCCGTTCCCGAGCAGTTCATCTGGGCCAGCGGTTCGAGGTGGAACAGGCCATCGCCCCTCAACGTACACCACGCCAGCTCCGCCCGGCCGCTGACCGAAACCCGGCCAGCACCCGTCACGGTCGCCGAGGTTCCGACCAGTTCTCCGAGGACCTGGTCGACGTCGAATTGGATCTCGGCATTGTTCACCTCCCAGTCCGAAACCGGGATGACCGTCCGGAACACGTGACGGCCCGCCCGGATTTTCATCCGCCCACCGATCCGGTTCGTCCCCCCCAACTCGAAGGTGGACCTGTCAGCGAGCGTGAGATCGTTGCCCAACTCCAGACGACCGGCCTGCTCGAACTGGTTCAGGGCTACGGTGACTGCGTTCGTGCCGGCGTGCTCGATGATTCCCTCGTTCCGGAACACCGCCCCGGAGCCGGTCAGGTCCGTGCCCATCCGGATCGTGCCTGTGTTGGTGGTCACCCCACCGAACACCGCGGACCAGGCACGCAGGTCGAGGACACCCGCATTGGAAACCGGGCCGTTGAACCTGAACGTCCCAACCCGGGTCGTTGCCCGTCCCGTGGCTTCCACCACGACGCCGGCGTTGTCGAAGGTTCCCTGCCCATCCAATCGCCCGGCCAGGTCGAGGCGACCGCGCCCCTTCAGGGTTGCCCACTCCAGTTCCACGGCTCCGTGCACGCCCACCCGGCTGGCATCGTTCAACGTGAGCTCGCCCGTGACACGAAGGATCGGCCCGGCGGACGGCGGCTCGAAGCGCAGCGATTCGGCAAACACGTTTCCGCCCACGGTCACGACATAATTGCCCGGCACGTCGATGACCGCATCGCGTCCGGGACCCGGGAGCCCATCGGTCCAGTTGGTGACCTCCGTCCACTGGCCACTGCGCGGCGCCGCCCAACGCGTGAACGCCCGGTTGCTGTTCTCGAGCACCGTGATCGGCACGACGATGTTGGTCGTGAGCGTGTCCACCGCCCGCTGGAGCCGGACCTGGAACGGCACCGGATACACGCCGGCATCCGAGAATCCCGGCCTCACCGGGATGGACACTTCCACACGTCCACCCGCCAGCGTCCGCGTGCGAAGCACCCCGAGGAAGGGCGGCGGTGAGGTGTTGTTCGGATAGCGCACCTCATTGACCGCGACGTTGAAGGGATCGAGGTCAAACCGCACCACCGACTCCACGCCTTCCGTCGCCGTCAACTGGATGGGAACCATCACGACGCCTTCGCCCGCGACGCAGGGCGCACGATCTGCTCCGTCGAGGATTCCGTCGTCGTCGCTGTCCGGATCGAGGGGATCGAGGCAGTTCGCTTCGGCCACCTCCCAGCCATCGGAGAGCCCATCGCCATCTGTATCCCTGGTCTCGATGTCCGTCCCCAGCTGGTATTCCTCGAGCACCGTCAGCAGGTCGGCATCGTGGTCCCTGCCGGCGTCGGCGGGATCGAACGGATCCAGCCGGATGTTCCGGAACAGACCGGAGTAGCGGACTTCGAATCCGTTCGGCAATCCGTCGGCGTCGTCATCCGCCGAATCCGGCCGCACGTTGAGGAACACCGGCGGGAGTTCGTAGGCGGGTCGTCCGCTCACCGTTGTCCGGGCCACCACCTGGATCACGTTCGTTTGGGGGAGAGTCACGCGGAACCTCGAACGTTCCGCCGACCATTCCCCGAGCTGCATCCACCGGCCGTTCACCAGCAACGTCCAGTCCGAGAGCGACGCGTCGTGGTGGACGTCCACGAACATCGAGAGCCCGGCAACCACCGGCTGCCCGTTCGTCACGCCCAGCCGCGCCTCAGGTCCGGTCGTGAACCGGATCGGCACGCCGGACGCAGGCCAGGGCGAACCATCGGCAGCGCGCAGGCCGTTGCCGCTGGCGTCCGACAATCCGGGCAGCAACACGATCTCGACCTCGGCATCCGCTGGCAGCAATGGCCCCGTGAAATCCCAGAACACCTGCGTGCCGCCCAGGCGCGCGGTCCCGGGCAATGCGGTTCCGTTGGTCAACCGGGCCACCAGCAGGTTCGAGATCGCCGGGTTCGCACGAATGGCCGAATCAAACCGGTACGACACCGACCCAATCAGCCGGCTCACACGGTTCGTGACCGGCGTCTGCACCGAGCCAATCCAGGTCGATCCCAGCTTCGGTCCTTCCACGTCGCGGACCTGGAAGGATCGGGAGATGGAAGTCGCCGCATTCCCTGCGGCATCCGTCGCCTCGACCTTCACCGTCACGAAACCACCACTGCGCAATGCCGACAGATCCAGCGACCACGGGACGGACAATGACCGACCCGGCGTCAGCGCAATCTCCCGTCTTTCCTGGCGTGTGACATCGCCACTCAGGGTCACCACCACGGTGAGTCGATCGCTGTTGTCCGAGATGATCGGATCCACGACCAGCGGTTGGGACGGCTCCAACGGCGAGCCCGCGACGGGCAGCACAGTCGCGAGGCCGGGCCGGGTGGCGTCAACGATCGGGATCTCCAGCGTCCGGACCTCCGCCTCCGCACCGGCCTCGTCGGAAGCCTCGGCGCCGACGCGGATGGGAACCCCGGCCAATGCGTTGGTGGGAAGCCGGACGGTCAGGAACTGAAGCGTCCCATTCGTCAATTCCCAGCGGTTCGTCAGCGCTCCGCTCAATTGAACAACCAACCGCCTCACCGCCGCGTCGTCGGTGGCCGAGACTGCGAGGCTGAACTCCGCTCCGGTCTGGACGGGGGCCGACTCACCCGGTCCGCGAGCGAGCGAGATGACCGGCGGCGAATTCGGAACGACGTTCAACAGCAGCGTCCGGGTCTCCCCGCGATTGCCGAGGGCATCGCGTCCGTATGCCCCCAGCGTGACCGTCCCGCGCACCGGCAACCGCACGGGCAGTCGGTAGACCGGCCCGGACGCCGACGCACCGATCTCCACGCCTTCGCGCAGCCACACCAGCGTGGCGCTTGGTTCGTCGGCTTCGAACCGTGCCTCGAGGGTCACGGTGGATCCCGAGGCGGCCTGCTGGCCCGGGGCGAGCGCCAGGCGCGCCACGACCGGAGGCCGCGTGTCGAGGGTCGTGAACCGATTCGTTCGGGGCAGCATCGTGTTGCCCGAGAGATCGGTGATTCCCGAGATTGCCAGGCTGAACCGGCTGTTGGCCGGCAACGGCTGTTCCGGCACGAGGGAGAGAAGGCGGCGATCGGCACTGATCGCAGGCGTTCCAGCAACCACTCCTCCCGCCTCGTTCCGCAGTACCAACGACCACCCATCCACCACCGGCTCATCCAGCGTCACCCGCATCACCGCCAGGGGTTCGATCTCGCTCCGGCCATCGTCGGGCTCCACCGAGACGATCACCGGCGCCTCCGAATCGCGCGTCACGAAATCCAGCACCAGCGTCCGGTCCAGCTCGCGTCCCACCCGATCCACCGGTCCGATCCGCGCAGGGCGGCCGGCGCCATCCACGCGATCCTGGCCAGCGATCACCAACTGATGCGCCGTCCGGCTTCGCAACGCCACCAACGGACGCACCGTGACCACGGTGGGATCCAGCGCGGGCTCGAACTGCAGCGCCACCGGAACCGTCACATCGCCGGCATGGATCTGGAATCCAGCGGCGCGGATGCTCGCCGGCCGCAGGGGTTCGTCGAACTCCACGCGCAGGACGACATTCGTCGGCACGTTCACGGAACCCGCTTCCGGCTCCACCGCGACGATGCTCGGTGCCGCCTCGTCCATCCGGATCGTTCCAAGGTTCAGGACCTCACCGTCGGTTGACAGCTGGACGGTGACTTCCGCCCGCGCGCCCGAGTCTGGGATGGCGGCCGTCAACGTGATCGGAACCCCCAGCGGCAATCCCTCGAAGGCGAACTGTCCCGCCGTATCCGTCTCCTCCAACTGCTGCCCCTGTGCCCCAGCGGCGGCCCGGAACTCCACGAGCACCGGACGTTCGCGCACCGGCTGGCCCGAAGCCCGCGCGAGGATTCCCACGATTCCACCGCTGCCTGCCAGACGGAGGTCCAACGCGGTCGACGGCCCCGCTGACACGTTCAACGGCGATTGCACGCCCAGCGAACCGAGAACGGCACGGACCTGCTCCGTCCCCGGCGCCACGTCCGTGAAGGCGTAGCGACCATTGGCATCGGTGAGCACGGAGCGGCGGGCGACCAGCAGATCGACCCGCGCGTTCGCCGCCGCCTGGCCGTTCGCCAAAAGCACCCGGCCGGACACGCCGCCCACGCCCGGCAACTGAACCCGCAACAACCGGGGTCCTGCTGTTCCCACCAGCACGTTCGTCACGGTTCCGCTCGACGAGAATCCTGGGCGTGAATCCGACGCCGCGATCCGCACCGTTCCCACGCGGAGGTTGCCGATCTCGGCGGTTCCATCCGGTCCGGTGGCAAGCCTCAGCTCGTCGCCGGGTGCGCCGGCCACCGGCGAAACCAGGAGGCGAGCCTGCGGCACCGGTGCGTCCGAGGAGTCCACGACCCGCACCGTCAGGCCCACCAAGGGCGGCAATTGAAGCTCCACGCTGACACCAGGCGATCCCTCGGCCAGCACCGCGGAAACCGACTGGGAGCGGTTCACGACGACGTCGCGCGCCTCCACCGTCAGCGGCCCGGCAGGCACGCCGGGAAAGCGGAATCCCCCATCGACACCCGAAGTCACCTTGCGGGACGCATCACTGGAGCGGCTCGTCGCCAGCGTGATCTCCATTCCCGCCAGGGGAAGTCCCTGATGGTCCCGGACGAATCCGTCGACATCCCCCAACGCCTGCTCGACGACATCGACGGTCACGAGCTCGCGATCGGCCGAAAGCCGGAACGTCGAGAACCCGCGACGCCCGCTCACCGAGTTCACCGCTTCGATTTCATAGGTGCCCAGCGGGATGCCCTCGACGCGGAAGCGCCCGTCCCCGGTCGTCGCACCCGAGGCGACCACGGAGCCGCGCGAGCGGATCCAGATCGTCGCGCCGCCGATGGGCGCTCCGGAGGTCCGCTCGTAGAAGCTGCCCGCAATGGAACCCGAGGCCCCCAGGACAACGCGAGCCACCACGTTCGATCCCCGCACGACGGTGAAAGGCGTGACGCCGCGGACCACCGTCGCGCCCACGGACATCTGT
>Ga0172373_10007538_pt1 | contig 14092 bp, 9 predicted proteins | sample Lak10m_2_FD_114546 | JGI IMG/M metagenome (GOLD analysis project Ga0172373, IMG submission 114546) | Freshwater microbial communities from Kabuno Bay, South-Kivu, Congo - kab_092012_10m | ecosystem: Environmental > Aquatic > Freshwater > Lake | place: Democratic Republic of the Congo: South-Kivu... | reverse complement strand
TGAAGGTTGGCAATTGCCAAAAAATACCTTGGTTTGATTGGCATCAAAAGAACGGCGCAGGGCTTCACGTGCAAGCGTGGTCTTTCCAACCCCTGCCGGACCGTTGATGAATACGAATCCTCCTTGCCCATTCTGAATATCACGGAATGCATTCGCCAGCGTGGTCAACTCGTTTTCACGGCTGATGAAAGGTGTCGATTCAATTGGTTTTCGTTGCGGCGTTTGGCGCGGGAGATGATGATGCAGGATGTCGCGATACAATTCCATGGTCTCCGGCATGGGTTGCACACCGATCTCACGCTGCAGGTTTTCTTCAAGAGTTTTGTATTGGGCAAGCGCAGCGGTTCGGTTTTCACCCATGTATTCAGCCGTCATACAAAGACGGGCGGCTTCTTCGTCCCAGGGGTCTTGTGCCGTTAATTTATGAGCCCAGCGAATGGCGGCTTCAAAGTTTTCTTCTTTAATACATACTTGTGCCAATGATTTTAGTAAAGTCAAATACCGAGTGCGTAACTCTTCGCGGCGGGGGAAGAGGAAGTCATCGGCTTCCACTCCTTGTGCCAGATCGCCGGTGTAAAGATTGACAGCCGCTTCCAACTCCGCCCGGGCTTGGGTTTCTTTCTCGAAAGCGACTACATCCACCCAGGTTTCTGGCGGCAGGCGAAACGAAACGGTTTGAGTTGAAATTTCCAAGCCTTCTTGAAACTGCGATGGCAAGGCATTGCGCAAAAGATACAGATGCCGTCTCAGGTTGGCAAGGGCGTTTGTTTCACTTTCATCAGACCAGAACGAAAATGCCAGAGTTTTCCGTGAGAGCGCTTTCCCAGATTCGAGGGTCAACCGCACGAACAAGCGTAAAAGAGTCTCGCGCTGTGGAAGTGGATACGGTAAACCGTCTATTTCCAAACGTAAAGATCCAAGCAGAAAGATGCGCACATGAAAAGCAGGCATGGCATCATTATAATGACAGTAAATGAAAGATAAATGTGACAACTGCAGATCATAAATCCAAAAGTTTTTATTATCTGCAGTTGTTTTTAAGATTTGTTTTACTTTAGGGTGTTAATTAGATTTGGAGATGTTTATCCCATCATAATCTTCGGACGATACTGCAACGCCTCCGCCAGATGCGTGGACAGTATCTCTTCGCTGCCTGCCAGGTCTGCGATGGTGCGGGAGAGTTTGAGGATGCGATGATATGCGCGCGCCGACAAGTTGAGTTGACTCATTGCTGCCCGCATCAGGCTCTGACCTTCGGGTTGGAGTTGGCAAAATTGCCTGACCTCGCCGATGCGCATATCGGCATTGCAAACGATATCCGTGGAATTGGCGAAGCGTTGATTTTGTAGGTCTCTTGCAGTTTGCACACGCTTGCGGATGGTCTCGCTGGTTTCGCCGAGTTTATTTGCGCTGAGTTTTTCGTAATCGACTCTGGGGACTTCGATGTGGATGTCGATGCGGTCAAGTAGTGGACCAGAGATTCTTTTCTGATACTTAGTAACGACGGCTGGTGCGCAGGTGCAGGGTTTTTGAGAATCTCCAAAATAGCCACAAGGGCAGGGGTGTACACAATTACAGATGCCCCACTTGCAACATGGCAAATGGGGCATCTGTATATTGAGAGTAAATTTATTGTAGAAAGGTTTCAAGCAGCAGTTAAGTGTTTGTCCACCTGCTCTTTGAAAAACTCTACATCACGGACACATTGGAGCAAGCTTATTCATCTCATGTATGGAGTTCGACCAACTAAATTCTTCATTATCACTGAAGTAGTAGTAGGTTGCGCCGTTTGGTGCCATAGCGACGGTGATGCCGCCGTAGCCGGACATGAACGGAACCCAGAACGAACATGAATACTGGGGGAATTCGGAAGGAGTCATGTTTTTTGCCCAGAAGGCGTTGTTGTATTTGAAGACGGGCGTTCCGGTAGTATCCAACCCGCGGTCGGTGGCGTCGTCTTGCATCGAGTCAGCGAGCATATCGGGTTGCAGGATCTGGCTGCCGTTGGCAAAGCCGTTGTCGTTGTTGAGGAGCTTGGCGACCTTGGCAATGTCATCGCGCGTCCAGAAGAGACCGTAACCGCCGAATGGAGAACCGAATGTTGCATTATCTGTGCGGACGGTGCTGACACCTGCACTCAGATTGATGGGCGCATAGACTTCATTCTTCACCATGTTGTAGATGTCTGCACCGGAACCCTCCTGGGTTTGCAGGTAGTTGTTCATGGCGCGGGTGACGATGAAGGTGTCGGACGAGTGATAGTTCCAGAACGTGCCAGGATTGACCTTAAAGGGGAAGTTCAAGGCTGCGGTCATCTTGTCGGTGTAGGGCTCGGCGAGGAAGAAGGTTTCCATGTAGGAACCGGCTTCGTCGGATTCGTAACCTGCGAGGCGGTAGTTGCCCGTCGCCATGTCGATGGTGTTGTTGAAGGTCACGTTCGTCCACGTGCCGGTGCTGGAGGCGGTTTCAGGAACGTAATCTTTGACCAACAAGTTATACACACCGGTTCCGAATTTTTGCCCCAGCCGCATCAATGCTGTGCCTGCAAATGCAGACTTTGCCGTGGAATACGAAGGTGCGCGCAAGTTTTCGCAGAATGCATACGTGCCATAGCGAGTGGTACAGCCAGAGACGTAATTGACACCGTTATAGATCACACCGTAATAGGTCATATGCTCAGCAGTGACACCACTGCCAAAGACGCTGACATTCACAGCGGCGGATGGGTAATCGGTGGCAAGAGCCGCTATCGGCTTGGTGGGGAGGCGGTTGCCAACTTCCAGTGCATGATTCGCTTTGAGGGTAGCGGAATCTGTCACAGCATAGGGGGAATATGTGGCGGTCAGTTGTCCCCACATGTTGACCTTGTAATAGACACAGGTCTCCTGCGTGATCTGATAACGGACTTTGGAAACGCCGCTGTTGTTGAAGAGGAAGGTCATCACGCCGTTATGGGTGCAGTTGGCATTACGTTGCACGAGCGCGAATGGGAAAGATGCACGGGAATACCCGTTGTCGCTGGTCTCCTTCCAAACACGCCCGGGACCGATGATGTAATTCCAATAGGGGTGCCCGGTGTAGATGAGACCTTGTGTAACAGGGATGAGATGACTACCATTCTGTACGAATTCAAAACTGAATTCAGGCAGATGCTTGCGCGGGTCATCGCCTGCGCCGGTATAACGATAGGTATCTTTGACTTCGGAGAATCCGCCGCTGGTGGCTTCGTTGGTTAATTCGAGCCGACCTTCAAAGGCATGGTCTGGCATGGCAGCATTGGCGGGTAAAGCAAAAGCGCTGTCATTTACAGGTGCGGAACTGGAACCGGTCATCAAGTCGTTGTAGGTGAGCAGCGTACGTGTGACGTTCCCATTGCCTGTGAGCGGGTCGCCTGGGACCGAGCCGCCGGGAGGAGGTGTGGGGGTGGGTCCTTGCGGAGTTGGAGTAAAGGTTGGCGTGTTGGTCGGTGTGGTGCCGGATGTGCCTGTGACAGTAATATCTTCGGCGTAACAATAATCCCCGGTCGTTGCGCCATTGCCGCGATAGCGGACTTGAAAATTCGCATTTTGATTTGCACCAGCGATGTTGTTTGTTGTGCCGCTGAAGAACGCGGTTGTATCTTGCCCATCGTTCAACGTGCCGAGGGTAGTCCAGCCGCTGCCAGTGTTGACCTCAAGGTAACAGTGGTCTACGCTTTCCAGCGAGGAGGCTGCCATATTCCATGTAAGGGAAATATTGGTATAGCCGACTGTGGAAATGGTGCGAGTGATACTAGCGGTTCCACGGATGCGGACAGAGTTGGGCGCGATTGACGGAGTAGCAACACTGTCTACGGCGCCGGAGGCTGTCCAGCCGGAATAGCCGCTGTTGAAGTTGGTGGTGTAAATGGTGCTGGCTTGCGCTTGAACCCCGGTGCGAGCTGGCAATAGTAATGAGACGATCAGGAGCGTGACGATGCAGGCTCCAATAATGGACTTTTTCATTTTTTCTCCTTTGGCGATGGATGACGGCAATTGAAAATGAAAAGACGCAGCCCCTGATAACCTCCTTTATTTATTGTTGATGTGATGGAACGTCAGTTTACCTAACTGGTCGAAACTTCCCTCGGTCAGCCCGTGATTTTCATAGATCGGGAATTTATGTCCTGAGTCACGCAACTGTTTCAGGGTTTGCGCCAAGCCCAGCGTGCCATATTCGCGGGTACGCGTGGTGTGATCAAGATCGAGCATCTCGGTCATGAATGTTTGATTGGTCCCTGCTTGTTGCAGAATGCGCCCGTCTGGGTCGATGATCGTGGAACGTCCGCCACCCCATTGCCCTATGCCGTTGATGCTGACGAAATAGCACTGATTGAACAACGCATTCGCGCGCGCCATTACCAATTCCAACTCTCGATCGGATGTAGGTGTGAGAGTTGGTTGAATGATTACCTCGGCACCCATCCATGCCAGCGTGCGCGAGACTTCAGGGAACCACATGTCGTAGCAGATGCACAAACCAAAGCGCCCCACATTCGGAATATCGAACACACAGAATTGATCGCCCGCGGTCGTCCCGGCTTCGTAGGGCAGCCACGGGAACATCTTGCGATACTTCGCCACAATGTCACCGTCAGGAGAGATGACCACCGAGGTGTTATACATTTTGTCATCCACCATTTCCCACATCGAGCCGGGCACCAACCATTGGCGGGTCTTGCGTGCCAACTCACACAGGCGATCCGTTTGCGGACCCGGCACAGGTCCGCTGTTTTTCTTCCACCAGTTCACATCCACCGGCGTTTTGAATTGTACGAGTCCCGGCACCACCAGTTCGTGATACACCACCATGTTGACCCACGGCATTTGTTTGCGGATGTTCAACGCCACGTCCGCCATCTTCTCGAACGTTCCATCCATATCCCACGCTTCCACAGACATCTGCACACCAGCAATTCCAAATAAACGACTCATGACATTCTCCGATAATGGGATTTATTCAACGAAATGACAAGCAACCTGACGGGAAGTGCCGACTCGTACCTGATGTAAAACGGGTTCTGTTTCCTGACACTTTTTCTGTGCGATCGGGCAGCGCGTGTGAAAGCGGCATCCGCTCGGCGGGTTGACCGGGCTGGGCACATTGCCTTCCAAGACCTTCAACTCACGTTTGTCTCCAACCACTGGCATGGGGATCGCGCCAAACAACGCCTGCGTATATGGATGCAACGGTTCGGAATAAATTTCTTCCGCCGAACCGACTTCCACTAACTTGCCCAAATACATTACACCGATGCGGTCACTGATATGCTGAACCACGTTCAGGTCATGTGAGATGAAGAGATAGGTCAGACCCAGTGACTGTTTGAGTTCATCTAATAAGTTGATGATCTGCGCCTGCACCGAAACATCCAATGCGGAGGTAGGTTCATCCAGCACGATCAACTTTGGGTTCAACGCCAACGCCCGCGCCACCGCCACCCGCTGACATTGTCCGCCAGACATTTCATGCGGGAAGCGGTCAAGGTGTTGTTCACCCAAACCGACCTGCTTAAGCAATTCGATTACCCGCGGACGAATTTCGTCCTTTTCCAACACATTGTGTGTTGTCAATGGCTCTGCCACGATCTGCTCCACCTTCAAACGCGGACTCAATGACGACAGCGGATTCTGGAACACGATCTGCATTTCGTGGCGGATCGGCTTTAGTTTTTGTTTGCTGACTGCCGTGATGTCTTTTCCATCGAACAGGATGCTGCCAGAGGTCGGTTCGATCAACCGCAGGATCATTCTCCCCAGTGTCGTCTTTCCGCAGCCAGATTCACCGACCAAGCCAAAAGTCTCGCCAGAGGCGATGGTAAGTTCAACTCCATCCACCGCGTAGACGTGTTTGATGTTGCCCGAGAGCCAGCCGCCCGGTAATCGGAAATGTTTTTTGAGGGAGTGGACTTCGATGAGGTTTTTCATTGTCTTCCCCCATGTGATCCAGCGAGCTGACCACTGACCGTCGACGACTGACCGCGGTCTACGGTCTGCGGTCTGCCGTCCACTAGGAAACACGAAGCAAGATGATGCTCGCTTATCTTCAATAACGCTGGCGTTTCAACCCGGCATTTTTCCATTACAAACTCGCAACGCGGCGCGAATGGACATCCCTGCATTGCGCCGGGATTTGACGGAACCGTTCCAGGAATGGCTTGCATCTTTTTTCCGCGTGAGCCGGGTTTGGGAATGGCATTCATCAAACCGCGCGTGTACGGATGTTGCGGATTGTTGAAAATGTCGCTCGTCGAGCCGATCTCTGCCACACGTCCGGCATACAGCACGGCGAGCCGGTCGCATGTTTGCGCAACGACACCGAGGTTGTGCGTGATGAGAATGACTGAGAAATCGAATTGGGTTTGCAGATCGCGCAGCAGGCGCAGGATCTGCGCCTGAATGGTTACGTCTAATGCGGTGGTGGGTTCATCGGCAATCAGCAGGCGCGGCTCGCAGGAGAGTGCCATCGCGATCATCACACGCTGTTGCTGCCCGCCTGAAAGTTGATGCGGGTATGCCGCCAACATGCGTTTTACATCCGGCAGACCAACGGCAGTCAACATTTGCGCGGCACGTTCATTCGCTGCTTTGCTATTCATGCCCTTGTGTTGATGAAGCACACGCTCCATTTGCGAGCCGATGGTGAAAACAGGGTTGAGCGATGAAGACGGATCCTGAAAGATCATCGCAATATCGCCGCCACGGATCACTTCCATTTCTTTGTCTGGCACGGTCAGCAGATTCTTGTCCCAGAAAATAATTTCGCCGTTGGTGATGCGTGCCGAACGCGGAAGCAGCCGCAAGATCGAAAGCCCTGTCACGGTCTTGCCGCAACCCGTCTCACCGACCAAGCCGAATATCTCGCGCGTGCGCACATCAAAAGAAATGCCATTCAAGGCTTTGAGCGTGCCGCGCTCGGTTTTGAATTCGAGAGAAAGGTCTTTGACTTCGAGGAGTGTGCTCATTTATATTGCCTCGGGTCGAAGATATCGCGCAGGGTGTCGCCCAATAAATTAAATGCCAGCACCACGATAAAGATCGCCATACCGGGGAAGGTTGCGATCCACCACTGGTCGAGAATGTACGTCCTGCCGTCACTGACCATCAAGCCCCAATCAGGGGCGGGCGGCTGGGTGCCTAGCCCGAGAAATGCAAGCCCACCCATCGCAAGGATGACCGTGCCCATATCCACGGTGGCTTGCACGAGGATGGAGGAGATGGTGTTCGGCAAAATGTGACGGAAGATAATGACCGCCTCACTCACACCGACGGCTTGAGCAGCCTCTACGAAATATCGCTCCCGTAAACTGACCGCTACCCCGCGCGCGATGCGTGTGTACCACGGCCACCACGAGATGACGAGCGCAATGGCGGCTTTATCCAATCCGCGCCCAAGAGCGGAGGCAATTGCCATTGCTAATAGTAATGAAGGGAAGGCAAGGAAAAGGTCGGTGATGCGCATGATGACTTCATCGAGCCAGCCGCCTTTGTACCCAGCCAGCGCCCCGAGCGGAGCACCGAGTATCACAGCGAACAGCACCACTCCAATGGGGACGATCAACGCCGAACGCGACCCCATGATGATGCGGCTGAGAATATCCCGCCCGAGTTTGTCGGTGCCAAATAAATGCTCGGCGGAGGGAGCCATGAGCGTGTTAGGCGCATTGGTCTTGCCCTTGCCTTCTTCGGGGTATGGCGCCACCTGCTCGGCAAAGATCGCCATGAATAGCACTAGTATGATAATGAGCGTACCAATCAACGAGAGCGGATCGCGCAAAATGACCGACAACACATGCCGTGCTGTGCGTTGATTGACTGACTCGGTGAAGGGGGATGTAGTGGCAGCCATGGCTATCTCAAACTCACACGCGGGTCGACCCATGCTTGAAGAATATCAACGAGTAAATTGATAAGCACATAGCCCGTCGCGCCGAAGAGGGTCATACCCATAATGGCGGGATAATCCAAATTCAACAACGAACGGACGGTGAACAGACCCAGCCCGGGCCAGTTGAACAGCACTTCAACAAAAAACGTCCCTGTCAATGCAAAGGCGAAGGTTAAGCCGATGACGGTCAACGCGGGGCTGATGGCGTTCTTGAGCGCATAAAAATAAATGATGAAATATTGCCGAATGCCATATGCCTTTGCGGTGCGGATGTAATCCTGCTCGAGCACTTCGAGCATGGCGGCGCGGGTCATGCGGGCAATGAGTCCGATCGGGTAGGCGGCAAGGGTAAATGCAGGCAGGATCAGGTGTAGAAAAGCATCTTTGAGGGTGACCCAGTTCGAGGTTAAGAGTGAATCGAGCAAAATGAAGTTGGTGATCTCCGTCAGCGGATTCGAGAATCGCAGGTCACTATCCACCCGCCCGGCAAGCGGGAGCAATTCAAGGTTGCGAAAAAAAACGATTTGTAAAATAAGTCCGAGGAAAAATGCGGGCATCGAAACACCCACAATGGAAATGATACGTACCGTCCAATCGAAGGGTTTGCCCTGCCAACGCGCACTCAGAACCCCCAGCGGCACACCAAATAGTATCGCGATGAACATGCCTGAAAAAAGCAATTCGAGTGTAGCGGGAATGCGCCCTGCGAGTTCTTCGGTGATCGGGCGCTTGGTGGAGATGGACGTGCCCAGGTCGCCGCGCAGAAGCTCCTGCATGTAAACCGCGTATTGAATCGGAAGCGGTTTATCGAGACCCAATTGCTTGGTCACACGTTCGATATCCTCCTGCCGCGCTTTGGGACCGATGTATAGCGCCGCCGGGTTGGCTGGTACCACACGCGCAATGAAGAACGTGATGATCGAAACGCCGATCAATACGAAGAGTGATGTGCCTAAACGACGGAGAAAGAATTCAAGTTTTTGCATGACGCGATTGTACAAGACCTGACGGGTTTATCAAATCCGTCAGGTCTTGTGTTTGATTAATTACACCCTAAATTAGTTGGTGGGGCGCAGGTCGTAGAACCAGAAGCGCACATCCGGGTAGTTCAGGTTGTACTGGAAGCCAGATACATGATTCGGAATGACGAATGCCACCATGGTATCGAAGAGGAAGGCGGCAGGCGCTTCGTTCACGAGCAAGGTCTGGGCTTCGGTGTACTTGGCACGCGAGGCTTCAACATCCGTACCGCTCAACGTACCCGCTTCATCCATGAGCGCATTGTAGTCCGCATTCATCCAGTAGGAGAGGTTGAACTTGGTGGCGTTGAGGTTGCCGGGTTTCTCGGGGTTGCCATAGAACATGCTCCACATGTTATCCGCACCAGCATCTGAGTAGGTGGGCCAGTAGAGGAGCAGGAAGATGTCCTGCGCGTTGGCGGGATCGGTCTTCGCCAGTTCCCATTGCTGGGTGAACTCAAGCGCTTCGATGGTGACATCCACGCCGATCTGTGCGAAGGAGTCTTTGATCAACGGCGCGAAGGCTTCTTCGGTGGAGTTTTCGGAAGCGTAGGTCAGTTTGAGGCTAAATCCACCGCCTTCGTAACCGGCTTCTGTCAACAATGCCTTGGCTTTTTCAATGTCGTAGGTGTACTGAGGAACATCTTCCGAGTAGGGGAAGACGCCCGCAGGCACGGTTCCGCGAGATTGTGTGCCGCGTCCACTTGCGCCGATGGCGATGATGTCTTCGTACGGAATTGCATAGGACAATCCCACGCGAACCTTCGGATCATTCAACGGTTCACGCAGAGTGTTGAAGAAGGCTGTGTAGTTGAACAATGCCGGTTCAAGTGAAGTGAAGTAATCGGGGTTCGATTGGAATGAAGCGAATGAATCGGCAGGGACGGAAGTCACCAGATCCACTTCGCCGCCTTCGAGCAATTGCTGGCGGGTGGTGGCTTCGGGCACGAAGGTCACCAACACTTTTTCATATTGACCTGCTTCCCAACCGCCCCAATATTCGGTGAACTGGGTCAACACCAATTCCTGGTCGGGCGTATAAGACTCGATCATGTACGGACCAGTTCCCGCATCCACACCGGCAGTCCAGAAGTTCTCATCCGCAGCGGCAGCATCCAATGCTTTGGGGCTGATGATGTATGCAGCGTATTCCGAACCGAGGATCAGTTCCAACGGCTGAGCCCATGCAAGCGTGAACTTCACAGTCAGATCATCAACGGCTTCTACACTGGCGAGCGGCAGCCAAATGAAAGAGGCGCCAGCTTTTTCCTTTGCAAGCGTGATGGACTTGACCACCGCATCGGCGTTCATAGTCTCGCCGTCGTGGAACTTCACGCCGGAGCGCAGTTTGAACGTCCACACCAAACCATCATCGCTCTTTTCCCAGCTTTCAGCCAGTAGGGGAGTGAACGGCTCGGCGCTTCCGGGCGGGTTGACGCGCACCAATTGCTCATACATGTTCGCCATGTACGCCGCTTCGGTCGAGAACGAAGCGATCGGGTCCCAGGTCGTGATGTTCGCCGAACTGGCGTACTTCAAAACGATGGGTCCAGCCGCGGGGGCTTCGGTAGCCGCAGGGGCTTCCGTGGCGGCAGGTTCAGCGGCGGGCGCTTCGGTTTCGGCAGGTGCGCCCCCACCGCATGCGCTCAGGATCATCGAAAGCGCAACCAGCAGGGAAAGGAACAGGGATACTCGTTTCATAATTTCTCCTCTTATTATGGGTGATTGTAAAATCCTATCATGCCCAATTTGCAAAAAGTTTGCAAATTGCGATTTTCGCCGACTATAATGGTTAGACTTCTCCACCTCCTCAAATGAAGCCCTCAATTCTTCTTCGTACAAAATTTCTCGTACCCCGCCCGCGCCCCGAGCTTCTGCCCCGTCCACGCCTGCTGGATTGGTTAACTTCAACAGCGGATAAACGCCTGACGTTGCTCTCCGCCCCAGCCGGATACGGCAAAACGACTCTGCTCGCTGATTTTATCAACGCCTCTTCTCTACCTTTTGCCTGGTATACCCTCGACGCACAAGATTCCGACCCGACTGTTTTCCTCACCTATCTGATCGAAGCTCTCAGGAGCATGAAACACGCCCCTGATTCGGTGACCCAGGCCATTGGTCAAACCGCCCAATCGTTGTTAGATAGCGCCGAAGCGACCATTTCCCCTCAACGGGTGTTGACCGTTCTGGTCAACGAACTTGCCGAACAGATCGAAACTCCCTGGCTGATCGTCTTGGAGGATTATCACTACGTCACCAGCCCCGTTGTCCACCAGCTGGTGGATTTTCTATTAGAGAACGCCCCAGAAGGGTTACGTCTCATCATCTCCACCCGTATGGACCCTCCGCTAGCATTGGCGCGTTTGCGGGCGAGAGGGCAACTGGCGGAATTGCGTGCCTCATCTCTGCGCTTCCGCGATGAAGAAGTTTCCAATTGGATGCACTCCAGCCTGCCTGATATTTCAAATGAAAGCCTGAGCTTATTAAGTGAAAAGACCGAAGGTTGGGTGGCGGCTTTGCAGATCGTGCGTTCATCTTTAAGCGGACGCGATGCGCAGGATGTCAACGCCATGCTTTCAGGCTTGAGCGGCTCGCAGCAATTCGTCTTCGATTATCTGGCGGAGGAAGTCTTCAAACGTCTGCCGGATGATTTGCAGCAATTCCTTTTACGCACTTCCATCCTCAGCCAAATGGACGCTTCCGCTTGTAACGTGGTGGCGGGGGTAAAGAATGCCCAATCCATTTTGGAAGAGTTGGAGAAGCAAAACCTGTTCCTGTCCAGTTTAGATTCACAGCGGCGTTGGTATCGCTATCATTACCTGTTCCGTGAATTTCTCGTCAGCCGCTTGCAGCGCGTCGAAACAGAATCAACTATCGGTTCCGCCCTGAGCCGTGTCGAAGAGTTGGAACGGAGCGCGGGCGAACATTATGAGTCGCGGGGTGAGTTCGAAGCGGCGCTGTCTCATTATCTCAATGCGCAGGATCATGAGTCCGCCGCGCGAGTTGTATCCATTTTCGCTGCCGATTACATTGAACGCGGACGCGTGGAGGTCTTGCATCATTATTTGAGAGCCCTGCCCATCGATGTGATGAAAGTGAAGCCTGAATTGCTTTTACAGCATGGCAACGCTCACTGGCGGCTCGGTCAGACAGGCGCGGCAGTGGCGGCGTTCGAAGATGCGCGTTCATCATTTGCAGCGCAAAATAATTCAAGCGGCATCTGTCGTGCATTGACCCGGCTTGCAGAAGTCAATCGCGCTCAAGGCAATTATCGTCAGGCAGAGACGTTATCCACCGAAGCCTTGTCGTATGCGGATGATGATCATGCCGCCCGTGCCGAGGCATTAATGGCGCTGGCAAAGAGCATCGGTTTTTTGACAGGCATGGACAAGGGACGTCAACTCGCCGAAGAAGCCGTGGAAGAAGCGCGGTTGGCAGAGAAACACATCAGTGCATTAGCGCGCGCGAATTTTTTGCAGTCACTTGGTCAGATCTGTTGGTGGCACGGCGACCCGCAAGCAACGGTGCGTTATTGTCAGGAAGCTTTGCAGATCGCGCCAGAAGAATTTTCACCGATCGGCGCGCAGGCATATATCTCACTTGTGACACCGTATTTATATTGGCGCGAGTTGGATAAGTCTTTGCAATATGCCGAACGCGGTTTGCAAATTGCACAAACGTTGCACTTAAAGGAATTGCTGCCAAGCGCTTACACTGCTTTAGGGAATGTGTTGACTCGCATGGGTGAAACTGCGCGTGCTGAGGCTAGTTTACGTCAGGGCATGGAGATCGGACATCAATTAGGGTTGGCTTCGTACGAACAACTGATGGCAACTGGTTATCTTGCCTACAACCTGTGCGGGCAGGGTCGCGTGGAAGAAGCCCGTCAGCTTGCAGAAGGCGCATTGTGGTCGTACACGGGCAATCCCGATACGTATGAGGCGTATGTCTGTCGCAGTGTGCTGGCGGATGTGGCGTTGGAGAATCGTCAACTCGATATAGCTGAAAGATTATTCGGCGAATTGATAGAAGTGGGCGAACGCAGGCAGTTTCGCATTCCATTGGCGATGGTGTATTTTGGTCTGGCTTATATTCACCTTGAAACGAAACGCGCCGAAAGCGGTTTGGATTATGCCCGTAAAGCATTACGCCTGATCGAAGCTTCACGCGCTTTCCAACTTTTTCTTGATCAAGGTATCCGTTCGCAAGTGGTGAGCGAGGCGTTGATCCGCACAGGGGAGAAGAGCCCATTCCTGGATCGTGTGTTGGAAAACCTGCCGGAAAAACCGATTCAGGTCCCACTTCAAGAACGCTATTCGGTTCAAGTGCAATGCTTCGGGAATTTCAGGGTTCTCTTAAATGGAAAAGAAGTTTCGCAAGAGCGCTGGGTCTCTGCCAAGGCGCGCGACCTACTGGCGTATTTCGTCACCATGCGCGGCGAGAAAAGTCCGGCAGATAAAGTCTTCGATGCGATCTGGGGCGAAAAGGAACGGACAAGTCGCACCGCTTTTCACACCGCCTTGTCCCGCCTCCGCAACGCCCTCAAGGCTGGTGCCGACAGCCCAAGATTGATCCTTGTTGAAGTGGGGGAATACTGGTTGGATTCTGCGCGCTTCACCATCGATGTGGATGAATTCAATCTGTCGATTGCCAAGGCGCGATCTGCCTTAAATAACGAGTCCGCTGCCGAATGGTATGAACAAGCAGTAAATTTGTATCAAGGCGAATACCTGCAAAACCTGTACTATGAATGGGTTTTCCCCGAACGACGCAGACAAGCGCAAGCTTATTTAATTGCCTTACAGGAACTTGCCACGCATTATCTTGCACTCCATGCACCAAAACAATCGGTGACCTACGCCAATAAAGCCATTGCCCTCGACCCGCTTAACGAGGATATGTACTGCTTGTCCATGCGATCGTATGCTGAATTAAATGACCGTGCCAGCGTAGCAAGAGTTTATGCCGAGTTAAATGCTCGACTGAAGACAGAATTAAACGCCAAGCCCATGCCTGAATCGGTCAGGCTTTACAATGAGTTGATGGATGTGAAATAATTGCCATTACATCATCCAAGAAAATTGCTTTATCTGTTAGGGCAGTTTTCTAGGATGATGAACATGTTACATCATATTTTGCATTAACTTGGGACGGTATTGCAGCGCCTC
>Ga0172373_10007537_pt1 | contig 14094 bp, 11 predicted proteins | sample Lak10m_2_FD_114546 | JGI IMG/M metagenome (GOLD analysis project Ga0172373, IMG submission 114546) | Freshwater microbial communities from Kabuno Bay, South-Kivu, Congo - kab_092012_10m | ecosystem: Environmental > Aquatic > Freshwater > Lake | place: Democratic Republic of the Congo... | reverse complement strand
CTTCTCCTGCCAGGCCTCGATCAGCTGCCGGTGGAAGGCGGGGAGGGTCGGGTAGGGCGCGGGGGCGGACATCAGCACCGGCGTGGGGCGGCTCCGCCACGCGGCCTGGAGCGAGTAGTGGACCCCGGCGTCGGGGCACTTGGGGCCGATCACGGGCAGGTCCAGGATGGACCCGGAGCCCTCCCGGAACCCCGCGGTCTCGCTGTCCACGTCGAAGTGCTGCGCGGGGAAGGGGAAGGGACGGGTAGCCACGAGCGAGGTCTCGGCCCAGGCCAGCGCCACCACCAGCGCCACCCGGGGCCAGCTCACCAGCACCCGGGAGCCGAGGAGCGCGAGCACCACGACCGCGCCGGCGGTCATCCGGTAGGGGGACTGGCTCTGCGCGATGGTGTCGCTGCCGAGCTCGAGGAGCCGGAACAGGCCGGGGAGGGGCCCGATCTGGCGGCCGAAGGCGAGGAGGACGAAGGCGAAGGCGACGAAGAGCCCGGCGGCGACGCGGTGGGCGGCGGTGGAGCCGCGCGCCGAGGCGAAGGCGGCGAGGAGCCACACCCACCCGAGGTAGCTGGGGTGCAGGGTCTCCGCGGTGAGCGGCGGAGGGGCGAGGAAGAGGGTGCGGAGCGTGGACTCCTCGGGGAGGCCCGCGAGGTGGGTGGGCTGGCCGGGGCTGCCCTTGGGCCAGAAGACCTGGACGTTGTCGGAGAAGTTGGGGGCGTGGTAGCCCGCCGCCAGGAGCGCGCCGGCCGCGCCGAAGGCGAGGATCGGCAGCCACCGTCGCCAGGCCCGGGGCTCGGTGAGCGCGAAGAGCGCGAGCCCCACGCTGGCGGTCAGCCCGAGGTGCGGGGCGGCGAGCGCCAGGAGCCCGATCAGCACCCCCGGGGCCACCACGCTGGCCCATGGCCCCCGCTGGGCCCACGCGGCGGCGGCCCAGACCAGGGCGATGCCGCCCAGGCCCGACTGCTCGATCTGGCCGTTGGTCAGGGTCTCCCGCACCCATGGGTGCCACGCGAGGAGCAGGCCGAGCGCGGCCGAGGGGAGGGGATCGCGGCCCCAGGCCCGCCCCAGGGCGTAGCCGCCCAGGGCGTTGAAGAGGGGCGTCACCAGGAAGGCGAGGGTGTAGGCCAGGATCGCCGGGGTGACCAGGCCGAGCAGCTGCATGGGCCACATCAGCGGCCGGAAGTCGGGCTGGTCGGGCCAGCCGACGAGGGCGGTGGACGTGGCGAAGAAGTGGCCGTCGCGGGCGGCGGCCTGGCCGAGGCTGATCGCCAGGACGTGGCCGGCCGCGAAGTTGGACCGGGGGGCGAGGTGGACCGGGTCCGCCAGGCAAGCCCACACCGAGGCGACGCCGAGGAGCACGCTGACGCCGACCATGGCGAGGAGCGGGAGGTTCCGCTTCACGGGAGCTCCCACCAGCGGCCGTCGGCCCCGACCGTCGGGGCGTCCAGCGCCGCCTCGAGGCAGCTCTGCGCGGCCGGCGACTCCCGGCAGGGCTGGTCCTCGTGCAGGACCACGGCGGTGAAGCCCATCTCGCGGAGCTCCGCGGGGAGACGCTCGGCGCAGTCGGGGAGGTCGAGGATGCGCTGCAGCGCGCGCGCCTTGTCGGCGGCTTCGCCCCAGGCGCGGAAGTCGAAGGAGAGGACCAGCGGGGTGGGTCGCCCGGAGAAGGCCGCCTGCACGCCGGCGTGCCACGCCGCCTCGGGACAGCGGGGCGAGGCCATGGGCAGGTCGAGGACCGGGCCCGAGCCGCCGGCGAGGGCGACGGAGGAGGCGTCGGGGGCCCAGGGGGTGGCGGCCAGCGGGAGCCCCCGCGTCCGCACCAGGGCGACCTCGGTCCAGGCGAGCCCCACGAGCAGGAGCGCGGCCCGTGGCCCCCGGGCCAGGTGCGCGGCCCCGGCGGCCAGGGCGACCGCGGCCCCCAGGACCAGCCGGTATTCGTTCCCGGACTTGCCCACCGCGTCGGAGAGGAGCCCGAGCAGCGCCGCCGGCATGGGGATCGAGGTGCCCTCCAGGTGGTCCCCCAGGGAGAGGACGGCGAGGGCCGCGGCCACGCCGAGCCAGCGGAGCTCGCGCGCGCCCAGGGTGGCCAGCAGCACCACCCAGCCCAGGTAGGCGCTGTGGGCGACCCCTCGGGAGGCCGTGGAGGGCGCGTCGGGAGGGAGGAACAGGCGGGCCGGGGTCGCGGCGTCGAAGATGCCGGCCACCTGGGCGGCGGCCTGGGGGGTGGAGAAGGTGCCGCGCGGCGCGAACACGTGGCTCCCCCCGGCGAACTGCGGGGCCTGGTAGGCGTTCACCACCAGGACCGCCAGGCCCACCCCCACGAGCCAGAGCACCACCCGGGGGCGCGGGCCCCGCCGGAGGTCCAGGAGCGCGAGCACGCCGAGGCCCACCAGCGCGGCGAGGGCGACGTGGGGGGCGGCCAGCCCGACCGCGAGGGCGGCGAGGCCCGGGAGCACGAGCGCGGCGCCCCCGCGCGCCTGCGCATGCAGCGCCGCCGCCCACACGAGCGCGGCCCCCCCGAGCGGGACCTGCTCGAGCTGGCCGTTGGCCAGGGTGTTGAAGCTCCACGGGTTCCAGGCGAGCAGCCCTCCGAGCGCGAAACAGCCCCAGTCCGAGAGGCCCAGAACCTTCCCGAAGGCCCATCCGCAGCCGGCGTTGACCGCCGGGAGCAGCGCGAACACCAGGTTCAGCGCCAGCACGGGGCCCACGAGGGCCGCGATCGGGAGCGCGGGCCAGAGCAGCGGGGCGAAACGCGCGCCCTGGGGCCACCCGAGGAGATCGGTGTGCAGCGGGAGCGGGAGCTCCCGCGCGCCCAGGGCCAGGTTCATGAACTGGCCCTCGGTGAACCGGGTGAGGGGGAGGGTGTCCGTCGGCGAGGCCCACACCGGCGCGGTGACGAACAGCCCCACGGCGAGCGAGGCCAGCGTGAGGAGGGCGAGGGGGCGCGGCACGAGGGTGCGAGTGTAGCGGGCGGGGAGGCCGGACGCAGGCGCAGTCCGGCGGCCGCGTGCTACTGAACCGCAGGCGAGGAGCCGCGTGAGTTCGGACGTGCGACCTCATCGAATGGAGACCGACCCTCTCGTCGCCCGCGCGGTGGGGGGCGATCCCCTCGCCCGCCGCGCGGTGATCCAGCAGTTCGGCCCTCTGGTCTGGTCGATCTGCCGTCGGCTCGCCTCGGACCCCGAGGACAGCTACCAGGCCATCTGGGAGAAGGCGCTGAAAGCCCTGGATCGCTTCGATCCCTACGGGGCCGCCGCCTTCTCCACCTGGATCGCGTCGATCGCGCACCGCCACCTCGTGGACGAGCACCGTCGGCGCCAGGTCCGGGGCACGCTGGTCCCGGTGGACGAGCTGGTCGCGCCGATGGTCGAGCACGACGACCGCATGGGCCGCCTGGAGGCGGCCATCGAACAGCTCCCCGACGGGCTCCGGAGGGTGGTGGTGCTCCACCACCTGCACGGCGTCCCGCTCGACCGTATCGCCGCCGACGAGGACGTCCCCGTGGGCACGATCAAGTCCCGACTGCACCGGGCGCGGGGCCTTCTGGCCCAGACGCTCGTGGAGGAACGCTGATGTTCGAGACCCTCTCGCGCTACCTGGCGGGGGAGCTGGACGAGGCCGAGGCGGCGCAGGTGCGCGCCCGGATCGACGCCGACCCCGAGTGGAAGGCCGCCTGGATCGCGGTCCAGGGCCTCCCGGACGCGCTCGCGGCCCTGCCGCACCCCGCGCCGCCCCCGAGCCTGGACCGGGCGGTGCTCGCGACCTGGGAGACGGTGGGCGCTGCGCCGACGCCGGCGGTGTCTCCCGTCCCTTCCGCCCCTCCCGCCGGGCCGGCCGCGCCGCGCCGCGCCGGGGCCTGGGCCTGGGCCGCGCCCCTGGCGGTCGCCGCTGGAGTCCTCGGGGCGGTGAGCACCTGGGACGCCCCGCCCGAGGTGCAGCTGCGCCTCGGATCGCAGCGGGTGGAGGGCGAGGTCCGCCTCCTGGCGGGCGACCGCCGCATCGACGTGGATGGGGTGGCGGAGGTCACCGTGACCCCCGGAGACGTACAATTCGCCGGCGCGGAGGCGGCCATGAATCGTTCGCACCTCGTCGCCGCCGCGGCGGGCTCGGTGGTGACCCTCGCGGTCCTGGAGGGGGTGGCCCTGGTCGAGGGCGATCCGGGGGTCGCGGTCAAGGCCGGCGAGCGCACCGTGATCGGGGCAGACGGCACCGCCGCTCGCCCGGTCCCCACCGGTTCGACCGCCGCGGACACCGAGGCCCGGGTGGCCGCGCTCGAGGCCGAGCTGGACGACCTGAAGCTCCGCTACGCCATGGTGAAGGGCCAGCTCGACCTGCGGGTGGGGGCCTCGCTCGAGTTCCCGGCCGACCTGCCCCCCGGCTACCGGCCCGCCGATTTCGAGCCGCGCGCTCGCTCGGTGGCCGAGGCCGTCGCGGCGACCGAGCTCGTGCGCACCGAGTGCGACGAGTACCCCTGCGTGGCCTACTACCGGTCCGAGACCGGTGACCCCGGCTGGACCGCTACCCTCGGGAAGGCGCTCGCCGCCGAGTACGGCGAGAGCGCCGGCATCTTCCAGATGGGCCTGCGGGTGGAGGAGGGGGACCGCGTCGCGGCGATCGCGGCGGTGGCGGTCATCCCCTCGAACGACGCGGAGCTCGCCGAGACGGTGCGGGCCCGGCTGGCCCCCCGGGTGGAGCCCACCATGAACGAGCTCGAGTCGGACGAGCGGGGCAGGTAGCGCGGCGGTTCGCTCGCGATACCCAAAGCGCGTGCGCAACCTCGTGCTCCCCCTCGTCTTCGGCTGCGCCCCCGATCCGGTCGGCGGGAAGCCGCTCTCGGAGATCCCGGCGGCGAGCTGCGGAGACGCCGGACCGGACGCCGTGCCCGCCCTGGGCACCCCGCCGGCCACGGTGCTGGTGGTGGTGATGGACACGACCCGACGGGACGCGCTCTCCTGGAACCGGCCCGACCGGGACACCACGCCCTCCCTGGACCTGCTGCGGGCCGGAGGGGTGCTCTACGACCGGGTCCAGGTCGTGCGCGGGCTCACGTCGGTGTCGCTCTCCTCGGTCATCACCGGTGCCTACCCGCGCACGCATGGGGTGCGGAACAACGACGCCGACCCCATCGAGGCGGACGTCGCGACCCTCGCCGAGCGCTTCGGTGAGGTCGGGTACCGCACCGTCGGGGTGTCGGCCAACATGTGCCAGCTCATGGATCGGGGCTTCGACGAGCGGTACTGCACCTCGTCGCAGGAGGAGCCCGGGCTCGACCAGGCCGTGGCGGACACCCGGCTCGTGGACGAGCTGCTGGCCAGGGTGGACGTGCTGGACGCCGACACCCCCGTGTTCGCGTGGGCGCACTTCGTGGATCCGCACGACCCCTTCACGGCCCGGGAGCCGTGGTTCTCCACCTGGCACCCCGAGCCCTACGACGGTCCGCTCGACCCGCCCACCACCGAGACCCTCGCCGAGATCAGCGCCGCCGGCGTCCCACTCACCGAGGCCGACCGTGCCTACCTCGACGCGGTGTACCAGAGCCAGGTCGCCTCCACCGACGCCCAGATCGGGCGGCTCATCGAGGGGCTGCGCGCGCGCGGTCGGCTCGACGACGCCGCGATCCTCTTCGTGATGGACCACGGCGAGGAGCTCGCCGAGCGATCCTCCTATTTCTACCATGGGTGTTCCCCCTACCAGCGCGTGATGGAGGTGAGCGCCGTGCTCTGGGCGCCGGGGCGCCTCCCGGCGGGGACCGAGCTGGCGGGACGGGTGAGCGCGGTGGATCTGGCCCCGACGCTCCTGGAGGTGGCGGGGCTTCCGGCCGACGGGCCGGCCGAAGGCACCAGCCGGTTGGACGAGGTGCTCCGGTGCGTGGAGCCCCGCGACGCGGTTTTCTTCGAGCGCGGCCCGGAGACGGCCGGGGTGGTGGTGGACGAGAAGGTCCTGATCCTGGACCCCCGGGAAGGCTACGCCTCCTGCAAGGAGTACGGCCGGGAGCACCCCTACCCGGGGGAGCCGCTGGCGCTCTACGACCTGGAGAGCGACCCCCTCCAGCTCGAGAACCTCGCCAGCGACGACCCCGTCGGGGCCATGGCGCTCGCCGCGCTCGTGTGCGGCTGGGTCACCGACGGGCCGTGGACGGACGGCCGCAACGCGCTGACCCTGGCCTGCGCGGGCGAGTGAGCGCCCGCCGTACGTCCGCTCAGCGGCCGAAGTGGACCCCCACGCCGCCGCCGAGGAGCAGCTCGGGCGCGCCGCCGTCCGTCTCGAGGCGGCTCTCCCACTCCACGAAGTAGCGCGGGGTCACGTACCAGCGGAGGCCCAGGCCGCCGCCCACCGTCGGGCTGAGCATTCCCGAGGATCTCCGCGTCCCGTCCTCGGCCGCTTGCCAGTCGCCCACCAGCGGGGAGAGGGTGTCGGTGCCCCCGTCCTCCGGGAGCGGGGTCCGCGCGTAGCGCAGGCCGGCGCCGACGAAGACGGTGGGGCGGAGCTTCCGGCCCTGGGCGTAGGACCACGCCGCGCGCCCGCCGAAGCCCCAGGCCCCCTGCCCGGGTTCGACCGAGGTCCAGCCGACCCGCTCCAGCGCGAGCGAGAAGCTCCGTTGGGGCACCCACTCGACGGTCAGGCCCGCCACCGTGGGCGCTCCTGGGGTGCCCTGGGTGGACCACGCGGCGGCGCTCGACAGCGTGACCCCCGTGAAGGGGCGCTCGGCCTCGAGGCGTTGGGCGTTGTAGGCGGCGTCGGCGATGGACGCCCCGTACAACATCGCGGCGCCGAGTCGGAGCGCGTCGGGGCCGGTCAGCGAGCCGTGGAAGTAGCGGCTCTCCTCGCCGTTGGCCGCGAGCGAGATGGAGAGGAGCCCCAGGGACGAGGCCATGTACGCGCCGCCCTTGGCCCACTGCCCGTTGTAGAACTGGCCGGCGCCGGGGAGGAGCACCGATGCGCCACCGGCGAGCATGGGCGAGCTGCGGAGCTCCCCCGGGTTCCAGGCCTCCACGAGCCAGGTACGGGGGCGCTCGGTGGCCTTGTGCGCGAGGTCCAGGGCGTCGCGGGCGAAGGTCTCCCCGCCCTTCACCTGGCCGACCTCGGCGTTGGCGCCGCCCCAGCGGGTGTGCGTGAGGCGAGCGCCGTCGTTGAGCCCCACCAGCGCCTCGCGGAAGGTGCGCCCGTCCGCCTCGCGGAGGCGGAGGAGGTAGTTCCCGGGGGGGAGGGCGAGGGTGGACGGCGCGCCCACGGCCTTGACCACCTCGGCCACCGGGGTGCGGTCGGGCATGCGCAGGACGGTGATCTGACCGCCGGTCTCGGGTGGGAAGGAGAGCTGGGCGCGCCCTTCGCTCACCGCGGTGAGGGGGACGTCCCCCTGACCCTTGAGCTTGTAGTCGAAGTTCGGGTGCTGCGCCCCGGCCTCGGTCCCGCCGGTGCGGTCCACGACGCGGTCGAAGGCGTAGCGGTAGGCCTCGTCGAGGCTCACCTCCCCGTCCCCCGAGTCCGCGGCGCCGCGGAGCCCGGAGAGGAGGTAGTGCGTGAAGAAGCTCCCGCGCAGCTGGTCGGACTCCTGGGCCTCCTCGTCCGCGGAGGTCGCGGTCATCCAGGCCTCGCCTTCGGCGGGCAGCTCCTCCTGCACGAGGAAGGGGGCGGTGACCTGGGCGCCCTTGAGGCGCGTGATCGTGCCCGAGCGGCACGCGTCCAGCACGCCCAGCTTCATCTCCGCGGGCATGTTGCGGATGTCCGCCTTCAGGGTCTCGAAGGTGTAGAGCTCCGCGTCCAGCCGAAGCCCGCGCGCGTCGGCGTGACCCGAGTAGTAGAAGAGGAAGAGGTCCTCGTCGAAGGAGCCCGCCATCTGGGCGTGGCTTCGGATCGCGTCCTTGAGCTCCTCGGCGGTGGGCGCGTAGAGCACGGTGATGTAGGGCGCCTCGAAGCCGCCGAGGTCCACGAGCACCTCGGCCATGCGCTGCGCGTCCAGCTCCGCGTAGCGGAGCGGGTCGAGCGCCCCGCCGCCGTCGTTCGCGCCCACGATGAGCGCGTGGCGCAGGACGCCGGCGGCAGCGAGCCCGGTGAGCATCAGCACCGCGGGGTCACTCCTTCTGCAGGACGACCGAGCGGACCTCGGCGCCGTCGAGGCGGACCGGATCCCGGCGGAGCGCCTGGTCCAGCGCCGAAGGATCGGGTCGGCGGTCGGTCATGACCGCGTAGAAGGCCTGGCTCCCCGGCGCGGCGTCCAGGGTGAGGGCGAACGGTGCGGTGGCGAGCCCGGGGCCATCGGCGGGCACGGTGCCGTAGATCTCCACGGCGCCGGTCCCGTCGCGCCCGGCGAGGGTGACGAAGGCGTGGTCCCCCGGGTCGTACTTGAGCTGGAGCCGGGTGCCCGGGCGCACCCGCTCCCCCGTGTAGAGCGGGCGGACCGATCCGCCGGTCTGCACCCACGCCTCGAACCCCGCGTGCGCCCCCTTGGTGCGGGTGGTCTCGACCGTGGGGTCGGCCGGGGAGGGGAGCGCGAAGACGAGCCCGGCGGCCGCGAGCGCCGGGACGAGGGCCGCCGCGCCCCACCATCGGCGGAGGCGGTCCCAGACCGACGGAGCGGGGACGAGCCCCGCCGGGATGGGCTCGTGCTGGAACGCGAAGCGCTCCTGGCGCTGGTGCCCGAGGCGCGCCGCGCAGAGCTCGCAGGTGGCGAGGTGGCTCTCCACGGCGCTGGCCACGGCGGGCGCGAGCTCGCCGAGGCGGAGTTGGTGGAGACGGAGGGTCGAGATGTGGCTCATTCTGAGTCCTCCGCCAGCCACGGCGGGGTCTGCCCCCGGAGGCCCTGTCGGAAGGTGGAGATGCGCTTGCGGACGGCGGCTCCCGAGATGCCCAGGAGCTCCCCGACCTCTTCGTGGGTCATGCCGTCCACCAGGTGGTAGACGACACACTCCCGCGTGCGCTCGTCCTCGTCGGCGAGGAGCCGATCGAGGAGCTGGCGGACCGCGAGGCGGTCCAGGAGACTGTCGTGGGACACCTGGGGGGGCATCTCCTCGACGGGCTCTTCGGGGCGCCGCTTGCGCGAGCGGATGCGGTTGAGGCAGGTGGTCGTGGTGATGCGGAAGAGCCAGGTGGACGGGGCCGCGTCGCCGCGGAAGCTGTCCGAGTAGCGGTGGACCTTGAGGAACACCTCCTGGACGGCGTCGCGGGCGTCGGCCTCGTTGCGGAGCAGGGTGCGGCAGCGCCCCCGGACGAGGTCCCCGTACCGGCGGTACAGGTCGGTGACGTCGAGTGCGGGCGCCATGGTGCGGGAGAGCGGGCCGGCGTCGGCCCGCTCCAGCACCAGCGTATCGGGCGGATCAGGGGCAGTCACCGCTGTCGCCGTCGTCGGTGTTCTGGCCTTCGCCCTCGAGGACGGTGAGGGGGCCGGGCACGAACTCGGTGCGACCGTCGGACATGCGGAGGAGGAGGTCCACCGCGCCGGGCTGCGCGTCGTGGGAGATCTGGATCGTCATGAGCAGCTCGGCCTCGTCCGGCTCGGTGGCGAGGATCGCGACCGCGTCGTTGAGGAACTCCGCCGAGCCGACCTGGGCGAGGTCGAAGTCGTCGCTGTCGTCGGACAGGCGCGCGATGAACACGTCCCCGCGGTAGGCGCTGGGCGGGTCCAGGACGAACTTGACCACCACCGGGTCCTCGCCGGCGGTGTCCTCTTCGCCGGCGGTGTCCCCGTCGGTGGAGGTGACCCCCTCGTCGTCGCCGCGGACCCCGTCGTGCCCGGGGGGGCAATCCCAGCACTTCCCGTCGGTGTCGTAGATGATGCAGCCCCCGGCGAGAGGGAGCAGGAAGGCGAACAGGCGGGTCATCGTTCCTCCAAGGGGATGAGTTCGTACATGAGACACCGGGTCGGGGACGGGCCGCTACCGGCGATGTCAACATCTCCATACGTCTGACGGCCCGTTACATTCCCCGGCCCTGGAGCCAACCTATGCCGCCGGCTGAAAAAGCCTACAAGAACCTTTCCTTCCTCAACAGCCCCGGCGCGCGTCACATCCGGATTCTGTGTGAGTACGAGGAGCCCCGGGCGCGCTTCCGGGAGCACGGCATCCGCGACACCATCGTGATGTTCGGCAGCGCCCGCGTGCGCTCCGGCGAGCAGGCGGCCTCGGACGTGCGCGCCGCCCGCCGGGAGCTCGAGAGCGAGCCGGCCGACTCCACCCACCGTCCCTACCTCGAGCGCACCCTGGTGCAGGCCGAGCGGGCGGCGCGGGTGGCGGTCTACTACGACCAGGCGCGGGAGCTCTCCAAGCGCCTCGCCGCCTGGGGCACGTCCCGGAAGGGCGGCCGCCAGTTCCACATCTGCTCGGGGGCGGGCCCGGGGATCATGGAGGCCGCCAACCGCGGTGCCGCCGAGGCGGGCGCGAAGAACGTCGGGCTGGGCATCTCGCTCCCCTTCGAGGAGGCGGCCAACGCCTACGTGTCGCCCGAGCTCTGCTTCGAGTTCCACTACTTCTTCATGCGGAAGTACTGGTTCACCTACCTGGCCAAGGCCATGGTGGTGTTCCCCGGCGGCTTCGGCACGATGGACGAGCTGTTCGAGATCCTCACCCTCCGGCAGACGGGCAAGGTGAAGAAGCGCCTCCCGATGGTGCTGTTCGGGCGGGAGTACTGGGACCGGGTGCTCAACCTCGACGCGATGGTGGAGTGGGGCGTCATCAGCGAGCGCGACCTGCTCCTGGTGCACCGCACGGACTCCGTGGACGACGCCTACGAGTTCCTCACCAGCCAGCTCTCGACCGACGACAAGGAGGGTGCATGACCCCCTGGGGCCTGCGGAACAAGCTCAAGAGCGCGCTCGGACGGGGCGGAGGCCCCTCGGCCCCCTCGACCAGCGAAGAGATCGAGGTCCGCTTCGTCCTCCCCGACGGGGCGGAGAAGAGCGTCCGGTGCGAGCCGCGGTACTCGCTCGTGATGGCGTCCCAGACCCTGGAGACGCCCATCGCGACCGGCTGCCCGGACGGTCAGTGCGGGACCTGCCTCGTGGACGTGCTGGACGGCGCCGGGCTCGCCGCGCCGACCAGCGCCGAGCAGCGCGTGATGGCCGACAAGGGCGTCAAGCCTCACCAGCGCCTCGCCTGTCACGCCAAGGTGACCGGGCCGGGCACGCGGGTGAAGGTGCACACCGTGTGGACCATGGAGTCGACCCGGGGGCTATAGCTAGGCGGCGGTCAGCGGTTCGGGATCACCTTGGCCGTGCCCTTGCCGGTCACGGTGATGGCGGGGCCCGCCACGCCCAGGTCGCCTTGCACGAGGTCGCTCGTGTTGGTGCCCATCACGGTCTGGGAGACGGTGACCTCGGCGGCTTTGGCGGTGAGCTTCCCACCCTGGGCCGGGGCGAGCTGGACCTCGACGTTGCCCGCCGGCGCGCTGATGGTGGTGGTGTTCTTGAACACCGAGTCGCCGTTCTGCACGACCTTCACGTCGCCGCCGATGGCGGTGACCGTCGCGCCGGTGAGCTGGCCCGACACGTAGGCGCCGCCGGCTCCGGCGGTGACCTTCACGTTGCCGTCGCAGTCGATGACCTGGACCCAGCCGGGGCCGGTCTCGGTGATGCTGACCGCCGTGGTGCCCATCGGGACGTTCACCGTGAGGGTGACGTCGGCCTTGGACACGCCCGACGGCTTGGACGGCACCTTGGTCTTGGCGCCGCCGCCCGTCGAGTCGCCCCAGACGGCCAGGCCGATGCCCTTGCCCATGCTCTCCATCGGGCCCTCGGAGGTGCCGTAGACGATGTAGGCGAGGCGAGCGGAGAGCTTGTCGGTGTCCATGCAGCGTACGGAGAGGTTCCCGCTGCTGTGGGTGATGCTCACCGGCTTGCCGCGGACGTAGTTGGCCGCGGTGGCGGAGTTCCCGCCCTCGTAGGTGAGCTCGCCGACGAGATCTCCCTCGTCGGCGGTGGCGAAGTGGGCAAGGGCGAGGATGAGCATGGGCGACCCGGGTGGAGCGCCTGCCTAACCCGCTGAGCCGCCGCCCTCTTCCCCGCCGGCCGCGGGTGCCTCGCCGCCTTCGGTTCCGGTCCGGGGGCCGCGCCGGCGGCGCCGGCGACGCTTCCTCCGCGCACCATCCGCCGAGCCGGGGGCGCCAGCCTCGCTCACGCCCTCGACCTCGGTCTCCTCGGTGTCCTCGGCCTCGAGGGAGGAGTCCTCCGCTTCGGCGGGAGTGGGGGCATCCGCGGCGGGCACCGCCCGCTCCTGGGCGGGGCGCTCGTCGCGGGGGCGATCCCGCCGGCCGTCGCGGTTGCGCTCGCCGTCGCGGGGACGGTCCCCGTCGCGGGGGCGGTCTCCGTCGCGGTTGCGCTCCCCGTCGCGGGGTCGGTCGTCGCGGCGGCCGTCCCGGCCGCGCTCGCCGTCGCGGGGGCGGTCGTCCCGGCGGCCGTCCCGGCCGCGCTCGCCGTCGCGGGGGCGGTCGTCGCGGCGGCCGTCCCGGCCGCGCTCGCCGTCACGGGGGCGGTCGTCGCGGCGTCCGTCACGGCCGCGGTCGCCGTCGCGCCCGCGGTCGCGGTCACGGCCGTCGCGGCGCTCGTCGCGCGGGGGACGCGGCTCGGCGGGCCCGTCCTCGGCCTCGAGCGCGTCGGCCCGGCGCCGGGCGTCCCACTGGAAGAAGGCGCGGAGCGCCACGGCCACCAGCGTGTCGGCGTCGGGCCGCTCGCGCATCTGCTTCGCCACGCCCAGCCACGCGTCGTAGGCCATCGTGTTCCCGGCCTCCTTCAGCGTGCGGGCGATCCGCTCGGCGCGGAGCCGCTGGCTCTCCTCGGGGGTGGGGAGGGTGTGGACCTCGAACTTGATCTTGTGGATGCGCTCGAGGGAGAGGCGGGTCGAGAAGTCGGCGCCGCCCGCGAGGCTGATCGCCACGCCGGACTTCCCGATGCGCCCGGTCCGGCCGATGCGGTGGAGGTACACCGCCGCGTCGTCGGGGAGGGCGTAGTTGATGACGTGCGTGAGGTCGGAGATGTCGATGCCGCGGGCCGCGACGTCGGTGGCGACCAGGAACTGGGTGGCTCCGGCCTTCACCCGCGCCATCACCTTCTCGCGCTTGGCCTGGGGCAGCTCACCGGAGATCATCTCCACGTTGAGGCCCTGCCGCTCGAGGTAGGTGTTGACCGTGGACACGTCCTCGCGCGTGTTGCAGAAGATGATCGTCGCGCCGGGGCGCTCCTGCTCGATGAGGTCCAGGAGCGCGCGGGCCTTGTGGTAGTCCGGGCTCGACTCGTACAGGATGTGGGTGACGGACGAGACGTTGTCGCCGTCGTAGCTGAGGAACACCTCTTCCGGCTCGCGCATGTAGCGGCCGATGAGGCCCTTCACCGAGTCGTTCACCGTCGCGGAGAACAGGAAGGTCTGCCGGTCGGAGCTGGCGCGATCCAGGATCTTCCGGACGTCCTCGAGGAAGCCCATCGAGAGCATCTCGTCGGCCTCGTCCAGCACCGCGAACTGCAGCTGGTCGAGCTTGAGGTTGCCCCGCCGCATGTGATCCATGACCCGGCCGGGCGTCCCCACCACGATCTCGCAACCGTCGCGGAGCGCGTCCTCCTGCGGGCCGAAGCCCACGCCGCCGTAGATGGCCGCGATGCGGAGGTCCTTGAACTTGGCGATCTGGGCGCACTCCTGGGAGACCTGGATGGCCAACTCCCGGGTGGGGCAGAGGATCAGCGCGCGGGTGATGTGCTCGCCGGCGGTGATGCGCTCGATGACCGGGACGCAGAAGGCGCAGGTCTTGCCGGTGCCGGTCTTGGCGCGGACCAGGAGGTCACGGCCGGCCAGGGCCGGGTCGATGGTGAGCGCCTGGACCGGGGTGGCCATGACGTAGCCCATGGCCGACAGGCCGGTGAGCACCTCGGTGGAGACCGGGAAGTCGGCGAAGGCGCGGTCGCTGACGTAGTCGGCGCGGCGAACCTGGGTGGGGGCGGGGGGGGCCGCGGTGGGCTCGCTCTCGGCGGGCGGGGGGGTGGGCTGGGATTCGTCGGACAAACCGTCTCCGGGATGGGGGATGGGCCCCCAGGGGCCGTCGGGTCTATCCCGTGAGGGGCGCTTTGGCCCGTTCTCCGCGACGGAAGCTCTTTGCCGCCGGCGCGGGACCGCATAGGTCAGG
>Ga0172373_10007536_pt1 | contig 14095 bp, 11 predicted proteins | sample Lak10m_2_FD_114546 | JGI IMG/M metagenome (GOLD analysis project Ga0172373, IMG submission 114546) | Freshwater microbial communities from Kabuno Bay, South-Kivu, Congo - kab_092012_10m | ecosystem: Environmental > Aquatic > Freshwater > Lake | place: Democratic Republic of the Congo... | reverse complement strand
GATCAACGGTCAGACCGGTGCATTTCTGAAACACGTTCGGATGTTGGCTGAGGTAGTCGTATCTCATGATCATGCACCACAGTTTACATCCGTTCTCCCCCTATTGTGAAGGTTAACCATTGATCAAGCGGCTTGTGCCACCTTACGCCTCAACCGCCCCGATTGGCACGTCATTCAATCGGACATTTCGCATGTAGACTTCAGCCCATTTCGCGGCATTGATTTACTGGCTGGGGGGATGCCCTGTCCGCCCTTTTTGGTAGCGGGTCGCCAGTTAGTCTCGTCTGATGAACGTGACCTGTTCCCGCAGGCTTTGAACCTGATTGAGCAGTTAGCCCCCTCGGCTGTGATGCTCGAAAATGTTCCGGGGTTTGCCAGTTGTCGCTAGTCAGTCCTCAATCGCCTCCAATCACTCGGTTATACAGTTCAGTGGAGCATCCTTCACGCACACCATTACGGTGTCCCCCAGCTGCGTCCGCGTTTCATCTTGCTGGCGTTTCGCCATTCCAACCCGCTAACCTTCGAGTGGCTTCTCCCAAGAAGCACATCCAAAACCGTTAGCGACAGTATTGGGGATTTGATGGCTGCACGCGGTTGGCAAGGGATTGATGGTTGGCTGCAAAAAGCGCATAAAGTCGCGCCCGCGTTAGTAGGGGATCCAAAAAGCATGGCGGCCCCGATCTCGGCCCCGCACGTTCTAGGCAACAATGGTCAGACATGGGCGTTGATGGGCGCGGGTTAGCCAACGACGCGCCGGGAGAAGATTTTGCTGTGGATGGGCAACCCCGTTTAACCGTTGCCATGACGGCTCGTATCCAAGCCTTCCCGGATGATTGGGTGTTTTCCGGCAAAAAACATCAGCCTGTCGCTCAAGCGGTAGCAGAGACGATACGCGAGGTTTTGGATGGGACAGCAGCCCAACATCGGTTTTATTTATTGCCGCAACAGGTCACGCCAATATAGGGCGGATCATCAAGTCGCAAGAGTTGCAGGAAGCGGCTGACTACAAAAGTGAATGGGCTAGGTGGGTTCGGGAACTGCGGGACGAACTCGGCTACCCGATTTTGACCCACCGAGATCGGGCTGACCTAAAACCCGGTCAGTACCTGCTGGAAACAGACAAGCGCCGCCCTATTTTACCGCGCAATATTTCCAAAGAAACACGCACCTTCGTGCTTGAAGTCGCCGTTCAATCGCATCGTGGTCAAAAGCAAGCCGCCATCTTGTTCTGAAGATGGCGGCTGTTGATTCGTGTCCAGCAGAGAGGTTCGTTAGTACTTCGGCAGCGAACGGTCTACTTCGTCCGCCCACGCGAGGATGCCGCCCTCCACGTTCACTAGCGTGTTGGTGTAGCCGGCTTCGCGCAGGAAGCGGATGGTGTCGGCGCTGCGCTTGCCCGAACGGCAGTGGATAATGACTTCCCGATCCATCGGGATTTGCGACAGAACGGTTTCCTCGCGGCGCTTGCGTCCACTGATGACATCATTCTTGGCAAACTCGATCTGTCCCTTCGGAATGCGGAGCGTGCCGTCAATCGCCACGATCTCCCACTCATGCGGGTCGCGCACATCCAGCACTAGCAGGTTTTCGCCCGCGTCCATCCGCGCCTTCAGGCCGGTGACGCTGATTTCCTCCACCGGGAGTTCGACGGCGCTGCTCTGGCGGTTTTTATAGTCGCTGTGGTCATGGGCGGGCATGCCGCAGAACTGTTCGTAATCAATCAGCGTGACCTGTTCGGCGGGCACACCGCACACCGGACACTTCGGGTCTTTGCGGACGCGAATGGTGCTGAAGCTCATTTCCAGCGCATCGTACAGCAGCATCTTACCGATCATCGGTTGCCCGATGCCGAGGATGATCTTGATGGCTTCGGTGGCCTGCATCGTGCCGATTGTACCGGGCAGGATGCCCAGCACGCCGCCCTCGGCGCAGCTGGGGACGAGTCCGGGAGGCGGGGGGCTGGGGAACATGCAGCGGTAGCACGGGCCTTCTTTGGCGTAGAACACGCTCAATTGCCCCTCGAAGCGGAAGATGCTGCCGTAGACGTTCGGCTTGCCCAGTTTGACGCAAGCATCGTTGACCAGATAGCGCGTGGGGAAGTTGTCGGTGCCGTCAATGATGACATCGTAAGGCGCGAACAGCTCTAGCGCGTTAGCGGAAGTCAGCGGGATATTGTACTTATCCACCTGCAAATACGGGTTGATCTGCTTCATGCGGGCTTCGGCGCTGTCCACCTTCAGTTGGCCCACGCTGTCTTGCCCGTGAATCACCTGCCGCTGCAAGTTGGTTTCGTCCACCACATCGTAATCCACCAGCCCGATGCGCCCGATGCCCGCTGCTGCCAGATACAGCGCCAGCGGGCTGCCCAACCCGCCCGTGCCGATGCACAGCACCGAGGCGGCTTTCAGGCGGCGCTGCCCGTCAATGCCCACTTCCGGCATGATGAGGTGGCGGGCGTAACGGCGGATTTCGTCATGGTTCAGTTCGGCGTGTTCATGTACTAACGGCTGCATAAGTCAGGTGTCCTCGTCCATAGATTCGTCGTCTGCGATTTACTCACAGGTAATTTTGATTCGGTGCCACGAATTGTTGCCGTAGCCCTTAAAGTTCCACACTTCCTGCGTATCACGCGGTTGGCTGTTGCCCACCGTGTCGCGGGTGCGGGCGGTCAGTGTATACGCACCGGGTGCGAGGGTCAGCTTGGCTTGCCACAGCCGCCACGTCCACAGGTCGCGCTTCTCCGACAGAAATTCGGCGGTTGTCCAGTGCATTCCATCATCTATCGAAACCTGCACCTGCTCGACCATGCTGCGCCCATCGCTCATGGCATAGCCGAGGAGGGTCACTTCGCCAGCAGGGAGCGTATCACCGGGGAACGGGTAGCAAATCACGGCGTTGAGCGAGTTTTCGCCCATCATGATGCCCTCGTCCCAGTTCACATTGTCCAGCGTGACATCCGGCGGGAACAGTTTGTAAGCGCGGCGCTGGAAATAGTTCATCGAAGGTTCGTTCTGCACGGTGATTTGCCCCAACCACTTCACGCTGCGTGCGCCGATGTAACCCGGCACCATCACCCGCAGCGGAAACCCATGCACAGGCGACAGCGGTTCACCATTCATCTCGTAGGCCAGCAGGGTTTCGGGCATCATGGCTTTGTCCATCGGGATCGAACCGCCGAAGCCAAATTCGCGCTCCAAGCGCGACACGGTATCCAACCCGCTGAAGGCAATGTGGCGTGAACTGCGTTCGATTCCGGCGGCGATCAGCACATCGCGCAACCGCACCCCTGCCCATCGCGCCGTGCTGATTGCCCCCGCGCCCCACGGTAGTTCGTGAGGAATGGGCGACACTTTCATCAGTTCATCGCGGCGATTGCCGGCGCATTGCAGCGTTACATCCATCTCGACACGCGGAAAGCGGGACTTGAGATCGTCCAGACTCAGTTCCAACGGTGCGCGCAACATGCCGACCACCGACAAGCGGTATTCGTGGACATCAATCAGCGGGATGTTGCCGTGATTGCGAACGAAAAACAAATCGTTCGCGGTGATGAATTCTTGCACGAGGAACTCTAACGGCGCACTGCCATTGAAAGGTTCTTCGAGCTGAACAATGAAGTTAGGATGCTTCTGATGGTTCTCAACTGCGCTCAAAAGTGTTCACCGTGCCTGCTCCAGTTGACGTAACAGCGTATGCGTATCCGCAACGCCATGATTGACCTGCCGCACCTGCTGGCGCGGGTCAATCACGAACGTGGTGGGCGCGGAGAATACGCCCCACCGTGCAGCCGCTTCGCTGTCCTCACTGGCATCCACACGCACAATCTGAATCGCCTCGCCCAATTGCACCTGCAAACGGTCTAGCGCAGGTGCTTGCTGCGTCTTGCATGGAACGCAACCGGGCGTGGTGAAATAGACAATCGCCGGAACATCCGGCTTTAATCCGAGCAGCAGCGGGTCGGCAGCGGCTTTCACCGCAACGCTCCGCACATGATAACGACGAAAAGCGCAATATGCCAATGCGCCCAGTGCCAGCAAAGTCGAAACGAGCAGCAAACGTTCCAGCATGGTGCAAATTCCTCGTGACGGCTTTAGCGTTAGGCGATAGGTGAGCGCGTGAACCCTTTAATTCCCAATCGGTTGAGCTGGTAGTACATCCAGCATCCGGCGCAGAAGTTGAGCCAGAAATTCAGGTTCGCCAGCACCAGCACGATGCCCACCAGCACCCACCCTACTACCGTTACCTCCGCCAGCAGCGCCACCGCCGCCACGCCGTTGAACAGCGCCCCGACCAGCATGGCGAAGCGGTGCGGTTCGGGGTTGTCGGTGATGATGTTGGGCTTCACCCATCCCGCCGCTTTAACGACGTTCTGGTAGAACAGGCGGTAAGGCGCGAACGGCACATCCAGCGCGCCGAGCAGCTGCGCCACCGCGACGAAGGCCACCAGCACCCACGAGTTGAGTACAAAAGCCGCGATCAACAGCAGGATGGTGACGGCCTGCCCCACTTTCATACCGTTCTGATCCACTTTACGAAGGGTTTCGTTCGTTGCCATGTGTGTGTCTCCTGCTCCAGCACCCACTGGCGGACGCAGGGCGATCAGCCCTGTGCGCCACCCGCAATGCTAGGAATAATCCGAAGGTTGGTTGTCGCATCAATTTCGGTGTTCAGCCCGTCGAGGAAGCGCACATCTTCCTCATCCAGAAAAACATTGACGAAGTTGCGCAGTTCCGCACCGTTGAATAGGTGCTGCCGCAGTTCGGGGTACTGGTCGGTCAGGTCGTTCAGCGCCTCACCCACCGTCGTCCCCTTCACCGCCACCTGCGCCTGATTGTTGGTGTATACCCGCAGAGGGGTCGGAATCTTGATATTCGCCACGATTGCACTTGCTCCTGTTGATAACGAATGGTCGAGCGTGTCCGGCGGACACTGGTCGGTGATACCCGTCGGGCGCTGCTGCCAGCGGCGCGACAGATACCCGCCGCCGATTTCGGTCATGGCTTCCACTTCCACAAGGAAGCTATCATGCCCGAAAGTCGCATTGATATGGTGATAATCCACCGCTTTGCCCGCTGCTTCGAGGGCGCTCACCAGTTCCAGCGCCTGCCCTGCGGTGTACAGCCAGTCGGACGAGATGCTCACCACCAGAAACGGGCAGCGAATGCGGCTGACCGAATCGGCGAGCGAGTCGTAGGTTTCGGTGGCGTCGTAGTAGTCGAGGGCTTTGGTGATGTACAGGTAGCTGTTCGCGTCGAAACGCTCCACGAACTTCTCGCCCTGATGCTTGAGATAGCTCTCGATGGCGAAATCGGTGTCGAAGCTGTAGGCCAGCCCGCCGCCGTTCTGGGTGCGCCGCCCGAACTTGTTCTCCAGCGAAGTCTCGCTCATATAGGTGATGTGACCGATCATCCGCGCCACCGCCAGCCCCGCCGCCGGGAACGTGCCATCGTAGTAATCGCCGCCGTTCCAGTTCGGGTCGGCAAAGATGGCTTGCCGCCCGATCTCGTTGAAGGCGATATTCTGCGCGGACGAACGCGGCGTACTGGCGAGGAACAGCACCGAGTCCACGCGGTCGGGATAGTCCAGCGCCCACTGAAGCGCCTGCATCCCGCCCATGCTGCCGCCGGCCACGCTGAACAACCGCCGAATGCCCAGATAGTCGAGTAGATGAGACTGCGCCGCCACCATATCGGCAACGGTGATGACCGGAAAGCGCATCCCGTAAGGCTTGCCATCCGGCGCAAGCGACGACGGGCCGGTGCTGCCCTGACAACCGCCGATCACGTTGGAGCAAATCACGAAATAGCGATTGGTATCGAACATCTTACCGGGGCCGACGGCTTCATCCCACCAGCCCGGTCTATCGGCCTCGGCATAATAGCCGGCCACATGTGAATCGCCCGAAAGCGCATGGCAAATGAGGATGGCGTTGGATTGATCGGCGTTCAGCGTGCCATACGTTTCGTAGGCCAGCGTGAATCCATCCAGCACCCCGCCTCCGCGTAGATGCAGCGATTGGTCAAAATGGGCATCGTGGCGCTGCACAATACCAACCGAACCGGGTTGGCGCTGATGCCCCTCGTATGCTAAATGTCCCACAGTGGGGATCACCTCATCTTGTAGCAAGACCATGACCATCGCATTATCCTCTCTCTTTGCCCCCCTGCCTAGTCAAAAACTGCGACAAGGGGGCGCTGTGAGAAAACTAGCTTATTTGACCGCGTGCTGAGTCGCGCCCTGCGAAACCGTCAACGCCTGATCGAGGTCCCACAGGATGTCGTTGATGTCCTCGATGCCCACCGCCAGACGGATGTAGTCATCGGTCACGCCGGTGATGGCCTGTTCTTCGAGGCTGAGTTGGCTATGGGTGGTGGTGGCCGGATGGATCGCCAGCGAACGGGCGTCGCCCACGTTGGCGAGGTGCGAGAACAGCTTCAGGTTATCAATGAAGGTCTTGCCAGCAGCCTTGCCGCCCTTGATGCCGAAACCCAGCACCGCGCCCGCGCCCTTCGGCAGATATTTCTTGGCGCGTTCGTAGCTGACGTGGCTGGGCAGGCCGGGGTAGTTCACCCACGACACCGCCGGATGCGCTTCCAGCCATTGAGCGACAGCCAGCGCGTTTTCGACGTGACGCTGCATCCGCAACGGCAGGGTTTCGAGGCCGATGATGTTTAGGAAGCTGTTGAACGGCGCTTGGCTGCCGCCGAAATCGCGCAGGCCGACTACGCGGGCGCGGATGATGAACGACAGCGGGCCAACCAGATCGTGAATGATCGCGCCGTGATAGGCCGGTTCCGGCGCAATGATGCCGTCGTGCCGTCCGCTGCCCTTCCAGTCGAACTTGCCGCTGTCCACGATCACGCCGCCGATGCTCAGGCCGTGACCGCCAATCCACTTGGTCGTGGAGTGCAGCACGATGTCTACGCCGTGATCGAACGCCTTCCACAGGTACGGTGTGCCGAAGGTGTTGTCGAGGACGACGGGCAGGCCGTGTGCATGAGCGACAGCCGCAACCGCTTCAAAATCCGGGATTTCCAGCTTGGGGTTGCCGATGGTTTCCAGATAGATGAACTTGGTTTTGTCGTTGATGAGCGCCTCAATCTTGGCGGGGTCAGCGCCTTCCACGAAATGCGTGGTGATGCCCACGCGCTTCAGGCTGTGCAGCAACAGCGTATACGTGCCGCCGTACAGGGCGCTGGTGGAGATGATCTCGTCACCGGCATTCGCCAGCGTGAACGCGGTCAACGTTTGCGCGAACTGCCCGGAAGCAGTGGTCAGTGCGCCCACGCCGCCTTCCAGCGCCGCGATGCGCTGCTCGAACACATCGTTGGTGGGGTTCATAATGCGCGTGTAGATGTTGCCCGGCTCTTGCAGGGCGAACAGCGCCGCCGCGTGGTCGGTGTTCTTGAATTGGTACGAGGTCGTCTGATAGATGGGGACAGCGCGGCTGCCAGTGGTCGGGTCGGGGGTATAGCCGGCGTGCAGAGCCTTCGTGTTAAAAGCGTAGTCACGGGTGTTAGACATGATGAGCAAACTCCTGTACGCATGGCGGGGCGCATAGGCCGCGCCAGAAAGTGTTAAATGAGTGGTCTTTCCCCGGCTTTACGCTCAGGGTTAGACGGGTTTTACGCGGTGAGGATGTAACCGCACAGGACGGCACAAGTACTCAGCGGTCAGTATCATACCTGCGATCTTGACCGCTGACTGCTAACATCCACTCAGGCTTCCGCGCCCTTCTTAATCGGGTTGCCGATCAGGTTGCCCCATTCCGTCCACGAACCATCGTAGTTCTTGACGTTCTGGTAGCCCAACAGATACTTCAGGACGAACCACGTATGCGACGAACGTTCACCGATGCGGCAGTAGGCCACGACTTCGTCCTGCCCCGCGCCCACACCCTTGCCGCCGTACAGCGCCTTCAGATCATCCACGCTCTTGAACGAACCATCATCCTGAACGGCCTGCGCCCATGGGACATTGACCGCGCCGGGAATGTGACCGGGGCGCTGGGCGGTTTCGCTCATGCCGGGGGGCGCAATCACATCGCCCACGTATTCCGCCGGGGAGCGCACATCCACCAACCCGAAGTTCTTCTGCCCCAACCGCGCTTTGATCGTGTCCCGATCCGAGCGAAATTCAGGATGAATCTGCGTGACGCTATAGGCGGCGGTGGCATACGAGGCGGCCTCGGTGGTGACAGCGCGGCCTTCCAGCAGCCACTTCTTGCGCCCGCCGTCAATCAGGCTGACCGCTTCGTGACCGTAGTATTTCAACAGCCAGAAGGCGTAGGCCGCGAACCAGTTGTTGTTGTCGCCGTACAGCAGGATGTGCGTGGACGGGGTGATGCCGGCGCTGCCTAGCAGGGCTTCCAGATCACTCTGGCTGATGATGTCCCGCGCCACCTGATCTTGCAGCTGCGTCTGCCAGTTGAAGGCCAACGCGCCGGGGATATGCCCCTGCTCGAACTGGGTGGTATCCACATCCACTTCCACGAAGCGCAGGCCGTCTTTGCCGATGTGATCGGCGGCCCACTGGGTACTTACGAGTGCGTCCGTCATGACCGATTTCCCTTTCCCTCATATCCTTGCATCGTCGGAACTTACAGGCCGTTCGTTGAGCCGCCCACCGGAAATTGGGCGGTTGTGGCGTTCAGCGGTCAAAGGCTGTTTCCGGCAGTCTTTGACCGCTAGGCGCTACGCACGAACGATCAGTTCCCCCTCATCGAACGCGGTGCGGTCATCGCGCAGCCCCCACGCCCGCTGTTCGGCGTGCTTGGCAGCGTAAACGGCGGTGATGATGTAGACGAAGTTGGGCAGGGCGTGGTCACGGTCAAAGATGGACGGGATGGCGGGTGAATCCGGGTGGCTGTGGTAGTAGCCCACCAGCGTCAGGCCGCGCTCATCGGCTTCATCTTCCAGCCGCGCCCAGTCTTGCGGGGTCATGGCGTAGCGGTGCCACTGTTCTTCGCTGGCAAAGGTGTTCGTGATGGGGATGACATCGCGGATGATGACCTTTTCCCCCGGTTCACCGAGCAGGAAGCCACCCGCTTCGTTAGGGTGTCCTGCTTCCAGTAGCGCGAAAATCTGATTTTGCAGGCTGGCGCTCAATTCCACTTGCATCGTTTATGACATCCTATCCGTTCACAACCAACAAAAAAGCCACCCGGTCAGGGTGGCTTTTGAACTTCTCTGCTACAGATTGACAGAAGTCAACCGTGCCGCCCGCCCCGGTAATCGAAAACGCCGCACATACACATCATGCGGCTGGTACACATGCAACACATCGTGTTGCGGGGGGTGGAGGTGGTAAAAGCGTTCATGTGCAAAAGGCTAACATGCTTTTTTGTGGAATGCAAGAGGAATGCTCAAATTGGGCATAAATTCCAGATGCACTCGATGGAACACGCACACGCCGCTTAAGTCGTTTTCACCTGCGCCGAATCCAGAATGCGCTGGAAAGTCGGCACAAGGCTGTTCCCCAAACGATCCGAAGCGTACATCTCCAGCACCAGCAGATGCGCGCCGCGCTGGATGAAAAACACGTCCTTCTGACCGGGCGGGAAGGCGGGGGCGGGGGCGCTTTCCAAGCGGTGACTGCGGCGGATCGTCCCATCGGACGCGGTGGTCTGGTCAATCAGGGTCAACTGCGACTGACCGGCATAGTAGCGTTCGATATAGGCCGCCACCGCCGCCTCAAAACTGGCGGCATCGGTGAGAGTCACATTGCGCGGAATGACCAGCGCCACCACCGAATCGAGTGTGGCATCCTGCCAGATATGAACCAGTCGTTCACTGTCGGATTGGTCATTAAAGCCCTGCGCGGGAACCCATGCGGCGGGTATCGAGAGCGTATAATCGGCGGTGGTAATCATCTGCGAGTCTGCGAATGGTGTGGGGGTGCCGATGGATTGCGCCACCCGTGTGATCGGAATCTCCTTCGGCGCAAGCGCAGGTAGCGCGATCACCACGCCCACCACGACCAGCAGCAGCACCACCACCCCGCCCAGAATCAGCGGCAGGCGCGAACGCGGCGCGGTGACCTGTGTCGGCGTGGCGGCCTGCGTCGGGACGGCGGGAACAGCGGGGACGGCGCTGCGCGACGTGGGGCGCGGCATCGCGCCGGGGGTTCCCGGCAGAAGGGTCGGTTTGTCGTCCATCGCGCCAAAAGAGGGCATGGTTCCGGTGATTCCGCGCACTGCTTCGCTGAAATCGTGCGCCATCTCGCTGGCGGAACTATAGCGATTGTTCGGGTTCTTGGCGGTGGCCTTCATGATGACCAGTTCCACGCTGTCAGGAATGTCAGGCCGGAAGTTCGACAGGGGTGGCATAGGCTCGTTGATGTGCTTGAGCAGCAGTGCCATTGGCGTTTCGGCATGATACGGTTCGCTGCCCGTGATGAGTTCAAACAGCACCACGCCTAGCGAATACAGGTCAGAACGCCCGTCCAGCGGCAGGCCGTTCGCCTGTTCGGGACTCATATAGGCGGGGGTGCCAATAATCATACTGCCGGTCAAATTGCTGCCCATGATGCGGGCGATGCCGAAGTCGGAAAGATAGGCGTTGCCATTCTCATCCAGCATGATGTTGCCCGGTTTTAGGTCGCGGTGGATGATCCCCTGCCGGTGCGCGTGATCGAGCGCCTGCGCCACCTGCGAAAATGGGCGATCCAGCGACATGAGCGCGGTGGGGCCGCGCCGCACCATCTGCGCCATACTGCCACCGCCCAGATAGCGCATGGCGATATAGGGGACGCTTTCGGCACGCCCGAAGTCGTAAATGGGCAGAATGTGCGGATGTTCCAGATGGGCGATCACATCCACTTCGCGCTCAAAGCGTTCGTAGAAACCGGGGTCATGCAGAAAGTGACGGGGCAGCACCTTCACCGCCACCGTGCGGTTCATCGAAATCTGCCGCGCCCGGTACACGGTCGCCATGCCGCCGCGCCCGATTTCTTCCTGAATTTCGTACTGGCCTAACGTTTTTCCGATCAGGTCATCGTGCTGTTCGCTCATGGTTGCCCCGTTCGTTCACCCTCTCATGCTGTCTCAAGTGTACGCGCCTGCGGGGTCAGCGGCAAATAAGGCGCGGCGATCATAATCTTTATGCTTCTACCGAAATTTTTGATATATGCTGAATCATAAATGTGCGGTACTGTGTGTGTTATCGCTCAATTATCCATCTTTTCCCCGGTGCTGCGGGGAATGCTGAATGTGCCGAGGCGCTTCGTATGCTTCAACCTACCGTGCCATTGCCGTGGCGTTCCACTCATGCGGTACAACTTACGCAAGAACTTGTCGCGCATACGCACGAAAAACCCGTGCTGATTACGGACGATGATTTAATTGTGCTGAAGCTGTATAAGGCGCTGCTGAACCGGGCAAGTTTGAACGCAATTTACACCCCGAATGCCCGCGAGGCGCTGCAAATCTGCAAGACACAACCTGTTTCAGCCATGATTACGGACATTTGCAAGCCGGAGATTTCCGGGCTGGAACTGCTGGCGATACTGCGGAATACCCCCGGCATCTCCAAACTGCCTGCCGCCATCATCACCGCCTCCAACACGCATGTGAATATTCTGAGGGCGCGAGAACTGCAAGTCCCCCTGATCCCCAAACCGATTGACCCCAAAGAACTGCTCGGCCTGCTGGCCTATCTCATTCAACGCAGCGCCGGCGTTTAAGCCGGCGCTTTTTTATTTAGAACCCGCTGCCATTTCCACTATTTGTGCGTCGTCTCATCGCGCAGTTGATACCGCGCCACCAGCGATTCGAGCGCCTTCGACATGGCGTTCAAATCCTGTACGCTGCGTTCGGTCTGCCGCGTGCTGGCGGCGGTCTGCGTACTGGCCTGCTTGATCGAACTCATCGCAATAGCCAGTTGGTCTATGCCGTTGGTCTGCTGGAAGGTGCTGGCCGCGATCTGCGCCGCCGCCTGCATCGATTCCTCAATCGTGCGCGATAGCTCCGCGATGGCATCGCCAGCCCGTTCCACCAGCGCCACGCCACTTTCAGCGCCCTTGCTGCCTTCTTCCGTCACCATCACGGCGCTGTTGGTGGCCTGTTGAATCTGGTTCAGGATGTCGCGCACGCGGGCGGTGGCATCGCGGGATTGCTCCGCCAGCTGGCGCACTTCCAGCGCCACCACCGCAAAACCTTTGCCTTCTTCGCCAGCGCGTGCCGCTTCGATGCTGGCATTCAGCGCCAGTAGTTTCGACTGGCTGGAAATCTCATTGACGGTATTGATAATCTCACCGATTTGCTGGGTGCGTTCCGAGAGCATGAGAATGTTTTCGGCGATGCTTTCCACTCGCTGCCGGATCAACCGCATACCCGCAATCGAATCGGATACCGACGAACTGCCGCTGTGCGACACGTCCATAGACTGCCGCGACTGATCGGCCACCAGACGGGCGCGGTCGGCGGTCTGGCGCACAGTAGCGCGTACCTGCTCCACCGTCGCCATTGTTTCGCTCACAGCGGCGTCTTGCTCGGTGGCGCTGGCGATTTGCTGCGTGGTCGCCGCCAGAATCTCGGAAGCCACCGCCGAGACGCCGGTCGCCGTCTCGCGGATTTGCTGGGTGAGCAAGCTCAGGTTTTCCACCATGTCGTTCAGCCGCACGCCCAGATGGTGCAGATCATCCTGTATGTCTTCCGCCGAATACCCGGCATCGGATTCGCGCAGTTGCAAACGAACCGTCAAATCGCCTTCAGCCACCTGCCGGATGAACTCGCTGTAACGGGCGGTGGTTTCCTCCAGATGATGACGGTTCGACCGTTCGGCCTGCATGGTGCGGCTTAAGGACTCGGCCATCTGGTTAAAGGCGTTTCCCAGAACACCCACTTCATCGTTGTCGCGCAAGGGTACGCGCTCCTCCAGATTGCCAGAAGCGATCCGGCTGGTTAGCCGCGTCATCTGCTGAAGCGGCAGCGTCATCGAACGCCCGATGGCATAGGCGATCAGCGCGATCACCACCAGCGCGATCAGCGCCACCGTCAGCGTCAAGCTGGCGAGGCCAGTGGCGGCGCTTTCCACTTCGCTCACGTTCATCTCGCCCACCATCAACCAGTTGGTCGCGGGAATGGTTGTCCAGTCGCCCAGCACTTCCACGCTGCTGCTGTTCTTGTAGCTCCCTTCGCCATCCGCCACGCCCGCCACAGCCTGCGTCACCGGCGTGGTTTTGATCGCGCTGTTCAATACGCTGGTGGAAGCCGAGTCGGTATAGGTCAGGTTGGTCTGGTTGTCCATGTCTACCAGAAACAGGATTCCGGTTTCGCCCAGCCCCACGCGGTCACTCATCAGTTCTTCAAAGGCGCTCAACCCCCAGCGGGTGACAACCACGCCCACGATGTTGTTGCGGCTGGGTTCCTTGATCGGCTCTCCCACGAGGATATAACGGGTTCCAGTCACATCGTCCAAACGAATATCGCTAACCATCGGTTCGACAATCGCTTTCAGGAAGAACGCATCCTGACTGAGATCAATGCCTTCTGGCAACCGATCTTTGTCAGTAGAAAGCATCACTTTGCCCGTTTTGCTGATGAGCGACCCGCCTTCAGCACCTTCTAGCGTCGCCATCATCTCGATCAAGGTGGTACGGGCGAAATGATAAGCCGCGAGGAACGCATCCTGCTTGTCGGCATTACCGGCATAGCGCACAAGGTCTTCGATGCCAATATCGGTCATCAGGTTGTTGTCACCGCGAATGGTCGGCAGTTTCACAATGCCATGTGTGATTGTGACCCAGCGGGTGAGCATCCGGTTGACCTGATCGGCTTTGATTTCCACCAACCCGTGCAGGCGCGTGGCAACGCCGTTGCTCAGAGCCGTTCGGGACACGTTATACGAAATCAGCCCCATAATCGCCAGAGGGATCAGCCCCAGCACAATAAAGGCGAAGATCAGGCGTCCCTGCATCGAACGCCAAAGCGAAACCCTTATTTGTTTTTCCTGTGAAGAAGCCATTGAACAACCTCATGGATAAATGAAAACAAACACAAATGATGTAGAATTGTTGCATGGCAAAACGACAATTTCAACTCAGCGAAACACAGATCAAGGAATTGAAGCGGTACGAACAGCAAACGCGGCGGGTG
>Ga0172373_10007535_pt1 | contig 14095 bp, 11 predicted proteins | sample Lak10m_2_FD_114546 | JGI IMG/M metagenome (GOLD analysis project Ga0172373, IMG submission 114546) | Freshwater microbial communities from Kabuno Bay, South-Kivu, Congo - kab_092012_10m | ecosystem: Environmental > Aquatic > Freshwater > Lake | place: Democratic Republic of the Congo... | reverse complement strand
GACATGTCTTTCCCGGCTTTAACGATGCCCATATTCATGTCTGGAAGGTGGGCAGCCTCCAACGGCATATCCTAGATGTACGGGGTATCTCGTCCCGCCAACAGCTCCTCGACGCCCTCGATGTATTTGGCCGGAACAACCCAGATAGCCAATGGATACTGGCGCGGGGCTTCAATGAAGCGCGGTGGGCAGACACCCGACTTCCCAACAAAGGAGACCTGGATCGCATTTTCCCCGACCGACCCTGCCAAATCATGCGTACTTGTGCGCATGTGGTCGTGGTCAATTCCCGCGCACTGTCGCTGGCAAACATTACCCGCCATACGCCGGATCCTCCCGGGGGAGAAATAGGCCGCGACCCGTCTGGCGAGCCCGATGGCAGGCTGAGTGAGCGGGCGATGCAACTGGTCGCCCCACATATCCCTATTCCCACCACAGCGGATTATTGCCAAATGATTTTAGAAGCACAGGAACACCTGTTGCGGGTAGGCATCACCTCGGCCACCGATCCGGAAATCAACGAAGCCCAGCTCGAAGCCTACCTTCGATTGGAGGCAGAAGGACAACTCAAGGTACGGATGAACTTGTTTCCCACCCGCCCCCCCGCTCAGCTTTCCGGACCCCGAACCTGGGATGGAAAGTCTGAAAAAGGCATGCTGCAGGTGGATACCATCAAGTTTTTTGCCGACGGCGGGTTGAGCGGTAAAACGGCTGCACTATCCAGACCCTATACCGGCGACGGCGGCCAAGGCCTCCTTCACCTGGACTACGATACTTTTCTGGATCGCGCCCGTCGCTGCCAATCAGCCGGCTGGAAAATAGCTACCCACGCCATTGGCGACCGCGCTATTGAGCAGGTATTGGATGTGTACACGGCGCTGCGCGCAGCACCCAACTCACCTCTACGACATCGGATAGAGCACGTCGGGCTGCCGTCGGCTCAGCAACTCCAGCGGATGAAGCAACTCGATATCACGGTGGTCAGCCAGCCCATTTTTCTGGTAGAGCTGGGGCGCAACTTTCGGATGTACCTCGACGAAGCGTTCCAGGAGATCGTGTACCCCTACCGACAGATTCAGCAGGCAGGCATTTCGCTCGCCTTTTCTTCCGATGCCCCGGTAGTGCGTGATTTCAATCCACTGAGTGGTATCCGGGCAGCCGTTCAGCGGTGCGACGACCAAGGTATTCCATTGAACCTCCCTGAATCCATTCCAGTAGAGACGGCATGGAAAGCATATACCTGCGGAGGGGCGTGGGCCGACGGGCACGAGGCCTTTAAAGGGCGCTTACAGCCGGGTCAGGTAGCGGATTTTGTCGTATTTGAATCGAATCCGATACCTGCTGACGGAACGACACCCGTTAATACCCGGGTAAAAGAAGTATGGACCGGGGGTAGGATGGTCTTCCGCCATATACCATGACGAGCCCCTGACCCCCAATAATTACACGTATAGCGGGTATTTGAACAGCTATAGCACCACCTCGGAGAAGCAATAATGGCGCTGCTATCTCATGCTAAACCACGCAATCAGAACCGATAGGCGATGGCGTTGATGTTCATACCGGCACCTACTGAAGCAAAGAGGATGAGGTCTCCCGGGTTCAACTCCTGTCCTGGAATTGTTTTGCGGTACACCATATCGAGCAAGGTGGGAATAGTAGCCACGGAGCTATTACCCAAATCGTGGATATTCATTGGCGCTACCATGGTATCGTAATCGCGGGCACCGTACAAGCGGAACAGCCGCTTGATGATGGCCTCGTCCATTTTTTCATTAGCCTGATGAATCATGATTTTTTTCACCTCATGGATATCCTCTACGCCCGCTTTTTTTAGGCATTCCATCATTGCTTCCGGAACGAACTTGAGGGCGTACTCATAAATTTTTCGGCCCTGCATTTTGATATAGCGGCGATTTTCGGTAGCGCCTGGTTTATTGGATTCGCCCATTTTCAGGTAGTAGGTATCTTCCTGGCTATGGGTAATCGCGGCGGTGGACAGGACGCCCCGTTTCTGGGGTTCTTCCAGGGCTTCGATAATGACAGCGCCTGCGCCATCGGCGAAAATCATGGCATCGCGGTCGTGGGGGTCGGTGATACGGGAGAGCGTATCAGCACCAATCACTAGGGCGCGGCGGGCTACCCCAGCTTTGAAGTAAGCATCTGCCTGAATAAAGCCCTGGATCCATCCTGGACAACCGAAGATGACATCGTAGGCGATGCAATGGATATTTTTGATACCAAGCAGGTATTTGACGCGGGAGGCGATGCTGGGCAGCATATCTGCCTGGCCGGAACCGGGACGCATATCGCCGAAGTTTTGTGCCACGATAATCTGATCGATGGTTTCCGGATCGATTCCAGCATCCTCAATGGCATGACGGGCAGCTATAGCGGCGATATCGGATGTGTTCTGGCCTTTTTCTGCATAGCGACGGGCGCGAATTCCCGTGATTGCTTCGAGTTTGGAAACCACCTCTTCGGTTGGCGTTTCGATTCGTTCGCCTTTTTCCGTATAAAATTCGTGGTTTACAAAATCTTCATTGGTAATTTCTACCGTCGGGATATAAGATCCGATACCGGTAATGACTGTGTTGAGCATGCGATGATATTTTACCTGCAATTGCTTTTCATTCGGGGGGCGAAGATAGTGGAATTTCTATCGTTGCCTGGTGAATTACTTGTGGGAATTACGATATCCGGCGTGGTTTAATACCCCCGTGCGCCTCCGTCGAAAGCGCGGGAATCGGCGGCACCATATTTAATACCCTTGGCCTGATCGATGAAAATCCCCATAGCAGAACCTTGTCGTCCCCGTACCCGGAGAGTATGTCCCATCATTTCATACAGTTTGCGAGTATCCGGTGAAAACGCATTTTCTTCCATAGAAGTGACATCGGGCAGCCATTGGTGGTGGATACGACCCGCTTCAACGGCTTCTGCCACGTTCATATCGTGGTCGAGGACATTGAGTACGACCTGGAGAACGGTATTGATGATAGTACGACCGCCCGGGCTACCGATGACCAGCACGGGTTTGCCGTCTTTTGCAATAATAGCCGGGGTCATACTGGAGAGCATCCGCTTCCCAGGAGCGACCAGGTTGGGGGGCGTTCCGATTTGCCCCATGCGGTTGGTAACCCCCGGCACTGGGTTGAAATCGCCCATTTCGTTGTTGAGGAGGAATCCGGCGCCATCCACTACCAGGCTAGAGCCGTAGCTATATTCGAGGGTATAGGTAACCGAAACGGCGTTTCCCTCGGCGTCCACTACAGAAAAATGGGTAGTTTCCTCGCTTTCATAGCCATTGGCCAGTGCGTTGTTGAAGGCAGCGGAATCGCTGGGGGACGCGAGGAACAGGTCGATGGACTGTCGGAGTTTTGCTGCGTATTCTTTGGAGGTTAGGCGTTGAATTGGCATATTGGGGTTGAAGGCAGGGTCTCCGATAAACTCTGCGCGGTCGGCGAATGCCCGGCGCATCGCTTCGGTGAGCAAGTGCAGGTACAGTGCTGAGTTGTGGCCTATTTTTTTCAGGTCATACCCTTCGAGTGTATTCAGCATTTCGATGAGTGCGATTCCACCCGAGCTGGGGGGGGGCATAGCGACCACCTCGTATCCGCGGTAGGTACCTGTGACGGGTGCTTGTTCGGCGGCCTCATAATCGGCGAGGTCTTTTTCGGTGATTAGGCCGCCGTGTTTAGACATATATTCCGCGATGAGCTGAGCGGTTTTCCCTTTATAAAATCCATCCCGTCCCTCTTTTTGGATTCGTTTGAGGGTTTCGGCCAGGTCGGGTTGCTTCCATAATTCGCCGGGGGTATAGAGGTCGCTGCCGTTTTTGAGGAATGCTTTTTTGGTGCCATTGTACATGGCTCCCTGGAGTTTTTGGACGCTGCGCAGGTAGCCCTGCATATCCCAGGTAGAGGGGAATCCTTTCTCGGCGAGGGTGACAGCCCCTTGGACCAATTCGCCCCAGGGCTTACTTCCCAGTTTTTGATGAGCCATCCATAAGCCGGCGACTGTTCCCGGCACCCCTACAGATAAAAGGCCCTCGTGGTTGCTATTGTTTTTAATCTGGCCATTTTCGTCCAAGAACATGGTAGCAGAAGCAGCCATAGGCGCTTTTTCTCTGAAGTTGAACGTCGTTTTCTGGCCGTTGGCGCCGTGGAATACCAGAAAACCGCCGCCGCCGATATTGCCGGCAGATGGCAGGGTAACCGCCAGGGCAAACGCCGTAGCAACGGCCGCATCGATGGCGTTACCGCCATTTCTAAGCACTTCCCTGCCTGCTTCGGAGGCCAGGTAATGGCTGCTCACGACCATGCCGTTGCGGGCAGGAGCAGGAGTACGTCCGCTTTGTGCTACCGAATGAACGGGCAGAAAAGCAATAGATACCACGAACAGGGCAAGGCTGAACCGCTTCATACGCTCAATTTATATTTATCCCAAAAAAGAATGGCCACCTCTAGGAGAGCACCCGTCTGGCCGTCTGGATTTTTCGTCTCCAGTAGGAAGACTGGCTGATATTATCGATGGAAATGCCGTTGCTGTGTGTAGCGTGAATCACGCGGATACCTTCCGGTGTATTGGATACTACGAGGGCTACATGAAAAACCCGCCCTTTGGAGCTGTGGCGGAAAAACACCAGATCGCCTGGTTCTGCTTCAGAAAGGGAAATTTTAAACCCTTGGGTGGACTGCATACTCGAGCTGGGAGACAGCGTGATGCCAAAATTTTTCATCACAAAATGGGTAAATCCCGAACAGTCGAACCCCCTTTCCGGGTTCCGGCTGGCGTACACATACGGCCTGCCGACATATTTTTTGGAGTAGTTGACGATTTCCTGGCGAACCTGACGGTCTTCCGCCACTTTTGCAGAAATCTGGCTGGGAGAAAAAACGGAGCATCCCGTGAGGCTCATAGCAGCGAAAGCCACTGTAATGAGCGTTTTTGTACATGACCTGAAAAACATACGTAACACTTTAGACAAAAATGCCGCCTGTGGCGGATACAAGCCCAGTTTTAACGACCTGACAATCAGTTTGATATGAGCATAGAATAAGCTGATTGACGCCGTCAAAATTTTATTTGGCAGCCGCTAATATACAAAAATTCCCTATTTCACCCTATTGGATGGCAAAATCGTCCTGATCGGCGAGGAAGCGGAATTTTTGTTGAAACAGTTGTTGATCCGTAAGATGGAGGGTGGTGGTGAGTACAGCGGGCGGTTCGTACAGTCGGGCGGCATAGTTGCCTTCAAAGTCGATGATAGCGGAATCTCCGGCATAGGCATGCCCTTTGCCATCGATGCCGGTTCGATTCAGGCCGGCGACATAGGTTTGGTTTTCGATAGCACGGGCCAGGAGGAGCTGTTTCCATGCGTGGGCGCGCTGAGCGGGAAAATTGGCGATATAAATCAGCAGGTCGTAGGCGTGGTTGTTGCGGCTCCAGACCGGGAAGCGCAGGTCATAGCAAACCAGGGGGCAGACGCGCCATCCTTTCCAGGTCGTGATTAGGCGCTGTTGTCCTGGGTGGTAGTGATGGTGTTCCCCTGCGAGAGAGAACAGGTGCCGTTTGTCGTACGAATCGAAGGAGCCATCCGGGCGCATCCAGACCAGGCGGTTGAAAAATCGGTCGTGCTCGCGGATAATGAGGCTCCCGGTGACTACGGCTTCGGTGCGGGCAGCTTGTCGGGTCATCCATTGGATTGCGCTGCCGTCCATGGTTTCGGCCAGTTTTTCCGGCTGCATACTGAAACCTGTGGTAAACATCTCGGGCAGGACGATTAGGTCGGTATGCCCTTGCAGTGGTTCGAGGAGGCGCTCAAACTGGTCGAGGTTGGCGGGAATATTTTCCCAGATCAGCGCTTGCTGTACGAGGGAGATACGCAACGGGAGACCCATGATTCATTGGTTTTATACCCTGCACGCATAGATTGCCTGTATTTGAATGGGTAGGAGACGGCCAACGCAGGCACGGGCAACAGAATCTATTGGGAGTAAACGCTGAACCGCAGGGGGTAGGTGAATCTATGCAGCGCAGAAAATTCAGCAAAACAATAAACTGTTTCATTCGGAGCCACTGGCTTTCGAATGAAACAGTTTTCAAAAAAATATGCCGACGGCAAATTATTTTTTCTTCTTCGTGTCTTTTTCTGCAGCGGCCGCCGCTGAACGAAGGGCACGTGGAATTTCGATGAGTGCGACGGGGATACCGGGAGCGTTGAGGACTTCTATTCCATCGATTGCCTGGATATCGCGTACGCGGAGCGACTGGCCGAGGTCGAGGGAAGAGATATCCACGAATACTTCCTGAACCAGTGTTTCAGGGAGCGTTTTGATTTTGATACGGCGAACGCTCTGAATCAGCTTTCCGCCCTGTTTTACACCGGGGGAAGCTCCTTTGAAGCGAACGGGCACCTCCACCTTGATAGGGTGGCCGTCAACCAGGTTGAGGAAATCGATGTGTACCAACTGGTTGGACAGTGGGTGCAGCTGATAATCCTTCACGATACACTTATACGCGGCACCTTCCAGCTGAAGCTCAGCGATTACGAAGTCTGGCGTATAGATGATATTTTTAACCTCATTGAGGGTTGTCGTAAAATGCACGACTTCTTTTGCACCGTAGAGCACGCAGGGAATTAATCCCTCGCTGCGCAGGGCCTTGCAAGCTTTTTTGCCGACCTCTGTTCTCGGCTGGCCTTGGAAAGAAATGACACTCATGGCAAATGGTATTCTTCAATAACTGATTTTCCAAACGTCCTGTTTGGGCACGCAAAGATAGCTAAAAGTCAGATTCTTGGTACTTTTTAAATAAAAAAATCATCCTTCCACAAACAAAGCGGAAATTGAGCGGTGTTCGTGGGTGTTTCGGATAGCGCGGGCGAAGAGTTTGGCGGTGGACAGCACGTGAATTTTGGGAGATTCGCGTTTTAGCGGGATGGTATCGCAGACGATGAGTTCGTCGAGCAGGGAGTTTTCGATATTCTCGTAGGCATTTCCGGACAGGATGGGGTGGGTACACATAGCGCGTACCGACTTAGCGCCTTTTTTGATTAGAATTTCGGCGGCGCGGCACAAGGTACCGGCGGTATCCACGAGGTCGTCGATGAGAATCACATCGGCGCCTTCGACATTGCCGATGACGGTCATTTCGGCTACTTCGTTGGCTTTTTTGCGGTATTTGTCGCAGATGACGAGGGGTCGTTCGAAATATTTGGAATACGTGCGGGTACGTTTCACCCCTCCCACATCCGGGGATGCGAAAATGATATTACCGAGGTCTTTTTCCTGGAGGTAAGGAATATAGATAGCCTCACTTTTGAGGTGATCCACCGGTATATCGAAGAAGCCCTGGATTTGTTCTGCGTGGAAGTCCATGGTCATGATACGATTGACGCCGGCGGCTTCCAGCAGGTTGGCGATGAGTTTGGCGGAGATTGGCACGCGAGGTTTGTCTTTGCGATCCTGGCGGGCGTATCCGAAGTAGGGAATCACCGCGGTAATATAGCCTGCGGATGCGCGCTTGGCTGCATCGATCATGAGGAGCAGCTCCATGAGGTTTTCGGCCGGTGGGAAGGTCGATTGAATAAAAAATGCGAATGTTCCACGAACAGACTCATTGATTACCGGCTGCATTTCCCCGTCGCTGAAACGGTTTACCTGCAGATTACCAAGCGGTTGGCCGTAGAAATCGGCAATCTTTTCTGCCAGATAGTGCGAATTTGTTCCGGAGAAAATCTTTACATCATCCATGATTATCCATTTGAGACAAAAGCGATGCTGCAAAAGTAGCAAGCTTTTATGAACGTATCCGCTAATTCAGGGCACTCTTTAATGGGCATTTGGAAAATTTAATATTGGCTACCCGCGCAGGGTGCATTCGCGCATGTGTGCAAAATTTCGTACCTTACCCTTTCAGAATTCCTGATGTACTTTTGACAAACTGCATCGGCCATGCCTATATCACACGGAGACCAGCTATTTGGACTCGTAAATTCGCTTACCAAAGCGGAAAAACGCAATTTCAGACTGTATGCCCGCCGGATACAAGGAGAGGGCGATGCCAAGTTTATCCAGCTGTTTGACCTGCTTGAAAAGCAAAAGGTCTTTAACGAAGAGCTCTTGCTGCGCAAGCTCAAAGACAGCAACAAAAGCCAGTTTTCCAACCTCAAACGCCATCTCTACCAGCACATACTCACCAGCCTCCGGCTGGTGGAACTGGGCAAACGCGAAGAAATACAAGTGCGCGAGTGGATTGACTACGCCGATATTTTATACGGCAAAGGCTTATACCTACAGGCCCTAAAGCTCCTGGCTCGCGCCAAAACCTTGGCGATTTCCATCAACCACGACCTACTGCACCTCGAAATCGTAGAGTTTGAAAAGCGCATCGAGTCCCGGCATATTACCCGAAGCTCCACCGAACGCATGGAAGACCTCACCCTGGAAGCCATCAAGCGGAGCCATATCAACAACACCATTGTCGAGCTATCCAACTTCAAACTCATACTCCAGCGCCGGTTTATCAATTTCGGCCATGCGAATACCGACTCCGCCCGCTGGGAAACCCAACGGTTCTTTCAGGAAAACCTACCCGCCCTCAACCGCGAAAAACTCACTTTTTTCGAACAGGTTTACCTCTACCAAGTTTACTATTGGTATCACTACCTCCTGCAGGAATACGATCAGTGCCTGGAATTCGCCCAGAAATGGACCAGCCTGTACACCCGCGACGACCACATGATTGAGCCGGATGTCGATATGTATATCATCGGTATGAACCACCTGCTGGTCACCTCCTTTTCCCTGCGCAACTATCCTGTCTTTCGCCAGACCCTCGAACAGCTGGAGGTGTTTCGCAAGCAACACTATGCCCGATTCAATTACAACTCCAAAATCATGTCGTTCCTGGTCGTCCATCAGGCGCGCTACAACCTCCATTTCCTGGAGGGCAGCTTCCACCAAGGCCTCAAAATTATTCCCCGCACCCTCCGCCGGCTAAAAACATATAACGACCTGCTCGATCACCACAAAATCCTGATTTTTTATTTCAAAATTGCCTGGATGTACCTGGGTGCCGGCCAACCCGACCATGCGGTGGACTACCTCAACAAAATTCTCAACGCCCCCGGCAAAGCCCTCCGCGAAGACCTCCAGGCATATACCCAGATTCTTTTTATCATGGCACACTACGAACTGGGCAATATGGATCTACTCGACTACCTCGTCCAGAACACCAACCGATTCATTCACCACATGAAAGACCCCAGCGGCCTGCTCAAACTCGCTATCCAGCTCTTCAAAGGAATCCCGTCCGTGCCTGCCGCCGAACGGCAAGCCTACTTCATCGGCTACCAGGAACGGCTCAGCGAGCTCCGGCAAATACCTACCGAACAACGAGCCTTCATCTTCCTCGACCTGCCCGCCTGGCTCGATAGCAAAATCCGCCTGCGCCCGCTTTGCGACGTCGTCGCAGAGCGATTCGATACCAGAAACCAAGAATAAGCTCCCCGCCTCCTCTTAATCGATTAGCTCCTCGCGCATGCAAGAACCACCTCCCAGTCCCAAAAAAGACGATAAACACTGGATTCCAGGGCTCGATTCGGAGCCCCGCAACTCGCCTTCCCTACAGGTAGATGCCATATCCCGTGCCATCATTATACTCGCTGTCGGTATCATCATCGGGGTGGCCACCGCGTCTATCGGCCTCCAAACGCTGGCAGATAAACTCGACGACCTCATCATCGGCTTTGTAACCCTCATCGTCGTGATTGGCGTAGTCACCGTTTGGATTGTCACCAACAAAGACAAAATCCTGCGCAGCTTATTTGGTATCCGGAATACCGACCTCAGCGACCTCAAAAGCCAAAGCATTGACCTCATAAACAACTTCTCCAGCAAAAAATACGACGACGCCGAAAAAAATCTCCACTACATCGTCAGTAAAGCCAGCGCTTGGTATGTATGGTTCAATTTCCGCCGATGGATTCTCATCGTCTTTCAAGCCCTCTTCATAGGCTTCGGCGGACTACTCGGCACTATCCTGCTCTTTAGCCAAAACCTACTCATCGAACAACAAACCAAACGACTCGACACACAGAATGAGCTCATGCAAAAGCAAAATGAACGCATGGACCAACAGACCTACCTCCAGGAAGCCGACCGCCGCAGCGCCCTCGTTTTTCGAATGGATAATACCTGGAATGAAGTGGACCGCGAGCTAAAAACAGACATCGGCCGACCCCGCGTCCGCGACCTGTCGCCCGAGCTCATCACCCGCATCGTCACCCTCTGCGAAATGCTCCGCCCCTACCGCTATCTGCAAGGTGGCGTACTCTCCAACGAAGAACTCAGCCAGGAACGTGGACAGGTACTCATATCGCTCATCAACAGCGACCTCGACAGCAATACGCTTCAGGCTATCTTTGACAAAGGCAATTTTCGTTACTCCGACCTCATCGGAGTCAATTTCAGACAAGCCTACCTCCAGGGAATCGTCTTGCAATACGCCGCCCTGCAACAGGCTTTCTTCCAACAAGCCAACCTCTCCCAGGCCAACCTCAACGAAGCCCAGCTCCAGGAAGCAGACCTCAGCGAAGCCAGGCTCCCGCAGTGCGACCTGAGCCATGCCGACCTGAGCCGCGCACAGCTCCACCACAGCTCCCTCACCCGCGCCAATATGACCCACACGCGCCTGCGCGGTGCCGACCTGCGCGGCGCTGATTTGCGGGATGCCGACCTACGGGATGCTGAAATCGCCGGTGCCAACTTTGAAGGTGCCCTCCTCCAGGGGGCAGCCATAACAGCTACCTGGACCAACGAGCTCGCCCGCACCCAAGCAGATTCCGTGAAAGGAAGGAGCTATCTCCTCCAGCGATACGCCATAGATACCATAGAAACAGAAAGCGAAACCCGCCTTCTCCTACGAGATACACAAATACCTCCCCTTCCGGAAAAAGCAACGGGCAAACGCTCCCCTCACCGCAACCGCTAACGAGGACCTCCCGGCTTCTTTTTACCCGTTCGGCTGGCCGCTGCACTGCGCTTAATCAGCTCGCGCTTCTGGTGCTTCTTCTGATCGTCGATCAAGCGGACTACCAGGTCTTCCCTGCCCAGCTTTCGCAACTTGTCGCGGATGAGCTGGTGGTTCTCCCTTTTATACCAGAAGAAAAACAAATGTTGTGCTTTTTTCTCCTTCTCGGAGTGCGCCGTATATACCGGCTGCAAGGTATATGGATGTAACCCGGAGTAGTAAATCACGGTGGCTACCGTCATCGGGGTGGGTGTGAAGTCCTGTACCTGCTCCAGGCGGAATCCCATATCCTTCGTTTCAGCGGCCAGGTTGGCCATGTCTTCCATATTTGAGCCTGGATGACTGGAGATGAAGTACGGAATCAGCGGTTGCTGGAGCCCAAATTTTTGATTCGCCTGGTCAAATTTTTTCTTAAACTCGTGGAAATGGCGGAACGAAGGCTTGCGCATTATCTTTAGGGTGGCGTCGGAGGTGTGTTCGGGAGCTACCTTCAGCCGCCCGCATACATGGCGGCTCACCAATTGGTCCATGTATTCATTCAGACTGTCGTCGGCCTGTTTGTTATACCCTTCCACCAGCAAGTCATAGCGAATTCCACTGCCTACATAGGCTCGTTTTACTTTGGGGTGTGCATCTACTTTTCGGTATAGTTCGGTCAGTGGTTTGTGGCTGGTGTCCAGGTTATTGCAAATCACTGGATGAATACACGACGGGCTGACGCAGCGGTCGCAGATTTCCTGCACCTTTCCCTTCATGCGGTACATATTGGCCGAAGGGCCGCCGAGGTCGCTGATATAGCCTTTAAAATCGGGCATCTGCGTTACCGCCTCTACTTCTTTCATAATGGAAGCTTCGGAGCGGCTGGCAATAAATTTGCCCTGGTGGGCCGAAATGGTACAAAAGCTGCATCCGCCAAAGCACCCTCGGTGCATATTGATGGAATGCCGGATCATTTCATACGCGGGGATAGCTCCGCGACGCGCGTACTTGGGATGAGGGAGACGGGTATAGGGCAGGTCGAACGAGGCATCAATTTGATTTTCACTCATCGGAGGATACGGTGGGTTGATCGCCAACACTTTTTTTCCGATTTTCTGTGCTAATCGGCGGGCGTTTACCTTGTTCGACTCCTGTTCGATATGCTTGAAATTTTCGGCGTAGGCGCGCTTTTCGCGCAGACAGCGGTCGTGGGCATTCAGCCACAGGGTATCCCAGTTTTTATTGGAAGGTAAGCCCTCTTCCTCGGAGCGGAGAACGGCTGTTTGCGGTATGGTGGTGAGTGAAGAAAACGGCACGCCTCGCTTGAGCAGGCGAAGTATTTCCCGCAGGGGCAGCTCGCCCATACCATACACCAGGAGGTCTGCGCCACTCGACTCGAGGATGGATGGAAACAGCCGATCTGCCCAATAGTCGTAGTGCGTCACCCGACGCAGCGAGGCCTCAATCCCACCAATCAACACCGGCACCTCCGGGTAGAGCTGTTTCAATATCTTCGAATACACATTGACGGCATAATCCGGGCGGAACCCAGCCTCCCCACCCGGCGTGTACGCATCGGTAGAACGACGGCGGCGGGCAGCGGTGTAATGGTTCACCATCGAGTCCATGCATCCGGACGTAACACCAAAGAAATATTTTGGCTGACCCAATTTTTTGAAGTCCCTCCAGTCGTCCTGCCAGTTGGGCTGCGTGATAATACCAATCCGCATCCCTTCATCCTCTAAAATCCGCCCAATAACGGCCGTTCCAAATGCCGGATGGTCCACATACGCGTCTCCGGATACCAGAATGACATCCAGCTCTTCCCATCCCCGCATCTCCACTTCCTTCTTCGTAATCGGCAACCAATCCGTTATCGGTCGTTCGTGTATCATGTTCAATGTAATTTAGGGGCAAAATAGCGATGCGCGCCCTCCTGCACAGGCCGAGGATTATTTCCAGCGCCCTGCACAGACAGATTCAGCCATTCTGCTTCGAACAAAAATCCAAATCGATTGTATATAGAAAGTTCTATTACGCACCTTTGTAGCATGCATCCAAAGAAAAGCACCAGATTCCTCAAAAAGTTCGGAATAGCAGCCTTTTTATTTTTTCTGATTAAAGGTCTAATCTGGCTGGCCGTGTTCTTCGGCCTCTGGAAAGCGTTTGTATAAGCCTTGCGGGGAGCTCGCTGGATGGATACCCGCCATCTTTCACCCCGTTTCCTCCCATCAAAGCACCTCGCGCCTGTACCGAATCTGGAGGGAAATACCATACTCCTGGGTGAATCCTTTCTGGCGTTTCTAAACACCATGCGTTCTGATAACCAGCTCCTATCGGGCGGCTATGCCATAAAAAAACCTGCATTTCCCCATCGGGAGGAGATACAGGTTTTTTCATTGGAACGGGAACCTGGAGAGATAGCTTCTAATCGATTCCCATAGAATTGGTAGTGAGTGGAGATGTATTTCGCGTTTAAATAACACGCAAGGCTATACCTCGTCCTCTTCTTCCTGGAGCAGCCAGCGTTTCGGATTATTGTACTTTGGCTTTTCCTGAACCATCATTTTCTTTTTGCGCAGCCTGCTTTCTGCTTGGGGCTGTTCAATCGCTGGCTGATGGTCTTTCTTTTTGATTTCTTTCTTCTTCTTCAGCATGATGCAGTCCTTTGATACAAAAATGCAACGCAAATTTGAAATCAAAAAAAATGCTGCACCCTTTTTTATTCTTTTTTTACTCAAGAAACGTACTAATAAACTGTACTTGTTTTAAAATACCCAAGTAAACCGACTAATCTTCGTCTTCTTCCGATTCGGCCACATGTACAAATGCAGCGCGGCGCGGCGGCGGCATCTTAGCCTGTTCGCCCCGGATAGTTTTCCAGATAATTTCATTCAGCAGCAAGTCGGGGGCCTGGTCTTCTTTCTCCAGGTTAATTGCATAGGATGCCTTCGACAAGCGCGTATGGTAAGCATTTCGGCTATCCAGGGCAATGCGGGGCTGGATATGCCGGTAGGTACTGAAATCCGGTTCTTTGGTAAAGCAGGCGTACATCGGTCTGGCGGCGGCATCGTACTGG
>Ga0172373_10007533_pt1 | contig 14095 bp, 8 predicted proteins | sample Lak10m_2_FD_114546 | JGI IMG/M metagenome (GOLD analysis project Ga0172373, IMG submission 114546) | Freshwater microbial communities from Kabuno Bay, South-Kivu, Congo - kab_092012_10m | ecosystem: Environmental > Aquatic > Freshwater > Lake | place: Democratic Republic of the Congo: South-Kivu... | reverse complement strand
CTGACTGAATTTCAACATAAAATAAACGAAAGACCAAGAGAAAAATTAAATTTTGATTCACCAAAGAATATTTTCTGTAAATTTATAAATGGTAATTTCGCATTTGGTACTTGAACCTACCATTTAGTATAAAATCAATTTCCAAAATCTATTATAATCCGTAATTTTAACGACAAATCAAAAAACAGAATTATGAGCGTATTAATTTCCCCATCGATGTTATCTTGTGACTTTGCGAATATGCAACGCGACATTGAAATGATCAATGCAAGCCAAGCGGATTGGTTTCATGTGGATGTAATGGATGGTGTTTTCGTACCTAATATTTCTTTTGGTTTTCCTGTGATTGAAGCAATGAAAAAGCATGCAACTAAACCGTTGGATGTACATATCATGATAGAAAATCCGGATGACTATATTGCAGAATTTAAACGAGTTGGAACAGACATATTAACTGTTCATTACGAAGCGTGTAGACATTTACACAGAACAATTCAAGCGATTAAACAAGCGGGAATGAAAGCAGGTGTAGCATTGAATCCACATACACCAGTGAGTGCATTAACAGAGGTAATAGCAGAGTTAGATTTGGTGTTGATTATGTCGGTTAATCCAGGATTTGGAGGACAAAAATTCATTGCAAATGCTGTGCATAAAGTTGCTGAGACAAAAGAATTAATTCAAACAAAAGGTTCCAAGGCAGTCATTGAAGTTGACGGAGGGGTAAACTTGGAAACTGGTAAATTATTAGTTGATGCAGGTGCTGATGTACTTGTAGCTGGAAGCTTTGTGTTTGGATCCAGTAATCCAAGTGAGACGATTGAAAAATTAAAAAACTTATAGTTTACTTAAATACATGAGGATCGTTGTTAAAATCCTCAATTTGGTCTTTAATTTTCTTAATCGCAACCATCAACACATATACATCTATCTCTTGGGTATTTTTCACCCATACATAGGAATCTTTATCTCCGTCAATGGCGCGCGCCATATTTAACAACAATTTAAATTTATTGCGATCCAACCAAGCTTCTGCGTGTTTGTTTCCTTCGGATGCTTGGATAAAAGCTAACAAATGTGGGTAGCCATTATCCATCAACCAGTCACGTGCCTTTGCATTTAGTTTGATTGCGGAACAAGCAGTATGTAATTCCAAGAATCCATTAAATTTTAACCATTCTGAAAACTCTTCTTCCCCTTCAATCGCTTTAGCCCAAGCCAATAAGATTTTTGGAGGATAATCCAAGGCTTTCATTGGTACAACTTTTTTTTCTTTATCGGATGGAATGTGTACCTTTTTTTTCTTTTTGAACACGGCGAATAATTTACTGAGCATAAAATAAATAAGAAACTAGAATAGCTGTAATAACACCTACAATATCTGCAATAATCCCTCCCATTGCTGCGTAACGGGTATGTTTAACTTTCACAGCACCAAAATAGACTGCTAGTACATAGAATGTTGTTTCGGTACTTCCTTGGAACGTTGCTGCTAATTTACCAACAAAACTATCTACACCAAACGTTGTCCACGATTCAACCATTAAAGCGCGAGCACCACTTCCTGAAAAAGGTTTCATAAACGCAACAGGCAAGGCATCTACAAATTGGGTAGCAGTTATTCCAATTGCAACAAGTCCCATTTTTATGCCATCAATCAAAGCTTCTAACGCTCCGCAGGAACGAAAAACAGCTATAGCAGCTAACATCGCTACTAAATAGGGAACAATTCCAATAGCAACTTCAAATCCACCTTTTGCCCCTTCAATGAATTGATCGTACACATTCACTTTGGAACGTATTGCCAGAATAATAAAAAAGATGATAATCAGAAATAAGAACAAATTACTGCCTACCGAAGAAATTGGTTGAATAAATTGCGGATGATTGTATAACAAGACTAACAAACCTACGATTAGCGCAGTTAATGTACCCACATACAACAATACAACGCGGTTCAATAGATTAATTTTTTGTCGAATACCTACATAAATTAATGCAGCTAGTGTTGCAAAAAATGTGGCAATTAATATCGGTAAGAAAACTTCGGAAGGAGTTGAGGAACCATTTGCTGCTCGAAGCGACAAAATACTAATCGGAATGATTGTAAGTCCAGAAGCATTCAACACCAAAAACATAATTTGCGCATTTGTTGCTGTATCTGGTTTTGGATTTAAAGTTTGTAATTCCTTCATTGCCTTTAGTCCCATTGGGGTTGCAGCGTTATCTAAGCCCAACATATTAGCAGAAATATTCATCATCATTGAGCCTATAGCTGGATGACCTTTAGGAACTTCTGGGAATAATTTAGAAAATAAAGGAGAAACTAGTCTGGTCATAATTCGAATAGCACCTCCCTCCTCTCCGACTTTCATAAATCCTAACCACAGGCATAATGCTCCAGTAAAGTAGAGTGAAATTTCAAATCCTGATTTTGCGGCGTCAAACAATGAAGTAACCATTTTTTCAAAGATGGTTAAATCGTGCCAAAAAAGAAGTTTTGAAAGTCCTGTTACCAGTGCAATCAAAAACATCCCTATCCAAAGTCTATTCAATAACATAAAAGCGAAGTTCGGTAATTATCGCGCGACGTTTAATTCGTGTTGCAAACAAATATTAACAAAGTTTTCAATAAACAATGTTCCTTGATTTCCAGATACCTCCGGATGAAATTGTACACCAAACAAAGGTTTCGAATTATGGCACATCGCTTCGTTTACACAAGCATCCGAAACAGCTAATAATCTAAAATCTTTTGGGAGCGATATTGACTCACAATGGTCTTCCATCATTTCAAATTCAACTGGTAATTTATCAAACAATGGATGTTCTTCCAGGGATTCGATTGTTTGCCAATCGCGGTCTTCCTTTTGTCGCGATGGTCTAGCGCCATGTAACAAACCTAACATTTGGTGTCCAAAGCAAATTCCTAACACGGGAATTTCAAGTTCTTTCAGAAATGTTAATTGCGATACATGTTTAGAATAATCAATCTCAGTAATTAGAATAGGCGCACCGGATATTATAACCCCTTTTTTATCTGAGGCATGTTCTTTGGTAACTTCCCACAAACCAATCGTTTGATAATCCATTTGCAGATCAACCGCTTCTTCAATGTAAGGTGTTTTTTGACTTCCACAGTCAATAATTAATAGCATAACTTTTGTATTTATCGTACAACATTGACATGTCCGATTTTAGTATGTTCTACCCCGGTTTGTTTTTCCTTAAAATTTAATTTCCATACAAAGGTGTTACTCCCAACAATTTGATTGGTGTAAGTTCCATCCCAACCGATTAATACATTATGTGTCTCAAAAATTAATTCCCCCCATCGATCGTAAATATATAAGGCATAATTATAAGGATCTAATCCACTAGAAAAAATTGGCTTAAAGGTATTATTCAACTCATCGCCATTTGGTGTAAATGTGTTTGGTATGTAATAGATTATCGGTTCTTTAGAAACAATTACTTGGGTATAAGTAGAAGAACACCCTTCTTTAGTATTCGATGCAGTAAGGCTCACTGTATAATATTTCCCTTCATCCTCTGGGAAAAAGTGAATTGCATCTTTGGAAGTGGAAACAGGTTTTCCATCACCAAAATTCCATTTAAAATATTTACCATCCGAATTCGTGGTAAATCTAACTTCTGGATTCAGAATATCAATGGAATCGGGAGAAAAAACAAAATTTACAAATGGTTTATTTACAACTTCTACGTAATTAACTTTACGAATAGAATCTCTACATCCGTGGCTATCCATGACTGATAAGGAAATACTAAAGGTTCCACTTTTTCCAAATTTATGCATAGATTCATTGGAATTTGTACCATCACCAAAATCCCACGTATAGGAATCGCAATAAGGTGAAGTGGTATTTACTAATTTTAATGTATCATCTATACAAATTTCTTGGAGCGAATTAAAATTTGCAATCGGTAAACCATACACGGTGAACAATTGTGTGGTTTTACATCCTTTATTGTTGGTAAATGAAACCGAATCTACTCCAGCTTTTAAACCAACAACTTGACCTGTTAAAGCATTCAATGAAAAAGTATTGGCGGTTGATTTCCAAGGATTGATAGTGGCTGGAAGTTGATTTGCATTCAGTACCAAAGAACTTTTTTCACACACAGCAAGTGGAAAAGTAGTAATGGTAGGTGTAGCATTTACAATAAGTTCTTTCGACGTTGAACAACCAAGATTATCGGTAAATGAAATAGTTGATTTTCCTGCAGTCACACCTTTTGCTTCACCTGTATTTGAATCAACACTTACGACCATTGTATTGGAAGAAATCCATGCATTGGAAGTTGCTGGAGTATGATTACTCGATAACAAAGTTTTATAACTTTCACACAGTTCAGGAAAAGATATGGAGGGTAATGGATTTACAGTAACAATAACCGTATCAAAATTCACACATGAATTCGCATCCACACCTTTTAAATGGTACTCTCCACTCGCATTGGGTTTAAACGAAATATTATCCTGAATTCCGTTATCCCAAGCATACGATTGTGCACCATTCCCTTTGAGTAAAGCACTCTCCCCTATACAAATACTAAAATCGTCATTTGCCTTCACGTTTGGCAATGCATGTATTGAAACACTTAACTTCTTAGTTGCTGAGCAGTTATTTACATCCGTAATTGTTAATCCATATTCCCCTGCATGCACGGAAGGAATTGATTTTGAGGTTATAGTTGGGTTTGCAACCCCTGGAATTACATCCACAACGCTTGGAGGAGATGACCAAACATAACTTAACACCAAGGCTGTGCTCGTGTAATTTGCTTCGATGATTAAAGGAGTATTCTCACAAGGAATCACATAACTTGGAATAAATTCTGGTAAAGCATATATTGTCACCAAGACAGAATGGGTATCACTACATACATTCGCGTCTGTTACTTTTAGCGTATATCTTCCAGTATCTTTAAGTAATGCATTAGGTACGATTGGATTTTGATCTGACTTTAAAAACCCATTGATATTTGACCAAGAATAGGAATTCGCACCAACAAAATCGGTAGTAAGCTCTAGGTTTTGTCCAACACAAGGACGATTTGCGTTCACCTTAAAAACAGGCAGAGGATGAATAACTACAGAGGTTGTTGCAGTTGCAGAACAACCATTTGCATCCATACCTTTCAATGTAAACACTTCGCCAGAAACAGCATTTTTAACCCTTGGCTGATGAATTAATGAATCTTCCAAAATAGCAGCATTAGAACTTTTCCAACTCCACTTGGTAAGAACATCCCCACTCTGATTTAAACGTAAATTCGTATCATTAGCACACAAAGGACCATTATTACTAACCGTAATCACCGGACTCGGCTTAACAGTAACTGTTACTTTTTTAGTGTCAAAACATCCATTATTGGCAGTGACTGTAACATTATAATCTCCATCGTGTGTGGAGGGATTTGCTGAATTTGAAACTAAAACAGTCTCTGTAGTTGCCAAAGAAACGGGTCCTGTCCATAGATAAGATTTAGCATTTGGATAATTAGCAGTAACAGAAAAAGGAGTTGTTTCACATGGAGAAATTGCTGACGGGGTAAAAATTGGTATCGGCTTTATAGAAACAAAAATTGAATCCATGCGATAACAATTATGGACATCTGTAAATTTCAGCCTATAATACCCACTATCCGATAATTGGATTGAGGAAAGAATTGGATTTTGAATGGTATTCGAATACCCATTCTTATGGGACCAAGCATACGATTTAGCATTGGCAAGAGAGCAATAGAGGGATAAATTTTCTTTTTCACATGGAGACGATGCTGAAAGAGTAATTACAGGTATTGGAAAAATTGAAAGGGAAGTTGAAGCAGTTGCTTTACATCCGTTTTTATCATATCCAGTAAGGGTAAAAACTTCATTATTCACTCCTTTTTTCACTAAGGGTTGTTTGATTAACGAATCGCTAAAAATAGCATTCGCATCACTTTTCCAACTCCATTTAGTAAGTACATCTCCTTGTTGATCTAATGAAAAAACGGTGTCATTCGCACAAATAGGACCAGAATTCACGACAGAAACACTTGGAAGGGAGTTAATTGTAACTTTCACATTCGCTTCATTCTTACAGCCATTCAGATCCGTACCTATTACTTTGTAGGTTGTAGTAGCAGTTGGTGCAAAGGAAACATTGTCTTGAATCCCATTATCCCACGCATATGTTTTTCCTCCGACACCATTCAAAGTCACTGAAGCCCCTTTACAAATACTGGTGTCGGCCTTTGTTTTTATATTAGGCAATGGATTTACCGTGATTTTAAATGTCATTGTAGGTCCTTTACAAGGATTTTTATATGCATTTACTCGTATAATACCTATTTGTTGCTGTGTTACTAAAGCAGTTGTAAATAAGGTATCGGTAATTCCTTTTATTGGCAAACCGATTGCACTGTTTGAATTAGTCCAAGAAAAAGATTCGGGCGCGTCCGAACTAGTAAATGCGGGAATATCTACATTTTCTCCTGCACAAACAACAATATCGGCTAATTGATCTGTTTTTGGAGTTACACATGTTGTAGAAATACAATTGGCTGTTTCGGGTGATGAACATGTTGCACCATTAGGAGTTAGTGTAAAATTAACCGTGATCCCCATTCCACTAACAGTGATAATGGTATCTGTTGTATTCGTTGAAATCGTACCTGTAACTGCTGGACCTAAATTATCTAAGGTATAACTGTAGGTATAATTGGTAACATTAGCGATTTTATCCCATTTAAATTGAACGGAATTATTGGTTCTGTCCCCACAATCTAAATGCAGTAATTGTTTTGGAATTACTGAAATTGTTATGGTATTCGAAGTATCTGGTGGACAAACGCCAGACTTCACAATAACCCTAAATTTAGTGGTATCTGTTAGTATCGGAGGAGAATAAGTGTTTGAAGTACTGGCGATATCGTTCCATTGAACAAATGGAGGAAGTACACTTTGCCATTTCTGAATTGTATTTCCATTTCCAACTAACGTCAAACTTGCACTTGTTTGACCAGCACAATTTGAGGAAGATGAACCTAATGTACCAGCTATACTTTTTGCATCAACGGTCACCAAAGCAGGAATAGAAAATGCTTCGGGACAAGTGCCACTTTTGACAGCGACTCTAAACTTGGTATTCTGAAATAAAGGTCCCGAAGTAAAAATAGCCGAAGTAATTGCAGTATCTACCCAGGTAGTGTAAGGAGAAACAGCATATTGCCATTTCGTAATTACCCCTGTTTTTCCGGTAAGTGAGAGTTGGTTGCTTGGCGATCCATAACAAACAGCATGGTTGCTACTCACTGTTCCTCCGACACTTGCAGAATCTATTTTCACAAGCACTGAGTCCTTCAAGTCTGATCGACAATTATTATTGTCTGTAACATCTACCAAGAAATACTTAAACACTCCCTCTTTTGAAGTGTTTGCAGTTATTGTCGCGCTGTTTCCAGAACTTACTACCGTTTGATTTGTTCCGCCGTCCACGTTATACGTAAAAGTATAATTTGGCGTACCAGCAGAACCAGTAAAAATAATAGAAGCATTCGGATCCCCCTTACAAACAACTAAATCATTACTTTTTGACGCTAAAGGCAAAGGATCATTTATCAGTGTGATTTTTGTAGTAGCAACTGCACAAACACCAGTTTTGACAGAAACTGCATCTAAAAAATTACCATACGTTTTATCCGGGGTTGCATATTGAGATACAAACTGTAAAGAATACTGCCCAGTTGTGGGTACAGCATAACTTACGTTATACACTTTCCAAGCGTTAGTACCAGTACCGAATACACCTAACTTTACTGCTGTTCCACCAACCAAACCAATCATTACTTTTACGGAATCAATCCCCTGCCTTCCACGATGGGCAAAAGATACATCGAGTGTACTTCCAGCATTCAAATTGATTTTTTGATATAGTGTAGCTGCTTGAGTAGCATTTAACTCTATGTATTTTTTTCCTGAATATGGCGCTGGATTAGCTGTCCAAATTTCAATTTTGTTGTCTGTAGCAGTTGTTTCCCAACAATTGGTTGCTACATTATTATTAACAAATTGATTTACACTTGTATAATTCTCAAAATCACTATTACACAATAAATTAGAAGGAGTAAAAATATTGCACACATAATCCCCAGGCACCGTTGCTAAAAATGAATTCACATTTCCAGGATTTATAACACCAGCAGGAACTACCCATTGATAGGTCTCATTGGCTGATGGGGTATTGGTAGCTTTCAGCGTGGTGAATGAACCTTTACATACATGAACGGAACTTGTTGTTATTGTGGTTAATGGAGTAATTGTTAATTGAGCCGAATTGGTACTATCGCTACATAAACCTGTAACGTCTTTGACAATACATTTAAACAAATAGCTATTGTATTCAGCAGTCACACCAGTCAAAACTAGACTAGAAGCATTTGCTCCCGAATAGATACCAGTATTTGTCAGTGCAGTATATGAATTTCCTCCATCTTTACTTACTTTCCATTGGTATGAACTTGCACCGGTTACAGACATAGAAAAATTAATTGTGCTACCAGGACAAGTAGTAATTGGAATTGGTTGAGAATTTATAACCGGTTTTACACACAAACAGTTTGATATTGTAACTAAAACAGAATCTTTTGTTCCTGTACATGTACCTTTTGCTTCAACGATGTAGCGAGTATCTACTGTTGGTCCGGGATTTAGTGATAAATTTGCAGTGGTTCCAATGTTTGGCGTATAGTTTGATCCCGCCCTGGAAGACCAAGTTAAAGTAGAAGTTCCAGTACCTACCGCTTTTAATTCCAATGGATTCGTATTCGGATTACAATAGATTTGATCTGGACCAGCATCTACCGTTTGAACACCTGAATTAGTTGCAAAAATATAATCGCACGTTGCACCTAAATTCCCGTCAATCATAATGTAATACTCATTTCCTACCGTTAAATTTGTGGCAGTCAACACACTATTATCCATATTAGGTGAGGACCAAAAATTTGATTTCGGGACAATTTTAGCGCAATTACCTTCAAAAACACCTGCTTGAATACCTAGTACATTCCCTGCTTTACCTGCCTTACAATTACTTACATATATTGTAAACGTAGCAGAGGTTTCGCTAGCAATAAAGGATAACCACGAATTATTTTCAATGGAGGCACCTCCAAAAACTGCGTCTTGTTGATGCGTACCTCCAGGTAGATCAACTGTGTATGCACTGGAAGTATTTCCACAATACCCATTCAAATCACAAATACGTGTAGGAGCAGAACAATTATCTCCTGCTGGCGCATGCAAACCACAATCTGGCGGAGAAGAAACACAAATATTAAACGTTCCTAAAATTGCATTTGCGTTTGTAGCACAGACACGAATATACACATACGAATTAGGAGTTAAACCTGAACGATCTAATGTTAACGCACCAGAACTATAATCGGAACCAACTTCATTTAAGGTCGTCCCATTATCCGGAGAGGTATATAAAGCAATTGCTTCCAAACCATCTATACCAACACTTTGAAGTATAACGCTTATCCTTCCATTCGATGGAACCTTAGCTTTAAACCAAACATCTGAAAATTGCCAAGTAGCATTTGTAACTGCTGTTATTACCTTCTCCGGATTCGATTTTGTGGATTTTGATAGCGTGTAAAGCAAAAAATTACATGTCTGACTAACAGGTAATTCAATAGCATTACCAACCAAATCATTCACATCTCCGAGATTTTTAAAGGTACATACAGAAGTATTAAATTCAAACTCAGTAGTCCCTCCCATGTTAAACACACGATAGAAATAGGTTTTACCAATAATTAACCCTGTATACGTTCTTTCTAAATGATTTTGTGGATTTGGTGAACTTCCGACGGTTGTATTATCAAAAGGAAGGGAATTAATAACAGCTCCTCCACATGCATCATACAACTGAAAATCTGGTTTAAAAAGTCCAGAACTTTGTATAGATTTTGTCTTTAAAACTCCAATAGAATGAGAAGTAGCAGTAGCAACAAAGGAAAACCAAACATCACTAGTCGAGTAACCAACATCCACAGTGGCTTTGCTTAATGTTGCATTTACTGGCACGCAATCACTCGAGGGTGTTACCGGTATTGCATTTACACACTTATCATTAATAGGCTGAGCATAGGCAGCACCCACTATAAACACTAAAAAAAAACGTAATAATATGTGTTGCATCTACTCTACCTAAAACCTTTAAATATAAAGATACTAAAATATTATATTTTCCAGCGAAGTTGAAGATTGATTTCCTTTTTTTGCATCTCAATTAATTGATTCACAACTGAAGTATTATTCGTAAAAAAATGTGTATTACCAAACTTAAACCAACAATCCAGTCTTTTCCAAAGAGTCAATCGAACGAGAATGTATGCACGAATTCCTTTGCCGTAATAAGCAGGACTACTAAATTGATAGGCAGGACCAGACTCATAACTATAAATCCTAGACGCGTAGGAATCCGTATCGAAAAGAACAAATCGAAGAAAATAGTCTCTATTTTTATTTTTTGTAGTAAAGTGCATATCCTGGTATAACAATATTCCTTTCTCCTTGTTCTTGTCTACTCTTGCAATTGAAACACCTTCAACGCGTGCACGTATTTCTACAAAATCATTTAGTTTATAAGCAAGATGCAGTCGAACACTCTTTGCGTGAACCGGGGTTAATATTTTTAAACCTTCAACAGGCTGTGAACTATTTTGTTCTTTCGTTTGATCGGTATATCGGGTATAAAACTCAAACGTTTTAGTTGGTTTATAGGTAATCTGTATACAGTTATCATATCCTTTAGACGGTAAACTTACCTGATATTTTAACCATGGAAATTGAAAAAAATCAGCATAAACTTGAAGACTCCAATACTTGGAAAAGCTACTATTAAACGACGTATATAATCCCTTTTCATTTTGAACTGTATTTCCCTCCGAAAATCCAGCATTATAAGCAGTTTCATACCCTTTATCGTAATTTCGATACAACATACTCAGGGAGTTCTTTGCATCAAGTGCCAAAATGACACCTTGTAGATAAGCAGTTTTATCTTTAAAATTCAAGGTAGATAATTCTCCAAAAACCAATAAATTCCGATAAGTAAAAGAATAATCTACACTTGAACTTTGGTATTGTTTTCCTCTGAAATCAAATTGATTGTATGGTGTTAACTTTGAATTTATACCCGGGAAATACTGCATAAAAACAGATGCTAACCCGAAATGTAAGCCCCCTTTATCATACTGTACATATGTCCCAAAAACCCGTTCTTTCAACTTATCTTTTCGTTCAAATTCACTTTCTGTTCGATGATAACCTGAAGCTAATACGGAAGTAATTTGACTGGTGGAATCAGAACTTAATGAAGCGTCTTTACGATTACTAGACACAAAAAACAAACACGAAACTTTATTGAATTTCAAATCCATTGCACCCCCTCTTAAAAACCTATTTTCCTCCGTTGAAGTATGTGGCCGAATAACTTGCGGATTTTTTTTACTCGTTGTTAGTTCCAAAGATTTTCCAATTGCAAAAGAAGTCCAACAATTTAATCCTTGACCAATTTGCACATGATAATCGCCTAGAACAATGTTTTTTATAACGTTACCCACTTTTACTTGTAGATGCGTAGAATAAAAATCAAACCCATTCTTATTTCCTAATTTAAAAAAAGGCTCTCCAACATCTTTTTCAGCAGTAATACCAAGACTTACACGCTGCTGATAGGTATAACGAATTCTTGTTAAATAATAATCATTGTTTCCAATGTAATTAGAATTTTGGGGGATAGAATTATTATTAGCACTATTCCAAGTTTTGTCTATTGGATGTTGAAAACGAGAAATCACTTCCATCTTTCCTTTTTTAGTGAGCTCATGAAAGGTTAAAGGAGGAACATCTAATCGTTCTTCAATCGTAACAAATGGTAAAATAACTTGAATAAAAGAAGTGTCCCAGGATGGAAGTGTTTGTAATTCATAAATCGTCAAGAAAGGTCCAAACGTAGACCGATGAGCCAATAAATCTTGCATTTGAACATCACTAAATAAATCAATCGAGGATAACTCCTCTTTTTGAACAGTATTTAAATTTAGTGGATTTTCGAGGTAATACTCCCACAATTCTTGCAGCTGTGCCAAGTCTGTATTTTCCACTTTATTTCGCTCAATCCAATACTCTAATCGTTTTTGCAACAGTGGATTTGCTATTTGCGCCATCACAGGAAAACACAAGGTAATTAATAAAACACCTACGTATTTATTCCTCATGTTGGAGTGTTGGTTTAGTTGAAAAAACAACTCCAAACTGCAATGAAACCCCTAATACGGCTTGCCAACTTGCTCCTACATCCATTCTTACTTTCTTTTTCATACTCCACCCAATTCCACTACTTAATTGATAGGAAGATGTCATTATTCCCGAACGAAACACAAAAGACGGGGTAAGATAATAAACGCAAGCAACTTTCAGACGGACAGGACTAATTAATGACTTTTCAAGTTCTAAGAATAAACGCCACCTTGCTAATTCCGGTGTATATTTTGTACCCAAATAAACAATCGTTGGATTAAAGCTTTGTATTTCTTTGTTGTTTAATCCAAGCGATTGAACACTCATACCATACGCAAAAACATTGTTTAATTTACCTTGCATTGCAAACGAAATATCCAATGCATTTTTAGAACCATACTGTTGAATCGACAAATTTTTATTTCCTAAAAACACTCCAAAACTCAGGCTTTCTGAAAGATGAAACGCGTAAGATACCCCACCTGTAATTACCCTATACACTTTATTTCCAAATGATTGAATTGAAAAACCAACCCCTCCTTTTTGTAATGGTACGCCAACCGTAACTGCATTCTTTTGTACATCCATAAAACCAAGAATACTTACATTTTGCATACTAAATAGCGTTGTTTGAAGAGTAGAGAGTACGGAAGGATTCATCTGAATCACAGTCACATCGTTGAGTGTAGCAACGTTGGAAGCCAAGGCAATACTTCGAGCACTTACGTTCGAATAGGTTTGACTTTTAGCTATAAAGGATAAAAAGCAAATAAAAACAATAGGTAGGCTATACTTTACCAAGTAACTTCATTTTGTGTTTAGAAACAAACTTTGCAAGTTCTAACATGCTCTTAGTATTTGTTTTACGCATTAATTTTGACCTATATGCCTCTATCGTTCTTGGACTTAGAAATAAATAATGCGCTATTTCTTTACTTGTCATACCGTTCAATAAATAAGTAAGTATTAATAAATCCTTTTCATTTAACTCTATTTTTTTCGTTCTTTTTCTTTCTTTTTTCTGACTTATTATTTCCAAGGAGTTTTTTGTTTTTTCAGAATAAAATTTCTCTCCTGCAATCACCGACAGGATTGCTTCACCCAATAAATTGGAGTCTTGATTTTTATGTACAAATGCGATTGCACCAAGTTTAATCGTTTGTCGAATTAGCGCAATGGAATCGGTTGCAGAAACTATAATCGTTGGAATGCATAGATTTAAATTATGCATGATTGTCAAAACTGAAAAACCATCGCAATTCTTTAGGTAAATATCTAATAATAAAATATCTACTTTATTCTTACGCATAAAAGCAACTGCATCTTGTCCATTGGATACCGAATGAAAGTTAAATTGAAAAAGATTTAGCTGTTCCAATTTATACTCTATCCCCAAGCGAACAAGTTCATTTTCTTCAGCGGATAAAATCTGTATCCATGGATTTTTCATACTGCAAATTTCAAAAGTTAGCGTAAAAATAACAACTCAAAACTGCTTATTAGCTTTATGAAAAACATTTTAAATTATTTATATTCAAAATATTACACCTTAAAAAAAAGCGTATAAATACATCTTTTCAGAGCCTTAAAAAAACGATAACTTAGGTGTCAACACTACGATTTATTGATTTATCCTTGTTTATATTTTGTGCGTGATTTTTATTATTTTTCTTGTAAATCATGCGATAATGAACTACATTTGGGCAACAAAAATTAATAACATAAAAAATCCGTAAAAATGGGTGTACTAGTTAGCAAAGATTCAAGAGT
>Ga0172373_10007532_pt1 | contig 14097 bp, 11 predicted proteins | sample Lak10m_2_FD_114546 | JGI IMG/M metagenome (GOLD analysis project Ga0172373, IMG submission 114546) | Freshwater microbial communities from Kabuno Bay, South-Kivu, Congo - kab_092012_10m | ecosystem: Environmental > Aquatic > Freshwater > Lake | place: Democratic Republic of the Congo... | reverse complement strand
TTTTTCGCCATTTTTCACCTTTTTTCAGTTACGTAGCACCGGCTATGCGCCCTCAAAAACGCAAAAACTGACAAAAAATCAGCCTGTTTTTGCCACCGGCAGAGAATCCTGAACAAGCTCTAACTCCCCGGAGATGTACAAAGTCGTCATATTCGGCGGTGGCGGTTTTATCGATTCTTCTGTTGCCGACCAGATGCTGCGCTCCGGACATACCGTCAGAATATTTGAAAGAGCCGGAGTACATGCATACCGGAATGAATCCGTAATCTTGACAATGTCACCAAATACCTGTACCTTTATATAAATTCGTCACTATGTCTTAAACTCCGAACAACCCATGCCCCTCAAACCATCTCTCCTGATTGCCGGTCTTCTGGCAATCGCGCCTGTCATGCAGGCTCAAACTACCGCCGAGTTCGATGTCATCATCAATGAAATCATGGCCGACCCGACGCCTCCTCAGGGCCTCCCGGCCGTTGAATGGCTCGAACTGTTCAACCGGTCTTCCGACACGGTCAAACTCTCTTCTCTCCGGCTGAAAGATGCCACCGGCGCTTTTTTCCCGCTTCCCGCTTTTTCTCTACCCCCTGGCGCCTTCGCCACGCTCACCGCAAATGCCAATGTCTCTCAACTCCAGAGCGCAATCTCCGGAATGGTTCTCGGTATTCCCGTCTCTGCCACTTTCCTGAATAACGATGGCGACGACCTGACGCTCGCCGACTCCAGCGGCCATGTCATTGACCGAATCAGTTACTCCGCTTCATGGCATACCAGCACCGCAAAACGCGACGGCGGCTGGTCACTCGAAAGAATTAATCCCGGACTGCCATGCCTCGGCTCTTCCAACTGGAACTCGTGTAACGCACTTGCCGGTGGCACACCCGGCGCTCCCAATTCGCTGCTCTCACTCGCCCCGGACAACACGGCACCCGAATTTTCCAGTGTAACTGTCCTGTCGCCCGAATCGCTGAAAGTCCATTTCTCCGAAGGCATGGCAAAAGACAACCTGGCCAATCCGGATGCCTATTTTCTTTTTCCACCGATTAATGTCATTTCAACCGCTGTTGCCGACGATGACAGGTCTTCGGTGATACTGCATCTCCCGGAGAGTCTGAAAACAGGAATTCTGTACTCGCTTGTTGCTCCCGCTCAATCTGATTGCAGCGGAAATCATCTGCATATATCGGATACGCTCTTTTTCGGCCGCGCAGAAATACCCGCACCGGGTGATATTGTCATTAATGAAATTATGCCTGACCCCAATCCTTCGGCTGGCCTCCCTGTTTCTGAATGGCTGGAGCTGTACAATCGCTCAGCCAAAGTTGTCAATCTGTCGTCCTTGCAGATTCAGGATAAAACAGGCTCCCCGGTTCCATTGCCGGAGTACTTGCTCGGTCCCGGACAGTTCGTTGTCGTCTCGGCAATCTCCGGCATGAGCCTGATCGAAACGATGGCTCACAATTCAGTCGGCACAACCATGAGCACAGTTATGATGAACGACGACGGCGATGTAATCCTGCTCTCCCGAACCGACGGAACCATTATTGATCGCGTGGAGTACAGCGCCGACTGGCATAAAAGCCCCGGAAAATCGGAAGGCGGCTGGTCGCTTGAAAGAATTGATCCGGATTTGGCCTGTCCGGGTGCCGTCAACTGGCAATCATGTCCGGTGCTTCCCGGCGGCACACCCGGCAAACGAAACGCCTCCTTCGGGCATATAAAGGACGACACCGCACCCGTACTCCTGCGCGCATACCCTCCATCAGCACTGGTTGTCACTGTCACGTTCTCAAAGGCCATGTCGCCCGAATCGGTGATAAATACCGCGTACTATCATTTTAATCAGGGTTTGTTCATAGATGAAATTCAGCTCACTGAAGATCCGGCTATCGTCAGACTCGTACTCGCCGAACCAATGGAAGAGGAAATAGTATATGAACTCGTACCCGAAACCGGACTCTCCGATTGTGCCGGAAACACACTGGTCAGGCAGGATACTATCCGGTTCGGCCTGCCCGGAAAACCGGAAAAAAATGATCTGGTTATCAATGAAATTATGTTCAACCCCGAAACGGGAGAACCGCGTTATGTGGAGATATTCAATGCGGGAAAGCGGATAATTGACTGGAAAAAATGTTATCTCGGCAATCTGTCGGGCACTATTTCTGTTAAACCGATTACTGCTGAAAGGTTATCTCTCCCGGGCGAGTATGTGGCCATTACCACCGATACAGGCAGTTTGTTGCTCGCCTACAAAATGGTAGCCAGGGAGCACCTGCTGAAAAATGACCTGCCATCCATGTACGATTCCGGCGGAAATCTGACGCTGTACTGGGCATCGGATTCCGATACCTCCGCCCTCGACGAGGTGGATTACGACGAAGACTGGCACAATGCCCTGCTCTCTTCCGGTGAACGCGAAGGGGTCGCGCTGGAGCGCCTGCGTGCGAAGGGCTTTTCCGGCGACCCGTCAAACTGGACCTCGGCTTCTGCGAATACCACAGGGTCGCACGGAACCCCCGCACTGCCCAACTCACAGCAAACCGCAGATAACCCGGAAACGGGGAATATGATCCGGCTATCACCTTCAGTTATCTCGCCCGACGGCGACGGGCGAGATGATTTTCTTGAAATACATTACGATCTGCCCGAAGCAGGCTATTTTGCCAGTGTCACAATTTATGACTCGGACGGTATTCCCGTGAAAAGGCTGATGAAAACAGAAATACCCGGAACCACCGGAACGCTTCGCTGGGATGGTGACAACGGAAACGGTTCGCGGGTGACCCCGGGTATTTACATTACTGCCGTCGAACTTTTTCGCCCGGACGGAAAAACTGCCCGGATAAAAAGAACTGCGGCGGTGTATTAGAGCTTGTTCAGGATTCTCTTAGTTCCTGATGAGCTTGCTCACCCGGCTCTGACCTCCTTTGCTGCTTTTCAGCACCGCAAAGTACAGTCCTGGTGCCCAGTCTGAACCAACCTGTACCACGCCCGAGCGCGATTCAAGCTGCCGGTTCACAATGATCTGACCCAGTGTGTTGCGTACTTCCAGTACCGGTGCGTCTGTCTCGGTCTCCCAGGCATACTGCAGGGAGAAAGAGGAGGAAGACGGATTCGGAGCAGCCAGTAATACCGCGTTGACATCGGGCTCAACCACTGCGCTGACTGCTGTCGGAACGACCTTGAATACGTCCACGGCAGCCTCGACAAGGTGACCAGGCTGATCATCGGAAGCCACAAACTGCACACGCACATCGTCGCTGAGCGGTACATAGTTGCTGAGCTCAATCTCTCCTGAATAGCGCCACTGACTGGATGAAACTGTCTCCGTGAATATGGTGACCGTCTGTCCGCTGCTGATTACACTGACCGTAAATTTGTCGTTGGGACTGGTACCCTGACCGCCATTGTTGAAAAACCAGTAATAAAAGGAAAGTTTGGCCTTCCCGCCTGCGAGTTTCATAGCCGGTGTAGTCAGCGTAACCGAACCGTTATCCACATCATCAGAGCCGGCATCACCGCCACTGTTACCGGTAACGTAGCACTGGTCGTTGTTGTCTGTGCTCACATCAACATCAGGGTTGCTGAAAACACCCTGATACTGAGTTCCGGCAGGCTCCCCCAGTTCCCACAGACCGGTCGGAGAAACTGCTGAGGTGGACCAACCGAGGTCGAGCTGGAAGTCATCGTAATAACCGCGCTCCAGCGCAATATTATAGGTGCCATTGCTGTTAGGCTGCGCGGATTTGGGCAGATAGCCCCAGGCACCTGCCGTCGCTGTGTAGTTGGCAGCTGCGATACAATTCAGTGTAAACTGGCCATTGACATCCGTAGTCGCGCTGAAATTCTGGGTTGGCGAAGTGAGGTTGACCGTAGCATTGGGAACCGGATTGCCTGTTGATGCATCCGTAACTGTTCCGGTTACATCCGCCGTACTTTCGGGGGCCAGTGTCACATTGATTTCGGTAACCACCGCCCGGGTGAATGTGAAAGGTATGGTCTGCGTAACAAATCCGGGCTTGATGATGGTTACGACGTAATCACCCGGATTAACATATCCTGTTTTGAAGATACCGGTTGCACCAGTGGTGGTATTCACCCGGTCATCGGGGGTATTCACCGTAATAGTGGCTCCGTTCATCGGGTTGCCATCGCAGCCATTCGTGACTGAACCGACGAGGTAACACGCGCGCTCGTACGTGGGCGTGAGTACCGTCAGTTTACCCGGATCAATATCGGAAGTGACGATTGTTCCCGACGGGAAGTAGGGGAAGGCACCCCAGCAACCCTCAAACGGATCATTCGGATTGGTAGCGGGTGCCCAGGTGTCGTAGCGGGCTACTTCAACGAGGATATCAGGACGGTGTGCATCAACGATCGTCACGCCGTCGGTGTACCAGGACGTAATGGCCCAGTCGTTCAGTACATGTGTATTATGGCCAATTGTGGGCGTTCCTGATACGGTAGTGGCCACCCTGTCGAGCTCGCGGATATCTTCCGGGTTGCTGATATCATAGCTTGCAACAAAAGAAGCCACCTTCTCGTCGGTGGTCAGGATGTGCTTGTGGTCGTCGAGCAGCCACGCATTGTGCGTAAATTTTGCAGGAGTCAGCACCGTGCCAAGCAATGCCGGTGCACTCTTGTCCGACATATCCACGATAGAAAGTTGTCCGGTGTAAATATGTGCCGCATACAGCGTGTCATTGTCAGCGTAACCATCGTGAATATACCCGAGCTGATCAAATTTTCCGGCATAAGTCGGATTATACGGATCGGCAAGACTGAGTACCACAGCTCCTCCACTGAAAAGGTTGCTTCCGTAGGCATACAGATATCCCTTTTTCACGTCAATATGCAATGCGTGAATGGTATTGAGCTGTCCGTTAATTGCTCCGTCGCCCTTGTAATTCTTGTGGGGCAGATCAGCTGAAGGCAGCGGACTCATATCCACAATCTGGACGCCTTGTCCGCCCTCTGATGTGACATAGGCATAATGGCCATACACCTTGATCTCTTTCCAGAGGTTATCGGGACCGGGTATTTGAACAATCTGCTGCGGAGCATCCGGATTGGTGATATCCACAACGATGAGCCCCTTGGAACCGCCGAGCAGGGCGTATTCGCGGCCATCCTGTGTGTAGCCACAGATATTGGCCAGAGTCTGACCGGGGAAAGTCATGGTTGAGCGCAATTGAAAATTGTAATCCTGAGCAAAAACTGGCCAGGAAAAGGCCGTTAAAGCCAGGTACAGGAAATAATGAGTGATTTTCTTCATCGAATCAAAAAGTAAGTGTGTGCTGTGCGTGTTCGGGTAGGAGGTGCAAAAATAGGACGAGCGGCAGGAACAGAATCATTCCTGCCGCTCATTTGGTAAAAAAGTGTGCCACCCTGCGACAAAAGCCGCAGAATAAACTCGTTATCAGTCTTTTTCAAAAACAGCGTCAATCCTGTCCAAGCAATCTTCCAGGTGATAGCGGGTCATGCTGTCTGCCGGACTTAATGCAGCCCCGGAAATATCGGCCCTCAGTTGAAGAAGGCTGGCGCGGGCGAGCGACGATACATCCGACATCCGCGGATCTATGCTCGCACCGGGCGGCTGGGAAACTTTATACAGGTTGGTCATCTGTTTGACGAATTCTTTCTGCAGGTTGCGCCGGTGAACACTCACCGGTTTGTTTTGTGCCAGTTCAGACCAGATTCCCGTGCGAAGATCATCAAAAAGATTGTTCAGGGTATAGGCATTCGGATCCACTGACGTGTTCTCGATAATCCTCCGCATCCTGTCGGGCGAGAACAAACTGTTCAGCGTACCTTCCTGCAGTTTATACAGGGTCACCACGCCATTGTAGGGTGTGACAAGTTTGAGTACTGACTGATCGAGCAGCCATTCAGGCGTCTGAAACAGTTCACGGTTCAAAAAGGCCACTGCGTCGCGTTGCAGGGAAGCCGGGGCAGCTTCATACACTGCACCCGCCTGATCGGAAGTTTTGGGCGTTTCAAACACACCACCTACCCACTTGGTGACGTGACCGATATACCGGCGGTACTGTCCGCTGACATTATTGTACAGTTCATTCACCTCATCGTAGTCTTCCGCCTCCTCTTTCGTCCACTGCGCGATGTTGGGCAGGATACGCTTCAGGTTTCTGATGCCATAGTCGGAGGCGATCATGGAGTTATCGCCCAGATCCTCGCTCTGCGCGCGCGGATCCTGCGGATTGGATTCGGTGAGGAACCACAGACGGCGGTTTCCGTAGGCCTTGTCCAGGTAAAGCCTGTTCAGGAGTTTCTTGTCTTCTTCTGCCCCTGCTGTGCCGTAAAATGGCTTGTAACCCCACTCTATAGCCCATTTGTCGTAGTCACCCACCCTCGGGAACAGATCTGTGATACCATCTTCAGGCTGGGCTACATAGTTGAAGCGCGCATAGTCCATGATTGAAGAAGTATGCCCGTTCTGTTCCATATATTTTTTATCGCGCAGCTTTTCAACCGGCGTGGCACTGCTCGCACCGAAATTGTGGCGGAGGCCCAGTGTGTGCCCAACTTCATGCGCTGAAACGAAGCGTATCAGTTTGCCCATGAGTTCTTCATCGAACTCATTTTTGCGCGCACGCGGGTCAACAGCTGCCGTCTGCACTGTGTACCACATTTTAAGCAGGCGCATGACATTATGGAACCAGCCGATATGGCTCTCGATGATTTCACCGGAACGGGGGTCACTCACATTGGGACCGTAAGCGTTTTGTATATCCGACGCGAAATAGCGGATAACTGAAAAGCGGGCATCCTCAAGGCTCATCGTCGTGTCATTCTCCGGCCAGTCGCGGGCAATGATGGCATTCTTCCAGCCAGCCTGCTCGAAAGCGGGCTTCCAGTCTTCCACACCCTGTTTCAGGTACTTGCGCCATTTTACCGGTGTAGCCGGATCAATATAATATACAATGGGTTTTGCAGGTTCAATCAACTGACCCTGTTGCTGCTTCTTGGCATCAGCGTCATTTTTGGGCTCCAGCCTCCAGCGCACTGCGATTGTTTCATCTTCTGCCTTGTGTGAGTCATCCTCATAAACCGTGTAACCGGTAGCAAAGAATCCAACCCGCGGATCGAACAGTCGCTTGCGCATCGGCACTTTCGGAAGCATGATGATAGACGTGTTGAGCTCGAAGGTGACGGCACCGGCAGCGATACCTCCCGGCAGTCCGGGCGGATCGGACGGATCTCTTTTCAATGAGGGCGGAGAAACATTGAAGGTTTTGACACTCCTGATTTCCAGATTGATGGGGTAGGCCCGGATACTCGAGATGTAACTGCGGTCTTTCTGCAACTCCGTCAGTTTATACTGCTGTTTTGATCTCGGCGGAATGGAAAAAACCTGATTGGCCTCCTTGAAAAAATCGGTCACTTCGATGACTACTGAAGTATCTTTTCTGACAGATTTGATGTCAAAAGCGGCCACGATCGGATCTACATTGGAATTTCTGACGGCCTTGTAAATTGGCTGGGAAGTGTCTGCACTGACATTCAGATAGTCCACGGCGCGAATAAAAACCTTGTCGGAAGGACCGCGCTCGAAGCGGATGACCTGTTCGTTTGCTTCTTCACCCCCGTAACCGGCACCAGTCGGCACCTTGGCCAGTCGGGTGATAGCCATCATTTCACGGCCAAAAACCGAGTCGGGTATCTCCATGAAATACTTGTCCTCGATTTTGTGAATCCACACCATACCCTTCGAACTGACAGCCCTGGCAGTAATAACATCTGCGTAGGGTTTGGGGCCTTTCTTCTTGTCTTTGCCCGTACTGTCGGCTGCAGCCGAAGCCGGCTTCGGATTTACCTTTGTACTGTCAGACTTTGCGGGATTGGTCTGGGCCGCTGCCATTCCGGTTATCCAGCATGTCACCAGCATCAAAACGCACCTCGTAAGTAGTTTTTTTGTCATGTCTGAAAATTTTAATTGCAAATAAAACAGCAATTCGGTGTTTTTGTGCAAAAAAGCCGCAAATCCTCGATTAAAAACATTTATACAGGCAAAATCGGCAGGTTTTTTCAACCAAACCCGCCTGTATGCGGTTAACTATGTCCGATGAATACGCTGACTACAAACAGTATCACCATCACGGTGGAAAGCCGTTATCTGCCCGGCCTGTCGGCGCCGAGGATGAGCCGTTTCATTTTCGGTTACTATATCACGATTTTCAACGGCAGCGACCAGACGGTACAGCTGATGCGCCGCCACTGGCTTATTTTCGATGCCAACGGGGTCATCCGCGAAGTGGAGGGCGAAGGGGTAGTCGGGATGCAGCCCATCCTGAATCCGGGCGATTCTCACCAGTACGCATCCTATTGCGACCTCAACACCGACATGGGCAAGATGAAGGGCAGATACCAGATGCGCTCGCACGATGAGGGCAAGCTCTTTTATATTCCCGTTCCTGAATTCAGGATGTGTACGCCATTCAAGCTGAACTGATTACTTCCAGCTATAGTCCGGCTGAATCGCTTTCGACCACATCTCTGTACCCTGTGCATTGTAGCAGGTAATCGTGAGCGCGCGCGCGCGTAAGGGGCCGCTCATACTCAGCATACAGAAATTATTTTCCGGAACAACGGTACCGGGCACCCGGTTGTCGTTGGATGTTTTGGCCAGTGCGTCTTTGAATGCGCCGGCGGTGAGCGAGGAGGATGTCAAATCGTACACCCGGTTTCCGGCCTTGTTCTGGTAAGAGCTCAGTTCGGTGAAGTGGCGATCGCCGGTCAGAAATATCACACCTTTAATACCCTCCTCCTCTATACGGCGCAAGAGTTCTTCCCTTTCCTGCGGGAAGTCGTAAAAAGCCGTTTCACTGTGATTATCAGTGGAGAGCACCTGACCGCCGATAGCAACGAACTTGAACTGCGCCTTGCTGGAGGACAGGGAACCAATGAGCCATTCCATCTGATCGTGTCCGATGGCAGTTCTTTCGCAGGTTTTACAATTATTGGGCGTCCGGAAATAACGATTGTCGAGCAGGAAAAAATCTGCATCATTCCATGAAAACATGGTAGTACACCCCTTTTTGCCATCAATACCGAAGGTCGGATTTCCCCAGAACTGCCGGAAGGTTTGCCAGGCCGTTTCCTTGTTGATCCAGGTGGCATCGGAGTTGTCGGGACCGTAATCGTGGTCGTCCCAGATAGCGTAGTGCGCTGTGGAGGCCAGCAGTGGCTGTAACTCTGGCAGCGAGCGCGTATGTGTGAATCGGTGTACCATACCTGTCCGGGTGAACCAGTCGGGCTCCCGATAATAGGCATTGTCGCCCAACCAGATCATAAAATCCGGCTTTTTTTCGTATATTTTGGTACAAATCTGATAATTGGATCCATAAGGTTTGGGGCGGTCATATTCTGCCTCATTAATGAAAAAGCAGCTGCCGGCCACGAAGGAGAAGGGGGGCGGATCTGTGCGCCATTGCCACTGGGTCTGGGTTTTGAAAGTGGCCGGATAGTTCAGTTCCACTTTCTTTTTGTTGATATAAACCTCGTAGTTGTAGCTTTTCCCCGGCTGCGTCTTGTCTGCCACGCATTTGGCTGTAAATGCCGGTTTCATGGCTTTTACAGCATCCGATTTGTACCTTGTTTCAGGCTTTTCCTGTTCCCAGTATTCAATATGAACGGTCGCGTACCCTTTGGTTTGCACCCACACTAATGCCTCGAACATATCCACATAGCCAATCATGGGACCGCTCTGAAGGCCCGCAGTGCCCGGTGCAGCCATGTTGTCGGCATTCTTTTTTTTGTGATGTTGTGCGTGAGCGGCGAGAGCAAATGAAGAAAGAACAAGCAGAAGGAGAATCCGGCGCATAGAAAATAGTTTGGCGCTAAGGTATAGTTTCCGGCGCAAGTTGATGTGTTATGTACGTGTGAATTAACCCTTTTCGGACATGGAGCTACATGACAATGTCATTTCCCGGTTTTGAAAGTATGCACCGGGCACTACGAAACTGAGCCGGGCGTTATTACATTTGCAACCTGACTGCTGCTCCACCGGGAGCCGCCCGGAATAATCCGGGACAAGTCAACAATTACATCGGATGAGAAAAATACTGATTACAGCCGTGGCAGCCGTGTTTTCGTACACGGCAAATGCCCAGATGGAACGCACCACCTACCAGACATTCGAGGTGGACTCGGCCCGCGTTATAACCCTTGATATAAAGGATGAGTATGAAATCAAAACCTGGGCTGGCAGCAACTTGCTGGTTGAAACCAATGTTCAGATATGGGATGCATCCAAAGAAATCCTCAATTTTCTGATCAAGGAGGGCCGTTATGACCTGACCACAGACTCCACTGCCGATCCGCACCCGAAGGAAATCCGGATTTACACCAAAAACACCACACGCAAACCGGTAAGGAAAAAGGACGGCGGCCAGTCGCTGGAAAAAGTTGCCACCCGGATATTTATCCCCGACACCTACGCTATTTCGGAAGACAAAAAGCGCCTGACCAGGGAAAATCCCTGATCAGGCGCTTCAGATTTTTTAGAGCTTGTTCAGGATTCTCTGCCGTTGGCAAAAACAGGCTGCTTTTTTGTCAGTTTTTGCGTTTTTGAAGGCGCATAGCCGGTGCTACGCAACTGAAAAAAGGTGAAAAATGGCGAAAAATGAGCCGTTTTTGACTCGGCGAGAGATTCCTGAACAAGCTCTAACTGAAAAAAGGTGAAAAATGGCGAAAAATGAGCCGTTTTTGACTCGGCGAGAGATTCCTGAATAAGCTCTTACAGGATATCCGGAATTTTTGCCCCTGGAAAAATTCCGGAAATAGTCACCTTGTCAGTTCGAACTACCCCCGTATCTGAAATAGAAGGTGATGGTTCCACAGGCTCTGTCCTGATTCGAACTTTCGAACTTGTAGCCTTTGGCGGCATTGATGGCCTTGCTGACCAGCACAGGGTCAGTGGTGGTTGAACCACTACCCTGACGCTTTGCCTCTATAACATTGCCATCGGCATCAACACAGACGCTGACCACCACGTTACCTTCACCGGTGAGCTGTCCTTCTACTCTGCCTCTTCTGATAACGGTTCTGTTGCCGATGCCACCCCCGATGGACGTACCGGAGCCCGTGCCCTGGCCTCCGCCCGTACCACCGCCGGAGCCATTGTCCTTTCCGAACGGATTATTTCCGGTTCCACCGGAGATACCGCCGTTACCGGGCTTTCCACCACCACCAGCGCCGGAACCAGTTCCATTCTTTCCAAACGGATTCGTCACCGGCTTTTTTGTCTCGGGCGCCGGTGCCGGATTGGTATTAACGGGGTTGGTGGGCGTTGTGGTTGTTTTTGCGGGCTTTTTTGTCTCAGGTTTGGTAACGCCGGTGTTGGGAGCGTCGGCATCGTCGGTTGTAAGCGTCGGATTGCTGTTGGGCGCCGGCTTGTTACTCTGTGTTGCATCCGGGCTGACAGGCGGTGGTGTTACTGCCGGCGTTGCCACGGGCGATTCCTCACCGACCGGCGCTGGGCTGTCATTCATGCCACGATCAGGCTCACCCTGGGCAGCATCGGTACCACCTCCACCGAATTCGATGGGAATTACTCCGTTGAAGTCATCCGTATCCGACTTTGGAATACGATAAACATACAGCAGAATCAGTAGCGCAGTATGAAAGAGCAGGCTCAGCAGCATGCTCTGGGTTCTTTTTTCCGATTGATTGGCAGATTCCATATTCATTAATTTAGGGTATCGCCGGAAGGTTACCTGGCATCCACCTTTTCGGGCGGATTCGTGGCCAGAATGGTTTTAACCTTCAGGCGATTGGCAATATCAAGAATGAATACCACATTGTCTATTACTGCAGACTTGTCGGCAGAAACAGTCAGCGTGACGCTTTTGTCATCTCCGACAGTCTTCTTTCTGATCATCGCCTTGATGGCATTTTCGAGTGCCTCCCTGGCAACCGGGTCGCGTTCCACATAAAATGTACCATCGGCTTTCACCGATACAGAAAACGTGGAGGATGCCATTGACTTGGAAGAGCTGGATGGCAACTGAAGATTGAGCGCGTTGGGCGTCACAAAATTGGATGTGAGCATGAAGAACATGAGCAACAGAAAGATCACGTCAATCATGGCGGCGAGGCTGAACTCTGGTTCAACCCGCTGGCGTCGTTTGAGTCCCATTGGTGAATGAGTGCTTTTTTGGATGAACGATAAATCTCCGTCGCAATTAGCGGGATGGCTCCTGCAGCAGATCCATGAACTGCATGGCCGTGTTCTCCATTTTGAAAATCACCTTGTCGAGCGTAGTAACCAGCAGGTTGAAGCCGGCCATGGCTATAATTGACACGAACAGACCCGACGCCGTAGCTGTGAGTGCGTGGTATATACCACTCGAAAGTGTCTTGGGGCTTACTACCTCGGCAGTGGTCATGTCCTGGAAGGCAACGATCAGACCAATTACCGTTCCGAGCAGACCAATCATGGGTGCAATACCCGAAATAGATGCCAGCGTGGAGAGATTCTTCTCCAGCTTCAGCAGTTCGAGGTTACCCACGTTTTCGATAGCCTTGTTGATATCATCGAGCGGTTTTCCAATTCGGTCGAGACCCTTTTCCACCATGCGGGCCATTGGAGCGTCCACACTCTGGCACAGCGCTTTGGCTGCCTGCAGGTTGCCGCTTTCCACGCTCATGCGGATGCTGTTCATGAAGTTATGGTCAACCTGACCAGCTCTGGAAATGGTGAGGTAGCGTTCCACAATAATATAGACCGCCACGACAGAAAGGATCAGAAGTATGATCAGTACGACCTGTCCGGAAAAAGAACTGTTCATGATGATGTCAAGAATAGACTCATCTTTCTTTTCTGATGCAGGAACTGTTGTCGAAGCCTGCAACAGGTAAAATGCGTTGAGAAGGGCGCTGGATAACATAATAGTGCAAATGCTGTTTGATTGTTAAACGGAGTGTTACCCCTTTTTATGATGTAAGCGCCAAAAGTATGTTATTTTGCGCCTCGTTATATGATTTAATTAACATTTTTCCTCTCGCACGGGGTGTAAAGTTGAAAATCAGCACTTTTTTCAGTCAACAATACACTCCGGACAAATTCTGACAGATGAACTCTCTGGAAAAAAAACTGGAAGCCTTCGGAAGACTGCTGAAAATAATGGACGAACTGAGGGAGCAATGCCCCTGGGACAAAAAGCAGACCTTTATCTCACTCCGCAACCTGACGATTGAAGAAACGTACGAACTGGCCGACGCGTTACTTGAAAACGATCTGAAAGGTATCAAAGAGGAGGTTGGGGATATCCTTCTTCACATGGTTTTTTATGCAAAAATAGGCTCCGAAACCGGCGATTTTGATATCGCCGACGCACTCAACGGTATCTGCGACAAACTGGTTGCCCGGCACCCCCATATTTACGGAGATGTCAAGGTGAGCGGAGAAGAGGAGGTGAAGAGAAACTGGGAGCAACTCAAACTGAAGGAGGGGAAAAAGTCGCTGCTGGAGGGAGTACCGGCCAGTCTGCCCGCCATGGTGAAGGCCTACAGGATGCAGGAGAAAACCAAACAGGTGGGCTTCGAGTGGGAGAATGCCGAACAGGTGTGGGACAAGGTAGAGGAGGAAATTGGGGAGCTCAGAGAAAATATTGCCGGAAACGCCCCGAAGGAAGATATTGAAGAAGAATTTGGAGATGTCCTTTTCTCGCTAGTCAATTACGCCCGGTTTATCGGTGTTGATCCTGAAACAGCGCTCGAACGGGTGAACAGAAAATTCAAATCGCGGTTCGAATATATTGAGAAAAATGCCCCGCGCCCGCTCTCTGAAATGACCCTTGCCGAAATGGATATGCTCTGGAACGAGGCCAAAAAGACCGGAAAAAACGGATAGGAACACACCCGGCATCTCTCACATAGCAAGAGATGATTCCATTTTGCCACCGACAGAGAGTTGTGAACAAGCTAAAAGTTACGGGGGCCAGGCGATTCATCGCCTGGCCCCCGTAAGTATTCAGTACAGCAGAGCAGAATTAATAACCTGCGTCTTTGTTGCCTTTGAAGCTGCCTTTGCCAGCCTCTTTGCCTTCCGGACGAGCCATTTCAGTCTCGCCT
>Ga0172373_10007529_pt1 | contig 14098 bp, 11 predicted proteins | sample Lak10m_2_FD_114546 | JGI IMG/M metagenome (GOLD analysis project Ga0172373, IMG submission 114546) | Freshwater microbial communities from Kabuno Bay, South-Kivu, Congo - kab_092012_10m | ecosystem: Environmental > Aquatic > Freshwater > Lake | place: Democratic Republic of the Congo... | reverse complement strand
CCCCTTCCAGATGGGAATAAGACTCAAGTAATATCGAGCGTATCTGAAGAGCTCACCCCGTCATGCTTCGCATGACACCCCTCTGTCACGAGGGGAATGAATCATCGGGTGCAATTCCCCTGGGCGAGGGTTGGCTGAAAGCCGGGGTGGGATGTCTTTCCATGTTAGAACGTTTTGCCCATCTAGGGCATTTATGACGACATCACTCTCAAGAATTTTCTCTTTCCTGCTTTAATGATTTTGGGTGAAGAAAGATCAATGGTTTGCGCGATGTCTTGTACTTTTTCGCCATCTATGCTGACGCCTCCGCCTTGAATGAGCCGGCGAGCTTCGCCTTTTGATGCGACCATGCCGGTATGTGCCATCACATCCACGATGAGAGGATTATCTCCGAGATCATTAACGATATGATCATCAATCACATCGGGTACATCTTTCTTAACGAAGATTCTTTCAAATTCTTCGAAAGCTCCTTTGCCTGCATCTGCTCCATGATAGAGTGCAACGGTGCGCATCGCGGTTTCCACTTTTGCTGAACGTGGATGCAATGATCCGTCTTGCAAACCCGTAGACATTGTGGCGATTTCCTCTTGCGAAGCCATCGCGGCATATTGATAATAGCGTGTGATCATGGTATCGGGTATAGACATCACTTTACCGAACATCTCTCTCGGTGTATCGGTGATTGCAATATAATTTCCCAATGATTTACTCATTTTTTCCACGCCATCTGTGCCTTCCAAAATGGGCATGATGATAATGCCTTGTGGCATGACGCCATAGGCCTTTTGAATTTCTCGGCCGACAATCAAATTGAATTTTTGATCGGTACCGCCAAGCTCTATATCAGACTTGATTGCAACCGAATCCATTGCCTGAGCAAGGGGATACAAAAACTCATGAATGCTGAGTGGTTCATTCGCATTGAAACGCTTGGAGAAATCATCTCTCTCAAGCATCTGAGCAACGGTGTATTGTGCGGAGAGTTTGATTACATCAGCAAAAGACATTTCAGAAAGCCATTCGGAATTGTATTTGATGGTGAGATTCTTTTCTGATAAAATATGCGATGCCTGATCGAAATAGCTTTGACCATTCGCTCGCGTTTCATCCAATGTGAGTGCGGGACGTGTTTTGGATTTACCGGTTGGATCACCAATCATACCTGTGAAATCACCCACAATCAAAATTGCATGATGTCCCATATCCTGAAATTGTCTCATCTTGCGCAATACCACCGCATGACCAATATGCAAATCCGGACGCGAAGGATCACATCCCAACTTGATGATCATGGGTTTTTTATGTTTCAATGAATATTCAATCTTCTTGACAATTTCATCCTCCGGCAATACTTCCGCTGCGCCGGATTTTAAGATGTCCATTTGTTCATTGAGTGTAGGAAACATCATTATCACTTCTTCTTTTTGGGTAATGAATTGCCAATCGGTGTCCGCTTATTGCTTCCGCTTGCTTTTGCCTGTTGCTGCTGTTGTGCAATTTCCTGTGCCATACGCATACGCTGGGCAAACCAACCTTCTTTTTTCGGAGCTCGTTTCAAATCTTCCAAAGTGATTTTATTTTTGGAGAATTTGGTAATCCACACTTGTTGGATGATTCCCAAAATCGTGAAGACAAAATAATAGACATTCAATCCGGAAGGGAAGCCGGAGAACATGAAGGTGAACATGATTGGCATGATAAAGACCATCGACTTTTGATTTGGATCGGTGATCGTCATCTTTTGTTGAATGAACATCGCAATACCCATCAGCAATGCCAAACCACTAAGCTTGTCGACCTGAAACAGAGGTAATTTAAATCCAAGATCCAGAATCACATCCGGTGCGGATAAATCACTGATCCATCCAAAGAAATGCTGATGTCTGATATCCATCCAACTGCTCAGTACTGACCACAAGGAAATCAGAATGGGCATTTGCATGATCATCGGTAAACAACCTCCCGCAGGATTGATGCCATATTCGGAATAAATCTTCATCGTCTCTTGCGACAACATCGTACGATCATCTTTGTATTTCTCTTGTACTTTCTGCAAGAGCGGTTGTACTGCTTTCATTTTCTGCATAGACTTCATTTGTGAAGCACTGAATGGCTGCAGAACGATTTTCATCAAGAATGAAAAGAGAATGATCACGATGCCATAATTGGCGATGAATGTATGCAAGAACGATAGTGTTGGCAAAATCACATATTCACCAATCGGTGCAACAAGCCACTTTACTCCGTAGAATGTCCCGAAATTGATAGTCTTTTCCAAACCATATGCTTGCAATGTATCATAGATCTGAGGTCCGATGAAAATGGTGAATGCATCCTTCTGCACTCCACCTTTATATCGATTGCGATAAGCCAAAGAATACTTTTCTATATGACCCTCATTCGGTGCTCCTTCTTTTATCCCTTCCATGAAAGCCATGCCATTCACATCTTTCTTTTCAGGTATGATAGCTGCCACAAAGTATTTCGTGCGTGTTGCAACATAATCGATTTGACCTGCGCTTTGAACAGAAGTCGGCTGAGCATATTCAGTCGCATCAAATTCATCGATTGTGCCATTCACACTCGTGAGAGCAATGGCGGTATTTGATTCATCAACCGAATTCTGCTCTTGGAATTTCACGCCACCTTTCCAGATCAAATCATAGGTGCGTTGAGGCATGAATTGCTCCATATTGCGCAATTCAACTTCCGTTTTGCAGGCATAGGAATTTCCACTGATGGTGAATGTCTTCACGATCGCGCTGCCCGGAGCAAGCTCATGGATGGCGCTGATCGTGATTGACTCATTGCCTTTCAATGTATAGGAACGCTTGTCATTTGTGAATGCGAAATGCATCGACTTCGTATCGACTTTCTTTCCTTCATTGTTTACATAAGTGATTGTGGCTTCGCGTTGACCACGATAAATCAATTGAACAGGAACACCGGGATATGTTTTGTTATGCCATGAAGTATAATTCTTCAATTCCCATCGAGCAATTGAACCGCCTTTTGTACTGATCATGATTCGAAGCACATCGGTTTCTATGCGAATGAAGTCTTCGGCATTGGAACCATTTTCGCCTGAGATTGTGCCAGCAACTTTTTTCTTGGCTTCCTGTGCAGAACTTGGCACCGATTTCTTCGTTGCTTGTTTCTCCACGGGTGTATTGACTTGCCTTTGTGTTGTGCTCATCCATAGTATCCATCCTGTGAGGATGAGTGAGATGAGGACGAATCCTATGATACTGCGTTTGTCGAGTGATTGATTTTGCATAGTGAACTTTATGAAATGATCTCTGTGAATTATCCGAGTGATGAAAGATTCTCAAGAATTTTTGCATGAGAATCTTTGATTGATGCTAATTTTTCTTGTTCTGCCTTTACGACTTGTTCAGGTGCTTTGGAAACAAAACCGGGATTATTGAGTTTGCCTTCGATAGAACGAATCAGACCTGAAAGACGCTCGGCTTCTTTTGTCAAACGAGCTTTTTCTTTCTCTTGATCAATAGCACCTGCCGTTTCAATGAATATGTCAATTCCTCGAATCACCGATGACAAAGCATTATCGGGCTTGACTGCATCCGGCGCGATAATTATCGCACTTGCTCTTCCGAGTGATGAGAGTGTGGAAGATTGTGCCAATAACAATCCTGATAATTCCGCATCGGGAACACGTAAAATGACGGGTAGTTTTTGATGATTCTGAATATTTGCAAGTGATCGCATTTTTCGAATTTCTTCAACAAGCATTTGCAGAAGTTCAAATGATTCTTCTACTTGCTTTTTCACATATTCTTGTTTGAATGCGGGATTAAGCGCATTACAAATCATGTCCGTGGATTTCTCCGTTGCCAATTCCTGCCACAAAGTCTCTGAAATGAATGGCATCACGGGATGAAGCAGTCGCATTGTTCCATCAAAAATGCTCATGGCAACATGCACCATGCGTGCCTTTGCTTCTGCATCTTCACTTGCATTGATTTGTGACTTAAGAATCTCCACATACCAATCGCAGAAATCTCTCCAGATGAATTCATGCAATGTTCGAGCATATTCGGTGATGCGATAATCATGCAAATGATCGGCAACTTGCTTGATTGTGGAATGATAACGAGAACGAATCCACAGATCCGCAGCGCTCATTTCATCTTCGGACAATGATGATTTCTCACCCGTGAATTGATTTTCCTCACGCTTCATCATCAGGAATCGTCCGGCATTCCAGATTTTGTTCGCAAAATTTCTACCAAGTTCAACTTGGGGAACATCTTGTTCTTTCACTTCAAGTCGCACATCAGTTCCAAGTGGAGCCAGATAGACGATTGTGAATCGCAAGGCATCTGCGCCGTATTTGTCAATCACATTGAGCGGGTCCGGAGAATTGCCGAGAGATTTCGACATCTTTCTGCCTTTGCCATCACGAATGATGCTGGTGAAATACACATCTCGAAATGGAATCTTTCCCGTGAATTTCAGAGAGGCCATGATCATTCTTGCAACCCAGAAAAAGATGATGTCCGGGCCGGTCACAAGAAGATTCGAAGGAAGATAATACGACATATCCTCTGTTTGTTCATTTGTGCCATCGGCAAGCCATTGCATAGTGGTCATGGGCCAAAGCCATGAAGAAAACCATGTATCAAGCACATCGGGATCTTGAACAAGGTTTGCATCTGCGGGCAGTCCAAGTTTCTTGCGCGCTTCTACTTCGGAAGCCGCTGCGGTAAAGGATCCATCTTCTGCATAATAGACAGGAATGCGATGTCCCCACCATAATTGTCGTGAAATACACCAATCTCGTATGCCGGTCATCCAATGTTCATAGGTTTTCACCCAATGATTTGGATAAAATGTAATTTCACCCTCAAGAACGGCTTTAAGAGCGGGCTCCGCAAGAGGTTTCATGTTTACGAACCATTGATCGCTGAGATATGGCTCAACAGGTTCGCCGCCGCGTTCTGAAAAACCGACATTATGCGTATAGTCTTCAACTTTTTCGATGAGATCAAGTTCTTTCAGGCGTTCCATTACCTTTTTGCGTGCTTCGAAGCGATCAAGTCCAGCAAATTCACCCGCCAATTCATTGAGTGTTGCATCCGCATTGATGGCATTTGGCATGGGAAGGGAATGTCTGATACCAACTTCAAAGTCATTCGGATCATGGGCAGGTGTGATCTTCACACATCCCGTACCGAATGTGGGATCGGCATAATCATCACCGATAATCGGTATTGCTTTTCCTGTTATCGGAACAATCACATTCGATCCGATCAGATGCTTATAGCGTTCATCATGTGGATTCACCGCCACCGCCACATCACCGAAAATGGTTTCGGGTCTAACAGTTGCAACATTCAGCCAGCCATTTCCGGATTCAAAATGATAGCGAAGCGTATAAATATGCTCTTTCACTTCACGGAATAATACTTCTTCATCACTCAAGGCAGATTGTGCCACGGGTGACCAATTGATGATGCGCTTCCCTCGATAGATCAATCCCTCGTCAAAAAGTCTGATGAATGTCTCACGAACCGCATTGGAAGCCGATTCATCCATCGTAAAAAGCGTGCGATCCCAATCACAGGAAATACCAATCGAGCGTAATTGCTTCAAAATGATATCGCCATATTGATTGCGCCATTCCCATACCTTTTCCAGAAACTTCTCTCTGCCAAGATCATGTCTGGTGAGTTTTGATTCCCTTAATTGCTGTTCAACTTTGGTCTGTGTGGCTATTCCCGCATGATCCAAACCCGGAAACCAGCATGTTTCCATGCCTTCCATTCTATGTCTGCGGATATAGATATCCTGAATCGTATGATTGATCACATGTCCCATGGTGAGAACACCGGTCACATTCGGAGGAGGCATCAAGATGGAATACGGCTTCTTGTTTGCATCAGGTTTTGATGAAAAGAGTCCGGATTGAAGCCATCGTTCATAGGTACTTTGTTCTATCCCCGAAGGATCATAAGATTTGGACAATTCGCTCATGGATGAAGTGATATTGGATGACTAAACAGAATTCATGTTGTGAGAGGCAAAAATACGAAATCTTTTGCTGTGAGCGGGGAGATAGCATGATGCTTAATTCATTCAAATATTGCCTTATTCAAAAATATTTTTATGTTTGTACACCGTCTTGAGGGAAGCAGCACCCAAAAGACATAATCCAATCGATACTTTCAAACGAATTCTGAGACAGAATGACGTCAAAGTCAAGGTCCCGTCGTGTCCGTAAATCAAGGGCACCCCGAAAGACCCGTTCGCTCGCGAGTAGAATTGCATGGGGCAGAATCTCTGCCATCGCAATTGTCCTCGGAGTGTTCGTCTCAATCGTCGTCGCCGACAAAATTCCGCTCATCGGTGCATCATGCAATCCGGAACCGGAACCTCCAAAACAAACACAAAAAATTCGTGAGTTAACATCCGAAGACAGCACTCGATCAATCGTTGCATTCAGATCACAGATTCAATCATTGATCGATCAATCAGGTATTTCATCGAATGGAAAATTGAGCATTCGCATTATGTCTGCACAGCAGAATGAAATCTTTTTTGAGAAGAATCCCGATCATTATCTCACACCTGCTTCAACAACAAAACTCTTTCCAACATTTGCTGCCTTTGCATTGCTCGGTGCAGATCACATGATCTCCACAAAAGTGTTCAGTGATGCACCGATTGAGGATGGCATCGTGAAGGGTGACATTTATCTTAAAGGATTCGGAGATCCCACACTCACTGAACCGGACATTAAAGAACTTGTTTCTGCGATGGCCAAAAAAGGCATCAAAGGAATTGAAGGAAATGTATATGCCGATGCAACGTACTTCGATGATATAACCCAAAGACATATCTATAGCGGTGACAATGAAATCGTGGAAGTGCTTGCTCCCATCACTGCTTTGGGAATGAATCGAAATGGATTTGTGGTAGAAGTACAGGCAGGTGAAGTGTCCATCATTCCTCATTCTGATGCCGTGATAGTTTCAAAGTCGGGTCTATCCGCAAAAGAAGCTCCAACCCCAATCATCAAGCCACATAAGTCCAAACAAACAGCACAAAAAAAATCCAATAAGAAGATAATGTCCGCGGCTAAAAAGTCTTCCGTAAAGAAGAGTGCAAACAAGAAATCCATACCTGCAAAATCAAAGAAAAAAGGAAAGAAAAAGGCCGCTCTTGATCCGGAAATGCAAGAGATGATCAAATATGTCGGTGATGCACCTAAAGCACCGCGATCAAAAAACCGAAGAGCGAGAGTGAGTATTTCAACAAGCATGAATGCTTCCGGAATGCAAGTGGTATCAGTGAGTGGAAGAGGTTCCGCCACATCATATCTTACAATGAAATCTCCTGACTTATTCATTGCGGGAGCTTTGCTATATCAATTGCGAATGTCAGGAATTTCCGTTGGTGGTAGCATTGCAAGAGGGATAACTCCAAATGATGTGGAATTGCTTGCTGAATTCAAGCATCCATTAAGTTATCTGGTTGGACTCGTCAATAAAAACAGTGACAATTTTCTTGCTGAGCATGTGTATAAACTTGTAGGTGCATCTGCAGGTGGACAAAAAAACACGGGAAAAGTCGCAACTGAAACTGTCAAAAGAATACTCTCCAATCATGGCATACCGGTAGATGGTATTTGCATCTTTGATGGCAGTGGACTTTGCAGAAAGAATTTGTTTTCTGCATCAGTACAAACAATGCTGCTTAATCGAGCATTGAAATTGCCATTTGGACAAGATTTCAAGAATTCATTGTCAGTTGCCGGAGTTGATGGCACATTGAAGAAAAGGATGCTTGGCACTTATGCTCAGAGCAATCTTCGGGCAAAGACCGGTACGCTTCGCAATACAAGCGCACTTTCCGGATATGCATATACAAGGGATGGAGAGCAATTGATTTTCTCCATCATTTCAAATGGACCTTCGGTTGGAGAATACAAACAACTCGAAAATCGCATCGGCGAAGCAATTGCTAATTTCAGTTATGCTTCTTCGTTGAAAGGAACACAATGATACGTCAATCACTCTTTGCAATCTTTTTTATATGCTCCATGTGTGGATTATCATGCAGCAATCATCAATCGAGCAATGATGCAATATCGATGGTGAGAACAAATCTGTGTGGTGGTGCCGATAGATCAAACAATTTTATGTCCGTAGCTGAGCGATTCACTGCTGAAACTGCGATCTTCGAGCAATTCCCCGTGAGTGATTCATTGGGATTGTCATCACTCATGGCAATAGATGAAGCGAATGTTGCTTTTGCAACCGAAAGGGGTTTTGTGGGAGTTGGGAATTCATCGCTTGTGAAATGGACATTGAAAATCTCTACAGGAAAAGGATATGTGGCATCGGGGATGTGTCGTGACACTTCCGGGAATGTGTATTGCGTAAGCACAACCGGCTATATGATCAAGATTTCTCCGGATGGCATCATGCAATGGCGCAAGCGATTGCTTTCCGATCATGCAGGACCAATCATTTGGTTGGATTTGCTGTCCGTGAAAGATGGCATCGTAGCCTGTGGCGATACTTCATTGTTCAAAGTTGATTTTGCCGGTAATATCATGTGGAGACAAGATCGAGGATCAACTCCCGTGCGCACCATAAGTGCAGACATGAATGGAAATTTATATGCTTCACATTCAATGAGAGAAATCGGTGGGACAGATACACTGCTTTGCTATAATCCGGAAGGCAGAGTTCGCTGGAAAGCAGTTTTGCCATTTGTACGGCTTACAACACAACCTCTTGTGCATAATGATCGCATTTTTGTCGGCGGCCAACGCATGGACAATGGCAGAAAAACTCCCGCATTATTCTGCTTTAAGGATGAAGGAACAAAATGCTGGGAAAAAGTACTCACAGAAACGCCAAGATTTCTTTCTTCCGATGAAGCTTCTTTATATATCGTTTCATCTGAACCACGCATCACCGAAAAAGCGCGAACTTTGGTCATGGGATATACGCATGATGGCATCAAACGCTGGCATGTATATGTTTCTGCGCAAGCCGTTGCACCATTGCTTGTGAGCAAATCCAATATCGGCTTGCTTGCCAAACATGAACAATCAGCCGCAGACTTTTTTCTCTTCGATAAAGAGGGTATTCTTGAATCACAATTTTCTTTTGCCGAAAAAGGAAATTCAGATCAGGCGGATTTTCTCCCCATACCAACAGTATTGAATGGTTCCACAATAGCACTTCCTTGCAAAAATAAATCGGGAGTGGTTGCTGTGCAGGCAAAAAGAGGATTACTGTTCTGATCGAGCAGGTATCACTTTACGATACATCCATAGTAAAAACCACTGTGCGCCAAGTCTACCGAAACTCAGGCCGATCGCTGCTGCAATAATCCCCACGGGTTGAAACAGCGTCACAGTCAAAAAAATCAATGCAATCATTCCGCCCACTTCAATCATTGTTGAATAGGTAACAATTGCATTTCTCCGATTATTCATCATGATGGATCGGAAATAGGCAAAACTGATTGCCAAAAAGGGGAGTATCACAACAATGCGTGCAGGGAGCACAGCAAATGAAGCCAATTCATCAGACAATCCATATAAACCTGATAATACCGGATGAATGAGTGGAGTAAACACAAGCAGTGAATAGATTCCTGATGTGGTGAGTCCGACTGTTACTCCGAATTTCCTCAATGGTGTATTATGTTCATTGCGCGGACCAAGCAATGCCAAACCAACTTCCTGATATGCAAATCCCACACTTCTGAAGATGAACACAAATGATTCGATGATGGGAAGAACCGCAAGTGATTCCAATGACATCGGACTTCTGCCGATAAAAAATGTGATGATCGGCATCGATGCCATTCCGATGAGTGAAGTAAGGGCAAGCGGAGTATAATAAGAAATCATATACTTGTTTGTGAGAGGAGCTTCAGTGAAATGCGATGGTTCATTTCGAATGGCAATGATTGTTTCATGAGCCATGATGCGTGTGGCTATTGATTCACAAATAACTCCCACAGTCAAAGCAATCCCACCAATATATGTTCCATGAAGAGTTGTATAATTCACCATGAACATGGCAGAAAGAAACATCGTGAGCAAACGAACCACTGTTCCGATCGCCACTTTGCGCGTTTGATGGGCTCGTATCAACAATCCTTGCCAAAATCTTCGAAAACCAATTGCTGCAGGCCATAGCACCATGGCAGCCAAGCATCCATACATCAATTCTCCCACCTCGGGACTGAGATTAAGCAAAGTGAATGCAATGAAATTGAAAATGGGTGGGATGAGCGTCAAGAGCATACCCACAGTAACCATGATATTCAATTTGATGATAAATCCCCTGAGCGCATGATAACTCGCTGAATCTCTTACAAGTGCAATCGATGCACTCAACATCATGATGATGGGTGATTCGATGATCATGGCAATGGCTGTTGCTACACCATAAGCAGCCAGATTATGCTTTGGGTCATCCAAACGAGCAATCAATGATGTCAATAATGGTCCTTCTGCAGCCATCATAAGCCAAGTGGCCGAGAGTGGATACCAAAAGCGGAAAATCGCGCGTTGACTCAGTGGTTGTAGTAGTGACATGGGATTCTTAGGGGTTGATTGCCATAATGACAATCATTTAATATGCTGCAATGATGCAATGTTACGGTATTTATGCGAGAGCATTTGCATAAAACCCTTTGCTTGGGACAAGCTCATGAAAAAATCGTAATTTTGTCACTGCATATACACTGAAGTTCACGATGTCAATACTGCTCTCCATCCAACATGTCATTAAGACATATCCCAATGGCCATACCGCCCTCAGGGATATCTCTTTTGATGTTCAAGAAGGAGAATTCATAGCCATCATTGGTTTGAGTGGTAGCGGAAAATCCACTTTGCTGAGATGCATCAATAGAATGCATGATGTAACATCCGGCAAGATTCTGTTTCGTGGAAAAGACATCACAGATTTGCAAGGTGAGGAATTACGAAAGCATCGCCAAGAATGCGGAATGATCTTTCAGCATTTCAATTTGGTGAAACGTCGTTCCGTGATGGATAATGTTCTGAGTGGTATGTTGGGAAGTGCATCCATTTGGCGTTCCATACTGGGTCAATTCAACGAAGAAGACAGAGCACGCGCATTAAGCAATTTGGAAATCGTCGGGATTGTTGAGAAAGCTCCCGTCAGAGCTGATGCCCTCAGCGGTGGTCAACAACAACGTGTGGCGATTGCTCGCGCACTGATGCAGGATCCTTCCATCATTTTGGCCGATGAACCGGTGGCAAGTTTGGATCCGGCAACATCGCATTCAGTGATGAATTATCTTGAAGCAATCAATAAGAAACTCGGTAAAACTGTATTGTGCAATTTGCATTTCATGAGCTTGGTCAGAAGATATGCCACAAGATCCATCGCACTCAAAGACGGCATCATTGTATTTGATGGAGATCCTCAAGAGATAACCGATGCACGCTTCAAGGAAATCTACGGTGAAGATGCCGTGGAAGTTGAAATTCGATAAACACTAGAGAGATATCATATGTCTTGGTTTTTGCGTTCCAAGAAAAATATTGAACAATCCGAACAGAGAGACATGCCGGATGGCTTGTTTGTGAAATGTCCTTCCTGCAATGACATGATCTATCGCAAGCAATTCGAAGAACAATTCTTTACTTGCAATAAATGCGATCATCATTTTCGCATAACGGTGAAGGAATATGTTGATATTCTGTTCGATGCTGAAAGCTTTGTGGAAACGGATATCAATGTAACCTCAACCGATCCATTGAAATTTGTTGATACCAAGCCATATGTTGATAGACTCCGTGATGCAAAGAAACGTTCGGAATTGCATGATGCACTCACCATTGGGACCGGAAATATTCATGGTCGACCAATTTCTTTTGCGTGTATGAATTTTGGTTTTGTCGGCGGTAGCATGGGTTCTGTTGTCGGCGAGAAATTTTATCGCGCAGCAAAACGAGCAATTAAAGAACGCATGCCTCTGATCGTGATTTCAACTTCCGGTGGAGCCCGGATGCAGGAAGCTGCATTATCTCTCATGCAAATGGCAAAAACAAGTGCTGTCTTGAGTGAACTTGCCGAACAAAAATTACCATTCATTTCTGTGATCACTGATCCAACCACGGGTGGCGTGAGTGCTTCTTATGCCATGCTTGGAGATCTTATCATCGCGGAACCAAAAGCACTCATCGGTTTTGCCGGACCTCGCGTTGTGGAACAAACCATTCGTAAAAAATTACCCGAAGGTTTCCAGCGTTCAGAATTCTTGCTCGAACATGGATTTCTGGATATGATCGTACATCGCAAAGACATGCGCGATACATTGCATGCCGTCTTGAGTATGCTGCTTGATAAGTAATCCACATGATGTGTATAACCTGAAGTCCGCTTCCAGAGCTGATTGCAGGAGTTCTACACAGGATTTTCCACAGTGAATCCACAGGTCGAACATGGGAGTCTTCATTGCCTTGTTCATTATCATCTCCTGGTTATCACATTCGGCATTTATGCTGATGATGCTGGAATGGAACCCACTTTCCATCTGGATGTGGCTTCATGTTGCTTTGCAGACTTATCTGAGTGTCGGACTCTTCATTACCGCACATGATGCAATGCATGGAACGGTTTCTGCACATAAGCGTGTGAACAATATACTGGGGTGGATTGCTTGTTTTTTGTTTGCGGGCATGAGTTATAAGCGACTCATCAACAATCACATGGCGCATCATACCTATCCCGGAACGGAAAAAGATCCCGATTATGACATCTCGCAGAATTATGTGATTTGGTTTTTGCGATTCATGATTCGTTATACGACAATCTCTCAGCTCATCGTAATGGGAGCGCTCTTCAATCTTCTGAAATTCATCTCTCCGGAAATCAATATTTGGATATTCTGGGTGCTCCCTTCAATGCTTGGCGCATTGCAATTATTCACATTCGGTACATATATTCCGCATCGCACTCCTCATACGCATGAGATGGAACCGCATAATGCGAGAACGCTCAAAAAAAATCATCTCTATGCCATGCTCACATGCTATTTCTTTGGGTATCATCATGAGCATCATGCATCACCGCGCACTCCTTGGTGGAAACTCTATTCGATGAAATGATCAAAGTGTTTTGAGATGCAACTCCGCCTGAGCTAGAATTTCTTCCTTGTTTTGCATTTTGTCCCAAACTGCATACATCATGCCGATACGATTATTTCCTCCAAGCAGGTGTCGATTGCGTTGATAAAAATGCCAGTATAAACTATTGAATGGGCATGCATCCTCACCTACTTTTTTCTTGGGGTCGAATGTGCAACCTTTGCAATAGTCGCTCATGGAATTTATATACGATGCACTTGAAACATAGGGTTTTGTCCCAACTATGCCACCATCTGCGAATTGACTCATCCCGCGTGTATTCGGCATTTCCACCCATTCAATTGCATCCATATAGATTCCCAAATACCATTCATCCACGGCATCGGGATTGATGCCCGCAAGCAATGCATAATTGCCGGTGATCATGAGCCTTTGAATATGATGGGCATAGGCATGGTCGAGCGATTGCTTGATGGTCATGGAAAGACAATGCATCGGGGTATCACCGGTCCAGAACCATTCCGGCAATTGACGAGTATGATTGAATGCATTCAACGTGGCATAATGTGGCATATACTCGCGATAGATTCCTCGCATATACTCTCGCCAACCAAGAATCTGGCGTACATATCCTTCAACTTGCTCGATTGATATCAATTCGGGATGTTTATTCATTGCATCTATCGCCGAAGTGATCACTTCCATCGGATGCAACATTTTTGTATTGAGAGAAAAGGAAATTCTGGAATGGAAAAGCGACCAAGAACGATTGGTCATTGCATCCTGATAGCGTCCGAAATTCTCAAGTAAATGCTCATTGAAGAAATGCATCAATCTGAGCGATTCCTCACGATTTTTTGGCCATGGAAAATGCTTGGGATCAACACTACCGATTGTCTGAATTCCCATGCGATCGAGCATGGAAGCAAGTTCGGTGACATCATGATCAAAGCACATCGGCTCAGGAATGACTATTGTTTT
>Ga0172373_10007528_pt1 | contig 14101 bp, 13 predicted proteins | sample Lak10m_2_FD_114546 | JGI IMG/M metagenome (GOLD analysis project Ga0172373, IMG submission 114546) | Freshwater microbial communities from Kabuno Bay, South-Kivu, Congo - kab_092012_10m | ecosystem: Environmental > Aquatic > Freshwater > Lake | place: Democratic Republic of the Congo... | reverse complement strand
TTATTAGCCTAGTTTGAGCAGAATCTAGCCCCATAGGAATTGTTGTTATACCATGAATTGGAGATGTCATGAATTTAGCATAATCATCAAAAGCGTAAAGTGCTATATTTATTATTGCATTTTTATGCGTATCAATATATCTTAAAATCCAGATATTCTTATTTCTAGTAGACTGGCCAAAGAAATAATCTCCTCTCATTAAAATAGAAGTAACATCTTGCAATTCATATTTCATTATTTCATCTTTATGCACTTTAGACCATATCTGAGGAAGAGTGAGGCGTTTAGGCATTGGCCTTTGAGAGTCTATCATAGTAAACAATATTATAGGCAATAAAGCAGCTAAAATAACTCCTACTATAAACTGCTCATTAACAGCTTGTTTATATTCCTTTACGCCTGTAACTTCATTTCTAAGGGAAACATCTTTGTCATCACGAGTTGGCGGTATTGTTAAAAGAATTAACATTACCAATATTATTGATATTATAGAAGATTTTAATAATTTATTGTCTAATATACTTTCAAACATTTTATTCCTCTACAATCATTTTCACTACGTTGTCTTTCTTAACTAAATAAACACGCATATCCTTTATCAATTCATATGCATCTGTTTTAAAGTATATATGGCCACCATTTCCTGCTTTGGCTACTTTATAAACGTTCAGTATTTTATAGTCGTCATTAATCAATTTTTTTAATATCTCAGACATCTCTATCACTCTCCAATTCTAATGCTGGGTTAAATTTCTTTCCTGATTTATTTCTATAATATGCGAATATTAATTTATTATTTCCGAACAATTCATCATCAATTTTATCATCTCTAGGTAAAAATGATGGAATGACATAATCTCCTTTTTTCATATCTAATTCGTCCACCATTTCTTTTGGAATATATATCACTGCGCGTCCTTTAAAAATAGTAATTTTTATTCTCGATAAAATAGGAGAACCTAAAATCATATAAATCAATATAATATTTAGTGTCCTAGTATATATACATATCTATTCATCATTTAAATATTTTTGAACATTTTTGAACATAAACAATGAAAAAAACGACGATTGGGAAATACAGGACAATTTGGGCTTGAATCAATTTGATTCCAAAAGAATCAATTTGATTCCAAAAGAATCAATTTGATTCCAAAAGAATCAATTTGATTCCAAAAGAATCACGGTGATTCAAGTTGATTCAAAAAGAATCAAACTGATTCCAAAATAATCTGAAAATGCAAGTATATATAGTAGTGCGCGTCTATACATATCACCAGGATCTCAATTCACAGAATTGAACCAATCGCATGGGCGACCTGGTTACGGAGGTAAAAAATGGTTAGTCAGAAACAAACCAATCAGTTGATGGTCATAGGCATTTTCGCACTTGCGATTGTTGGCTTTGGCATGTGGACTGGTTGGAACCCCCTTTCTATCGGGGGCGGACAAACCCCTGCCGGTGTAACTGGCACTGGTGTTTGTCCTACGGGAACTGGTCTTGCGACCGTGTACCACAAGGTAACATACCAGGACACGTCCACAAATCAGCAAACGCAGGCAAATACTTCAGTTGCACTCTATTTGCAGGGTGAAAAGACCGTTACAGCTTCGGGAACAACCTCTACTTCAGGTTACTCGAATGTTGGTTCAGTGAACTGTGGAGCAAAGCTTTCTTCGTATTACGGTGATGGTGGAACCATCTACTACTACCAGAAAGTTGACACTTCCGCAACCAACGCAGCACAGGTGTACATGGATGCAGCACCAAAGCGGTCTTCTGCAGCAACGCTGTCGTTTAGTAACACCTCAGCTATTGGTCAGTCTTCAATTAATGTTGCCATAAACAATGGCACCACTAATTCTGACGTATCAATGGTTGTGAAGGCAGGTGGTTACAACTTCGGCGACAGCGCATTTGAAGTTTGTGCTATGTTCAATGCCACCAACATTACCAAGGTGTCATTTGGAGCAGGTGCAACTGAAATTGCGGCAGACAGCTCTATGACTGCTGGAACTGGTAACACTGTAAAGTGCTACGAAGTCGCTCAGCAACTTTATAACTACAACAGTGTAACGCTGCCAGTAGTTATACAGGCAAAGTCTGGAGTGCTTCCGACAACTGCATATGTTGCATTGTGGATAAACGACAAGAGCTCTTACCTCAAGGACGGTGAACTTGTGCCAAGTTATTTCAATGCAGACACCAATGCAGACCTCGGTCTTAGCCGTGTTGGCTCAGCAACCGCTGTGCTTGTAGATGGCGGGTCTTAGCATCTAATGGGGAGGAAACTCCCCTCTTTTTTTCTTTTTAATTTTTATTTAGGGAGGTTGTTCATATGGAATTTTCAAAAAATAAAAACGTGATTGTGCTTCTTTCAATTACTATCATACTTGTTCTTCTCGGAAGCAGTTATCTTTCTATTGGTGGAACTGGTGGAATGGTAGTTTCACTTTCAAACATTGATTTTTCAGCCAATGGGCAAAACTTTAACAAAGAATATAGGGCTAATGTTGTTCTAAACGGCGGTGGTGACTATCTTCAAGGAACATCTCCTTTGACACAGGCAAAAAGTGCTGATGGGAGTGTTGTGTCGCAAGAGAAATTTAAAGTTACTTTCAATATGAACGACCAATATTGTCAATATTCTTCTAATCCTTCTACAACAATTACAAAGCTTACAGCAGTGGAATATGAATACAATAACGACAATTTTGGTGCTACATGCAAACTAGCGACACTTAATAATCCAATAGAAAAAGAATTTGCCGGCTACATCGGAACTACACCTATATATTGTTATTTTGCAAAGGACTTTTCTGATGTTGGAACTAGTTGCTCAAAGAATCTTGTAGAAAACTGCCCGATGGGGTACAAGCCTATTTATTGTGGAAAAATGGCATGGAATATTGTGAATACTCAACTTAAAAATGGTTATGCATGCATAAAGGTTACGACAGAAAGCACCCCAACCTTTAATATATTTACACCAACGCCTCCATTAACTAGGTTTTCAAGTACAGTTACTGTTTCCAAGGAAAGTGGCGCTTCTGAGCAAATAACTGTTTCAAGTGAACAAACACGAGGTTCAACACCAAATGTAAAAGCAACGTACATTGGTGATTTGCGCTCTTTGAATCCGGCATGTCCATCTGAAGCATCATTTTACTTTATGCAAGGAACCGGAATTAATTCAAACTTTCAAGCAACTATTGATAGGAATAAAATTGAAGATGTAAGAACAAAATTTGCAGCGGCGCAATCAGATTACAATTCTATAGTAGGCAAACATAGTGATGGAGCAACACCTTCTACACTTGCTTCGTTTATTTCAGAAGCAAACGATTATAACGCTCAGGTTGATGGGGTTGCTTCTTTTGGAACAGTAGATGGCTCAACTTCTACACAGATAAAGAAAGAGACTACATTCTCTCTTACATCATACCCAATGTTGCTTCTTTCGATAAATGCAGACTGGCTTGGAATAGTGTCTCCTGTGTCAAATCCAAAAATAACTTCATTACAATCTTCGATTAATACAAAGGCAGGGCAAAGTGTTGATGTGCCAATCACAGTGACAAATACTGGAAGTTCTGGTGGAGTTTCAGTTGATGTGTCTTGTCCGGGAATGACACCAAGTTGGAAGAATTCAATAACATCTTTCTATGATGCAGGTGCAGTAAAAACAGGAACATTCGCCCTTTCAACAACTACCAAAGGAACTTACATTTGTATAGTTACAGCATCAAGTTCTTCAACAGGCGCATCTACAGGTACAAACAAAGATGTTAAGAGTTTGACTGCAAATGTTGCAGAAGCATGTACTAAAGTATGTGACCAAGCATATTACATTGATTATGGTGCTTGTGAATGCAAGTGTTTGCAAGACACTTCGTATTGCATTGATAGAGGGTTGATACTTAATACTGCTCTTGGTTGTGGTTGTCAACAGCCAGTTATACCACCTAAACTTTGTGGTGGAACAATAGCAAATGGTGCTTGCAAATTTGAAACTGGTGAAAGGTGTAATGAAGTTGCTGGAATAATGACCCTTTCAAAAGACAAAACTTGTGTTCAATGCGGTACTAATCAATACGTTAGCGACAACTATACTTGTGTTGATAGTTGTATTGCACCAAATACTATTATTGGTGGGAAATGTGTTGGACCAGACTATACTTTGTATTACATTATTGGAGCAATAGTTGCTATACCGGGTGGATATTATTTTTTCATAAGAAAAAGGAGCAAGAGGTGAATTAAATGGGACTTCTGGGACCGGATGTAAAGGAGGAAAATGGTGAAAGATTTGCAGTTTCATATGAAGGTGAAAATAAGGAAATAGCATATAGGGTAGCAGAAGAAGCGAGGGAGTGTGGGTTTAAAGCTCATGTAAAGCCTGTTACACGGGGAGATAAAATTATGTTTGTAACTTGGGTAAGTGAGTTTCAAACACGGAAGGTTGCTCCTCCTGGGTCGCAAGGTTAAGGTGAACTAATGAAGCTTGACAAACGAATCAATATTAAGAATGTTATTCTACTCTTCGGTAGTCTTATTATTGACTCTGTTCAAGGATTTGTGTTGTTTAACGCAGCATTATGTTCTATACCATTTATAACTGGTGTTAGTGCAGTATTGACATTTATTTGCTCTTTGGCATTTTTGGGCATTTCGACGCTAGGAGCAGTATTTTCCATTCTTTGGGGGTTGTTTGCATATTGGGTAACTAAAAAGAAACTTATGATTGGAGCAGGTTTTTTGGAAGCTGTGCCAATTGTAAACGCGTTGCCAGTATTTACACTATCGTCAATTTATTTCATATATAAACAAAGGTGAACAAATGAAAGAAGAAACGAAAAAAATAGTTGAAACACTATTGTTTGGCGTAGGGCTAATAGTTGCAATATTGCTTTCATTTACTGCAGCTATACAAAGCTTTACAACAGGAGCAGTTTTGACACAAATGCCTAGCTTTATCACAGAGCAAGCTCACTATTATGGACTTACAGGGTGCGCTATCGGGGGGCTGTTTGCAGGTATATTTTATGTTGAGCTTAAAAAGAAAAATTCTGCAATATCGAAGGGACTTATTTCACTCGGTGGGCTGGTTGGCATATTGCTAGCTGGGTCACAGTTGATACTTGCACACGGCGATATGACACAAATTGCAATAGCAATAATGTTTGGATATTTATTCTTTATTATGTTGCAAAAGGGAATAAAAAGGTGAAGATAGAATTGTTAAGTGATTGTTATGTTGAAGGAACTTTTGATATTGGTTCTGTTAGGCATTGTCATTTATTTTTTAATGGCACCGACAGTGTCATGCAAAATAACTGCTAAGAATATAGTTGGAACAAACAATAGTATACCAGCACCGAAAATAGATTTGAATTGCACTAAAAGGGTTGTTTAAATGGATAAAGAACAACGACAGCAATCAACGTATTTGTTAATTGCTGTTGGCATTGCAGCAATTCTTTGGTGGTCATGCATTATCCTAGTCCCCGCATTTCCAAATACGAACTGCTCGTCAGCAGGTGGCTCAGGATGTTTAGGTGGCGGGAATGGTGGGGGCAGTGCTTCGACAAATGTAACATGCCCAGACCCCTGCGCAAGAGGGACGCACTTTGATACAGCAAGAAATGGGTGTTATGAAAATAGTCCAACAACACCTATCGGTATTCCCTGCCCAGTAGCTCAAGTAACAGCAGCATACTGCAACTGTCCAACAGGATATTATTGGGACACGGTAAGTTATTTATGTATTCCGTCAGTTTGAGATGGTAAAATGAAAAATAATATAATTTGGAGTTCATTTAAAGCAGGTCTCGCGTATACATTAAGTATGTGGCTTGTTGGTGTAATCATATCAATTCTTGGTTATGGTGGTCTTATTGCAATAATGTCAGCTCCTGGGTCAGGCATACTTGCAGTTGGAATAATTGCCCTTTTGATAGCAGTTCCACTAATGTTTATTGTTAGTGGGTATGTGCAATACCATATTGTTAAGTGGGCGTTTAAGAAATAATTTACAGTCCATCTCTCTAAGGAGAGGATACACAGATAAAATGAGGAGGAGATTAGAATGGGAGAAAAAATGAAATTGATTCCAACAGTGTTCTACGCGCTTGTTGGAGTGTTTGGTGCACTTGCAATATGGAGTCTATTGACAACCATGAGCTTTAGTCTGACTGTTGCAAATTTGTCAGCATGGTTTCTAGCAATAGGCGGGTTTGCATGGGGTCTAATAAAATTTATGAACTTCGACCTTGTGAAGAAAGCTGGAGTTGTTTAGGACAACCACACCAAATATCTAGTGTCATATGAAATCGTTATAGACGATGGATAGGCACTAGTTAAAGGAAACAATATGGCATTTATCAAACTCGAGCCCTGGTCGTCCTCTTCGGATAGCATGAATCTTGACAGGAGTCTAACTCTAGGGTTTATTCTTATCACACTCTTTGTTCTAGTTTCAACAATATTTGTAGGTGGAGAAATAAGCAATATATTTCGACAACAAACATACACTGTATTTCTACTTTTTATTCTAATAATATCTTATTCGTCAATGAGTACTGTTCCAAGTATATACGGTGGGTTGGGAACAAAATATAATCTTGGCAAAGGTCTTTTGTTCGGTGCAATCATCGGTTTGGTCTTACTGTCTTTGAGTTTATTTACAATGTCAACTCCTACTCTTTCTATGATAAGTTCCATACAATTTATAGCAATGTTTTACACGATTGCTGTGGTGCCTTTTGCAGAGGAAAAATTCTTTGGGCAGCTTGTTCCATTCATTCTTCGAAGAGGGGTTAAAAACGTGTACATTGCTTTTATAGCTTCTTGTTTAATCTTTGGGCTATTTCACTATTTCGCTTATTATAACGCAGATAGTACTGCACTTTTTGGCGCAATTGCTATAGCAGTAACGTTTAGAGGGTTGGTTCTCTTAGGAAATGAATACTTGCAAACAGCGTCATTTGGAATAACTTTGCACTATTTTGATAACATTGTGCAAGTTCTTAAGCAGCTAAAAACACTAGGAATGTTTTGAGGTAATAATATGAAACAAATTTCAAACAAACAAATCATCCCTATTGTCATTATAATAGGGGTTATCATCATCGGAATGTTTGCAACAAATACCTTTAGTATTGGTGGTGGTTTTTCTACACTGTCTTTGACACAAGGCACTAAATATGTGTCTTCAGATACATTCTTTGATGGACAACCAACTTACACGCTTGCTGTTATTGCAGATGGCTCTGCAGGAAGTCTTCGCGGGACTTTCTCACCATCACAGGTAGCTGATTTTACTGTAGGCGTTCAGCCACAAAAAGGATTTGCAATCGCTGTTGATATAAATAATCAAACATGCAAGTATACACTAGGAAGTAAAATAGGAGAAGCTTGGACATATGAGGATTTTCAGTATCCATGTAATACTGGTGGAGGGTCATATTGCACATTCCACCATGGAACAAAGCAAGGAGACCTTTATTATATAGATTCCACACCACACTATGATACACAAGTAAAAGTTTCACTTACACCCGATGGCTCTTCACCAATATCTGTTCAACTTAGTCCATCTTTGACTTCAGCAGAAGTAGCTGGTGTAATGAAAGTATCTACTGTGGGCTCACTCCAAGGCACTCAGGGTTGCCCAGTTCCTTCTTCAGATACAATTTTATATAGACCTATAGGCGGAGCAGCAATGTATCCAAAGCCTTCCTACATGATTTCAGATTTAATGAAGGTGCAACCAGTACCTGCAGGATTTATAGGTGAACAATTGTATACACCAACAGGAACAACCACATCTGAAGCAAATTCAATTTATAATAAATTGATTGATGCTTCAAAGCCACAGGCATCTTCTTATTGCGACAATGCTGTTTGGTTGGACACCTCAACTATGTATGTCTGCACTCCAGCATCTCCGATTGCACTTCCAATGCTAAAGATGGTAGTAAAGGCTTCTGAATTAGGTGTTGTAATCCCCTCGGGAATACCGAAAATAATTTCTATATCTTCTCCAACAATCGAGGCAGGCACAACATCAAAATATGATATACAAATTCAAAACATTGGTACAGAAACAGATGCATTTGACATTGCTATTGTTGGAAAGACTGCAATAAGCCTTTCGGCAACAAGAATAAATCTTGCAGCTGGTCAGACTCAAACAATTCAAGCAAGAGTTCAAGGTTCAGGTATTATAGGCAATTATAATGTAACTGCAACTTCAGTGAATGATGCTAAGAAAACGGACTCTCTTGCATTTAAGGTGAAGATAGACCCATTTTGTGACAAGACACCTGAAACTGGAAAAGATAAAGTATCAACTGAATTTGGCTGTATGTATGTATGCTCTAACCAACACACTTATGATATAAAAGAATCTGATTGCATACCATTCGGAAACTTTGAAACGCAGGGCAAATATGCGTCTCTTTCAGAGACGGGCGTTGACAAATATGGACATCCAATTTACACTAACCTTGTTGGGTTAGATAGTCAACTTCACTGTACAGGAATAGGACAATATACAAATCTAATTGGGTATATGGATTCAATCTTTAAGCCGCGCATATTCCAATATACACTTCAATCTGACTTTGACATTACAAAGATATTTATTCCTCAACAAAGAGAAAATTTAGTGTGGCTTCCTGCACCTATATGTAATTATGTAGGGGTGTATGGGTACACCTATAAAAACGGAGTAGCAGTCCCAATAGACGACCAAATATATGTTTATGGGAGCAGTCCAATTTCAAGCGTTTTAACTCCATCCACACAATTTGTTCCATGTAAAGCAAATGAATATTTCGACGCAACTTCCAACAGTTGTAAGATATTTATTGGAAATGAAACAACAACTACACCAATTACTTGTGGCTCTGGCTATTATTTGAGTGGAGCAATTTGTATCAAGTATACTCAATCAGAGTCTTCTGCACCGCAATATGACCCAATGATAGTATTTGCAATAGGTGCATTAATCATTGGTAGTTACATAATTGGTAAAGGAGCAAAGATAATAAAATAACATTGTTTGGTTGATTGTAATGAATGCCAAATTATTTATAATTCTTTGCGCTATTCTTGTGGGTAGTTTAAATTCTACTAGCTGGTGGAATGGGTCGTGGAATTATGTGATGCCAATTGATATAAATTCAACAGTATCAACAAATTTAACAAATTTTACGTCTAGAATAAGTTTGAACACTTCAAATACAACTTTGTGGAACACCACAACATGTACAAATGTAAGATTTGTTGAATCTACAAACATTACTTCATTAGGATATGACTTGGATAGCAATTCACCAGTTTTTTGTGGAAATTCAACTAACAATGCGACCTTCTGGGTAACTGCTAATCTTACTGGAAATTCCTTAACTAGAATATTCGCTTATCTGGGGAATGTGAATGCAGCAACTGGAGAAAATAAAACTAAGACGTGGGGTGCTTCTGGTTCTGACTACGTTTCTGTTTGGCACATGAATGACGGGTTGGACGTGCTTGAACTAAATAATCTTACAGTAAATGCAGGTGGAACGGTAACGTATAATACAATTGTCAATCCAACAATTTGTAAAGTTGGCTTTTGTGCTAATTTGTCACAGAATTCATATATTTACACAGCAATAGGGGCTCACCCGACCACCACGCAACCCGGATATATGTCCATTTGGTCTTATAGGAACACCTGGACTTCAAATTTATATTCAAATACCATAATGTCGTATGGTGGAAACACGTACGGACATTTAAGAAGTATAGGTTCTAACGGTATTAATTCATCAACCTTTAGATACACTGATGAAAATTCCGGTAGCCCTGAAATAGTAAATGTGATGGGACATAATCTTTACTTGGAATTTTATGCTGGTAACAGCAATGACACCACAAACAACTACGTTTTCATAAATAATACCTCATCCTATTTAAACACGTATCCTTTTGGTTCGGTACCTGCTGGAAGTGTTTATATAGGAACTGAGAGTGAGCTGCCTGATTCACGTCAATGGTTTAAATCAAGTGAAAATGGAACTGTTGACGAGGCACGACTCGCCGTAGTGGCCCATTCAACTGACTGGGAAGCTGCTGAATATGGCCAGTTTTCAATAGCCAGCACCGAGCACACGCAGCAAGGAAATTTTACTGTTAATTGTACAAATGGCGGGGCAGTGACAGGAAACAATTCAACATTTATTCCACCAGCAAATTTGTCAATAAATGCAACAGCAAGTGCTAATTATTACTTTTTGAGTTGGAACATTACTGCGGGCAATGGTATAATAAATAATGCATCAAATGCTAGTACTTTTGTAACTGTGAATGATTTGAGTCAAACTAATGCTCAAGCAACGTTTATTGCAACATCGTCTTTAACGCAGCCAACTATACTTCCAGCATCACCATCTGTCATATCTCTTATAAATTGCACAAACGGAACGTTTTCAAATGTTGAGGTAAGTGAAAATACTTCTAATCGCTCATGGGCGTGGTTTAAAAACGGGGTGTCACTAAATATCACTTCGCAGTATTTTGTCGTTAGTTCATACAATATAAGTAAAGAAGACAATCTTTCATGCACAGAAACTACAAGTGGCAACAACTTTACACAATATCAAACATCAAACTCATCTATAAACGTTACCGTAATAAATTCCTTGCCTGTAACGGCAACACCAACAAGTATAGTTGTATCATCTACAAATATGTCAATAAATTGCACAACAACTGACAGCGACGGTGGAAGTGATATTGCAAATGCATCTGGAATTTCAACATCAGGTTCTGTTGCACAATTAGCAAATGGAACATCAGGAACACTGTTTTGGGCTTCGTGGAATGTAACTGGGCTATTTTCAGCAGAAACATTCAATTTTACTTGTAATGCAACAGATTTGAGTGGGGCATATTCAAGCAACGAAACAAATTTTACTACTACTGATGGTGATATGTATGGAACTGAAACTCAAGTAGGTTATGCACTTAATAACTTGTCAGTTTTGTGGAATCAAACATATACAACTACTGGTGTAGCACACACATGTATCTATTCTGTAATAAAACCAGATTTTTACAATTTAAGCACATACTCAGTTGCTGATAACACTAACACAATCGTTGCTTCGTTTGCAAATGCAACAGCTATTAATTGGACTTGTAGCGGAGCACTTTCGCCATATAGCTTAAACTTTTCTACAAGCCCAATATTAGTTAATTACATTGATGTTGCTGGTTCACCACTGGGAAACAATGCCAAACGATACACTATTAAGCCAAATTCAACGCTGAACATAAACATGAACTTTACGTTTGTATATGCAGAATCATCGTCAAATAGACGGCTTTGGCATTGTATTTATAATAATGATACAGCATGTGATGCAGGTGATATTGGTGTGTGGTTGTCACAGTCATTTTCCGAAATTGATACCACAACGCAAATAAATGGAAGCAAGGTAATAATAGTAGCATATCCGAATGTTTTTTATGCAACAACAAATGATGCTGGTATTGTTCCACCTGGTCCATCTGGCGGAGGTGGAGGTGGTCTTCCATTGTTACCTCAAAATACCACTGTCGTTGGATTGGGAGCAGGCGCATTTGAAATATTTAATCAGATAGGGAAAGCTTTGGGTGATCTGTATTTAACAGCAAAAGAAAAGTCACCATTCGGGGTTGCATGGTACTGGTTATTTATTGCAGCAACGTCAATTCTGTCAGGAATAAAACTTAAAAGCAAAAAACTGGATGACCAAGTAGTTGGAAGTGCGTTTTTTGTTATAACTGCACTTCTAGTGATTATATTCATCGGTTTGGGTTGATAAAAATGAAAACAAATATCATGCTGTTCATCTGTTTGATTGTTGCTAGTACTAGCTATGCCTGGTGGAATACAAGCTGGACATATTACATTCCAATAAATATAAATACTACTGCATCTACAAACTTGATCAATTTTCCAGCCTTAATCAGTCTTAACACGTCCAATTCAACTTTGTGGAATACAACAGCTTGTTCAAATGTGCGATTTATAGCCTCGGATAACACTACTGTGTTGTATTATGACATAGATAGCATAAATGTTGCGTTTTGTGGAAATGCTACAAATAACGCAACCTTCTGGGTGCTTGGCAACTACACTGGCGAGGCATTGAATAGGATATATGCATACCTTGGAAATACTGGAGTAGCAAGCGGGGAAAATAAAACCCAAGTATGGGGCAGCAATGGTGCAAACTATACTTCTGTTTGGCACCTTAATGATGCCAATGATGTGCTTGGTGTAAATAATCTCACTGCAAGTGGCACGGTTACTTATGTGCAGAACACTACTGCTTGCAGAGCGGGTGGGTGCGCTTCGTTAGCCAATCAAGCGTACCTTTACAAAACAACTGCAACCCACCCGACTGGAGGAACGAGTTACATGTCAGTTTGGTCTTGGCGTGATGTAACATACGGCTATTCCTATGATAAAACACTTATGAGTTTTGGAACTACATATAAGTATCTTAGGGCAATTCAAACATTTGGAGGCGGGCCGAAATTAAGATACAGTGACGAGAATGTTGTTGGTGCTGGTTATATAAGCAATTCGATCGATATCGTTAATTCACTTAACTTCTATGCAGGGAATTCAAACACGACAACTCAGCATGCAATAATAATGAATGCTACTAGTGTAAGCAACACTACTACATTTGGCAATGTGGCTGCTGGAAGTGTTGTAATTGGGTCTTGTACTGAAAATCCGACTAGTAGACAATGGTTTTACGACACAGGTGAAATTGGAAAAATAGATGAAGCAAGAATTTCAGGACAAAACAGAAGCCTTGATTGGGCTAAAGCTGAGTATCAGCAAATATCCAGTGCGCAATCTACACAAACAAATACTGGTACACCAGGCATAGACGCATGTGGATCACTTTCTACTGCAAATTATGTGTATACTCTTACTACTAATCTCTCTTTAAATGGGTCAACATGTTTTAATGTTACCGCATCAAATATAACACTTGATTGTGCAGGCTACAGCATAACCGGCACGAACACCACCAGCACCTACGGCATCTACTCCACCCAGTTCAACACCACCGTGAGGAACTGCAACATAAGCAACTTCCAATACGGGGTATATTTCAACGGAGAGAGCAATGGGACACTCCAGAACATCACCTCATACTCAACCCATGCAACCGGGATAGGAATATACCTAACGAATTCCAACAACAATACGGTGTCCAACTCGCTTGGAAGCTCAGTCTCCGGGAGCGGGATCTACCTGAATGGAGCCTCTAGAAACACAATAACCAACTCAAACGGAACCACACTCTCAAGCGCGGCACTGAACATCCAGGTAAGTTCAACTGGAAACATAATCAATGGCGGAACTTATACCTCGACAACGGGGCATGGGGCATACATGTCGGGAAGCACCGGCAATGTCGTCGCAAACGCCACATTCAACGCCCTAACCACGGCATACGGGATATATGTTCCAGCGACCGCAAACAACAACCAATTCATAAACAACACCGTCACTTCAAATCAAACCTCGGCGATTTACATTTCAGGCGGCTCCAACGTCGCTATCGACTGCCAAGGCAAATCCATAGTGGGCACCAACACCTCCAACACCTATGGCGTCTATTCGAGCCAGTTCAACACCACAATCAAGAACTGCAACATAAACAACTTCGCCACCGGCATCTACTTCGACGGGGCGGACAACGGCACAATCGAGAACACCACCACACACACCACCAAGAGCTATTCCGTCCCCAACGGAATCGGCATCTATCTTTACAACGGCGCGAACTACAACACGATAAGCAACAGCAATGCGAATTCGCCTAACGGCATAGGTGTCATGCTATACTCCAGCTCCAACAACACAGTTACCAGCTCCACCGGAACCTCCAACTCCAGCCAAGGCATCTTCCTCTACTCCAGCTCCAACTACAACACAATCTCCAACTCCACCGGAACCTCCAACTCCAGCCAAGGCATCCGCCTCGAATCCAGTTCCAACTACAACACAATTACCAACTCCACCGGAACCTCCAACTC
>Ga0172373_10007527_pt1 | contig 14101 bp, 13 predicted proteins | sample Lak10m_2_FD_114546 | JGI IMG/M metagenome (GOLD analysis project Ga0172373, IMG submission 114546) | Freshwater microbial communities from Kabuno Bay, South-Kivu, Congo - kab_092012_10m | ecosystem: Environmental > Aquatic > Freshwater > Lake | place: Democratic Republic of the Congo... | reverse complement strand
GGGGCATTCCCTTTCAGCGGTCGACTGTTGTGCTTTACTGGAACAAGGAAGCCTTCCGCGCCGCCGGGCTGGATCCGGAAACACCGCCGGCCAATTGGGCGGAACAGGTGAGCTTTGCGCAACGCCTGACGCGTCGTGAAGGTGGCCAGATCAGTCAATGGGGCCTTCAAATCCCTTCCTCTGGCTTTCCCTATTGGCTGTTTCAGGGTCTCACAACACAAAATGACGTGCGATTGATGAACCCGGAAGGAAACCGGACCTTCTTCGACCATCCCCGGGTTGCGGAGGCCTTGCAGTATTGGGTCGATCTATCGACACGCCATGGGGCGCATCCGTCGGGCATTGTGGAATGGGGTACAACGCCGCGTGATTTCTTTGAGCGCAAAACGGCGATGATGTGGACCACAACTGGCAATCTCACCAATGTTCGCCGCAACGCCGGCTTTCCCTTCGGCGTTGCCATGCTTCCCGCTGGGCTGCGTCGCGGCAGCCCAACTGGTGGCGGGAATATTTACGTCTTTAGGTCAGCATCCCCAGCACAAAGGGAAGCCGCCGTTCGCTTTGCCAAATTCCTGACTACGCCGAGCCTGGCAGCGCAATGGGGCATTGATACCGGCTATGTGGCCGTGACGCCTGCCGCCTTCGAGACGCCTGCCATGCGCGCCCACGCGGCGGAGTTCCCCGCGGCGCTGGTGGCCCGCGACCAATTGCCGCACGCCGTGGCGGAACTCTCAACCCACGAAAACCAGCGTGTTACGCGTGCCTTGAACGACAATCTGCAAGCGGCCCTCACCGGCACGAAGCAACCCGTCGCAGCCATGGCCGATGCGCAGGCGGCAGCCGAGCGCATTCTGCGGCCCTTCAGTTGAATCCTGGAACGAGAGGAGTGATCAGCATGATCAAGCTTTCGCGGCGTACCGCCCTGGTGCTTGGCGCAGCCTCGCTCGCCATGCCTGCTGTCTTGCGTGCCCAGCCTGGGCGTGAAATCTCATTCTTCTACCCCATCGCCGTTGGTGGCCCCATCACGCGGATCATCGATGAATACTGTCAACGCTTCGAGGCCGAGACCGGTATCAAGGTAACGCCTGTCTATTCCGGCTCCTATGGCGATACGCTCACGCGCGCGGTGACGGCCATTCGTGGCGGTGCCGGCCCGCATTTTTCCGTGCTTCTGGCCGCCGAACTACACAGCTTGCGTGACATGGATATACTCGCTCCAATCGAGGATATCTCGGCTTCGGCAGAGACCCGCGACTGGCTGGGCGGCTTCTTCCCGGCCTTCATGGCGAATAGCCTGGCTGATGGGAAGACTTGGTCGGTTCCCTTTCAACGTTCCACTTCAATCTACTTCTACAATCGTGCCATGTTCGCCGAGGCTGGCCTCAATCCCGACATGCCACCGCGCAATTGGGCGGAGCTTGTGGCTGCGGGTCAGCGCCTCACGCGGCGAGAGGGACAGCTGCGCTGGGGTGTGCAGCTCGCGACCAATGATGGGACGGCGCAATGGACTTTTGGCGCGCTTGCAAATCAGGTCGGCCACCGGCTGATGAACGCAGCAGGGACTGAAGTTTTCTTCAATCATCCATTGGCAATCGAGGCTGCCGAATTCTGGCGCATGATGGCCTTTGAACACAGGATCATGCCCCAAGGTGTCACGGAATGGGCCACCCTTGCGCCAAGTTTCCTGAATGGCGCCGCCGGAATGATCTGGTCGACCACCGGCAACCTCACGAATATCCGACAGAATGCCCGCTTCGAGTTTGGTGTTGCGGGGCTTCCCGGCAAGCAGGCTCCGCGGACCGTGGTTGGGGGCGGCAATCTTTATATCTTCAAGAACGCCAATCCAGCCGAACGCGAAGCCGCGCTGCGCTTCACCCGCTTCGTGACTTCCCCAGAAATCGCTGCGGATTGGTGTATTCGCACGGGTTATCTCGCGGTGCGCGAGGACGCCTGGCAAACCCCGTCTTTGCTGCGGCACACAGCGGAGTTTCCGCCCGCCCTTGTGGCGAAGCAACAGCTTCCAGTGGCCACGGGGGAACTTTCCACCTATGAGAATCAGCGCGTCTATCGTGCCTTGAACAGTAATCTGCAGGCAGTATTGACAGGGGCAAAGCCGGCACGGCAGGCCATGGCAGACGCCCAGGCGGAAGCGGATCGCATTCTTCGGCCCTTCCGTCGCGGCTGAACCATCAGTGATGAGCAGAACGACACTGCATGCCTGGCTATTGGTCACGCCAGCACTCGTTCTGCTTTTTTCCTTCACTCACTTCCCTGCGATTGCCACCTTCTGGCATTCACTGTTTTCCACGCCGCGCGCCAATCGTCCGGCACGCTGGGTTGGCACCGACAATTATGTGGCGCTTTTTGAAGATCCGGTCTTCTGGCAAGCATTCTGGAACAATGCAATCTATGCTGGCGCCACCATACCGCTTTCCATTGGCATCGCCCTTGCCATGGCGCTTTGGGTGAATGGGCGCCTTGGCGGACGGGGTCTGCTGCGCATGGCCTATTTCACGCCGACAGTTTTGCCGATGATTGCCGTTGCAAACCTGTGGCTTTTCTTCTTCACGCCGGATTACGGTTTGCTTGATCAGCTTACGTCAGCATTATTCGGCTGGGGGCCAACCAACTGGATTGGTCAGCCTGAAACAGCGCTTGGCGCCATGATCGCTGTTGCCGTGTGGAAGGAAGCCGGCTTCTTCATGATCTTTTACCTGGCGGCGCTGCAGGCGATTCCGCCCACACTCTATGAAGCGGCGTCAATTGAAGGCGCCTCTCGTTGGACGGTGTTCCGGCGGGTGACCTTGCCGCTATTGGGTCCCACCACGCTCTTCATCCTTGTGAATGCCGTGATCAATGGCTTCCGCCTGGTGGATCACATCATTGTCATGACGCGCGGCGGTCCCAATAATGCAACGCAGCTGCTGCTGACCTATATCTATGAAATCGGCTTTCGCTTTTGGGATACGGCGACCGCAGCTGCGCTGACGCTTGTTTTGCTGGTCATTCTGGGGATCGCTGCAGGGATGCAGTTCTTCATCCTTGGCAAGCGCACCTATTACCGATGAGAGCCCCCTTGCCCGTGCAGGGCTTCGGTGGTGCCCTGCAAACACTTGGAGCCTGGTTTCTTGGCGTGCTGTGGATAGCGCCACTGCTTTATGCAATATGGGCGGCCTTTCACCCGACCGGCTATTCGGTTCGTTTCGAGATCTTCGCACCTCTGACGCTTGAGAATTTTGTTGCTGCCTGGGATGCAGCGCCTTTCAGTCGCTACTTCCTGAATACCTTTATCCTGGTAACAATGATCCTGGCGGCCCAGTTCGTTTTATGCACCGCGGCCGCCTTCGCATTTGCGCGCAGCCATTTCCGCGGCTCCTCCTTGCTGTTTGGCCTGGTGCTCATTCAGTTGATGATCATGCCGGATATTCTGCTGGTCGAGAATTACGCCTCCATGCGCCGCCTTGGTCTTGTTGATACGATATTTGCCATAGGCCTGCCCTACATGGCCTCCGCCTTTGGAATCTTTCTTCTGCGCCAGGCATTCATGCAAATACCCAAGGAACTTGAGGAAGCGGCACGCGTGGAAGGCTACGGCACCTTGGGTATTCTGCTGCGTGTCTATGTTCCGCTCGCGAAGCCAACCTATATCGCCTATGGCCTCACCTCGGTTTCGTATCATTGGAACAATTTTCTCTGGCCATTGGTGATCACGAATAGTGTTGAAACCCGGCCATTGACAGTAGGTCTCTCGGTCTTTGCCTCAACGGATCAGGGTATTGATTGGGCGATCATTTCGGCAGCCACGCTGATGACATCAGCCCCCTTGCTGATCGGCTTTCTCCTGTTTCAAAAGCAATTTGTGCAATCCTTCATGCGCGCGGGAATTCGATAGGAGGAAGCGCCATTGTCCGGACAGAACGGCCAGAGCCTGCCGCGGGCACAGCCCTTGCCAGCCTTTGTTGGAAACAGGCTACAGCGTGGTTGGTTATCGCAACTCAACGCTTCCTGCCTTGCCTGGCATGCTTCAGGCGGATCGTTCCTGCTCCAAGCTGCCCCTGCACGATACCCACAGAGAGCTTCCTGGGCCGTTTGACGCTATTGCCGGGAAGTCACGACAGACAGGATAGCCTCGCACGACAACCTACAAATAATTGAACCGCAATTTTTCCGTCATGAATAATTCACGCCCTATCAGTATCGACCGAAGCCTGTTTTGAAAGGAATCCTCCCAATGAAGCGTCTTCTGCAGATGTCCGCCCTGCTGCTTGGTCTATCAGGCACCGCAATGGCGCAAGCCCCGGCGGCCAATCAGGATTGGCGCCAGCAATTCCGCCAGATCACTTTCGGTGTGGCGTCCGGTGAAAACCAGCAGGAAGGCAATCTGCGCTGGGCGCCGATGGCGCCTTATCTGCAACGCTGCCTTGGTATTGAACGGGTGACCATCCGGGTCAGCAATGATTATTCCGCGATGATCGAAGCCATGGTGCAAGGCGATGTTCACCTTGCGTGGTATGGCCCTGCGCAATACGCCATCCTCTGGGACTTGACGCGTGGGGATGTGGTGCCTGTCGCGGTTGATGTCTCACCGCAAGGGGATATGGGCTACAAATGGAATATCATCGTGCGCGCCGATAGCCCAATCCGCACCTTGGAAGATTTGCGCGGGAAAACGCTCGGCTGGCCCACGCCCACCTCAACATCGGGCTATGTGCTTCCCATGCAATTCTTCCGCGAACGCGGCTGGGTTGATGAACGTGGCCAGAGCAATTTCTTCGGCCGCCTTGTGCAGACCGGCTCACATGACAACGGCATGGTCTCTGTTGCGCAGGGCCGTTTGGATGCGACCACGGGCTGGTATTATTCCCCGCAATCCGGCGCCCATATTCGTGCCGCAGGCGCTGGTACGATCAAGCTTGAGGATATCCGCTTCATCCATGAAAGCGCGATCATCCCGAATGCCCCCTTCACGACGCGGCTTAGCTATCCGGCGCCGATGCGCGCGAAGATGAGCGAGTGCCTCATCAATATGCGTTGGAACGATCCGCAAGCATGGGAGATTGTGAGCCGCAATGTGTTTGGCGGTTTCGGGCTTGTTTCGCATGAGGCCTATGAGCCTTTCATCGCGCTCCGTCAGGCAGAACGTCGCCGGCGTTGATCCTGTGCTTGAACTGCGCGGTCTGACGCGCCGCTTTGGCAGCTTCACCGCCGTGGACAAGGTGTCCCTGGCGGTGAGCGATGGTGAAATGGTGGCCGTGCTTGGCCGCTCGGGTGCGGGTAAATCCACCCTGCTCAATATGATCAATCGTCTGGTGGACCCAAGCGAGGGTGAGATTCTCTATCAGGGGCGTGACATCGCCAAGCTCAGCGGTGCCGAATTGCTCGCCTGGCGTCGCCAAAGCGCCATGATCTTCCAGCGCTTCAATCTGGTTGGCCGACTTTCGGTCCTCACCAATGTGCTGACCGGACGGCTCAACCATAAGCCTCGCTTGCCGAAGCTGTTTGGTTTCTTCACGGACATGGAACGCAATCTTGCTCTTGATGCCTTGGCCGCGCTCGGCATGGATGAACAGGCGCTCAAGCGCGCCGATCAGCTTTCGGGCGGTCAGCAGCAGCGCGTGGCGATTTCAAGGGCCCTGGTGCAGGAACCGCGGCTGATCCTGGCCGATGAACCGGTGGCAAGCCTTGATCCGGTCAATGCGCAGGCCGTGATGGAAGCGCTACGCCGTATCAATCGCGAACACGGCATCACGGTCATGTGCAATCTGCATTCGGTACCGCTTGCCCGCGCTTGGTGTGATCGCGTCATTGCGCTTTCAGCTGGGCGCGTGGTTTATGATGGATCCATTGCAGGCTTGGATGACGCCGTGCTGATGCGCATTTATGGCAGTAGCACCGCCCTGACGGAAGCGCATTGAACATCGTGGAAGTGGCACCTCAATCCGCGGCACGCATCCATTTTGCCGAGGCCTGGGGCCGGCATAAGCGCGCAAGGCGCCTGCAATGGCTGATCGGTATGGCCATACTGCTTGTGCTGATTGCCATTTCTGCCGAACTTGGTGAGGTCAATCTCGGCTTGCTCTGGGAAAGGCTGCCGCGCTTCGGATCCTATTTTGGGCGCATGGTACCCGAATTGGCATGGGCGACCCTTTGGGCTGACCTTGCCTATTGGTATTGGAATGGCTGGCATTGGCTTGCCTCTCTTTGGCAAACAATTCTGATAGCAATTTATGCGACCATTTTTGGCGTTGTGCTGGCCTATGTTTTCTCCTTCCTGGCGGCGCGCAACCTGAGCCCAGCGCCTTGGATTTCAGTTGCTGCACGGCGTGTGCTGGAATTTGCGCGCACGGTGCCGGAATTGGTCTTTGCCGTGCTGTTTGTCTTTGCCTTCGGCATTGGCCCGCTTGCCGGGGTGCTCGCCATCGGCCTGCATTCCTTTGGTGCACTGGGTAAGTTATTCGGTGACGTCGCTGAAAATATTGACCCCGAACCCCTGCGCGGTGTGCGCGCCACAGGGGCAAGCTGGGCGCAAACCATGGTCTATGGTGCCACGCCTCAATTGGCCCCGGATTACCTTTCCTATGGGCTCTTGCGTCTTGAAATCAATGTGCGCGCGGCTTCGATTCTTGGCTTTGTCGGGGCAGGCGGCATCGGTCAGGATCTCTATCGCGCAATCAAGAATTTTGATCATACCGATATCTCGGCCATCGCGCTCATGCTGATTGCAGCGGTCATGCTGATTGATGCGCTCTGCGGTTGGATGCGTGGGCGCGTGATTGGTCAGGAAGGCTTGCGCGCCCTATGAGTGACGCTCATCCCAAACGCTGGCGAGAACGGTGCCCAGAGGCTTTTCCGCCGCGCGGCCTTGCACTTTGGCGTCGTACTACGGCGTTGCTTCTTGGCCTTGGGCTTTTTCTATGGGGTCTTCAGGTCCTGGAGGTGACGCCTGAGCGTTTGATTGACGGTATTGGCCAACTCGGCAGGGTCTTCATGCTGATGATGCCGCCTGCGGTGACTGAGCATGTATGGGATTATATCAAGGCCATCGGTGAGACCCTTGCCATGGCATTTCTAGGCACGCTTGTCGCTTCGGTCCTTGCTGTTCCCCTGGCCCTGATGGGGGCCCGAAACATCATGCCCATCGGGCCAGTGCGGTTCTTGGTCCGCCGATCGAGCGATGTGGTGCGTGGCATAGACAGTCTGGTCTGGGCAATATTTTTTGTAAGCGTGGTCGGTCTTGGACCCTTTGCTGGCATTCTTGCAATTGCCGTCAATGATACCGGCGTGCTGACAAAATTATACGCGGAAGCGATGGAGAATACCGATCGAGAACAGGTCAAGGGGGTGCGCGCAACGGGCGCCAATGGCGCACAAACCATTGGCTTCGGCGTCCTGCCGCAGGTGATGCCGGTATTCCTTGGCAATAGTCTCTATTTTCTTGAATCGAATTTGCGATCTGCCACGATTCTTGGCGTCGTTGGGGCTGGCGGCATAGGATTTTTCCTGATGGACCGCATGATGATCAGCGCATGGCGCGAAGTGGCGCTGATTGTGATCATGGTGTTGGTCACGGTTGCCTGCATTGATGCGCTATCGCGCATGCTGCGTGCCCGGTTGATAGGGTCATCCAAGGGATAGGTGGCTGAGGTGGGCTCAGTCGGCGGATGGCACCTCCGTTGCAGAAGCGTCGTTGATATTCCTTAGCATTCTGTTTGGCGACGCGTGTTCTGCCTGATCTGCACCGACCATGCGACGGCCCTGGATGTGCACTGAGCGCGTGCGAGGCCGCCACCGCACAAAGCCGTGCCCATGGGAATACGCTTGGCGTCAGCCAAGAACATTGCCCCGTAGAAGCCAACAATGGGCGAGGACGCCAAAGGACGCTTCCATTTCCCTGGCAAGCTTGCTTATCCTTGCTGGCATGATTGATCTCTCTCTTGCCAATGGGCGGCTTTATCGTGCCGATGGGCTGGTCTTTGACTGTGCTGCGCATCGTTGGGTGGCAGGCAGCGGTGCCAGCGGGGCGCCCATTGCCGCCACAGCAGCCGTCACCTGGCTGTTGCGAGAGGGCGGTGGGCGACGACTGCCCGTTTCCCTTATCGGCCCGCGTGAGGCCGATGCCCCTGTAATGAGCATGGCTGAGGAGGTCGCCGCAACCTTGGCCGTCATTGGCTTTCCTCTGATCTGCGGAGGGCGTGGTGGTGCTATGGAGGCAGCGTCGCGCGGCTGCGCCAGGGCGGGCGGTATCATGCTGGGCATTCTGCCATCAGATGATTGGCGCGAAGCCAATCCGCATGTGACCATCCCCATTGCCACCGGAATCGGTGAGGCGCGCAATGCCATCATTGCGAGTGCCAGCTTTGCCATTGTCGCCGTTGGTGGTGCAGCCGAACCCGTGAGTTATGGCACCATCAGCGAAATGGCTTTTGGGCTCAGGCTAGGCCGGCTGGTGCTGGGCATGCCGGGCGCGCCCGTTCTGCCTGGAATTCGGCGCTGCCAAACAGCCGCCGAAGCGGCGGAAAAGGTGGCACTGCGTTACCTGTTCCTTGATTGAAGGGAAGGCTTCAAGCCACTTGGCCGCTCAGCAAAGATCAAGTTACGTCATGCTCGGCCTGCGTTGCACGCTTATTGTCAAGAAAGTTTCTTATTGAACCCATTCCGAGTTTGGGTCGTGCGGCATAAAGAAACCTATTCTGGGAGAGATGCCTTTTGGCCTTTTTCATCACAGCGCTCTACCTTGGCTATTTGCTGGCGCCGATGCTGCTGCTGCTGGTCGGCTCAGTGGGTGCCACCTGGAGCAATACGCTTCTGCCAACGGATGGCCTGACTGCGCGTTGGTTTTTGCAGGTGTGGCATGATCGATCCTTCCGGCTTGCCTTCATCACTTCCTTGCAGGTGGCGGGCGCCACGGTAGTGCTCTGCGCCATTCTCGGCGCGCCGCTGGCCTATGCCGTGGCAAGTGCCGGCCACCGAGGCGTGCGACTGGCGGCGCGCATCACCTATCTCTTGCCGGTTGCAGCGCCACCCATCGTGCTTGCCTTCGGGCTGATGCTGGTTTTCTCGTCTGATGCCTTGCCGTTTCTTGGCGCCACCTGGGTGTTGATCGGCGGGCATGTCGTGCTCTGCCTTCCCTATCTCCTGCATACCTTGGTGGCGGATATGCGCCATCTTGATCTGCCTGCACAGGAACTTGCGGCGGAAGCGCTTGGCGGAGGGTTTTGGCGCCGCTTTTTCGATATTGTTCTTCCCGCACTTCGCCATTCATTGCTTTCCGGCAGCGTCATGGTGGCGGCTCTATCCATCGGTGAATTCCAGCTCTCCAACCTCATCGCGGGCTTCCTCAACCGGACCTATCCTGTGGTCCTGCTGCAAGCCTTTTATGGTGCGACGGGCTTCGCCTGTGCCGCGACCGTTGTGCTGCTGGTGCTTGCGCTGATCGCTGCCATTACGGGCGCCTTGGCCGCGCGCGGCGCCTCCGGGACAAAGGGCCTGGCCGGATGAGTGTCGCGGTCGAAGCACTCAGCTATGCTTGGCCAGGCACGACCAACGGCGTCGCTGACATCCATCTGGCGATCGCGCCCGGCGAATTGGTTGCGGTGATCGGCCCGTCAGGCTGCGGCAAATCCACCTTGTTGAAGCTGATCGCTGGTTTCCTGACACCCCAGCAGGGGCGCGTGCTGCTGGCGGGGCGTGATGCCACGGGCATGCCGCCAAGGGCGCGAGAGCTCGGCATCGTCTTTCAGGCCTATGCGCTTTTCCCGCATATGACAGCCTTGCAGAATATCGCCTGGCCGCTTTCGATCCGCGGCGTTTCGCGCACTGAGCGCCATCGGCGTGCTGCGGAAATGCTGGATCGCGTTGGGCTGCTGGCGCAGGCGGATCGCCTGCCTGCCAAGCTGAGTGGGGGGCAGCAGCAACGGGTCGCGCTTGCACGTGCCATGGTCTTTGGCCCGAAGGCGCTTTTGCTGGATGAGCCACTCTCCGCGCTAGACGCCACCTTGCGCGTCGAAATGCGTGATGAGATCAGGCGCTTGCAGCAGGAAAGCGGCATAGCGACGCTGCACATCACGCATGATCAGGAAGAAGCGCTTTCGATCGCTGATCGCGTGGCCGTGATGCGCGAAGGGCGTGTGCTGCAATGCGCCGCGCCGCGCGAACTTTACACCCGCCCGGCCAGCCGAGCCGTGGCGGCCTTTGTGGGGCACGCAAATCTATGGGAAGCGACGGTGCTGGACGCCACGACGCTCAGCACGCCAATCGGTATTTTGCGCACGCAGGCGCATGGCTTCGCCCCTGGTGATGCGGTCGCAGCGCTGGTCAGGCCAGAACATGTACAGATTGGCGCATCCGCAGATGGCAGCAATAGTTTCACCGGGCGCCTATTGCGCGACCGGTTCCTTGGCTCCTTCCGCCGCCTGGACCTTGCCGTGGATGGCGGGACAGTGGCGCTGGAGACGGCCAGCGACATCACGCCGCAAGCCGTTTTTATCCCCCCCGAAGCCGTGCAGCTACTGCCGGCCGATTGAGACCGAAAGGAAAGAACGCCATGAGACTCAATAGACGTTCACTGATCGCCGGCGCCACGGCCATGGTCGCCTCCCGCGCTATGGCGCAACAACCAAGCCAGGCGGTTGGCGATACGCCGGAGCTTTATGCCGGCGAGCGCGAATTGTATGAGCGCGCCAGCCGCGAAGGCATGGTGGTGTCCAATAATACCGGTCCCACCTGGGCAAATTGGAATGCGCTTTTTGGTGCTTTTGGTCGGCGCTATCCCAATGTGAATCTGGTCTATAATGATGTCGGGTCAGGTGTTGCTGTGAATGCGCTTGATCGCACGCGCAACCGTCCGCAGATCGATACCATCTATTACTTTGGTGCCAATGGCGTGGATGCGCAACGCCGTGGCTTGCTCGCGCCCTTCCAGCCGGTGAATTTCGATCGGCTGCCGGGGGTTGCCAAGCATCCGGAAGGTGAATGGTTCACCATTCACCAGTTGGAAATCGTCATCATCGTGAACAAGAAGCTTGCCAAGGGCATCCCGCGCAGCTTTGCCGATCTGCTCGCGCCGGATTATCGCGGTGCCGTTGTCTATCTTGATCCGCGCACCACAGGTGTTGGGCAGGTGCTGACCTGGGCGGCGAATTTCGCCCATGGCGGCACTTATGAGAATCTTCAGCCCGGCTTTGACTATATTCAAAGGCTCCATCGCAGCGGCAATGTGCTCCGCGTCATGGGCACAACACCTTATGCCCAATTCGTGCGTGGCGAGATCCCGATCTGGGTGAATTTCGTGAATGATGGGCTGCGCGCCAAGTTTGTTGATGGTATGGGCGATGATGTGGAGGTGATCAGCCCAGCCGAAGGCACCATCGCCGCGCCTTATACCATCAGCCTGGTGCGCAATGCACCGCGCCCGGAGGCCGGTCGGCTTTGGTTGAATTTCATCATGAGCAATGCCGGCCAGCAGCTTTTTGCTGAAGGCTTTGTCACGCCGAGTGTGCCGGGCGTACCAATCCCTGAAGCGGTGCAAGCACGGCTTGTGCGCCACACGAAAAGCGAATTGCTCGATCTTGGGCGTTCGGCGGCGCAGTTGCAGGCCTTGCAACAGGGTTGGGCCCGCGCGGCGCTCGGTTCGTGAAGCCTGGTGCGCCGCCCCTGCTGCTGGCTGGCTTGGCCCTGCCAGGGGCGGCGTGCCTTTTGCTGTTTTTCCTTCTGCCGCTTGGCGTGATTGCCGCCGAGGCGTTTATGGGCGGCGGGTCGGGTTTTGTGCGGCTGCTCCAGCGTAGCGAATTCTGGTCGGGATTGCGCAATACTTTTGCACTGGGGGTCACGGCGGGGCTGGTTTCCGTATTGGTGGGTTTCGCCGTGGCGCTGCATCTTTCGCGCCTTTCGGAAGCGCGGCGCATGGGCCTGCTGTTGATGATCTCCTTGCCGCTTACCTTCTCGGGCCTGATTGTTGCTTTCGGCTTCATACTGGCTTGGGGCAGGGCAGGCTTTTTTACCATCGCGCTCAACCGGATGTTTGGCGTGGATGCGGCGGAATTTGCGCGCTTCGTCTATTCGCCGCAGGGCCTGGCCTTTGTCTATGCCTATTATCTGATACCGCGCGTGGTCATGCTTTTGCTGCCGGTCCTGGTGAATTTCGATCGGGCACAGCTTTCGGCAGCAGAATCGCTCGGGGCAAGCCGGTTGCGCGCGATGATGGGTATTCTGCTGCCACAAGTGGCGCCGAGTGCCTTGGTCGCCTTTTGCCTTGTTGTTGCCGTGGCGTTTGGGGCCTATGGGACGGCGCTGGCGCTGGTCGGCTCTGGACAGGCGAATATCCTGCCCTTGCAGCTTTTCGCCATGGTATCGGATGCGGGCGCCGACTGGCCAGAGACGGCAGCGCTTGCGCTTATTCTGACCGCGCTTTGCTCAACCGTGATGGCAGCGGGAGAGGTTGTTTCCATACGCAAGGAGACGGCGCATTGAGGTTCTGAGATGTCGTTCCAGGAATGACCCAGGCCCAGAAACAGGCTGTTGCTTGGTGGCGGTCGGCGCTGGGTCAACCAAGGGCCGGCACATGAAGCTGAGGGAATCTATCATTTTTGTGCCATAAATCCGGGCTTGACCCTTAGCATGGCCGCTCTCTATCGTTTCCCTGCCGCTGACTGAAATCCGTTTTGACCGGTGACGCTCTGGCGGCCAAATGCGTTTCAAAGAAGCTGGAGGAACAGGATGCGGAGAAGTTGGAAAACGGCCGTCCTTGGCGTCATGCTCGCCGGGGTGGCTTTGGTCTTTGGCCCGTCCCCCGGCCGGGCCAATGATATCAATTGGCGGCAAGCGCAAGGCACGGAGCTCCGCCTGCTCGCGCTGCGCGCCTGGTTCACCGACCATTGGCGCGCCAATCTCGCTGAATTCGAGCAGTTGACGGGCATTAAGGTAATCATCGAGGACTATCCCGAAGATCCTTTCCGCCAAAAGCTCGCCGTCGAGATGGCCGGCAAAAGCAAGAATGTGGACGTCTTCACCACCGGCACAATGCGCGAAGGCCGCCAATTCGCCAATCTTGGCTGGTATGCGGATCTCTCCCCCATGATCGCGGATGCGTCACTGACCGCACGAAGCTGGGACAAGGATGATTTCATTGATGCGGTCTGGAAGGCCCATCAGTTTGAAGGCAGGCAAGTGGCCGTGCCCATCCAGGCGAATGTTCAATTGCTGTATTACCGGAAGGATCTGTTCGATGCTGCGGGGCTCGCCCCGCCCCGGACGCTGGAGGAGCTTGAGGCGGCTGCGCGGCGTTTGCACAGCCCCCCTTCGGTCTTTGGCTTTGTGTCGCGTGGCCGCCGGACCCAGGCGCCCTATAGCTGGTCACATTGGCTCTTTGCCAATGGCGGCAGTTGGGCAACACCCGATGGCAAGCCCGCCATCAACTCCCCCGCCGGCATCGCCGCGACCGAGCAATATGTTCGCCTGCTCCGCAATTATGGTGACCCTGGCGCGGCTGATGCCGGGCCCGCCGAAGTGCAGACGCTGTTTCTGCAAGGGCGCGCCGCAATGATCCTGGATGCGGTTTCCTGGGCGGGGCTGTTCAGTGATCCCGCACGCTCAAGGGTCGCCGGCAGATGGGCGGCGACGCTGGCACCGCCAGGCCCGGCTGGCGCCACCTATGAGCTCTGGGCCTGGAGCCTCGCCATTTCTCCCTTCAGCGACAAGCAGCGTGCGGCTTGGCTTTTTGTGCAATGGGCAACCAGCAAGGAAATTCAGCGGACCCTGCATCTGCGCAGCTTCCCGATGCCGCGCACCTCACTCTGGAATGATGCTGAATGGCGGGCGATGGCCGAACCGGGCTTCTATGCCGCAGCCTTGGCGCAGGTTCAGGCGGCGCGCCCGATTGGCCACCCGCCCTTCATTGCCTCGCCCGAAATTACCGACGTCGTTGGGATTGCGATCAATAACGCGCTGTCCGGACGCAATATCAGAACCGAACTCGACGCCGCGGCCCGCCGAATGACCGAGGTGATCGAGCGTACTGAACCCCGGCGCTGAATGCGTTTCGCCCTCGACCCAAAGCATGGGGTCGAGGGCGTCACCTCGCGGCGCAGGCACCAATAAACGGGAG
>Ga0172373_10007526_pt1 | contig 14102 bp, 12 predicted proteins | sample Lak10m_2_FD_114546 | JGI IMG/M metagenome (GOLD analysis project Ga0172373, IMG submission 114546) | Freshwater microbial communities from Kabuno Bay, South-Kivu, Congo - kab_092012_10m | ecosystem: Environmental > Aquatic > Freshwater > Lake | place: Democratic Republic of the Congo... | reverse complement strand
GCGCCTCTCCGAGCACCGTCTGGTGGTGCTCGTGACCCACGACCTGCACCTGACGCGCCGCGTGGCGAACGTCGTGCATTTCCTGTGGCCGTTCCCCGACGGCTGCCGCGTGGTCGAGTCGGGCGCGCCCGAGAAGATCCTCGAGGTGCCGTCGCGCCCCGAGACGAAGCTCTTCGTGCAGGCCGCCTGGGAAGGCGCCGCGGCGCTCTACGAGAGCGACGACGAGCTCGAAGACTGCGAGGCCGAGGAGTGCATGCCGCGTAGGATGCGCCTCGTCCACGAGACGAACCCCCGCGAACTCTTGCCCGAAGAATGAGCCAGACCAAGACGATCGAGCCGCCCCGCGCGGTGACGACCCTCACCCGCAAGAACGCGCAGACCTTCGCGGCCCGCATCCCGGGTTCGAAGTCCTACACGAACCGCGCGCTGGTGCTCGCCGCCATGCGACCGGGCACGACCGAGGTCACCGGCGCGCTCGACTGCGAGGACACGCAGCGGCTGGCCGGCGCCCTGCGCGCCTTCGGCGGGCTCGAGGTGACGCAGACGCCCGAGGGTTTCCGCGTCGTGCGCTCGAAGGACAAGCTCAGCGCTCCGACGGGCGAGATCCACATGGGTGCCGCCGGCACACCGGCGCGCTTCATGCTCGCCTTCTCGGCCGCGGCCGAGGGCGCTACCGTCGTGACGGGCACCGCGCGTCTGTGCGAGCGCCCGATGGGCGACATCCTGGCCGCGCTGCGCGCCATGGGCATCCGCTGCGAGTGCCTGGGCAAGGAAGGTTGCCTGCCCGTGCGCGTGCACGGCGGCAAGCCGAGCACGAACCACTGGAGCATCCACGCCGGCGTGTCGAGCCAGTTCACGAGCTCGCTCCTGCTCTTCGCGAGCCAGCAGCACGACCTCGAGCCGGTCGTGATCAAGCTCGAGGGCAATCAGGTCTCGCAGCCCTACGTCGAGATGACGCGCGCGATGATGAAGGAATGCGGCCTCTCGGCCGAGCGCGTGCAGGAGAACGTGATCGTCGTGACGCCGGACCGTCCGAACGTGGCGAAGATCCCGGTCGAGGTCGACGCGAGCGGCATGTCGTACTACCTCGCCGCCGCGGCCGTGACCGGCACGACGGTCGTGATCCCCGGCATCGGTGGCGGTTCCGCCCAGGGCGACGTCGGTCTCGCGCGCGCCTTCGAGCGCATGGGCTGCAAGGTCGTGATGGACGCGAAGTCGATCACGATCACCGGTGGAGAGCTCTCCGGGATCGACATCGACATGGAGGAGATGCCGGACGTCGTCCTGACGCTCGCGGTCGTGGCCGCGCGCGCGAAGGGCACGACGCGCATCACGAACATCGCCAACCTGCGCGTGAAGGAGTGCGACCGCATCGCGGCGGCCGCGAACGAGCTGAAGCGCCTCGGCGTCGCGGTCGAGGAGGGCAAGGACTTCCTCGTGATCCACCCGGCGCCGCTGAAGGGCGCCGAGATCCACACCTACGACGACCACCGCGTGGCGATGGCCTTCTCGATCCTCGGCCTCGTGCACGCGGGCATCACGATCGAGGACCCGGGCTGCGTCGCGAAGTCGTTCCCCGGCTTCTGGGCCGAGCTCGAGCGCTTCACGCACCACCACAACGGGTGACGACGATGGCCGCTCCGCGTCGCACGCTGCTCTTGATCCTCGATGGTGCCGGCTGGCGCACCGAAGCGCACGGTAACGCCGTCACGCGTGCGACGCTGCCGCGGCTGTTCGCCGACATCGAGCAGGGCGGCGTGGCCGTGCTCGAGGCCTCTGGCGAGGCCGTCGGGCTCGAGGCCGGCCAGGTCGGCAACAGCGAGGCCGGGCACATGACGATCGGCGCCGGGCGCGTCGTGCCCTCGCTGGCGCGGCGCATGCTCGAGGCCCACGCGAGCGGCGCGCTGGCGGCCGATCCGGCCTGGAAGCGCCTCGCAGAGTACGGCTGTGTCCACCTCGTCGGGCTCGTCAGCGACGCGGGCGTGCACGGTCTCACGCGTACGCTGTGGCACGCGGCCGCGGCTGCGGCGGCGAACGGCATCGCCGAGATCGTCGTGCATCCCGTGCTGGACGGCGTCGACAGCCTGGCCGGCAGTGCGCCGGCCCTGCTGGCGGAGCTCGAGCGCGAGCTCGCGCGCGTCCCCGGCGTGAAGCTCGGCGTGATCCAGGGCCGCAAGGCCTTCTGCGACCGCAGCGGCAACGTCGAGGTCTCGCGGCCGTGCCTGGAGGCCCTGACCGGCAAGGTCGCGCTGCCCACCTTCGAGCACGCGCTCCTCGCGCGGCACCTTGAAACGGCAGGCGAGAAGGACTTCCCCGCGCACCTCGTCCCCGGCGGACGTACGCTGCGGCCGGGCGAGCCCGTGCTGCACACGAGCCACCGCGCCGACCGCGCGCGTCCGATCGCGGGTCTCTTGGCCGCGAGCCAGCCGCTCTACGCGATGGTCGAGCTCGGCAAGGGCATCGAGGTGCAACACGTGTTCTTCCCGACCGTGGTGCTCGACCGCGGCCTGCCGTTCGAGCTGAAGCGCGCCGGGCTCACGAGCACGCGCATCGCCGAGAAGTGCAAGTTCCCGCACGTGACCTTCTTCCTGAACGGCTTCGATGCCGGGACCGAGGGACGCGGGATCTGTCTCGATTCGATCCCCGAGGCCGAGATCCCCGCGCGGCCTGAGATGTCGGCCGAGGCCATCACGGCCGAGATCGAGCGCGCCCTGGCCGATCCTGCGCAGCGCGTGGTGATCGCCAACCTCGCGAACCTCGACCAGGTCGGCCACCTCGGCAATCTTCCGCTCGCCTGCCGGGCCGCCGCGACCGTCGACGCCTGCTACGCGCGCCTGGCCGAGGCCGCGCGGCGCCACGGCTGGACGGTCTGCGTGACGAGCGACCACGGCAACGCCGACACTCTGATCGGCGCCGACGGTGGCGCCTACGGTTCCCATAGCGAGAGCCCGGTGCCCTTCGTGATCGTGCCCGCGCCCGGGCTCGCCACGCACTGGGAACGGCGCGCAGGTTCGCTCGCCAACGTGGCCGCGACGGTGCTCGACTCGCTCGCGCTTCCAGTGCCTGAGTGGATGGAACCTCCGCTGGCGCGCTTCGGGTAACGCGCGCGGTCGTCCGGTCAGAGCCGATCGCAGTTCTGCACCATTCCGCGCGCACTCCCCTCACGGCGAAAGTGCACCGCGGCGCGGGCCTGCTGCATGGCGCGATGGTGGACGAGGCGCGTGGCGTCGTGTTCGCGCTCGAGCACGAAGACCAGTGTGCTCCAGCGCAGGGCCAGGCCCTCGCGCAGCACGAGCGCTACGCGCTGGGAGTCGGGCATCAGGTAGAGCGCCAGGCGCAGGTGGTCGAGCTCCTCTCCGCTCCAGAAGGCGGGCGTGTCCTCACAGGCCAGATCCTCGTCCTCGAGGTTCGCGCGTGGATCCTGCTCCTCGCGCCGCAGGCGCCGGCTCAGCTGGTTGCGCGCGATCGTCACGAACCACTGGCGGAAGCCTCGGTAGTGCGTGGCGCGCAGCGAGCGGATCTCGCGCACGACCGCTACCAGGGCTTCGCCCAGCAGATCGTCGAGCGGAACCTGGCGGCGAAACGCGCGGCCCAGCAGGCCGCTGGCCGTGCGCTGCAGGTCGGCGCGCGACTGCTCGAGAAGCTCGCCCAGCGCGCTGCGGTCCCCTCCGCGCGCTTGCCCCAGCAGGTGATCCCAGTCGTGGCGCAAATCCATCCCCCCTTCGGTAGGGATCCAGGGGAAACGCGCCGTAGCATTCCGTCAAGGAGGCAAGTCCGGGATATCGGGTGGGCCCGCGCCGCGCATCCGCGCGGAATCCGTGACTTGTAGCGTACGAGGACCGGCGCTCTGGACTCGGCCTTCAGCTGCCGGCGTACTTCGCGAGCTTGGCGTAGAGCGTCTTGGGCGAGACCCCGAGCTCGGCCGCCGCCGCGCGCTTGTTGCCGGCGTGCTTCTCGAGCGCGGCCTCGACCGCAAGGCGCTCGAGCTCCTCGATGTCGAGCGTCGGCAGCGCGCGGCTCGAGGCGGCCGGCCGGCGGCGCACGACCACCAGGCGCTCGACGTCCTCGGGCGCGATCGAGGGCGTCGCGATCAGGGTGGCGAGGCGCGTGACGGCGTTCTCGAGCTCGCGCACGTTGCCGGGCCATTCGAGGCGCCCGAGGGCCTCGAGCGCACCCGCGCCGAAGGCCAGCGGGCGTCCGAGCTTGGCGCCCTCGCGCTCGAGGAAGATGCGCGCGAGCTCGAGCGCATCGCCGCGGCGCTTGCGTAGCGGCGGGACCTCGATCACGAGCGTCGAGAGGCGGTAGTAGAGGTCCTCGCGGAAGCGTTTCTCCTCGACCTCGGTCAGGAGGTCGCGGTGCGTCGCGGCGACGACGCGCACGTCCACGCGCTGCACGCGGTTGCCACCCACGGCGCGCACCTCGCCGAACTGCAGCGCGCGCAGCAGGACCGGCTGCACGGCGAGCGGCAGCTCGCCGAGCTCGTCCAGGAAGAGCGTGCCGCCGTGGGCCGCCTCGAACAGGCCCGCGCGCTTCCTGTCGGCGCCGGTGAAGGCCCCGCGCTCGTGGCCGAAGAGCTCGCTCTCGATCAGGTTCTCGGGGATCGCGCCGCAGTGCACCACCACGAAAGGATGCGCGGCGCGCGGGCTGCGGGCGTGGATCGCGCGCGCGACGAGCTCCTTGCCCGTGCCGCTCTCGCCGGTGACGAGCACCGGCGCATCGCTGGGCGCGACACGCGCGATCAGCTCGCGCACGACCTGGATCTCGGCCGAGTGGCCGAGGATGTCGCCCGAGCCCCCGTCGGCATCCGCCAGCCGCCGCAGACGCCGGTTCTCCTGCAGCAGGTCGCGCGCGTTGCAGGCGCGCGTGAGGATGCGCTCGAGGGCCTCGAGCGAGACGGGCTTCGTCAGGAAGTCGTGCGCGCCGTGGCGCATGGCGTCGACCGCCTCGCGCACCGCGCCGTGCCCGGTGAGCATGACGATCGGCAGGGCCTCGTCGATCGCGCGCAGGCGCCGCAGCAGCTCGAGCCCGTCGATGCCCGGCAGGCGCAGGTCGATCAGGGCCACGTCGGCCGCTTCGCGCCCGAGGTGGTCGAGCGCGGCGAAGGGCTCGGGGAAGGCGGCCACCTCGAAGCCGAAGTCCTCGAGCTCGCGCTTCATGACCTCGCGCAGCGTGTGGTCGTCGTCCACGAACAAGAGGCGGCGGCCCTTCATCGGCGGGGTTCCTTGTTCTCGAGCGGCAAGCGCAGGCGGAAGCGCGCACCTCCGGTGGGCGCGCGCAGCACGACGATCGAACCGCCGTGGCCCTCGGCCACCGAGGCCACCAGCGGCAGGCCGAGGCCCGTGCCCTCGCCGGGCGGCTTGGTGGTGAAGAACGGCTCGAAGATGCGCTCGACGAGCTCGGGCGGAACGCCGCCGCCCTCGTCGTCCACGTCGATCACGGCCGAGTCGTTCTCGCGCACGGCGCTCACCCGGACGCTCTTGCCGGCCGGGGAGGCATCGCGCGCGTTGAGCACGAGGTTGACCAGCGCCTGCAGGAGCTCGCCGGAGTTGCCGAGGACGATCAGCGGATCCTTGGCCTCGACCTCGAGCTTCACGTTGCGGCGCTCGAGCTGGTGGCGCGTGACGCGCTGCAGCTCGCCGAGCAGCGTCGCGAGCACGACACGCGCCTTCGGTCCGGGGTCGGGGCGCGCCAGGGCCAGGAGGCGCTGCGTGATCTCGCGCGCGCGATAGGCCTCGGAGGCGATCGTGCGGAAGTACTCGGTCTCTTCCTTCCGGTCGAGCGTGCCGCGCTCGAGGCGACGCTGCATGCCCTCGGCGCAGGTCGCGATGGTCGCCAGCGGGTTGTTGATCTCGTGCGCGACACCGGCCGCCAGCACGCCGAGGTCGGCGTAGCGGGCCGCGCGCGCCAGCTCGCGCGTGCGCGTCGCCACGCGATCCTCCAGCGCGCCTTGCGTGGCCGCGACGCGGCTCGTCATCTCGTCGAACGAGCGCGCGAACTCGCCGATCTCGTCGGTCGAATCGAGCGGCGGGCGCGGCGAGAAATCGCCCCGACCCACGGCGTCGGCGCGCTCCTTCAGGAGCCGCATCGGGCGCACGACCGAGCGCAGCACGAGCAGCGAGATCGCGCCGAGCCCGAGGGCCGCGAGCGCGATCGTGACCAGCATCACGCGCACCGCCTCGCGCGAATGCTCGCGCAGGTCGCTGGCGGCCTCGCCGGCCTCTCCGTCGGCCTCCTCCTCCAGCTCGAAGCCGAGCTTGCGCATCTCCTCGATGTCCTGGAAGTGCTCCGGACCGATCTCGGTGGCGCGTTCGCGCACGACCTCGGCCAGGTAATCCAGGCGCTCGCGCAGCGTGCGCGTCAGAACCAGCTCCTCGGCCTGGTGCTCGATGTCGGAGGGATCGATGGCATCGCCGTCAGGTCCCTTGTCCATGGCGACCAGGATGGCGCGCACGTCGTCCACCTGGGTCAGGAGCATCGTCTTCGGGTGCGTCTCGCCCTCGGGGCGATCGTCGACGATCTCGAGCAGGATCTCGAGCGACTCGAAGTGCGCGTCGAGGTCGTTGGCCAGGGCCAGCTCGCGCGACTCCTCCAGCAGGCGATTGCCGTCCTTACGCAGCAGCAAGAGCTCGTGCACGCCGACGGCGCAGACCGCGCTGAGCAGCAGGAGCACCGACAGCGAGGCGAACACGAGCTTGCGCCCGAGCGGAAAGGGAACCGGGCCGTTCACGGGGCGGGATTGTGTCACGCGGAAGCGCGCCGAGCACGGGCGCGCAGGAGGAGCAGGAGGGCCGGAAGAAGGAACAGGTTGGCGCCCCAGGCGGCCAGGATCGTGCTCGCGGCCAGGGCTCCGAATTCGCGCGTGGTGGACAGCTCGCCCGAGAGGCTGGCCGAGAAACCCAGGGCGAGCACGAGCGAGGTCACGCTCATCGCGCGGCCGCTGGTGCGCAGGGTGTGCGCCACGGCCACGCGCTCGCGGGCCCGCGCGCGCGCCGCGCGGAACCCGTGCAGGAAGTAGATCGCGTCGTCGACCACGAGCCCGAGGATCACCGAGCCGATCATGGCCGAGGCGACCGTCAGCGGGCGGCCGAGCAGCACGAGCCCGCCGTGCATCAGGAGGCAAGGCCAGAGGTTCGCGAGCAGCGCCACCGCGGTCAGGCGGCCCGAGCGCAGTCCGAACCACAGGCACGGCCCGAGCGCCAGGAAAGTTGCCGCGAGCCCGTAGACCTCGCCGCGTCCGATCGCGCCGGAGTCGCGCGCCACGCGCACGGCCGAGCCGGTGGCCTGCACCGTGCTCCAGCCCTGCGCGCGCGCCAGGGCCTCGGCCGCGGCGAAGGTACGCTCGCGCGCCTGCGAGCCGCCCGGCTCCAGCAGCATGGTCACGAGCCCGGTGCCATCCGACGCGCGGCGCGGCAGCCCGGCCGGGCGGGCCACGCCGTCGAGCTCGAGCAGGGCCTGTTGCAGACCCGCGAGCTTCAGGAAGCCGCCCGCGGGCTCGGGCGGCGAGAGCACGAGATCGAAGGTGTCCGTGCCGCCGAGGCGCGTGGCGATGCGCTCGGTCTCGACCCGGAACGGGTGGTGTGCCGGCAGGATGCGCAGCGGATCGGTGTCGACGTCGATGCGCGTCCAGGCCCAGCCCAGGACCAGCGCGCTGACGAGCGCCAGCCCGACCAGGACGCCGGCCCGGCGTGCGAGCTGGCGCGCGAGGGCGGTCGCTCCGCGCCGCCAGGGTCCGAGCTCCGACGCGCGCCGCGCCAGGCGCTCGGACCGCGCGCAGACACGCAACCAGGGCGGCACCGCGAGGAACGAGAGCAGCGCCGTGACGAGCACACCGGCCGCGGCCAGGCCTCCGAAGCGCTGGATGGCCGGGATCGGGCTGAGGCACAGCGCCAGGAAGCCGATCACCGTCGTCAGCGCGCAGCCGAGGGCCGGCCACAGGACCTCGCGCAGCGCGTGGTGCGCGGCGGCGTCGGGCGCGAGGCCGCGCGCGCGGGCGGCCACGAAGCCGTCGACGAGGTGCACGGTGCCCGCCACGCCGACCGCGAGCAGCACGGGCGGCAAGAGCGCCGTGACCGGGTTCACGAGCAGCCCGAGGGCCTCCTGCAGGGCCCCGGTCCAGGCGATCCCGCCCAGGGCCGGCAAGAGGATCCCGAGCGCGAGGGCCAGGCTGCGGTAGACCAGCGCGAGCAGCGTGAAGAGCACCAGGGCGACGAGCGGGATGATCCGGCGCTGCTCGAGGTCGAGCGCGGCGGCGATCGCGGCTTCGCCGGCGGGAGAGCCCGAGAGGGAGAGGCGCGTGCCCGTCGGGACGCCCGCGCGCAGGAAGTCGGTTATCGAGGCCAGGGGTTCGCCGACGGTCCCGTCCGCGGCCGGGACGAGCGTGAACGCGACCAGCTTCAGGCCCTCGTCGTCGTCGGGGAGCTCGAGCAGCGTGTCGACCTCGGGCCGCGCGCGCAGGGCCTCGATCCACTCCTCGGAATCGAGTTCGGATCCCGGAGGCTCGGCCTCGAGCAGCGTCACGACGGTCGCGTCGTGACCGAAGTGCTGCTCGCGCAGCTCCTCGGCGCGCGCCTCGGCATTGCCCTGCGAGCGCATCGAGCGGTTCTCGATGTCGAGCTCGAGCCGCGCGGCGCGCGTGGCAGCCCAGGCCGTCGCGCCGAGCAGCACGGCCAGGAAGAGAAGGTCTCGTGAGAGGCGCACGCGCGGAGCGACGACGGTACGCAACGCACGCGCCGTGCGAAACCCGCACGCCGCAGCATGAAGGTCTTGCAACCTGGGGAAGCTCTCCACACGCCGGCCCCGAGCAGGCGTGGAGAAAGGAAACGGACTCTTCTTCCTGGAGCCCGTCCGCAGTGGTTTCCGCGCCTGGCCCGCCAGTTGCGTAGGGGCCCGCCATGAAACGAGCTCTCTCTTTCGTGGGCGTCGGCGCCCTGCTCGGCTGGACGGGCCTCGGCCTGTTCGCCTGGGCCAATGTCGCCGAGCGCGTGACGGTCGTCTCCTCGGACTCGCCCGATGCCACTCCGGCCGACTCGCCGGCCGTGCTCGCTCTGGCGGACGAGGTCAATGCGCTGCACCAGGACGTGCGCGCGCTCGCCAGCGGCTTCGGCGAGAACCTGACGGCCCTGCACGACGCCCTCGCGAGCTCGATCGACGAACACGCGGCCTCGATGGAACTCCGGATGGCCGCGCTGCGAGACGAGGTCGGCTCGCGTCCTGACAACTCCCCCCTCGACGGGCTGGCCGACCTCCGGCGGGAACTCGCGCAACTGCGTCTCTCCCTCGAGCGCACGAGCGCGCTTCCCGCCGGCCAGCCCGTTCCCACCACGCCCGTCGCCGACGAGCCGGCTCCGACCGCCGAGGTCGCCGCGCTCGAGCCCGCGCCGGTCGAGCCGACCCCGGCCGAGCCGATCGCCGCGCCCGAGAAGAAGGCCAAGAAGAGCTTCCTCGCCTTCAAGCTGCCCTCGGACGAGTTCCGCTTCGACGAGCGCCGCACCTGGGCGCTGGTGCCGAACCTGTCGCGCGTCGGCTTCGATGCGAAGACCACCCTGCACGACTTCACGGCCACGACCTCGACCCTGACGGGTGAACTCGAGGTGGACCTGTCGCGCCCGGACGATGCGCCGCGCGCGCGCCTCGTGGCGCAGGCGAAGACGCTCGTGAGTGGCAACGGCGATCGTGACGAGCAGATGCGCGAGCACCTCGCGGTCGAGGAGCACGCCGAGATCGTCTTCGAGCTCGCGAGCTTCGTGCCGGCCGAGCTCGACCTCGCGGCCATGAAGGCCAGCGGCAAGGCGCGCGGCAAGATGACGATCCGCGGTGTCACCCAGGAGGTCGAGATGCCGGTCCAGGTCGCCGTCGACGACGCGCGACGCCTGTGCGTGGAGGGCGAGATGATGCTCGACCTCGAGCGCTTCTCGGTGCCCGTGCCGAACAAGCTGGGCCTGATCTCGATGGACAAAGACGTGAAGGTCTGGATCTCCCTGCGCCTGCGCGCGAACCCGAAGACGGAAGGCTGATTCACCATGAAACCCGCGAAACTCCTGTCCTTCCTGCTCGGTGCCGTGCTCGTGACCGGCTGCGCCTCGACCACCCTGGACGTCTCCGCGCGCAACGTGCGCGGCGAGGCCGAAGAGCTCGTCTGGCGCGCGGCGACGCGCGAAGAAGTCGCCGGCCACTGGCGCCTGCGCAGCATCGACGGCCCCGCGGCCGCGGTGCTGATGGACATCGCTTACTGGCTCGATCCCGACGGCACCTTCACCGGCGCGGCGCTCTTCGTCGGACCGCCGCCGACCTACGAGGTGCTGGCCGGCTCCTGGTCGCTCGACGCGAACGGGCAGCTCGTGCTGGGTGAAGAGGCCGAGCCGGCCGCGGTCGAGGTCGCGGGCGAGCTGCTGAAGCTGGCCGGGGCCGACGGGAGCCTGGTGCTGGAGCGCGCGGAGATCCAATGACCGCATCCACCACCACGCACTCCGCCCCGCTCACGGGCGCGGAGCGGGGCACTCGTCGCCGGATGCTGGCGCTCACGATGGGGGTCCTGAACCACGGGACCTTCCTGGTCGCGGTCGCTGCCATGCTGTGCGGCCTGTTTGACGGCCTCACCTCCGGTCGCGGTCCCTTCGAGGGCCGCGCCGCCTGGCTCGCCAACGTCGCGCTCGTGCTGCAGTTCCCGCTGCTGCACTCGTTCCTCTTGACCGGCCGCGGGCGTGCGCTCATGGGGCGTCTCTTCGGACGACACGGGCGCACGCTCGCGCCGACCACCTACACCTGGAGCGCCGCGCTGCAGATCCTGGCGGTGTTCGCGCTGTGGTCGCCGAGCGGGACGGTCTGGTGGGAGCCGACCGGCGGCTGGCTCGTGGCCCACACCATGCTCTTCATCGCGGCCTGGGCCTTCTTGCTGAAGGCGCTGTACGACGGCGGTCTGGGCCTGCAGACGGGCTCGATCGGGTGGCAGGCGCTGCTGAGTGGCCGGAAGCCCGCCTTCCCGCCGATGCCCACGGCCGGGACCTTCGCCATGTGCCGGCAGCCGATCTACATGGGCTTCGCGCTGACGCTCTGGGCCGGTCCGGTGTGGACCCCCGACCGGCTCTTGATTGCGCTGCTCTGGACGACCTACTGCGTCATCGGCCCGCGCCACAAGGAGCGGCGCTTCCTCGCCTTCCACGGCGAGGAGTTCGCGGCCTACCAGCGCCGCGTGCCCTACATGCTGCCCCTGCGCCGGCGCGCCGCGTAGACTCCGACTCTTCCCTCGACCACAGGAAACACCTTGAGAATCGCCTCCGTCGGGCGGGCCTTGCCGCCGAACGTCCACACCCAGGCCGAAGTGCTCGACAAGCTGCGCTCCTTCTGGGGCGATGACCGGCGCATGCTCGAGCGCCTCGCGACGCTGCACGCGAACACCGGCGTCACCACGCGCCACTTCGCGCTGCCGCTCGAGGCCTACCTCGACCTGCGCACCTTCGGCGACTCGAACCGCGCCTGGCTCGGCGCGGCGCTGGAGCTCGGCGAGGCGGCCGTGAAGGACGCGCTCGAGCGCGCCGGGATCGGCGCGGGCGACGTGGACGCGTTCTTCGCCACGACGATCACGGGCGTCACCTGCCCGTCGCTCGACGCGCGCCTGATGAACAAGCTGCCGTTCCGCACGGACGTGAAGCGCGTGCCGATCTTCGGCCTCGGCTGCGTGGCCGGCGCGGCCGGCATCGCGCGCGCGGCGGACTACCTCAAGGCCTATCCCGACCAGATCGTGCTCTTGCTGTCGGTCGAGCTGTGCTCGCTGACCTTCCAGAAGAACGACCGCTCGATGGCACACATGGTCGCGACCGGCCTGTTCGGCGACGGCGCCGCGGCGGTCGTGATGGTCGGTGCGGAGCGCGCCAAGAAGCTCGGCACGCAGGGCCCGCGCGTCGAGCACACGCGCTCGGTGTTCTATCCGGACACCGAGGACATCATGGGCTGGGACATCTCCGAGCAAGGTTTCCGCGTGCTGCTCTCGCCGCGCGTGCCCGAGCTCGCGCGCGAGCGTCTGTCGGTCGACGTGCGCGCCTTCCTGGCCGAGCACGGCCTCGCGCCGCGCGACGTGCAGCGCTGGGTCGCGCATCCGGGCGGCCCGAAGGTGCTGCAGGCGGTCGAGCAGGCGCTCGAGCTCGAGAAGGACGCGCTCGGCGTGTCCTGGAAGGTGCTCGCGGCCGCGGGGAACATCTCGAGCGCCTCGGTGCTCCTGATCCTGCGCGAGACCCTCGACGCGCCGCCGCCGCCCGCCGGTGCGCCCGGGGTCCTGTTCGCGATGGGCCCGGCCTTCGGCTCCGAGGTCGTGCTGCTGCGCTGGTAGGCGCGCCGTCAGTCGGCCGGTTCCAGCGAGAAAGTCAGCGGAAAGCCGGCCGCGCGCGCCGCGAGGTGCGCCTGCTCGACCTTGAACTCCGCCGTCTCGAGCGGGAGCACGGTCACGAGCGCGACCCCCGTGTCGTGCGTCTCCTGCGCGATGCGGTGGGCCGCGCGCGCGCTCTTGCCGAAGCGCGCGGCCAGCAGCGTCTCGACGAACTGGAAGGTCGTGACCGGGTCGTCGTGGATCAGGACCTTCCACTGCGGCAGCAGGGCCGTGCGCTCGGCGGCCTCGGGCTCGGCCGTGATCGTGATCAGGCGGCGGGGCGTCACGGCAGGCGGATGCGGGTCGTGTAGGCCAGCGCGGGATCGCCGCGCGCGCCGGTGGCGAGCACGGTGGCGAGGTCGGGCACCGGGATGCCGCGGTAGACCTCGAGCTCGTTCTTGTAGACGTAGAGCTCCTTCTTCGGATCGACCAGCTTCGGATCGACCAGCACGCACAGCCCGCGCACGTCACCGGTGGTCGTCAGGCGGATCGTGTTCTTCTCGGGGCCGATCCGGGCCACCACGAGCGAGTTCTTGACCGGCTCCTCCCAGTACAGCCAGTAGGACTGCAGCTTCCAGGCGAGCGTCGGCTGCCACACGACCGTGTCGGGGTGCGTGGTGCGTGTCAGCTCCGCGATCTTCGCGAGGTGCGCACCGAAGCCGCCCGGCGGCGCGCCGTGGCCCTCGCCGTTCACCTCCCAGTACTCGAAGTCGTAGCCGCCCCACAGGGCCTTCGCCTTCTCGAGCTCCTTCACCGCGAAGCGGTTCGCGTCGGGCGGCACCTGCGGGTCGTCGCCCGACTGGTAGATGCGGACCGCCAGGTTGCGCAGGTTCGGGATGACGCCCTCGACGATGCCGATGATCGCCTTCGAGCGGTCCATGAGCGGCGTCGGGCCGCCGGCGGAAGGCGCCACGGCCGCGAGCTGATCCGCGTGGTGCGCGCCGAGCGTCCAGCTGCCGTAGCCGCCCATCGAGTGCCCGCACAGGTACACGCGGTCGGGATCGAGCTTCCAGGTGCGGCGCGCGTTCTCGACGAGCTCCATGACCCACTCCTCGGTGCCCGAGTCGGTCCAGCCGCACTCGGTCTTCTCCAGCACCTCGGGGTAGAGCGCGAGCCAGTCGAGGTCGGACAGGGCGCCGTCGTAGGACCCGTGCGCGCTCGAGGCATCGCCCGAGCCCTTGCCGCCGCCGTGCATGCACAGCGCGAGGCCCTTCGGCTTCTTCGTGTTGCCGCCGACGATGTAGAAACCGCGCTTCTCTTCCTCCCAGTAGTGGCGCTGGCCGCTCTTCTTCTCGAGCGTGCGCCCCTTCTCCCAGCGCTTCAGCACGCCTGCGAGCTCCTTCTCGGCCGCGGCCGGCGTGAGCTCGACCGAGCCGAGTTCGCGCAGGATCGCACGCCGCTCGCGCTGACCCTCGGCAGTCTTCGCGTCGGCCGCGAAGTAGGCCTCGATGCGCGCGGCGTGGCCGCCTTTCGCGCCGGACTGGAACGGGACGAGCGCGAGACAGAAGGTGAGCAGGGGGATCACCGACATACCTCAGCGGGGCAGGAACTTCGCGCCGGTCATCACCAGCACGTTCGACCAGGCCGAGGGGCCGGCCAGGTTGAAGGCGCGCACGCGCCAGTGGTACGTGACCAGCGGCGTCAGCGGGACCTCGAGGTGCGTGCGCACGTCGGCGGCCAGCGTCGCCGCGGGCACGAACAGGACGCCGTCGGTCGAGAGCTCGAGCTCGAAGCCCGTCTCGTC
>Ga0172373_10007524_pt1 | contig 14106 bp, 18 predicted proteins | sample Lak10m_2_FD_114546 | JGI IMG/M metagenome (GOLD analysis project Ga0172373, IMG submission 114546) | Freshwater microbial communities from Kabuno Bay, South-Kivu, Congo - kab_092012_10m | ecosystem: Environmental > Aquatic > Freshwater > Lake | place: Democratic Republic of the Congo... | reverse complement strand
CAGTTGGCTTAGGAACGGTTGTTGCAGTTGGCTTAGGAACGGTTGTTGCAGTTGGCTTAGGGACGGTTGTGCGTGGGGTTTTGGGGACGGTTGTTGCTGGAACCTTGGGGGTGGTTGTTGCAGTCGGCTTAGGTGGCTTGGGGGTTGTGACTAAGGTTGTTGGTTCTTTTGGTCCATAGACCGGATTGTTGCGTTCGTAAAAAGCGGGACCTGTTGCGCCGCTAGCTTGGTCTGTTGCCCATTTGGATTCGGCCAGATGTGCTCGTGGAGTTGATCGAACTGGATAATCTTTTGGTCCACCTAACCTGCCCTGCAATGCTTGAACCGAACTTTCGGCTCTAATTCCACCGGGGGTTGTGTGACCCATCAAACCTTGTGTTTGCCCAAATTTTTGATTCTGTAGTTTTGCAAGATCTTTTTGATACATTCTGTTTTCAATTCGCAACGAAGCTTGGTTGGTTGGGCCAACTGTTGGAAATTTGTTTTTAATAACTTTACCGAATTCTACTGTGCCGCCAAATGTAAATCCGGTCATCAGCGCATCTAAACTTGCAGCAACAGTTTTTTCAACAGCTTTACGGGTTTTACCTTCGTCGTAAGCTCGACCAATCCCAGCAACTCTGCCAAAAACAGGCACGCCCCAATTTTCTAATTTTAAAGCTACTTTTTCTTCCCAAGTGTCGCCATAAACATTTGTTTTTTTTGCACTAGGGACAACCGCCGATGATTCAGAATTATTTTTTGGAATATTGCCACCACTAATAACCGTGGTCGATGTTTTTGACATGGGAATCGTGGTCGACGTTGTCGACTTGGGAACCGTGGTCGACGTTGTTGACCCGGGAACCGTGGTCGACGTTGTTGACCCGGGAACCGTGGTCGATGTTGTGCCGGTCTTGCCGGTTGTGCCGGTTGGTTTTGTGCCAACATAACCTGGGACGTATCCAGGAGTTACGACTTTGGTTGTCGAACCCGTGCCAGTTGTCGAACCCGTGCCAGTTGTCGAACCCGTGCCAGTTGTCCGGTTGCTTTCACGGATCATTTTTTTGAAGTTTTTGCGTTGCTCCGGCGTGCCCTCCGGCAAAATTTTTTGGGCCAACCGCGTGCGGCCCTCCATTGTTTCGCTCAATGTTTGGAATCGTTGGCGAAATTTTGCCAATTGCTCCGGGCTGGCTTCCTTGCCGGTTTCCCTCAATCGAGCTTGAACAAATTCTTTTCTAGCTTGTTTTCGATCTTTTGCCATACGCGGATAGTATCATACGGGCAAATTTGCGAACCATGAAGGGCGCCACCGTTTGGGCGGGGCGACCAAAGGATTCAATCGCGGCATGTGCAGCTCGGCGAACCAATGCGCCATCACGAGGTCCGTGCCGTTCTTTTTGTTGCGCGTCCACGAAGTCATCTCGTCTATGAACGCCAGGGTTTTCCAGTTGTCGGTCATCGTGGGCAGCCTTACCTGGCCCGTGCGCCACAGCTGGGGCAGCAAGGCCTCGACGCCCAGGTTCTCGTCTAGTTTGTTTTTGTGCGTCGTGTGCGGCACCACGTTGACGACGTTCAACGCCTGCCATTTGCGCACGAAATCGTGGGCCAGCAAAAACCGTTGCGCCGCGTTTACCTCGACGATCCAATGCGTGATTGGTTGGCCGGATTCGATGGATCGGTTCTGCCATTCTTCCATGACGCCCGAATACCGCCCCGTCCCCGTGTCGTAACCGAGCAGCTCTTCGGCGCTTAGTTTGCAACGCTCGATGTCGATGAGATACCGCAGGTTCGTCGACGGTTGATAGATCCACCATTGGATTGCCCAGAATTGCGTCGGCGAAGGATCGACCGAGGCCACCGAAATCAAAGGTTGTTCCAATCCCCACGGCACGTAACCGGGAACCCTGTTCTTGTCTATGCACCCCGGATACATCACGCCGTCGGGTCCCATGCCGCCCGTGGCCCACACCCGTTCGATCAGGTAGTTGCCCGCGTCCAGATTCTCCTGTTGGTATACGACCTTGAATTTGGTGGGGTTGGAATGGCGAATGTACGAAAGATCTTTCCACGTCAATCGGTACGGTTCAAGCAACGGGCCGTTCGGCCAGGGTTCCGCGTCTTGACGACGGGATGCGGGGCCGGTGTCGAGTTCGTCGTAATACGCCTTGTAGACCATGTGGTCGTATTTCGACGACTTGACGGGTTCCTCCAAAGGTTGTGTTTTTATGTCGAAGCCGTCATATTCCTCGATGTCGTCGTAGGTGACCTTGGACAAACAATGCGCGTACAGGTCGCCGGGTCCGAGACGTTGGCCGATCACGGCGAGCAGACCGCCCGGATCGACGCGGGCCTCGGCCATCGAGTCCCATCGTTCGATGAGTTTGTCCCTGGCAACCGATTCCTTGGCGTTCTCCGGGCTGGCGACGTCGTCGAACAAACACAGGTCGGCGCGATGGCCGATGAACTCCGAATCGATGCCGTAGGCCGAGACGGTCGGTTCTTTGTTGTCCAACCCGGCGCCGCCAAACTGCTCGACTATAAATTCTTCGGCGCGCCAAAGGGCGCCCACGTTGTTGGGCTTGAACCTGCCAAAATCAAGAGCAAGGCAAGCTTCGGCGTTGACCGCCAAACCGCGTTTGATCAGCTCGGGATCGGGCGCCAGCGGCACGGTCCGCTCCAAAGTTTCGCGTATACGACGGCTGTACATCTTGGCCAAGGTTTGGGATATGGAACCGATCATGATTCGCACCGCGCGGTTGCGCACTATGCACCAGACCGCGACATCGTGGAACAGCGTCGATTTGCCCGCGCCGGGCGGGCAGTTCAGGACGAAGAACTCCTTGTCGCCGGACTCCAGCTTCTTAACAATCTTGTACGCCGCGTCGACCTGCCACGGCGAAGGGACGCGACCCAGATAAACGGAGCGGAAATAGTCGAAGTCTTTCAGCGCCCTGGCCGCCCGTTTGTTTACGCGGGCGGGCGGTATCACCGGGGGCACGTCCTTCATGGCGTTCAAATCCCGTTGGGTGGTGTTGCCCCCGCTGCCCTTCCCCGTCTGAAGTTTTATCTGGTCGAGTTCAACCTGGGTCTGTTTGGTTTTGGCTATCCATTTGGTGGCGGAGGCGTACGATATGCCCGCCATCCTGGCGGCCTCCTTGTAGTTGACCCCGGACTGGACCGCCTGCCAAAAAATAGCGCGGTCTTCCGGTTCTATCTTTCTTCGCCCTTTAGCCACATCTTATCTTTTTGGGGACGATTTTGTCTTCGGGCTTTTGCTGGGAATGTTGACTATTTTTGTATTGGTCATCGGATCGAACTCAATTTCGGCGTACCGTTTCAACGAACTCGGCGTTTTTATCTGGTTCAAAAACGCTTTGAGATCGGACGAGGGCACGAACGACCCGGGGTTGTTGGCTTGTTGATAAGCCGTTGTTTGTTTCATGCGTCTTCGATCAGCCACCCTGGCGGCCGCGTTCAAAACGGTCCTTTGAAATTTTTCCACGGGCGGTAGGTATGCCCTGCCATATATCTCGGGATTATTAAAACTTTTTTTGCCGACGATGTACTGCGCCTGCATTTTCGGATCAACCACATTTGCGGCAATTATGCGATGGTGGCCGTCGGCAAGGACCGTGTTGCCTTCCACGCGCACAACGGACACGGAAGGAAAATTTTGCAACCCGGAACCTTGAATTTCTTCATATATGGTTTTGGTGTAGCTGGGGTCGTTCATCGAGCTGTAGTACGGGTCTTTGGCGTCTTTTAATTTAGCCTCGATCATCCTGGGTGATTTGTTTATTTTTTGGAGGCTGCTGCCATATTCAACCGGATCTGTATATGCTTGTGATTCCATTGAACGTAGTGCGTGCAGATTTCGCACCTGGGTTTCCCCTTCAATGAAAACCCCCCTTTCAAGGAGCGGGTGGTTTCTCATTGCTTTTACTTCGGCGTTCAAGATTGCGGAACGAATTGGTTGACCAACAATATCCGTCTGGCCCAAGGCGTGCCGTGTGTTGTAGGCGGCCTGTCTGCCCGCGGGGGACGTCGCTCCTTTGACCGCACCCAAAACAAGCGCAAGGTTGCCCAAATCCTGCAACCCTTTGCCCTGTACTTGCGCGTGGGCGGCGAGCCTGCGGGTGTCGTTTTTCCCGCCGGGATTACCTTGAATCAAAGTTGCATAGTCGTCCAAACGCGTCGCGGTGTCCGCAAGGGACTTGACAACCCCGGGCACGGATTTGACCGTGTTTACGGCGGTGCCGACGGGGTCGCCCGCGGCTTTGGCAAAACCAACCGCGGTGTTCAAACCAAATTTGGCCAGGTCCTTTGCGGATATGTTGCTAATGCCAAGCCACCCACCAAACGACGAGTTTGGCAACGGGCGCATTCCGCGATTGTGCGGTACGGGAGGTGGACGTTTAGCCATGGGCGTATGATATCATGTGCATGTTGGCGGGTGCCGTCGAGTCACTTGTCCGTGGTTTGCGAGTAGCACTCCGGGTCCTTCGCCCGCCAACATTTAAATAGTTGCCGAAACCAAAAACGTCTGCTACCATCCATGACCGCTAGCCACGGTCGTACACCTGTTGCACGGTGCGGGACGTTGAACACCCGGGAACGGGGGTAGACCTCTTTTCTTCGAAAAAGGGGAGCAGCGCGGGAACGTAACCCAAACATGGTGTCGGCTAAAAACATTGGCTACGGCGACCATCAACATTGTTGAGAACCGTGGGGGAGCCGCACATAGCACAAGCAGATTTTTTGGCTGAGGCTTTTACGCAAATGTTGAGGTGGGGTTATTATCCACCACAGCCCCCTACGGCTCGGCAAACCCCGGGTTTTGGGGTACACGAAAAAACCCCGAGCCTTGCGGCTCGGGGCTTCTCCGTCTGACGGGGGTTCAGAGTTGGACTTCAGCACCCGACCAGAGTGTGTAGGCGATGCCACGGTCGTCCGTGCCTTCGCCCACCTGCTCGGTCAGGACGAACAGGGCGAGCCCTGCACGCTTGCTGACGAGCACGACTGCGTCCTTCTCGGGCGCACCGTTCACCTGACCTGCGTGAATCAGAATGTCAAAGATTTTGTCCTCGACGACTGACCCGTCCTTTAGGGTTCGGGGTGGCTTCTTGGCCCCACGCTTGGCGGTCATTGAGCCCCGCACAAAGTGGCTTGCCGCGTCAAGAAAGTTCTTGACCTTCGGTTTGTCTTGCTCTCGCATTTCTTGTCCTTTCGTTAGGTCAGCGGAATTGCTGACACTCATCACATTACAGACCCCACCGAATAAGTCAAGCCACCGCCCCACGCCCACAATGCGCCCCCACGCGTAGCGCTTATTCCGCGCCGGTATAGGTAGCGATAGCGCAAAGTGCTCTGGTGCTATAGGGATATTGGGGGCAAAGAAATAGGGGCTAGAGCCGAAGCCCTAGCCCCTATCGGGGAGTGCGCTATTGCGCTATTGCTGTACGGGCGTACCTTGCCAGAGCGTATATCCCACGCCCTGTTTGCTAACGCCGTTGCCCATTGCTTCAGTCAGGACATACAAGGCGATATCGCCTTTAGCCTTTGAGACAAGCACCGTCGTGCCTACTTCGGGAGTGCCATTGAGTTGCCCGTTTGAGATGATGATCTCAAACACCTTGTCGGTACGGGTCGTACCGTCTTTGAGCGTTCGGGTGATAGTGCGACCGCCCGAAGCAGTCCACGACCCCCGTATGAACGATGAGCAAGCGTCAATGAACGCTTTCACCTTTGGCATATCGTTTGCTGTAACCATTGCTATTGCTCCTTTGCTGTAAGTGTCGGCGGTTGCCGACCCCACGAGACTGCCCGAACTGCCCGAGAAAGTCAAGCCGAGCCTGCTCACGCACGCACACGCGTGTACACATACGCCTTATTCCGCGATGGTCTCGGTAGCGGTACGCTTTATGTCGCTTTGCGTGGTTAGTTGCCTACTTTGTGTGGGTTTAGGGCAGGTTTCGTGCCTACCCCAAACCCCAACACATCTAGCGTGAACACCACCACAGATAAAGCACAACGGTTACAAGGGCGATTGCGCCTACCTGCTCTAGTGCGGTGTACTGTTTCGGGTTGCTACCTACCCCCGTGATGATATATCCGACGGTAAATAACCCCGTTGCTTTCAATATTTCCATTACTCATCTCCGTGCTCTTTGTGTAGTCGCTCCGTTGTGTCTTTGAGCATTGCCTTGTATGTCTCTGGCATTGAGTGTTTGAGCGTTAATGGCTCAAGCCTGAACTCAAGCAGAGTCCGTATCAACTTGCGTTGCTTGACGGTCAGGTTCGACTTGAACCACTCTTTGTATTTCTCTTGTGGTTTGTTGCTGATGTCGGCATAGAAGGATACGGTGTCGTGCGGTCTCTGGAGTATCACGGTCAATGAGTCGCCAGCGATAAGCACGGACAACTCCTTGTCGTAAAGCACAGTAGCCGTCAAGTCCGACAGCAAATCGGAAACGACGATAGCCATACCTTTGTGTCCGAGACACTCTATGGCGTGGTCGTAGTCCTCAAAGCCGTAGAAGGGCATCATCTTGCCAGCGCAATAGTCCTGTGGGTTGGACAAGACGGTGTCTACACCTACCGGTACATAACACTTCCCATCACCGCCTTTGGCTATGTCGCTCACATCGGCGTCTAGGTCTGGGATAACGAAACCAAGACAGATATCCATACCCTTGAATCTCTTGTCCTCGTTGTCCTTTATCCAATCGGACAGACCTTTCACCATCTGTGGAAGCATTGCCATAGTCATATCTTTGCGCTCTTGATCGTAGGTATTAGAGGCTTGATTGACTATCTGCTCAACTTCTTTGAGTATTTCCTCTTCGTTATTGCTCATCGTCTTCCCTTTCGTGTTGTGGTTTGACTATCTGACCAGACTGTAGTTTGGTCAGCAACTCCGACGCTGCTTCGGCGGTGTTGACTATGTGGATATTGTGCTTTCGACAAAGGTCTATACATTGCTTGCGCAATGTGCGACCGCCGATTAGCCCGTTGCCCGTAACCATAGTGTCCGATATCCATACCATCGGACAGTTGTGGGTACGCAAGGACAACGCGTAGATGAGCGCAGGGCCGTCTACGCCGTTGCCCCCAGGGAACTCTGGCAGTTGGCGCACTTGCCTACCTTTGCGAGCGACTACCCAAATATTGGGGATATTGGGGTCGTCAGCGTCTCCGTCTGAATAGGCAATCACCGTACAACCAGCCGATGATTTCATAATCAGGCGCAACTCCTCGTCGGTAAGGCTCATAGAGCCAGAGCAGTCCACGACGACAATGCCACCAAGCGACCGAGTCTTACGGCTGAATATCCGTCGTTCTGGGTCTGTAACTAGCCTGCTGATATTGCGTATGTGCTTGCCTTCGTTGTTGGCGATGACGCGCCTGCCCATCTTGCCCGTGTGGGATATGGTCAGTTCTGGCTTCTGTAAGACGGCGCGACACCAACCAACAGATTTGCCCAAAGGCTTGACTGCCCTTGGTGGTTGTTTGCGTTTGCCTTTGCTTGCTTTGCCAGCGTCGGGTTGTCCTATGGGGCTTTCATCTTTCCGTTGTTTGAGTTTGTCCAACTCGTTGTGGCATTGCTCAATGATGGCACAAAGTTGCTCGTAACACCAAGTGACTTGCGCCTTTGCGCGTCTGTCGCTTCTGCCGATGTACCTTTGGATATCGTCAATGGTCGAACCTTTGTACCAACTACCGTTGTGCTCGTAGGACGCACAACGGTGTTCTATACGGGCGAAGGTTTGAGCAAGCACGGTATTGGTGTCGCCGTGTGCCGAAGCAAGCAACTCGTCAAATGCCTTAGTGCCGACATAGGACAAAGTAGCCATAATCGCTTCGTACGAAGGCTCGTCGCCTTTGAGCGCGGACTGAAGTGGGGCTAGGTGTACCGTGCCTTCACTCGGGTCGTCGCCAAAGATGACTTGGTACACATAGTTGGCTACTACGCGTTCCGCCACCGCAAGCGTCTGACTAGCGAACCTTCTCCGTTTGAGAAACTTCGCTTTGTCCACGATGGAGTACCGAGCAAGGCACAAACCGTATTGCCGTAGCGTGCGATATGTCTCGCCTTCCAACTCTGGCAATGTGTATGTGTGCTCTTGGCTGTTGGCACTCAGTTGTACGGCAACGCCGTCTAGCGTCGTGGGGTATATGCCACGACTGACGAAGTTGTTGTGCTTGGCATTGACCCTGAGGGGCAACACATTTGGCGCACCCAACTGCTTGGGTCTCTTGCGCTTTGGTTGCTTGGTCATTGCGCGTCAGCCTTCGCGACGGTCTGCGATTTCTCCGACGAGAGTATGCTCAACGAGTCAATGATTTGCTCGCTGTTCTCTGGGAACACAGCCTGTACGCAAGTTACAAGGTCGTTGGTCTTGGAGTACAACTGCTCAAAGGCTACGAAGTTGCGCAAAGAGTACCTGTACGGTGCTGAAAGGCTGGTCAATGAGACAGCCAAACTGCGCAGGTACTCTGGCAACGACAATATCGCCTTCGGGTGTGGCTCGTCTATCTGGCAACGCACCACGAAACGGTCAAGTATCGCTGGTGCTAAGTCCTCTGGCTCGCCGTTCATAGTCGCCACAACGGAGAAGTCCTTGTGGGGCTTGATGACTTCGCCCGTCTCCTCGTTCTGCCAACTTGCGCTCATCTCCGTGTCGGTCAAAGCCATAAGCCTGCTCTCGACATCGCTGTTCATACGGTTGATCTCATCAACGACGAGCCTTGCGCCTTCGCGCCAAGCCTTGATACCGACACCTTCGCGGAAGTGCCAAGTGCCGTTGCCTGACTGCTTGTAGCCACCGATAAGGTCAGCGTCAGTCATCTCCTCCGTACAGATAAGGCGATAAGCCTTCTTGCTCTCGGGCAGACCAGCGGTAAGACCGAAGTAGGTCTTGCCTGTACCCGGTACGCCGTAGAGCAATACCCGTGATGAGTTTGCTATTGCGAACTCCGCTTTGTCCCAAGCGGAAAGGGGTGTTAGTTGCTTCTTAACCATTTGTATTTGTCCTTTGTTTGTTGTGTTTGTGTTGATATTCACTTACTTGCTACTTGTTCTCTGGGTCGTTCATCTCCTTGTCGTGGTTGTTCTTGTGGTCGGTCAATAACGCCTTGAACACCTCTGGGTTCTCTTGTTTGAGATACTTGGGGAACACAAAGAACTCAATCAAAGCATCAACAAGGCGTTGACCACCTTCGTACTCCATCAAGTCTATTGTTTGATAACTAGGCGTCTCTGGGTCGTTGATGTTGCGTACGGCTGAGTACATCTTGCCTTCTATCACCAACACGACCATTATCGCGTCTTGTTTGTCCGTTGCTTCGCTCGGCTTTACGCCTTCGTCTGTTGCCGTTGCGCTCATAAAGACCGCCATACGCAGCATTATGCCTTGTACTGAGTCTCTATCGGCAATAAGCAAAGACGCAAAGCGGTCTCCGAGCAGTTCGTACAAATCGCCTTTGGCTGCGTGGGCAATACCGAAAGCCCTGTTGGCTATGTCGTCAGGCGTCATCCTAGATGACCTGATGATTTCGGTGTCGTCTTTGAGATTGTTCTCAAAGTCCATCACAGCCACAGCCGATTCCGCTACTGACTCAAGCAGGTATATGTCTGTGTCCTCTTCCATACCCCTGTCCCGATAAAGTATCTGTTCTACCTGCCTGAAGTTGTTCTCCCAAACGGTGTCGTTGCTTGCTTCGATTTCCTTTGTTGCTTCGTTGAGCGTCTGCTCAACTTCTGCGAATAGTTCGTTGTTGTCCATTGCTTACCCCTTTGTGGCTCTGGTCGGCGATTTGCCGACCCGAGAAGTTTGCCCGAGCCCGCCGAAAAAGTCAAGCCCGAAATAAAGGGGTATGCGGCTTGGCGCAAGTTCGCGCGCCTAAATGGTTTCGGTAGTGGTAGTGGTAGCGGTAGCGCTAGTCGAGAGTTTTTACGTACTCGTTTTTTCTGTACCGGGCGTAGTCTTTACTGCGCTCGATGGATTCCGTGCTCAACGATTCGCAGAGGCCGTCGCAAAGATCGACCAATGCCGGGCGGATGTTTGGGTTGCCGGTCAAGGCGAGGAAAAGAAGCTCGCTCAACAACTCCTCAAGAACTTCTGCTTCGTGCTGTGTGGCTTTGAACTCCATGTCAGAACTCCTCTTCGACATCGTTTGGTTGATCCAACGATACCGACCACAGTTGCGCGTCGTCGAACTTGGCCACCCTGGACACGAGATAAACGGTGGACTCCTTGCCCTTTGAATTGGTCAGGGTGACCTGCTCGTTCGCCACCCCGTCGTGCTTGATCTTGACTCCCCACTCACCGGACTTTAACTTGTACCAACTTGCGCTCATAGTTCCCTTCCTTCGCTCAAGGCGATTCTCATACGTTCAATCATGCTGGCATAAATTTTATTCTGCTCAACAAGCTTGTTGTTTTGTTGCTGAAGCTCGTCCCTGTGTTCTCGCGTTCTTTCTAATGCAACCTGCATTTCGTCGCAACGCGCCTGCCACAGGGCCAGTTCGGCTTGGCTTGATTCATTCATTCGTGTTTAGTTTAGCCCGTCTTTTGCGTTCTGTCACAGTTAACCCGCCCCATATCCCGTAAAAAATCTGGTTTTCATCGGCCCAATCAAGGCATTTTTGTCGGACCCTACACTCCATGCACACCGCCTTGGCTTGCGGTACCACGTGCGCTTTGCCCGTCTCAGGAAAGAAAACGTGAAAATCCATGCCTCGACAGGCGGCTTGGGTCATCCACTCCGCGTTTTGATTCAACAGTTTGAACTCGGTCAGTAGGTCCATGTAGCTATAGCCCCCAGGGTTGGAACCCGTTCCCGTTGGTTTTTTGGCTGTAGTCATGCAGGGCTTTCGCCGCCTTTAGATTGTTGATCGGGGTCAGAAGGTCATCACAATAGCCAACGATGCCCAATGATTGCAAGTAGCCCTGCTTGTACCATCGGGTTGGTTGACACCATGAGCGGTCGTTGATTTGGGTCAGGCCGTAATCCCACGAGCCGTCCTTGTTCAGGGTCTTGTTGATTTGATGCGGTTCGCACCTGGATTCTCGCCAGATTATGTAGTCGAGCACCGGCAAGTGGACGGTTCGCCAACCGGCTTGTATCGCCAAAGACATCCATTGGGCGCACCTGTGGACGGTGGGTATGGGTTTGGCCGTTGCTTCCTTGCCCGAACCGAACAAGAACAAAACTACCGAAAGAAAAATCCTGACAAAAAACTTCATTGCGTCTCCAGTTTGTGGTTTGGGGTTTCGCCCCCGCTCAAGAAAACTATACCAAAACCTGAGCGGGGGACGACAACTCCCCTCAAAGGAAAGGGGCACCCTATGTTGTCGTTACGTCCTTGATTAAAGATATTAACTCGGAAAATTCGTTAAGCGTCATCAGGACTATACCGTCGGAGTTGCCCTCCGGCATCGCGACCATGACGAACGGCCTGTTGTCGCCTAGCGCCTTGGCGTAATTTGATTGGTTGTGCGCATCATTAAATTTAGTTTTGATCGCCTTGACCTGCGCGCCCGCCTTAACTTCAACGCGAAAAAAACCGGACCAATGTTCCTCATGCCGAGAGCCTGCGTTACCTGTAGCAGACAAACCAAGTTTTCGTCTGGCATGGCGGGCTTTAGCATCACCTTTAGTTCGATTCCTTTTCCCCCGAGCCGCAGGATCGTTGCATCCACGGACCCGTCGCTTACCGTCACGAGATGGGCGCCCCAGCAACCCGAACTTCGGACAGTCAACGAGGTTGCATTTCTCCTTGTTGCCTTGGCAATCGCCCTTGCGCTCGGTTGCATTCATCAACTTTCTGCGCGAAGGATCAAGGTCTTGATCGTCTCGTCGGCCTCGCCTTTGGACATGTCGTCAAGTTTGACGATCCTCCTGTGGATGATGTCCGAAATTAGATCAACCTGCGCGCCCCTGTCCGACACACCGGCGGCGTTGAGCATCCCTCGCACCTTGCCAAGTTGCGCGTTGGTGGCTTTGGCATCCTTGTTCTTGACGGTTGGCTGTACCTCGACCGCGTCGAACGCTTTCACCACGTCGTCGATTGTCGCCATGATGGGTTGCTCTTTGGGGGTTTCAACCTTGGCCTGTTCCTGCAAAGATTTGAACGCGTCCCGCAGGCGCGGCGCGTCCGAATCCTTCAACCCGTGCAAATCCAACCCCGCTTTTTGCGCGACATCCTCGGGCTTGACACCGGCTTTTTCGCAGGCGGCGCGGAACTTGTCCATAAAATCCGCGGTCAGGACCGTCGCGGGCGCGGCGGCTCGGGCGACCTTAGACATTTCTTCTCGGCTCGGGCGCGCGCCTTTCGCCGCGTAACCACAGTTTGCCAACGCCCTGCCGATGGCGCTGGTCTCCGCGTTCTCGGCGTGCGACGTGCGGTTGACGGGGCTCGCCCCGCGCAGTTCCTCGGCATAACCGGTCGCGACCGGGCGTGCGTCGTTTCTGTCGAAGTAAGCCTCGGCGCGGACAAGGATGCGGGTGTCGTCATAATAATGAATCGACGTGATCATGCGCCCGTCCGGGTGCTCCGACCAGAACCTCGCGAGCCTGTCCTCGACGGTCTCGTAATTTTCCAAGTTGAATGGTGGCATTAGTTTCCTCCTTTGTGAACCGCACGGAATGTGCGGAACGTGGTTTGTTTCTTGAACTTATCGTACAAGGCCGGGTGTTCCTCTTCAAATTTTTTCTGGTCGAAAGAAATTCGAGTGGTGTTTTTCCAGGTGCACACCAGCCTACCATCAACCGTGCCCGCTTCCGCGTCACCCAACGCCCCGCATATCTGGGTTTTGATTTTGTCCTCCTGCTCGTCGAGTTGTTTCCTAGACTCTTTGATTGCTTCCAGTTCCCTTAATTGCACGATGACCTCGGGCGTCAACTCTTTGATCAGGCCGTCGTCCCCGCGGGGGAAACGGGCGCTAATGTGGTTGAACCCGTACGTGACGTTGTCGGGGTAGATGCCCATGTCTATTTGGGCAAGCACTTGCCTACAGGCTTGTATGTGGACCTGTTTGTCGTCGGATGACACCTTCTGCACGTAATGATGCAGTTGCAAATCGGAATCAAACACCGCCCAATCGATGCTGAACACGCCCGTGCAGATCGCCAACTGTACGCCCTGCCAATACCACGAGTCCGGCAGTATCCCTTGCCATCGCTTGTTGATGGTCTTGACTTCCACGACTTGTTCGTACCCTGGTTCGGCAAGGCTCATGGCGTCCACCGTGGCGATCAATCTGACGCCCGGTTCCTCGTAACAATACATATGGTCGGGCGTGACCAACCTGAGGTTGAGGTTGTCGCCCGCCCATTTGATCAACGTCGGTTCTAGGCGGTTGCCCCTGTCCATTGCGGCGTTGGGTTTTTGCGGTTGTGGCGGCGTTGCGCTAAGAAGTTCCGTGGCCAGATCGGCAAGGCTTACATATGGATGCGCCCCGTGCACGGCACCTGCAACCGAAGCCGATATTTGCGCCTCGCCTTTTTCGTTCTTCCATCGTTTGGCCAACCATTCGGCCGAACCGTGGGTTGGTTTAGGTGTGCGATACCTTGTCATTTAATTGCCCCTTTTTGAATTGTGGTTGTTCCAGCAACGATATTTTTTGCACCATCGCCGTTGGTATATGAGTAACCATACCAACTGTTTTCATGTTTGGCAACTCGTCGGGCATATATGAACCGGTGATGGAAACGTACCCGTCCAAGCAACCGGGCCACAGGAAACCGACCGACACCACATGGCAGGCTTCAGGCTTGTAAGTTTCCATCTCGATCCACCCGTTGTCGGAATCAAAAGCATCGATCCAATGGATTGCGACCAGCGACCACGGGCAGGACATTACTGTTCTTTCGGCAAATATTCGTAGGATGCCTGCGACATGGACATGATGCGACCGTCACGGGATATCGCCACCCAGGTTGGCGCGTCAGGGTCGCAGAGACAAGAAGCCACTTTTGTCTCATCGTATTCGATGGTTGCGTGACAATGCTGGCAACAAAGTCTCATAACCAGCACACATACTCGGAGGTGACACGGCCTTTGATCGGGTCGACGAAATGGAGGCGTTGGCTCGGTTTGCCGACCGCCGCAATAAACGT
>Ga0172373_10007523_pt1 | contig 14106 bp, 12 predicted proteins | sample Lak10m_2_FD_114546 | JGI IMG/M metagenome (GOLD analysis project Ga0172373, IMG submission 114546) | Freshwater microbial communities from Kabuno Bay, South-Kivu, Congo - kab_092012_10m | ecosystem: Environmental > Aquatic > Freshwater > Lake | place: Democratic Republic of the Congo... | reverse complement strand
TTGGGTAACGCTAAAGTGCTTTTATTCAACAAAGAAGAAGTTGTGGCTAATATCATTACCGACGCAAATGGTAAGTTTCATTTTAAAGGATTGGAATTGGATAAAAATTATTTGTTTATGATGGATGAGAGCGATCCTCGTTTTAAAAACATGAGCAAATTATATGTAGCAGATGGTAAAGGTAAAATCTACAGAGAAATAAAACCGAACACCAAAGGTAAGTTTCAATTTGGATTGTTAGAAATTGATAAAACGTACTTAAGTAACTATTTTGTAAATGATCCATGGATAGTAGCGCTTAATATGAAAAGTAAGCAACAACAGAAACCGATTATTGCTTCTAATAATAAATCAACAATAGCTCCCGGCACATTGATTGAAAGTGCAATTTCAATTTCAGAAACTGTATTGTTTGGTTATGCAGGTTATCAATTAGATGAACCATCTGTAAGGGTTTTGAATAAAGTATTGATTATTATGAATCAATATCCTGATTTAATTTTAGAATTAAGGTCTCATACCGATTCTAGAGGTCCGAGTGAACATAATTTATGGTTATCAAATAAAAGGGCAAATGAGGGCTTGAATTATTTAATAGCAAGAGGAATCCATAAAAAACGACTAAAAGGAATTGGTTATGGAGAAACCAAATTAGTGAATCGTTGTCATGATGGGGTAGAGTGTAGTGAAGAAGAACATGCTAATAATAGGAGATTAGAGTTCAAATTGTTTGAAATTGCTAAGTAGTTATTACATGTTGAATACTATTTTTTAAATTATTTTAATAATGAATATTGTTTTATTTGATGATTATGCTTGGCAACACCTGTTGCCATTAACTTTTACCAAACCTGTCTCAGAAATTAGAGTTGGGATATTAACCATTACTCAAAAATGGGAAAAGTATTTAAATACAAAAGTATCTTTTCAAACCAAAGATTATTTGAGTAAGAAATATCCCTTAGTATTATCCGAAGATGTATTGTTTATAAACGGAAAAATAATTCCTAATAAAGAATTATTGAATAAGATTCACTCTTTACAAATAAATTCAGGAATTAAGCATAAAGATACTTTACTGGCTTATAGAAGTGGTTCTTCCTCATGTTTAAATATAAATGAATGTATACAAAAATCCGAAGAGGTTTCTATTCCTTTTATTTCTATAAATCATGTATGGGATATTTTTTCAAAAAATGGAGACGCTATTAAACAAGATTTTCAATTGTTAACTATCGGCAGAAAATCAAGTCCTCTTTCAAAAAGCAATACCATAATTGGAGATGAAAAAGATGTTTTTATAGAAGAGGGCGCCATTGTAGAAGCGGTAATTTTAAATACGAAATCGGGTCCTATCTATATTGGAAAGGACGCCGAAATTATGGAAGGTTCTGTTGTTCGAGGTCCATTTGCTTTAGGCGAGCATTCATCTTTAAAATTAAGCACAAAAGTTTATGGCCCAACAACTATTGGCCCTCATAGTAAGGTTGGCGGTGAAATAAATAATTCAGTGATATTTGGCTATAGTAACAAAGCTCATGATGGTTTTTTAGGAAATAGTGTGATAGGAGAATGGTGTAATTTAGGTGCCGATACCAATAATTCGAACCTTAAAAATAACTATGGAACAGTTAAGCTGTATAGTTATGCAGACGGCAAAATGAACGATACAGGTCTTCAATTTTGCGGACTAATAATGGCTGATCATTCTAAATGTGGTATTAATACTATGTTTAATACAGGAACAGTTGTTGGAGTTGGAGCTAATATTTTTGGAGGTGGTTTTCCACCCACTCACATTCCGAGCTACAGTTGGGGTGGCTCTGAAGGAATAGAAGTATATAGATTTGATAAAATGATGGAAACAGCCAATAGAGTTTATGCCAGAAGAGAGTTAAAAATGACGGAGGAGGAAAAACAAATTTTAAAAAAAATATTTGATGATACTAGAAATTAGGATTAAAGGTTTTTGAATTTTAGATTTTGATTTTTTGAATTTGTAACTTATTTAACATCTAATTCTAAAAATAAATCTCCGTTTAAAAAACCTTGTAATTTATCTCCAATATGCACAGCACCAACTCCTTTTGGTGTTCCGGTGTAAATTAAATCACCCACTTTAAGAGTGATGTATTTGGAAACATGGGCAATAATTTGGTTAAAATTAAAGAGTAAATCTTTTGTATTTCCAATTTGTCGCTGTTCGCCGTTTATTTTTAATTCAAAGTTAATGTTCGATAAATCACCTAATTGTGATTTTGAAATGAATTTACCTACAGGTGCAGAATGATCAAAGGCTTTTGCCTTTTCCCATGGTAAGCCTTTTTCTTTGCACTGGTTTTGCAAATCTCTGGCGGTAAAATCAATACCTAATCCAATTTCATTGTAATATTTGTGCGCAAATTGTTCGGCAATGTGTTTACCAATTTTATTTATTTTTATAACTATTTCAATTTCATGATGTAAGTCTTTGGTTAATTCCGGAAAATAAAAATCCTCTCCTGGTTTTAATAATGATGTGTCCGGCTTCATAAAAAAAACCGGTTCAGTTGGAATGTCATTATTTAATTCTTTAGCATGTTCAGCATAATTTCTACCAATACAAATAATTTTCATGAGCTTTTAAATTAGGAAATAGGAATATGATTTTTTAAAATTACAAACAGTGGATGATGAGAGTGTATTGAAACGTTTGTTTGACTGATTTATTTATTATTTTTGGCAAAAATACAATCATTTAATGATGAGCAATACAAATTATGATATAATTATTGTTGGCGGTGGCATTGTTGGTTTGGCAACTGCATATAAGTTAACTGTACAAAATCCGAATAAAACTATATTAGTTTTAGAGAAAGAAAAAGAAGTAGCCGCTCACCAAACAGGACATAATTCCGGCGTTATTCATTCAGGTATTTATTATAAACCTGGTTCTTACAAAGCATTAAAATGCGTGGAAGGACGACGAGAATTAGTATCATTTGTTAAAGAGTATAACATCCCTCACGATATTTGTGGGAAAGTGATAGTGGCAACAGAAGAAAGCGAATTGGCTCACATGAATAAAGTATTTAATAATGGCGTAGCAAATGGTGTAGAGGGCATTGAATTGATAGACGCTTCTCGTATAAAAGAAATTGAACCGCATTGTCATGGAATTGCAGGTATTTGGGTGCCTTGTACCGGTATTATTGATTATGCAGATGTTGCTAAAAAATATGTTGAATTAATACATGCCAAGAATAACGGCAGTAAAGTTTTGACTGAACATAAAGTGATTGATTTTGTAAAAAAAGGAGATGGCACCGATGTAATTACCGAAAAAGGTACATTTCATGGAGCTTACATCATTTCGTGCGCAGGTTTACAAGCAGATCGAATTACAAAAAAAGATCAGGTAAAAACGGATTCGGCTATTGTAGGTTTTAGGGGAGATTATTATGATTTAACATATAAAGGAAGAGAAAAGGTAAAAAATTTAATATATCCTGTTCCCAATCCACAATTTCCTTTTTTAGGGGTTCACTTTACCCGCATGATTAAAGGAGGTGTAGAATGTGGACCAAATGCTGTTTTTGTATTTGATCGCGAAGGTTATAGTAAAACGGCGTTCAGTATGAAAGATACCTTGGATGCGTTTGCTTTTAAGGGAACTTGGCGTTTCTTTAAAAAACATTGGCGTTTCGGATTAGATGAATATAGGGGAGCATTTAGTAAAACTTATTTTTTAAATCGATTACGAAAACTCATTCCTGATTTACAAATGGATGATATAGAGCCTGCCAGATGTGGAATTAGAGCAATGGCTTTGGGTCCTGAAGGAGATATGTTGGATGATTTTAAAATTGAATTTCACGGAAATTCAATGCATGTTATTAATTCACCATCGCCTGCTGCCACGGCATCATTGGCTTATGGAGAGGAAATTGCTAAGCAAGCTAAAGCATATTTTAAATTAGATTAATTACTCAAAGATATAGTAATCATAGGTAGAGTATCGTTTAATACTCTGCATCTGTCATCCATTCGGTAGCCAACTATCCAAACAATATGTACTCGGTTTTCCAAAATCCAAACATTTTCTTTTTCAAATAGAGAGAGTTTTTGGTCTTTAAAAAAATCACTTAACTTTTTAAACCCTTTCATTCCAAAGGGTTTAAATTTATCTCCCTTCTTCCATTTTCTCAGAGTTAAGGGAAATAAATCCTCTGTGTATGGAATGGTAACATGATGTGTGTTTTTTTCTAAAATCAAGGATGAAACTATTTTAAAATCAAGCTTTATTGGTAATTGTTTCGTGTCATCAATAGAGAGAATTTTATATTCATCAGTTAAGCTGCAGTGGTTAATAGGCTGAACAATGATAAAATTTCGATTGATGACCAGTCGGTGACTGGATGACGAAAAATATTTTCCGCTTGGGTACTCTGCTTGAAAAGTTGTAGTGATTTGACTGATTTGATTTGGAGTAAAATTTTTAATATACAACCATTCAAAAAGTAAAATTTCTTTTTGGGGTTCAGACTTTAGTAATGAAATATCGATGAATAATTGTTGTCCATTCTCTCTACAAATAAGGTTAAATTTATCCTGAGCATATAAGCTCACAATGTCGGCTGATTGTTTAAAAAATTGAATAGATGTATTTACTGTCTCTATAAATGCGGGATTTAATTTTTCGAATTGGGGAATAATTTGGTGCCTAATAAAGTTACGTTTATATTTTATTTCCTGATTACTGCTATCTTCTCTAAAGGATAAGTGATTTTTAAGAGCATATTCCTTTATCTCATTTTTTTTAGCAAATAATAATGGCCTTACAATCGCATTTTGTTGTTGCGGAATACCTTGTAACCCATTTAAGCCCGTTCCTCTCGTTAAGTTTACCAAAATAGTTTCGATATTATCATTAGCATGATGAGCAGTTAATAAAAAATGATAGTGGTGCTTATCAAGGAGCTCTTTAAACCAGTTGTAGCGTAACTCACGAGCAGCCATTTGTATCGAAAGTTTACGCTCAGTAGCATAGTTTTTAGTCTGAAAAAAAATAACATGAAAATCGACACCTAATTGTTCGGAAAATTTTTGGCAAAATTCTGTTTCCGATTTAGCTTCATCACCCCTTAATTGAAAATTGCAATGCGCAACATCAAAATGATAGCCCGCTTTTTTGAGTAAATGGCACAATACCACTGAGTCTACACCTCCACTAAATGCGACCAATAGTTTGTCTGTTTTTTTAAATAACTGATGTTTGTTAATGTGTAATTCGAATTTTTTCAGCACTCTCAAATTTACATTTATTTGGGGTTCACTCAAATTATTACAGCACTTATATATTCACGTAGCAGAAAGCATTTTACAGTATAGGTTTAATATTAGATGTTAAAAGTGCCGAGACTTTAAGTTAATTCTGTTAACTTGGTCGTAAAAGTTTAAAATGAGATTCTCTATCTAAGAAGGTTTTAAAAAGAGATTATTAAAATAGGATGGTTTTACTTATTTTTATACAAAGCAAATAAGTTTATATTCAAGTATTTGTTTAGTAATGTAGGTTTTCATTTATGGTGCGTTATAAATACAAGGTGTTTGTTTTTTTAGTTTTTTCATTGTTTTTTTGGACTTGTACCAAAAAATCTGACCTAGTGCTTGATTTAGGATATGATTACGCTCCCGCAACAATTGGTAAATACGTAATTTATGATGTAGACTCAACCGTTTATGATGACTTTAAAAAAGATACAGTTTATTACAAATACCGAATTAAAGAAAAATTAGAACAAACGTTTACAGATGATGAAGGGAGGCTATCCATTAAATTAGTTCGCTATATAAAATTATTTAATTCGTCAGTAACTTATGACGACATCGCATGGACTGTAAAAGATGTATGGAGTTATACTAAAACTTCAAGAGCTTTAGAAGCTGTTGAGGAAAATATTCGATTTACAAAATTAATTTTTCCGGTAAAGGAAGATGATAGATGGGATGGTAATGCAAAAAATACATTAGGATTATGCGAATATAAGTATGATTATATTGATAAAACAGAAGTTATTAATGGTATAAGGATGGATAAAGTATTAATGGTGATACAAAAAAACGATAAAAATAACGTCATCCATCGCGAATATTTTGTGGAAAAATATGCCAAAGGTATCGGGTTAGTTTACAGAGAAATCAAAGATTTATACTCTAATACAGTTATCGTTAATCCTAATGGAGGTGGCATTATCCCTGTTGAACAAAGAATACAAAAAGGCGTTATTTATAAATTAACCTATATTTCTCATGGATTTGAATAAATTTTTAAGACTAGTAGTTTTTACTTTTGTATGTTATACGATAAATAGTGTTAACGCACAAACTTATACAAAGTACTGGATCAAGTTTAAGGATAAAGATAATTCTCCTTATTCGGTAAACTCACCAAAGGCCTTTCTTTCAGACAGAGCTATAGAGAGGCGAACAAAACAAGGTATAGCCATTGATATCAGTGATGTTCCGGTTAATCAAGCCTACGTTGATCAAGTAAACACAACAGGAGCCAGAGTATTTCAAGTCTCTAAATGGATGAATGCCGCCATTGTTATCATATCTAATACCTCACAGTTAACAGCTATTAATAGCTTATCATGTGTTGCAGGCTCCTCTCCTGTAGCTAAATTAAAAAGAATAGTTATTGGTACAAATTTAGATTCAAAAGAAAATTCTGTAAAAAAAATATCAAATACTATTTCAGCATATAATTACGGACCATCTTACACTCAAGTAAATCAAGTAGGAGCAGATTGCTTGCATGAAATGGGATACCGTGGACAAGGTGTTTTAATTGCCGTGATTGATGCCGGTTTTGATCGAGTAAATACAAATCCGGTATTCGATTCGCTCAGAAATGAAAATCGTCTTTTCGGAACAAGGGATATTGTAGATGGTAATTCTTCTGTTTATGAAGATAATTCCCACGGCGCCAATTGCTTGTCATTAATGGCAGGAAATGCACCTGGCAAATTAATAGGTACAGCCCCAAAGGCAAATTATTGGTTAATGCGTTCAGAAGATGTGGCTTCCGAAAAATTAATTGAAGAGTGTAATTGGATAGTAGCAGCTGAGTTAGCAGATAGTTTAGGCGCAGATATCACTACCACATCTTTAGGATACACAACTTTTGACATTGTTTCCCAAAATCATACATATAATGATTTGAATGGAAAAACGGCCGCTGCTTCTGTTGCTGCTACCATGGCAGCTCGAAAAGGGATGTTTGTGTTAAATGCTGCCGGTAATGAGGGCGGAGGGTCTTGGAATTATATCAGTGTTCCGGCAGATGCGGATAGTATTTGTACGGTTGGTTCGGTAAATGCCTCGGGAGTTCATTCAGGCTTTAGTTCAGTGGGGCCAACAGCCGATGGGCGAATAAAGCCTGAGTTGAGTGCAATGGGAGAGGGTGCTTATGTTTGTAGTCCTAGTTATAATTTTGGTTCCGGAAATGGAACGTCTTATGCAACTCCAATTTTAGCGGGAGCAGTAGCTTGTTTATGGCAAGCAAATCCCACTAAAACCAACATGCAAATTTTACAAGCTCTTAAGGTAACGGCCTCAAAATCTGTCAACCCAGATAATAATTACGGTTGGGGCATTCCTAATATGTGTGCTGCCCATCAACTTTTACAATCTCAGATAAATAGCGTTTATGAAAATAAATTATCAAATGATGTTCAATTTTTTCCGAATCCAGTTGACAAGCAATTACAGTTTATTTTGTCTCAAAAAGTTCAAGGAGTAGAGATAACTGATGTGTTAGGAAAGCAAATTGATTTTCAATTTTCCGAACCAAAGCCTCTGCATTATGAAATTAGTTTTGAAAGTTTGGTAGTTCCGGGTGTTTATTTTATTACTGTAAAAACTGACGGTGGGTTCTTTAAAAAACGATTTATTAAAGAATAAGGATGGCCACTATTTAATAAAAAATTACATTGGAAATATGTTCAAATACTACATTGCTTATTATTCGTACTTTTATTTCAAAAATAAAGAATAGCTTGTGTTAGTAGTGTTGAGTTTTGTCACAGGCTTACGTTACAAGCAACCATAATAACACGACAAACAATGGACGAACAGAACAAAAAATTGAGACAATTAAGGCTGAAAATTATCTTGACAAATATTGTAGGACTGTTAAGTTTTTTATCGATGACAGTTACGTTTTTTGCTTGGGGAGTTGGCTACACGACTCTACTTTATCTTTACCCAACCTTTTTAATATCGACCATTTTAATAATTGCAAAAATTAGAGTTGGTTATTTTTTGACTCTTTTAATCAGTTTGACTTATTCTATACTATTGACAAGTGAAGTCGGGAAATATTTAATTTTCAATTTTCATAACGATGTTTTGATTTGGATTTTGCTGATTCCTTACCTGACGTTTTTGGCATTAATTCCTTTGACAGTTATGTTTTTAACAGCGAATAATAAGTTTGCAAAGACTTTTAAACTGACCTCAATCCTTTTGGCAATCGGAATTTTTATATTCTCAATTGCAGACAGATTTAACAAAGACTATTCGGACAGTATTTTTGTGGACGCAGAAATCAGTGAACATGGCCACATTACTCTTAATTGCAAACCTGCTTTTGCAGAAGCTCGGACGTTTATTGTGACAACCAATGTAAAAGAAATTGAAGAACAAATAAAAAAACATGGTGAATTCTATCAAGGAAGCTACTTTTTACAAAACACAAAAATCAAAAAGAATTTTAGGTTTAGTAAACTTCAAAGTATTACATTGACAAAAATTGATGACAATATAATTTTACCTCAATTAACTTGGACGACAAAAGAAATTAAAGGCGATGTTGACTTTTTACAACCTTAAACAAAAGACAGATATGTGTTAGTAGTGTTGGGTTTTTTCATAGGTTTACGCTTTGTGTCATTTTATTAAAACACAGAAATGAAAAAAATATTTTTAATAGCAATAATGTTCTTGTTGACAGCCATTGGTTATGGACAGAATAATTCAGACAGGAATAATCAGCCCGATTCGGCAAGAGTTTTTGTATCATTTATTGAAGAAACAGACGGTTCAATTACTAACGTAAATGCAGACAAAATAGAATGTAAGACTTGTAGTAAAAAATACAAAAAAAGCATTGCAGACGAAGCTATAAGAGTAGTAAAAGAAATGCCGAAACTTAACGAATATATGCATAAGCAAAGGACCAAATACGTTCTCCCCATAAAGTTTAAACTTGAAGATTAAATTTGAAAAACTTATTAATCCTACTAATTGCCGAAAGACAACGACTTTTAAGAGGGCTAACAATCTCGTTTTTACTTGTTTTTGCCTTTCACTTTCTTGCCGACAATTATTAGGAACTTAGAAATAGAACATGAACATTTTTAATAAATATTTTTCTACAGATAAGAACTTGAACGTTTCTTCTGACAAGACAATAAATTATGTAGTGACATCTGCTGAACAAATTGATTTTGCAAATGAAGCAGTAGAAATACTCAATCCTGTTTTGAGAAAGTTTGGCTTTAATCTTCTGAAAATAAATATTACAGAATACGGCTCGACAATCATTTGGATAAAAAACAAATATTATATCAACCTTGAAAGTAACACACATCCACACGACGCACCAAATTTTTATGCAATAGCACTAGGAGAATTTAAAGAAGACTATTTTCATTATGCAGACCTTGACTGTGTTGGGCTTTGGCGACTAAAGGCAATTCAGGAAAATTTAGACAAAGTAAATGACACGCCATTTCCGTTTGGTGCTGACATTAAACCAAGTCTAATTCAGACGAAAGACGACTTGCTAAAATATGGAAAGAGCTTTTTAGAAGGTGAAATGACAGAATTTTACAACGCAAGAAACAAACAATGGAACCAATAAATACACGACAAGGAATAAATGCAGACACTAAGAGCAGGTATTTGGGCCATGCCAGAAGATTATTATTTACTTCGCCTACATTAAGGTGAATGCTTCTTGTTTTTGTAATACCATTTATTAAATGGTATTGACTATTCTTACTACTATGAAGAGTGATAAAAGAAAAATGATTCAAATGCTTATCGTATATATTTATGTGAACCATCGCAATATGGCATTTTTTTAGAGAGTCCACAGGTACAATCTGTTAAACCTTTTCCTTCAAAAATTTGAGTCATATACTTTTCAATTCTTGATACACGTGTTTTAGATTGTTTGGGTGCAGAAAAATGAAGAATGTATGCTTTTTGACGACCTGGAGTTAACGATTCAAAAGCCATCTTAAAATCAATATTTTTATTAAAAATAGTTGTTAATTCTTCGGGTATAGTATAATCTGATATGGGTTTAAAATTCACTTTCATACCTGTTTTTTCTATCTCAATGGCTTCAAAAATATAAGCTTTTAAAATACTTTCTATAGTTTCGATTTCATGAATATTGGTAAATTTGATGTAACGTCCGGATTGCGTATGTTCACCCGGTTTTATTAATAAACAATTATCATCTTTTAATAAAGCGCCTTTAAAAAAACTAATAAGGCAATAATCTTTAAATCCTCCAATAATTAAAATGTTAGCATCATTAAAGGTATAGCAAGGTTGTTTCCATTTAAATTCTTCAGTAAGCATACAATCAAGAACAATCATTCTTAATTTTTTCATTTCTGTTTGCCATTTAGGAGCTTTCTCAAGAAATTCATCAACTTTATGGTTCATATGTCTACCTTAAAAATTAATTTTAAAATTATTTATCAAACGAATGTACTTTAAAGATAAAGTGTTTGCAAGTCAAGACTAAAAATCCATTCTTTTTTTCAACTTCATTGGGCATAACCATAAATATCTCTATTTTTGAGATTCTACTGATTTTTTTGACAAAACAGCACTATGGTATTTTCTAGTTTAACATTTTTATTCTTGTTTTTGCCGTTAACATTGTTGTTTCATTATGTCACTAATAGTAATATAGTCAGAAATCTTTCTCTTAGTCTTTTTTCATTAATTTTTTATGCGTGGGGCGAACCTATTTGGGTGTTTTTATTGTTGTTTAGTTCTTTTTTTGACTATGGAAATGGATTATTAATTGAAAAATTTAAGGGAACTGTTAAGGCAAAACTGATATTAATCCTGTCGATTATAGGAAATTTAGGTATTTTGATTGCCTTTAAGTATGGAGGTTTTATCTGGGAGAATATTAATTATATTATCCCATTATCCTTTCCTAAACCAACCAATACATTACCTATAGGTATTTCTTTTTATACGTTTCAAACAGTATCGTACACCATTGACGTTTATAGAGGAGAGGTAAAAGCTCAAAAAAATGTGATTAATTTTCTCATGTTTGTGAGTTTATTCCATCAACTGGTGGCAGGCCCTATTGTACGTTATCAAACTATTGAAACGGAAATGGAAAATCGTCGGTTCGATTGGGAAGACATTAGTAGTGGTGTTTCACGGTTTTGTTTTGGTCTCTTTAAAAAAGTGATTATCGCAAATATTGCAGGAGAATTAGTAAATAAATACCTCGAAACAGGTTTTAATGATTTGTCGAGTGTCGAGGCCTGGTTCGGTATCATGATGTTTTCTGTACAAATATATTTTGATTTTTCAGGATATTCTGATATGGCTATAGGCTTGGGAAGGATGTTTGGGTTTCATTATGATGAAAATTTTAAACATCCATATGCTGCCATTTCTGTAGCTGATTTTTATAGACGTTGGCATATTTCTCTCGGTAAATTTTTTAGAGATTATGTGTACATACCAATGGGAGGAAATCGAAAACACCAATTGTTAAACATTATGGTAGTTTGGCTATTAACAGGATTATGGCATGGTGCAAGTTGGAATTTTGTGTTATGGGGGTTTTATTTTGGCTGTTTTATGATTATTGAAAAATTACTTGAAAATATTCTTAACAAAACACCAAAAATTATTCGGCATTTGTACACCTTGTTCCTTATAATTCTGAGTCGGTCAATTTTTTATTTTGTTGATTTCAGTCAATTAAAATTATTTATCATTAAGTTGTTTAGCTCCAAATCGTATGTAAAAGAATCGTTTTATAGCGATTTATACGAACACCTTTATTGGTTTATTCTTGTCATCTTATTATGTATTCCATTTGATGAATTGTTGTCTGAAAAACATCCAGTTCGTATGTCTGTAAATAGAGTGTTGAAATTCTCACAACCTGTTTTAAATTTAGTTTTATTACTTATCTGTATCGTCTTTTTAGTCGATTCGACATACAATCCTTTTATCTATTTTAGATTTTGAAAAGTATACATAAAATAAATATTTTTCTTTTTGTGCTGTCACTTTTTGCCGGAGGATTTTCATTTTTTATTTTACCTAAAAAAACGATTTCTGTTTCGGAAAAACGAACCTTAGCAAGTTTACCTAAGTTACATTGGAATAGTTATGTGAACGGAAAATGGTCAGATAGCATAGATCAATATGTAAATGACCAATCTCCTTTTCGTTTCGAGTTGGTAAAATTAGCCTCGTCTATTAATTATTACAGGGGTATACATTTGGCTAACCGCGAAAAAGTAATGGTAGTAGCGAAGCCACAAAAACCAAATAACGTAAACACAGTTACCTCCGATTCTATTTCGCGTAAGACGAATGCCGTGGAAGTATTTGAAGAGGCTTACTCAGGAAATATGCTGATTATTAACGGAAGTGTATTTACATTGAATCGTGGTAATCCCAAAATGGCCGCTATGTTTGGTAAAATGTTAAGTAAGTACGCTCTCGAACTAAATGGTAAAACACGCGTTATTTCTTGTATTCCCCCATTATCTTGTGCTTATATTCCATCGGCCAAGTACAATGATTACAAATTGAAAAATAGAGAAACACTGCTATCTATTAAACAATCGCTGACTAATGGGGCTTTGTTTTGTGACGTGCAAGATGAGTTAAATAAACACACCGACGAAAAATTATTTTTCAGTACCGATCATCATTGGACAGCCAGGGGAGCGTATTATGCGTATGTTGCTTTTTGTAATGGAGTAGGATTAGAACCTGTATCCTTGGATAAAATGGAACGGAGAGTCAAATATGATTTTTTAGGTTCGCTTTATCAACTCACTAGAGATAAAAGCGTAGAAAATAATCCTGATTCGATGGAATATTTTATTCCTAGAGTTCAAACAAATGCTATTCATTATGGCCCTTCAGATTATACGAAACCTTTAAAAGGTTCGTTGTTTTGTCATGGTTGTTCGGGAGGCAATAGTTATTCAACATTTTTATGTGGTGATATTCCCCTTGTTAAAATCAAAACCAATATTAAGAATGGGAAAAAAGTTTTAGTTATTAAAAATTCAATGGGAAATGCCTTCACGGTTTATTTGGTCAATCATTACGAAGAGGTTTATGCCGTAGATTTTCGTTATGCACAGCACAATTTATTGACTTTAATTAAACAAAATGCCATTAATGATATGGTTTTTGCTTTGGGATTGCATGGCGCAATGGCTTATGGAACAATTCAGAGAATGCATGATTTGGGTTTTAATAATGAATTAGTCAGAAAAAAAGATGCAGCCCTAAAAGATACTACTTTACAAAATAATCCATCACCAACATTTACTTCGTCTTCAAAATAAAAAATACAAATGAAAAAAACACCTTATTTTACTTTTTTATTTCTGCTTACAATCTTATTAATCAATAGCTACATAAGAGCTCAAACAGAAGTTAGTTTGACTGATTTAAAAATTGATACGACGTATCGTCAAATCAATATTTATGATTCAGAAACAGCTAAACGTTTCAAACACGGTTTTGAATCATTAGATTCTTCTAAATTGGTATTTTTTCATTTTGGAGGAAGTCACATTCAGGCAGAAATTCCTACAAGTAAAGCACGCGAAAATTTTATTCAAACATTTTCAGATGGAGGAAGAGGTATGATTTTTCCATACAATGTCGCCAAAACGTATTCATCTATTAATTACACAACACATCACACCGGAAACTGGAGCTTTGCGAAAAGCTTTCAAACTAATCCAAAAATTCCTTTGGGTGTTTGTGGTATGGCTGTAAATACGAGTGAAAACAATGCCTCAATACAGT
>Ga0172373_10007522_pt1 | contig 14107 bp, 14 predicted proteins | sample Lak10m_2_FD_114546 | JGI IMG/M metagenome (GOLD analysis project Ga0172373, IMG submission 114546) | Freshwater microbial communities from Kabuno Bay, South-Kivu, Congo - kab_092012_10m | ecosystem: Environmental > Aquatic > Freshwater > Lake | place: Democratic Republic of the Congo... | reverse complement strand
TATTTACAATCCTATTTGAATGAGTTTTGCTATAAACTAAATCGTAGATATTTTGGATTTAAGTTATTTAGCAGATTAATTATTGCAACTATAAATAATTAGTGGTATAATTGCGACTACTCAGAAAATAAAATTAAAAAATATCATAATAAAAGTATTTGATTCTATTTCTAATAAAACATTTTATCTAATCGTTAGAGAAGATTGTTACATAGAAAAAGAAATAGATCAATTTGGATTATATGGATTTTTTGAAAAAGAATCATTAAAAATATGGGCGTTTTTATCCAATAAATCAGAAGTGATTATTGATATTGGAGCAAACACAGGAGTTTATTCAATTTTAGCATATACGAACAATCCTAATGCTAAAGTTTTAGCAATAGAACCAATAGAAACAAATTATAAAGTTTTATCAGATAACATTGTTTATAATAATTATCCAGTTTTTACTGAAAAAGTAGCTTTATCAAATCAAATTGGTACTGCTAAAATGTACATGTTCAAGGACAAATTGAATTACATGACAAGTATTAATAAAAACAGATATGTAGAAAATCCAGATGTTATTCAAGGCAAAGAAATTGTTGAGGTAACTATAAAACTGCAACTATTTAGTAATTTATTTGAAAAATATAATTTTCATTCATTAGATTTAATAAAAATCGATGTTGAAGGACATGAAGTTGAAGTACTATCTTCAATGATTGATTTAATAAAAGTATATAAACCAAACATTCTAGTAGAGATTCTAACGGATGAGATTGCAGAAAATATTAATACTATTTTTACAAAACTTGATTATATTTTTATTTCAATTGATGAAAATTCAAAGCCAAAACGTGTAACTAAAATAACGAATAATTACCATCATAATTATTTACTTTGTAATTCTGAAAGTTTTGACTTACTCATTACATCAAAAATGATTGAAAATGATTGAATTATCACCTATTGCATTATTTGTATACAATAGACCTGTGCATACACTTAAGGTCTTAAAAGCATTGAGTAGAAATCCAGAAGCTTCTCAATGTGAATTAATTGTCTTTTGTGATGGTCCAAAAAAAAATGCGCTTAAAGATGATTTAATTGCAATCAATTCGACTATTGAAATAGTAAGAAATGAGAGACGATTTAAAAGCGTAAAAGTTATTGAAAATAAAGAAAATTTAGGGTTAGCAAATTCAATTATTCGAGGTGTTTCAGAAGTGTTATTGACCAATGAAAAAGTTATAGTCTTAGAAGATGATATTCTACCTGAGAAAGGTTTTTTATCTTACATGAATAATGCACTAAACTTATATGAAAATGATGAAGAAGTTGGATGTATTCACGCATGGAACTACACTTTTAAAAACAATAAAATAGTAGAAAGTACTTTTTTTTTAAAAGGAGGAGATTGCTGGGGGTGGGGAACTTGGAAACGTGCATGGAGCTTTTTTGAACAAGACGGTAGAAAATTAAAAACTGAACTTGAAAGTAAAAAACAAATTGAATCGTTTAATCGAAATAATACTCACCAATTTTATGAAATGTTAAATGATCAAATTGATGGTAAAAATAATTCTTGGGCAATTAGATGGCATGCGTCTTTGTTTTTAGCTAATAAATATTGTTTGCATCCAACCTTTCCATTAGTAAAAAATATTGGTTTAGATGGTACAGGGACGCATTGTGATGCCGAAAATATTATACAACTTACAACTAATAAAATTAAATTAACTAAACATTCTGAAATAAAAGAAAATAAAGAGTTTTTCAATTCTTTTAAGCAGGGTGTTAAAACTAAATTAACCCGATGGGAAAAATTAAAACATTACTTAAGGTAATTCTACCTCCTATTTTTTTTATCATTTATCGTAAATTGTTTGTAACGAAATTACTTGTAGATAATAACACAAAACAGGTATGTAAGAATGAATATTGGGATGGTAATTATGAAAGTTGGGAAATAGCTGAGTCTTTTTGTAAAGGATATGATTCGGAAATCATTATCAATAAATGTTTTGATGCTATTCAAAAAATTAAAAATGGCAAAGCAATATACGAGAGAGACTCTGTACTCTTTGATAAAATAGAATATAGTACAGGTTTATTAGCAGGTTTATTCTTAGCGGGACATTCAAATGAAGGTAATATTTCTGTATTAGATTTTGGTGGTAGCCTTGGAACAACTTATTTTCAAAACAAACAATTTTTCAGTTATTTTGAAAGTTGTAAATGGGGTATTGTTGAACAACAGAAATTTTTTGAACTTGGTAAAAAACATTTTCAAAATGAAGAATTAATGTTTTTTGAAAATATAGATCATTGTTTTTCTGAAATTAACCCAACTGTTTTTCTAATAAGTAGTTCATTACAATATATTTCTAATCCAATTCAACTATTACAACAAATAAATAATTCTACTATTCGTTATATAATTTTTGATAGAATTCCGTTTTCAGAAAAAGATACTATTTTAACAATACAAACCGTCCCTCCTGTAATATATGAAGCATCGTATCCTTGTTGGGTTTTTAATTATAATTGGGTAATTACTCAGTTAACCAATTATAAAGAATTGTACGATTTCCCAAGTTTTTGTGATTCAGATCAAATTATCAATGGTGATATTTTGGTGCAATGGAAAGGTTTGGTACTTGAATTAAAATAATACAAGATGAACTTCACTGCATTACTCGATAAAAATTACATTCCGAGATTAAATACATTATTATATTCATTATTTAAACATGACTCGAAATTTACTTTTTATGTGGTAGCGTTAGATAATGAAACTTATCATCACTTTAAAAACAAGGAGAATTGTATTTCTATTTCAATACAGGAAATTCATGAATTTTATCCGGAATTAGATAAGATTGAAAAAGAACGTGATAGGGTAAGTTACATTTTTACTTTGAGTCCTTATTACCCTTCTTTCATTTTAGAAAAATTCTCTAATGTCAATCATATTTGCTCTTTAGATTCAGATCAGTTTTTCTTTTCATCACCAAAAGTAATTTTTGATTTATTAGAACAATATTCAGTTTTACTTACGCCACATCGTTTTTCAAATAAACTCAAAGCATTGAATTTTGAACGTTTTGGAAAATTTAATGTTAGTTTTCAAATTTTTAAACGCGACGAAATTGGGCTTAAGTGTCTTAAATTATGGAGAGAGCAATGTTTGGAATGGTGCTATGACTCAGAAGAAAGTGAAAAATATGCGGATCAAAAATATTTAGATTATTGGTCTGTTGAATTTGGGGATACAGTTTGTGAAATATCAAATATAGGATTAGGTCTTGCTCCTTGGAATGTTGAGGATGTAATAATTTCTCGTAAAGAAGGAAAAGTATTCGTAAATGACGAACCTTTAATTCTATTTCATTATCAAGGTCTAAAAGTATTAGAGTTTGGTTTTTTTTACACTTTTTTAGATCATTATTCTTTAAAATTTCCAAAAAATATAAATAAGTTAATTTATAAACCGATCGTGCAGAGTTTGATCAAATTTACAGTAGCGATAGATAGTTTTAGTAGAAATAATCGTACATTTGATTATGATTTTATGGTGGAAAAAGCTGATTTCGTATTTAAACGTAAATTTGGTAAAATTTTCCAGTACAACAATTATCTAAAATTACAACGATTGAAGAATGGCTTATTTGATAGATTTACCAACATTTTCAGACGATAGGGGTTCTTTATCTGTTGTTGAAAAGGTATTGCCATTTTCAATAAAACGTATTTTTTATATCTATCATGTAAAAAATTCAGAGCGAGGTGGGCATCGTCATCATAAAACAATGCAAGCAGCAATTTGTATCTCTGGTGAATGTAAAATTTATTCAAATGATTCCGTAGTTGAAGAAGTATTTCATTTAAATTCGCCTAATCAATGTTTAATACTTGAGACACAAGATTGGCATACCATGTATGATTTTTCTGAAGGGTCCATTTTATTAGTTTTAGCTTCTGAAGAATTTGATCCAGCGGATTATATTTATTCCCCTTATAGTCCGTTATGATACAATATGAAGATTTAAAAAAGGTTAATCAAACGTTAATTCCTGATTATATTTCTTTATTATCTGAGGAATTAAAAAAGGGATGGTATGTTCTCGGTGAGCAGGTACAAGCTTTTGAAAAAAATTATGCAGACTATCATCAAGTTAATTTTTGTGTTGGGGTTGCTAATGGTTTAGACGCACTCATTTTAGGACTCAAAGTATTTGATTTTCCAGAAGAGTCAGAAGTTATCGTTCCAAGTAATACCTATATCGCTACTATATTAAGCATCGTTCAATGTGGCTTAACTCCTATTTTAGTCGAGCCAAGCATTGATGATTACTTAATAGACGCAACACAAATTGAATCTAAAATTACTTCAGATACAGTAGCGATCATGCCTGTACATTTATATGGAAAAGTGTGTGATATGACTACAATTTTGGAGCTTGCTAAGAAATATAATCTGAAAGTAATTGAAGATTGTGCGCAAGCGCATGGAGCGACACATAAAGGTCGATTAGCGGGTACCTTTGGTGACATTGGTGCTTTTAGTTTTTATCCTACCAAGAATCTAGGTGCTTTAGGAGATGCAGGTGCTATACTTGTCAATGACCATACACTTTTTGATAAGATAAAAGCACTTCGTAATTATGGATCGGAAAAAAAATATTACAACAAATATGTAGGTTTGAATTCACGATTGGATGAAATTCAAGCGCTTTTTTTAAATTTAAAACTTCCTAAGCTGAAGGAAATCAATGCTCATAAAATTCGCTTAGCTAAGATATATGACACAAATTTAACAAATCCAGTAATTATAAAACCTTCTATTGGAGATAATATGTATACTAATGTTTTCCATATATACCCTGTTCAAACAGAGCATAGGGATGCATTGAAGCACTTTTTGTTTGAAAATAACATACAAACTGAAATTCATTATCCAGTAGCTCCTCACAAGCAAGAGGGATATACTTCGATTCTACAGGGTGACTATCCATTGTCAGAAATGCTACATAGTCAACTTTTAAGTCTTCCTATTTCTTATGCTCATACTTTGGAGGAAATACATTATGTATGTGATGTAATAAATCGATTTACGCCTTGATTTTGTTTTCTGTCATTACGATCAATTTCAACAATGCAGATGGTCTGAAAAATACCATTCAAAGTGTTTTTTGTCAGACAAGCAAAAATGTTGAATACATCGTTATTGATGGAGGATCCTCAGACCATAGTATTAAAGTGCTAGAACATTTTAAAAAAAAGATTACAACGTATATTTCAGAACCTGATCAGGGAGTGTATGATGCCATGAATAAAGGTTGGAAGCAAGCAAACGGAGAGTATGTGATTTTTATGAACTCGGGAGATCTATTTGCAAATAATTACGTTTTAGAAGAAGTTGCAAAAAGAATTGATATTTCATCCGATATTGTATATGGTTGTCATTTGTGGGGAAGTAAAGAAGGTGCGCGTTGGAATCCTAAAAAAGGTTTTAGGTTTCGAGAAATACTAGATCATACACCTATTTCACACCAAGCTACATTTATTAAAAAGGCACAACTTGAAAAAGTCGGTGGATTTAAAACTAACTATAAAATCATTGCAGATTGGGGTGTATTGCTGGATTCTATGCGCATGCATGCGCGCTTACAGAAAATTTCTTTGGATATTTGTATCGCTGAAGAAGCTGGCGTTTCGAATGTGACCGAAAAGGAGGTTTTAACTGAGAGACGCCTGTATTTACTTCGTCATCATTTTCTTGCTTTTATCTTTAATAATTATGTAGTTTTACCATTGATTAGTATACGTAAAAAGATATTGGGTTAAACCATGAGAAAGCACAAACTGTTATTTATTACACACGAATCAGCACTTTCCGGTGCACCACGTTCTTTGTTGTATTTCATCGAATGGTTAAGGTCTTATCGAAAGGAATATGAGATACATGTGCTGTCATTGAAATCTGAAAACTCTCTAGATAACGCGTTCAAAACAGTTTCAGATGTCTATTTTGACTTAAGTAATGTTAGTGACAAAATTGATTATAGTTTTAAAAATAGGATAAAGCGAAAATTAACAGGTGTAGCATTTACTTCAGAAAAAGACAGATTGCTAGGTGAAATTGTACATAATCCGTATGCTTTAATTTATGCAAATACCGTTGTTTCCTTGCCTATTGCATTACAGCTTAAAAAGCAGCTGAGTTCTGCAAAATTACTGTTACACGTACATGAAATGGCAACAGCGATTGAACAATTGTTGCCCAATTTTAAATCCTTACACGTTCATGTCGATCATTTTATAGCTGCTTCAGATTTAGTAAAAGAACATATGGTACGCTACTTTGGGTGTGACGAAACTAAGATTCAGCGGGTATATGAATGCTCGGACATATTAATAACTGCAGATAAACCAATCCTTGAACCTGTATCTGCAAAACGTGTAATTATGGTTGGTGGTGCTTATTGGGCTAAGGGAGACGATATCTTTTTATTGCTCGCTAAAGAAGTTATAACCAGGGATCCCTCCATTCATTTTTATTGGTTAGGTAGTCAGTCAATTGAACGTAAAACAGTTAATCAGGGAGATATGGACAAATTAGAGATAGGTTCTCATGTTCATTTTTTGCCACATACTTCCAAACCTCATGACATTGTGAAAATGATGGATGTATTCGCATTAACCTCTCGTTCAGATTCTTTTCCCTTGGCTGCTATTGAGGCAGGATTACTAGGCGTTCCTATAGTATGTTTTGAAAAAGCTTCTGGGATACAAGAAATAATTTCAAAAGGAGGGGGGGAGGTTGTTCCATATTTAGATATTCAGAAAATGGCTGAAGCAATTATACGATTAGTGACGAGTGACGAGATACGCGAGAAGAAGACTGACGAGGTGAAAAAGTTGTTTAATAACTGTAAACCGGATGTAATTTCTGAAGAGATAGACATTATCCTATCAAAATTGTTAAAAAAATAGTTGTAGTTTAACCTTTGAGTTATTCTTAATTGTATGTAAACTCTTTAAAGAAGACTTGTTATTTTATTTTTATTCCTATACATTTTCCCGCTTTATTGTTGCCAGCCTAAAGATTCTATAATTTCCTTGTCAATTATTTTACAAAAACAATGTTTCTGCGTTAAAAAAACATTTTAACTTTGGAATCAACCTTTAGAATAAATTCTGTGCAATATAATAAGATGAAAGATTCATTTCCGTTTATTAGTATTTGTATTCCTACTTACAATCAAACTTTTTTTTTAAAAAAAGTATTAGATTCCATTTTAATTCAAACCTATACAAATTATGAAGTTGTAATTACAGATGATAGTAGCACTTCGGATGTTGAATTATTAATTAAAGATTATAAATTTAGAAATTCAAATATTCAAATTCATTATTTTAAAAATTCACCATCTCTTGGCACGCCAGAAAATTGGAATGCCTCTATACGAAATGCAAAAGGAGAATGGATTAAGATGATGCATCACGATGATTGTTTTTCAGATTCAGAAGCACTTCAAAAATTTGTTGATTTAATTGATAACGACGAGAAGATTTCCTTTGTTTTTACTGGGTCATTTTACCGCAATATAGAAGGTAAAAAAATCGAGCATTCCATTGATCATGAAACGTTTCAACAAATTCAAAAGAATCCAGTTACATTGTTTTCCGGTAATTTAATTGGACCACCAAGTGCAGTGATGTTTAAAAATAATGGTATTTATTTTGATAAATGTTTAAAATGGTTAGTAGATATTGATTTTTATTATAATTTTTTGAAAGAAACATCCAAAATAAATTATTCTACTGAATGCTTAATAGAAAGTTATTTGCCAGAATCAAGAGTTACTAATTCTTGTTGGATGAATAAATATGTAGAAGTACCAGAATATTTGCACTGTATCCATAAAAATAAAATAATTTTTTATCCGGTTATTAAACATACTGCTAATTTATTTTTTAAATTAGATGTCTTGTCTTTAAAAGACATTAGGTTATGTGGTTACGAAAATACAGTGCCAATTTCATTAATGTTTATGATATTTGCAAAAAGGTTGATCCGTAAAATAAGAAAAGTATGATTTATTGTAACGTAAAGGGAGGCCTTGGTAATATTTTATTTCAACTAGCAACAGGTATTTCTTTTGCGATAGAAAAAAATACTGATTTTTCTGTCTCTAATTATGAATGGCATATTCATTATTTAAATGTTGAAAAAGAAAGAAATCCGGTACTAAATCATGCAGATGAATATGCGTTTTATTTTAAGAATCTTATTAAAAAGAAATGTCCAGAAAATTTAACTGTTTTAAATTATCCATTTACTTATTTTGAAGATTCTAGCTTAAGTACTAATTGTGTAATTGATGGTTATTTTCAGTCTGAAAAATATTTTATAAAAAACAGAGATCGTATATTAAGTCAATTTAAACTCCCACTTAAATTAAGACTTATGTCTTATTTTAAGTACCCGTTTTTTCTGAAGGGTAATTTAACATCTATACATGTAAGAAGAGGAGAATATTTAATATCCCCAATTCATTATAATCAAAGTATGGATTATTATGATGCGGCTATAAAAAAAATGGATGCTATAACAGAAAAATTTATTGTTTTCAGCGATGATATAGCTTGGTGTAAAGAAAATTTTATTGGAGAAAAGTTTGTTTTTATTGAAAATGAAAAAGATTATATTGAGTTATTTTTAATGTCAAAATGTACTAATAATATTATCTGCAACTCAACATTCTCTTGGTGGGGCGCTTGGATGAATGCGCATAAAAACAGAAAAATTATAGCTCCTAAACATTGGTTTAAAACGAACGAACTTAGTTCTGATGATATAATTCCTGAAAGTTGGATTACACTATAATTAATAAAGAATACTTCTATATATTTTAAGAGTCAAATGCAGATAGATTTTTTTCATACCCATATATCCAAAAATGCACAAAAGTATGTTGTTGATGTGTTAAATTCAACGTTGTTAAGTGAAGGTCAAGTAGTTCAAGAATTTGAAAATCAGCTTGAAAAAAAACTTAGTCTCAATCATGTTGTAACAGTTAATAGCGGGACAACTGCGTTGCATTTGGCCCTTATATTAGCAGGCATTAAAGATGGAGACGAGGTAATTATACCATCTCAGACATTTGTAGCAACTGGTTTATCCGTTTTAATGGTAAAAGCGACGCCAGTCTTTGCGGATATAGATTATGCAACTGGCAATATATCTATCTCTGATATACGAGCAAAAATTACGCATAAAACTAAAGCAATAATACCTGTTCATTGGGCAGGATATCCATGTGATATGGATGAAATTTTAAAAATAGCAAGTGAGTTTGATTTAAAAATTATCGAAGACGCTGCACATGCTTTAGGTGCCAATTATAAAAATAAACCCATAGGATCAATTTCAGATTTTACTTGCTTTTCCTTTCAAGCGATTAAGCATATTACTACAGGAGATGGTGGTGCAATTACATGTAAAAATCCTCAAAGCTATAACGAAGCAAGAAAGCTAAGATGGTTTGGGATCGACAGAGCAAATTCACCTATGTCCAATCTTGGAGAAAGAGAATATGATCTTGACATGATAGGATATAAATACCATATGAATAATTTTTCTGCAGCATTGGGTAGTGCTAATTTAGAAGACTTAAATCACATTATAAATGCTCGAACAAATATAGCTAATACCTATACAAACGCATTTTCAAATTTTTCTGGGATTGAATTATTAGATTATAAACCTGAAAATAAATGTGCTTGGTGGTTATATACATTCAAGGTAGAACAACGGGAACAATTTATCCAAAAATTAAAATCAAAAGGTATACCTTCCTCAGTAGTTCATATCGGTATCCACAAAAATATAGTATTTAAGAATAAGCACATTCTTGAAAACCAAAATCTTTTTGATAAAAATCAAATATCAATTCCACTTCATTCAGCACTTTCTGAGGATATGGTTGAACATATTATTAAGTCAATAAAAGAGGGGTGGTAAAGTAAATAGGATATAAAGCATATTAACAAACTAAAAATTAAGTTTTTTTAGTGTAATCATTTCAAAATAATGAAAATTTTATTACTTGGACATACTGGATTTGTAGGTCAAAATGTTTTTAACGAATTAAAAAAAAATAAGTGCAATGAAGTTGTGGGTAAGTCTAGGAGTAATGGATTAGATTTATTTAACTTAGAAAACGTATGTTCAATTTTAGCAGAAGAACAACCGAATATAATTGTAAATTGTGCTGCTCATGTTGGAAGTTTGAATTTTGTCACTCAAATTGCAGCTGATATTTTAGACGATAATCTTCGCATGATCTTAAATTTATATAAAGCGATCCAACAAACATCTCCATCTTCTGTTATAATAAATCCAGTGGCTAATTGTGCTTTTCCTGGTAATTTAACAGAATATAACGAAGAATTTTTATGGTCTGGGAAAGTACATCAATCCGTATTAGCTTATGGAAGTACCAGAAGAATGCTTGATATTTTTGCAGAATGTTATAAAATGCAGTACGGAATAAAGAGTATTCAGTTATATGTGCCAAATATGTATGGTCCATTCGATTCAGTAGATCCAAATAAAGCACATGCATTAAATGCATTGGTAGGTAAAGTTGTTAAAGCAAATCATGAAAAGCTCGCTGAAATTGAGGTATGGGGTAGTGGTGTAGCAATCAGAGAATGGTTATATGCACCAGATTTTGGTCGAATTTTAAATGAAATTATTTGTAATTTAGATCAAACTTATTATAGCGAACCCTTTAATATCGCTCAAAATTTCGGTTTATCTATTTCTGATTTGTTAAAAATAATAATAACGGAATGTAATTTTACAGGATCTGTAAATTGGAATCGCTCTATGCCTGATGGGGCTCCACGAAAAGTAATGGCAGACACTAGGTTTAAAAAAAATATTCCAAATTTTGTATTTACGCCATTAAATGAAGGTTTAAAAACTACGGTTGATTATTATAAAAATCAACTTCCATTTTAAAATTGTATCATGATTATAGGAGAAGATGTATTAATAGATAACGATACTGTTTTCAGACGACCAGCATTTGTTAAAATAGGTAATCACGTTGCAATAGATAAAGGATTCTATTGTACCACTAAATTAGATATAGGTAACTATGTACATATAAGTCCTTATGTAACTTGTATTGGTGGTAAGGATGGATTTTTTAAAATATCCGGTTTTTCTAATGTTATGAGTGGAGCAAGAATCATTTGTGGCTCAGATCGATTTGATGCGTCTGGTTTATTTGGAGCAATGATTCCAAATAATCTAAAAGGAAAGCAAATAATAGAACCTGTCATTATGGAGGAATTTTCAAATATTGGAACAAATTCCATTGTATTACCTGGGTCTATTTTACGAAAAGGAGTGCTTTTAACTGCAGGAAGTTTATTGATGGGAGACACTGAGGAATGGGGAGTGTATAAAGGTAATCCAGCTGTCTTAGTTAAAAAAATTGATGGAAGTCTTATCGTAGAAAGAGCAAAAGAACTTGGTTATTAATATTTGGCTAGATGATTGATTTTCCGCTTGTTTCTGTTCTTATGCCTGTTTACAATGGCGAGAAATATCTAAAAGAAGCTATTGAAAGCGTTTTACATCAAACCTACACAAACTTTGAATTTATTATTGTTAATGATGGTTCAACGGATGTTTCAGAACAAATAATACTTTCCTATTCAGATGATCGGATTGTATATTTAAAAAACACATATAATTTAAAATTAATTCAAACATTAAATTTAGGTTTTTCGAAAGCCAAGGGTAAGTATATTGCTCGGATGGATGCGGACGATATTTCTTTGCCGATGCGTTTGGAAAAACAAGTCGAATTTTTAGAGAAAAATCCAGATATTGGTGTTTTAGGAACAGGTGTTTTGTTAAAAACAGACAAAGAAACGACTGAATTGTTGTATCACACAGATGATGCTTCCATTCGATTTGCGTTGGCTTTTTATTGTCCATTTATTCATCCGACTGTTATGCTTCGAAAAACAATCGTAGATGAATTACCGGTTGTTTTTGATGTAAATTATGTGCACGCAGAAGATTATGAATTATGGACAAGATTAGCCCATGTAACTAAATTAGCGAATTTACCAGCGTTTTTGTTAGAGTATCGGATACATGATAATCAAATTAGTAGTCAGTTTACTGCAAAACAAACGGAAATGGCAATGGAGATTCGAAAAAAATATCTGACACACTATTTTCAAGACGAAGTAGATACTTTTTTATTCGCATTTAAATTAAGCGCTTCTAAAAAAAAACTTTCTAACCAACTTATAGAACTTCAACGATTGTATCAATTAAATCAAACTCACTGTTTTTTTGGGGGAAATAACCTTCATCGGTATATTATACAATTATGGAAGGAATTGATTGTTGAATCGAACCATTTTTCCATCAACGATTTTTTTCGTTTATTATTTTGTAAAATAACCTATAAATCGCCATGGACTTTTCGGCAAGTAATATCTATTTTTGCTAAAACAATGACGTAATATGTAATTTACTCTTTATGTATTTATTCTGCCTACTAATTAATTCTGATGATTACAATGAAAAAAGTTTCCAATTGGGGTAATTATCCTGTATCCTATTCAACGGTAATTACTCCCACAAACGAAGAAGAATTAAAAAGGGTCGTTCTTGAACATACACAACTTATAGCAAGAGGAAATGGAAGGTGTTATGGTGATTCGTCTCTTGCTAAAACTATCGTTTCCACTTTAGCGTTAAAAAAAGTTATTAATTTTGATAAAGTACATGGTACAATTGAATGCGAGTCAGGAATTTTATTAGAAGAAATTTTAGCCTTGATTGTTCCTGCAGGATATTTCTTGCCTGTAACACCAGGCACAAAATTAATTACTTTGGGAGGGGCTTTAGCCTCCAACATACATGGTAAAAATCATCATATTGATGGATGCTTTAGTAATTTTGTTACCTCTTTTACTTTATTAAACGCATCTGGAAATGTTCAGCATGTATTTCCATCAGACCCTCTTTTTAATAAGACTGCAGGAGGTATGGGTACCACAGGGATAATTGTTTCAGTAGCGTTTACATTAAAAAAAATTGAAACAAGTTATATCAAATTAAAAACGATAAAAGCTAAAAATTATGCTGAAGTAATTAAACTTATGGAAGAGCACAAACATACCACGTATTCTGTTGCTTGGATTGATTGTTTGGCTTCTAAAAAAAACATGGGTAGATCGGTGCTTTTATTGGGAGAACATGCTCAATTAAATGATCTCTCTACTAATATTAAAAATCCCCTTGTAATTCATAAAAAGCCAAAATTTTCTTTGTTTTTCTACTTTCCAACATTTGTAATTAATAATTTATTTGTTCGAATTTTTAACTTTCTTTATTATCATAAATCCATTCAATCAACACGTAAAATTGTCCATTATGATTCGTATTTTTTTCCTTTAGATGTTGTAGCTAATTGGAATCGGATTTATGGAAAAAAAGGGTTTTTAGAATACCAAATGGTATTTCCGAGAGAGAAAGCTGAAATTGGAATAAAAAATGCGTTAGAATTATTGACGAAGTATAATTCAGCTTCTTTTTTAAGTGTCATTAAAGCCTTTGGCGACAATAGTCCGAAAGAAAATTTAAATTTTCCGATCGAAGGTATTACGTTAGGTTTAGATATAAAAATTAGCAAAAGAGTTTGGAACTTATTGGATGAATTGGATGAATTAGTAACTAATTACCAAGGGAAAACGTATTTAGCAAAAGATGCTCGGATGCATAAAAATACGTTTGATTCACAGTATCCATCTAATCTTAATAGCAATAAATTTAAATCGCATCAAACGTTACGCGTTACTCAATTTCATCAAAACGTGTTATTGATTTTAGGAGCAAATAGCGACATAGCTAAAGCGTATGCCTTAAAATATCTTGCCAAAAACACTACTTCCTATGTGTTATTTGCATCCCGTAATCGAGAAGAAGTGGATACTTTTATTCGCGAACAAGCAATACAGGATAAAGCACATTTTGTATTTTTTGATGCTGAACATTTTGATAGTCATTTAGCTT
>Ga0172373_10007520_pt1 | contig 14108 bp, 16 predicted proteins | sample Lak10m_2_FD_114546 | JGI IMG/M metagenome (GOLD analysis project Ga0172373, IMG submission 114546) | Freshwater microbial communities from Kabuno Bay, South-Kivu, Congo - kab_092012_10m | ecosystem: Environmental > Aquatic > Freshwater > Lake | place: Democratic Republic of the Congo... | reverse complement strand
TCGTCGGGATGACCGCTCCCATTTGTTGTACCTACCCGAGTCGTGGAAAACCCGTGTGGATACATCATCTTCGGGATGTCGGTCATCTCATTTCACCGTAGGATTTACCGGAAGAGCCAAGAACCTTCAGTGCTTCCCCTAGGGTTGCCTTCGGTGTTTCAGCGACTATGCGTGCCATAGCCTCGACTGCGGATATGGACTCTTTGATAGAGTTTCGGTAATCGGGCTGTTTGCGATCTGCCAAGAGTTGCAACGCTCGTTCAAGATGAGCGGTTACTGGGCCAAACTTCGTGTCCGCGAGGGCCTCTGCAAGTAGCTCGCTTTCCTGTGCATCAGTGATGTCAACAATCAACCCATCAATGAATTTGTACCCTGCAAGTTCTCGCTCAAGTATTTGGTTCAGATAGTCAGCTAGTCGTGGTTTGCTTTTTGCGTATTGTCGAACGACGAATTCAAGAAAATCATAGAGCTCGTGCCACTCGCAGCCAAAGTAATACTCTCGAATCGAGTCGAGAATCATGCGCCCCCGACTCGGACGACCGTAGCCAGGCCGGGCATCAACCGGCTTCTTGAAGTAGTTGGACCAAAGAACGTAACTGAATTTCTCAATCTCTCCATGGCTGCCGTGATGTCCGTAGACAAAGCCATCGGTAGACCAGAACGCAGCGTCCATTGCGTTCCAGAGCGAATTACGTAGTTCGTCGTTCATAGCCCCGACTTGAGCTACCTGACTGACGGGCTTGAGCCCCTGACGCTGACTGAAGGACTTCATTGATTAAGACATAAAACGTCGTAGCTCAGGGGCGCGCTGCTTGCGGCGCGACCCTTGGAGCGCAGCGTTAGGTGTGGTGCTCACTTCTTGCATGGAAATGATTTTTGAAGGGCTCGCACCACTAATTCCTTTGCTGAGAGATGCCAAGTTTGTGGATTGTCGGAGAAATACTTTTGCACAATCGCAGACGACTGGCTCAGCTTTACATTTTCGTGAACGCAGAAGAGAACCTCATTGTTGAAGTCCTGAACGCCGGCAACATATCCCCTGAACATTCCGATGTCTTGAAGTCGGTCGCTATCCATCATCTTTTTGAGATCGTTTCCATCGAAGTAGTCTGCGATGGCCGAACCGCTCGCAAAAATGAAGAAAAATGGGATGAGGAGGTTGCGTTTCATAAAAGAACCCCTGACTAAAGTGGACTTCCAAATGACGGGAATTATTGCGTCATGTTGATGCCAAACCGGCGCAAAACGACTGCGGCGGAAAGTTGTGCCGATTATGCGCGTGTCCTTGGTGGCACGCAATCGCTCAGAACTGCTTGACCTCGATGGCCAGCGTCTGGATGCGGTAGGCAATCTGGCGCGGCGTCATGCCGAGCAGGCGCGCGGCCTTGGCTTGCACCCAGCCCGCCTGTTCGAGCGCGGCGATGACGCGGTCGCGTTCGTTCAGTTCGCCCGGCTCGACAGGCTCGCCCTCCTCATGCTCCTCCACGAAACTCGGCGCTGGCTGGACGGCACTGGCGGGCACGCCCCGCCCGGTGGCGGGTGCGGTTTGGCGGAAGCGGTCGATGCGGATCAGCTCGGCGTCGATGACACCGGTCTCGGACATCACCGCCGCGCGTTCGAGGCAGTTTTCCAGTTCGCGCACGTTGCCTGGCCAGACGTATTGCGTGAGGCGGCGCACGGCCGATTCCTGCAGCACGAGCGGCCGCCCCTGCTGCTCGCCGAGGCGGCCGACGAGGAAGCGCGCCAGGTCGGGAATGTCCTCGCTGCGCTCGCGCAACGCCGGCAGTGCGATGGGCATGACGTTGAGGCGGTAGTAGAGGTCCTCGCGAAAGTCGCCGGCATCGACGGCCGCCTCAAGGTCGCGGTGAGTGGCGGCGATGACGCGCACCTCGACCTTGATGGTGCGGCTGCCGCCGACGCGCTCGAACTCGCCTTCCTGCAGCACGCGCAGCATCTTGGCCTGAAAGGCCGGCGAGATCTCGCCGATCTCGTCGAGGAACAGCGTGCCGCCGTCAGCGGCCTCGAAGCGGCCCTTGCGCGCGCCGACCGCGCCGGTGAAGGCGCCCTTCTCGTGGCCGAACAGTTCGGATTCGAGCAGGTTCTCGGGCAGCGTCGCGCAATTGAGCCGCACATAGGAGCCGCGCGCGCGCGGCGAGTTGTAGTGGATGGCGTTGGCGATGAGTTCCTTGCCGGTGCCGGTCTCGCCGCGAATCAATACGGTGGTGTTCCACTTCGCGACCATGCGCACCTGGTCGAAGACGCGGCGCATCTTTGTCGAGTGGCCGACGATGTTGTCGAAGCCGTATTTGCCGCGCACCGTGCGGCGCAGGCTGTCGCGCTCCTCGGCGAGGCTTTTCTTTTCCTGTTCGACCTCGAGCGCGAGCCGCACGCTCTGACCGATCAGGTTGGCGATCATCTCGACGAAACGCGCCTGCGCCTTGAGCGCGCCGTCGGGTGTATCGAGCTGTACGGCGAGCACGCCGAGCGCGCGACCGGCGGCGGAAATCGGCGCGGCGATGAAGGGCAGGGCATGGTCGTAGATGCCGAGCCGGTTGAGGAAGCGCGGATCGCGGCCGGGATTGTCGATGACGATGGTCTCACCACTGTCGAACACCTGGCCGAGCACACCCTCGCCGACCTGGTAGCGCACCGGCGTGAAGGCGGCGGCATCCAGTCCGTGGACGGCATTGACCGTCAGGTCGCCGCTGTCGGCATCGATCACGCTGACGAGGCCGCGGCTCAGCCCGGCCGTGGCGAGCACGTCGAGCACGTCGCGCAGGGTCTGGCGATAGTCGAGCGAGCGCGACAGCACCTCGCTGACGCGGTAGATCGTATCGACCGCGCTGTGCGGGCCGGCCGCGGAGGGGGTCGTATTCATGTGCCCACCGGCCCCTTGCTGCGCACCGGCAGCACGATGCGCAGGCGGCAACCGCCGGCATGGCCGGCGTCGATCTCGATGTTGCCACCATGGTCGCTGACCACCTGCTGCGCCATCGCCAGCCCGGTGCCGGCATGCTGCGGTTTCGTGCTGAAGAAGGGCTCGAAGGCCTTGAGGCGCCGGTCCGGCGGAATGCCGGGACCGCTGTCCTCGACGATGATCTCGATGCTGCCGAGCAGGCTGCGCGTGGTAACCGTCAGCTCGCGCACGCGCCAGCCCTTGGCGTTCATCGCCTCGAGCGCGTTGTCGATCAGCGCCTTGAACAGCGCGCGCAGGCGCACCGGATAAGCCTGCACCGCGGGCAGCACCGCCTGCGGCTTCCAATTGACCGTGATGCCGGCGGCGAGCAGCCGGCCCGTGGTGAGATCGAGCACATCGCGCAGCAGTTCGTTGAGATTCGCGCTCGTGGCGGTTTCGGTACTGCGCTCGGGAATCGCCCGGCGCAGCGTGTCCAGCGCCTCCTGCCCGGCGCGCAAGGCTTCGCCGAGCGCCACGGAGGTCGGATCGCGCCGGCCGCGCCGATCCTGCAGGGCGATGACCGAGGCGAGCACGTTGAGCGGCCCTTCCATCTGGAACAGTGCCGCCGAGAGGCTTTCGCGCAGGCTGCTGACGCGGTTCTCCTCGGCCATCATCGCCTGCAGGGCGGCGATGCGCGCCTTTTCCTGCTGGGTGCGCTGCTGGGTGATCTCCTTGGCGACGAGCAGCAGGTAGATGCTGTCGCGGTGGCCGAAGAAGGCGTCAGTGCCTTCATCCACGCTGCGCACCCAGGTGCCGGTGCAGGAGAACCAGCGTGGCGGCTTGCCGCCGGGCCGCTCGATGCGGATCTCGCGGTCGGCGAAGGCCTGCGTGCCATCGCGCGCCGGGCCGAGACCGTGGCCCATGTCCGCGCGCACGGCGTCAAGGATCATGCTGGACGGTTCGGTCATGCCGAGGTCGCCCATCAGCTTCTTGTACTCGTGGTTGTCGAGCACCACGCAGTCCTCGCCATCGAGCAGCGCGATCGCCACCGGCGCCGAGTCGACGACCGACTCGATCAGCGCCTTCTGGTTGTTGACCTGGCATTCGAGGCGGTGCAGCGCGGTGATGTCGCGGTGGATGCCAAGGAAGTAGCCGACCTTGCCGTCGGCGTCGAGCACGGGCGTGATCAACAGTTCGGCGAGGTACTCGCTGCCATCCTTGCGGCGGTTGACGAGACTGCCGCTCCACGGCTCGCCGGCGCTGATGGTCTGCCACAGTGCGCTGTAGACGCCCGGCGGCGTCGCTTTGGCCGAGAGCACCGACTGGTTCTTGCCGACCGCTTCAGCGACCGCGAAGCCGGTGACGCGCTCGAAGGCCGGATTGACGTAGAGGATGTTGGCGCGCGTGTCGGTGATCGAGATCGCGATGTCGGCCTGCGCCACCGCCTCGCGAAAGACGCGCGGCAGGATGTCGACGCTGGCCGCCTCGGCACTTGGCGCGGGCACGTCGGGCAGCGGCTGCTTGCGTTGGCTCATGGCGGGCAATCGGGTGAATGGCTTGTTGATTGTTCTGCACGATCCGTGCCACGAAAGTCGGCGCTGGCAGGACGGCAGCTTTCCTACGCACAAGTCCCTGTTTGTCGGGTTTGCGACCCGACTGTCGCACTTGCGACAGTCACGCCAGCATCGACTGCGCTCCGCAAAAACCCCCGCAACGGTGCGGACTTGGCACTGGTTGCACCAAGCTGGCGCACGACAAAACAGGATGGCACGGAATCTGCGAAGCCTCCGGCAGAGGTCCGACGATGAGTGAATTCCTGATCCTGCTGGTGACCACCGCCCTGGTCAATAACGTGGTGCTGATCAAGTTTCTTGGTCTGTGCCCCTTCATGGGCGTATCGAAGAGCGTCGATAGCGCGCTGGGCATGGGCATGGCCACGACCTTCGTCATCACGCTGGCCTCGGCCGCCACCTGGATGCTCGAACACTGGTTGCTGATCCCGCTCGACCTGGGCTACCTGCGCATCCTCACCTTCATCCTCGTCATCGCCGCGACGGTGCAGTTCGTCGAGCTGGTGGTGAAGAAGACCAGCCCCGATCTCTACCAGGCGCTCGGCATCTACCTGCCGCTGATCACCACCAACTGCGCGGTGCTCGGCATCGCGCTGCTGAACGTGCAGGAGAAGAGCGGCTTCGTCTGGAGCCTGCTGTCCGGTTTCGGTTCGGCTGTCGGCTTTACGCTGGTGCTTCTGATCTTCGCCGGCCTGCGCGAACGCCTCGCGCTGGCGCGCGTACCCGCGACCTTCGCCGGCGCGCCGATCAGTTTCGTGCTCGCCAGCCTGTTGGCACTCGCCTTCATGGGTTTTTCGGGACTGAATTTCAAATGATCGCTGCCATCCTCTCCATCACCCTGCTCGGCATCGCCCTCGGCTTCGCGCTGGGTTTCGCGGCGCAGAAGTTCGCCGTCGAGACCGACGCGCGCGTCGCCGAAATTGAAGCGCTGATGCCCGGCACCAACTGCGGCCAGTGCGGTTACCCTGGCTGCCCCGGCGCGGCGGCGGCCATCGCCGCGGGCGAAGCCACCGTCACCGTCTGCCCGCCCGGCGGCAAGGCGCTCGCCACGGCGCTCGCCGCCAAGCTGGGCATCGATGCCGATCTCTCGGGTGTGAGTGACGAAGGACCTAAGATCGCGACCATCGCCGAGGAAATCTGCATCGGCTGCTGCCGCTGCATCAAGGAATGTCCGACTGACGCGATCGTCGGCGCGGCCAAGCAGATCCACGCCGTGATGCGCGAGGCCTGCACCGGTTGCGGCAACTGCGTCGACCGTTGCCCGACCGAGGCGGTGAAGATGGAACCCGTGCCCGTCACCCTGCAGCACTGGGTGTGGCCCAAGCCGAAATTGGAACCGGCATGGGCCTGATCGAGAAAATCTTCTCCCTGCTGGAACCCGCCCATTGGGGCGTGCATCCGGCCGACCGCAAGCGGCCGGCGGCCGATGTTCCGGTACGTACGCTGCCGCTGCCGGCACGACTCTACGTGCCGCTGCAGCAGCATATCGGCGCGGCAGCGCGACCCATCGTGCTGGTCGGCCAGACAGTGCTCAAAGGCCAGTTGCTTGCCGAAGCGCAGGGCGCCACTTCGGCCGCCGTGCATGCGCCGACCTCCGGCATCGTCGCCGCTATCGGCGACATCACCGCGCCGCATCCCTCCGGCCTCGGCTTCCCCGCCGTGACCATCGAGTCCGACGGCGACGACCGCTGGGCGTATGGTTACGAGGGTGGAGTCTGCGTCGATCCGTTCTCGCTGCCGCCGCAGGAAATCGCCAGGCGCGTCGCCGCCGCCGGCGTGGTCGGCCTGGGCGGCGCGACCTTTCCCTCGGCGTTGAAACTCGGGCTGGGGCTGCGCGCGAAGATCCACACATTGATCCTCAACGGCGGCGAGTGCGAACCCTACCTATCCTGCGACGACCGCCTGATGCGCGACTGCGCGGCGGAGATCGTCGACGGCATCCGCATCATGCTGCACGCCACCGGCGCCACGACAGCGCTGGTCGGCATCGAGGACAACAAACCCGAGGCGATGGCCGCGATGACGGCGGCAGCGCGCGATTTTCCGGACATCCAGGTACGCAGCGTGCCGGCGCGCTACCCGATGGGTTCGGAGAAGCATTTGTTCTCCGCACTCACGGGACAGGAAGTGCCGGCCGACGGCCGCACCACCGACCTCGGCGCGCTGGTGCACAACGTCGGCACCGCCTGGGCGGTGCATGAAGCCTTGCGCCAGGGCCGGCCGCTGGTCGAGCGCCTCGTCACGCTCAACGGCGGCGCACTGGAGCGCCCCGGCAACATCCGCGTGCCCATCGGGGCGCTGGTGGCGGATGTGCTCGCTTTCGTGGGCCTAAAGACGGAACCGGCACGTCTCGTCATGGGCGGGCCGATGATGGGCAACCGGCTGCCGCATGCGCGCGTGCCGGTGGTCAAGGGCACGAGCGGCATCCTCGCCCTGACGGCGCTGGAAGCCGCCAGCCTCGACCCCGGCCCCTGCATCCGCTGTTCCAGCTGCGTGCGCGCCTGCCCGGTCGGCCTGCTGCCGCTCGAAATGTCGGCGCGCATTGGCGTCGATGACCTCAACGGCGCGGTCGACCTCGGCCTCAAGGACTGCATCGCCTGCGGCTGCTGTTCGTATGTCTGCCCGTCGCGCATCCCGCTGGTGCATTACTTCAACCATGCCAAGGGCGAACTCGCCGCGCAGGGCCGCGCCCAGTTGCGCAACGATGCCGCCAAGCGTCTCGCCGCCGCGCGCGTCGAACGGCTCGCCCGCGAAGCGCAGGAGAAGGCCGCCGCCGCCGCGCGCCGCAAGGCCGAACGCGCCGCACAGAAGGCTGCCGAGAAAGCGGCAGCCGAAGCAGCACAGCAAGCATCAGAAGAGGCGACGGCATGAGCGGCGAATCGCTATCGCTAACCATGCCCACGGCCTCGCCGCACGCCCACGCCGGCGGCAGCGTGACGCGCGTGATGGCGAAGGTAATGCTCGCGCTGCTGCCCGCGACGCTCTACGGCTTCTGGCTCTACGGCTGGCCGGCCTTCCACCTGTTCATGTTCACGATCATGTTCGCGCTGTTCGGCGAAGCCTTCGCGCTGCGCCTGATGCGCCGCCCGGCGGTGCCGGTACTGCTGGACGGCTCGGCCTTGCTCACCGGCTGGCTGCTCGCGCTCTCGCTGCCGCCCTGGGAGCCGTGGTGGATCGGTGCGGTCGGCGGGCTGTTCGCCACGCTGGTTGCCAAGCAGCTGTTCGGTGGCCTCGGCCAGAACCTCTTCAACCCGGCGATGGTTGCGCGCGTCGCGTTGCTGATCTCCTTCCCGGTGCCGATGACGCTGTGGGTCGCGCCGCTGCCGCTCGGATCCGTCGGCGCGCCGGGCTTCGCCGCCGGACTGCAGATCACGCTGGCCGGCATTCCACAACTCGACGCCGTCGCCAGCGCCTCGCTGCTCGGCTTCGCCAAGACCGAACTGTCGCGCGGCATCGATCTTCTCCACGCGGCTGCCAATACGCCGGCCTTGTCCTGGGTCGGCGCGCGCGCCGGCAGTCTCGGCGAAACGGCCGCGCTGCTGATCGCCGGCGGTGGCGTGGCGATGATCTTCATGGGCATCATCTCCTGGCATATCCCCGTGGCGATGCTGGCGGGCATCGCGCTGCCGGCCGCGCTGGCCCACGCCATCGATCCGGCGCGTTACCTCGATGTCACCGCCCACCTGCTCTCGGGCGCGGCGATGCTCGGCGCCTTCTTCATCGCCACCGACTACGTCACCTCGCCGAACACGCGCGTCGGCCAGCTGATTTTCGGCGTGGGCTGCGGCCTGCTGACCTGGCTAATTCGTACCTGGGGCGGCTACCCCGAAGGCGTGGCTTTCGCGGTGCTGCTGATGAACGCGCTGACGCCGGCCATCGACCGGCTCGTCAAGCCGCGCATCTACGGCCGCGACCGCAAGGGCAAGCCGCTGGACATCGCTGAGCCGGCACCATGAGCGCGACGCTCGCTGCCTTCCGCGACCGGCTCGCCTATCAGGGCGTCTCGCTCGGCCTCGTCGCGCTGCTCGCCACCACCGCGCTGGTGGTCGGCAACCAGATGACGCACGCGGCCATCGCGCAGGCCGAGGCGGCCGATCTCGCCAATTCGCTGGCGCAGGTATTGCCCGATGGCACCGCCGACAATGACCTCCTGAAGGACATTGTGAAAGTCGGCGCTGGCGAGACGGCAGTGACTGTCCATCGCGCGCGCAAGGCCGGCGTGCCGACGGCCGCCGTGTTCCGCATGGCGGAGCGCGGCTACGCCGCCGACATCGTGGTGCTGATGGGCGTGGCCGCTGACGGACGTCTGCTCGGCGTGCGCGTCGTCAAGCATGCCGAAACGCCGGGGCTGGGCGACAAGATCGAGATCGCCAAGGCGAAGTGGGTGCTCGATTTCGACGGCAAGTCGCTCGGCGAGCCACCCGTGGAAAAGTGGGCGGTGAAGAAGGACGGCGGCGTCTTCGACCAGTTCGCCGGCGCCACCATCACCCCGCGGGCGGTGGTCAAGGCGGTGAAACGCGGTCTCGATTTCTTCGCCGCGCACAAGGAGGAGATCCTGTCATGAACGCGCGCGGCATTGTCAGGGACGGCCTGTGGGACAACAACGTCGTGTTCGCGCAGATGCTCGCGCTCTGCCCGGCCATGGCGGTGACCACCAGCGGCACCAACGGCCTCGGCATGGGGCTGGCATCGACGGCGGTGCTGCTCGTCTCGAACATCCTCGTCGCGCTGATCCGCGACTTCGTCAGCCCGCAAGTGCGCATCCCCGTCTTCGTCGTGCTGATCGCCACGCTGGTGACGCTGGTCGACCTCGCGCTCAACGCCTGGCTGCATGACCTCTACAAGGTGCTCGGCCTGTTCATCGCGCTGATCGTGGTGAACTGCGCGATCCTCGGCCGGGCGGAAGCCTTCGCCTCCAAATCGCCGGTGCTCGACGCCGCGCTCGATGGCCTGATGATGGGCATCGGCTTCACCTTCGCCCTGACCGTCATCGGGCTGATCCGCGAGCTGCTCGGCAGTGGCACGCTGTTCGCGCAGGCCAGCCTGCTGCTCGGCCCGCAGTTCGCCTTCCTCGAAACGACCGTGATCCCCAACTACGGCGGCGTGCTAATGATGATCCTGCCGCCCGGCGGCTTCCTCGTGCTCGGCGTGCTGCTGGCGCTCAAGCGCGTGCTCGACCGGCGCATGGCGGCGCGCAAGTGCCGTCCCGCCAGCGCCGAGTTTTCCACGGAGTCCGCCTGATGCAGATCGGCGTTGCCTATTCCGAACCGAGCCAGCAGATCTGGCTGACCATCGAAGTACCGGACGAATCCACGGTGCGCGAAGGTATCGAGCGCTCGGGCATCCTCAAGCAGTTCCCCCATATCGACCTTGAAACGCAGAAGGTCGGCGTCTTCGGCAAGCTGGTCAAGCTCGACGCCGCCCTGCGTGCCGGCGACCGCATCGAAATCTACCGCGCCATCACTTGCGACCCGCAAACCATACCGCGCAAGGATGGCGCTGACGGCGAAGACGAATAACGAATTGTCAGCTTTCCTTGAACAGCTCCTTAATCCAGTTTTTCTGATGAGCTTGACGACGACTCTCAGCGAGATATTGAAGTACGCCTGCCCGAGCCTCTTCGAATGGGACCACTCGCGCTGAATCAATAGCATCGCAAAGTAGCACATGGAAACCGAGCGGCGATTCGACAATGGCTGACAGCTGCCCGACCGGTAGGCTGAATGCGCTCTCCTCAAGTTCTGGATAGAGCTTGCCGCGCGCCAGATTGCCAAGCAGACCACCCTGCATTGCCGTCGGACATTCCGAGTGCTTCATCGCCTGCTCGGCAAATCGCGTCACCTCCTTGATGAGGCGGGCACGAATGGCTTCGATCTTCTTTAGCGAGGCATCGCGCTCGCTACCAGGCAGGTGTTCGTTGATCGTCACCAAAATATGCCGCAGTATTCTGGTTTCGGGCTTCTGAAAGCGGGAGGCATGCTGAAGGTAAAAGATCTCAACCTCGGTATCGGTGACCGGACCGGCGTGAGTGGCGACCTGTTCCAGAACGGCCTCTACGGTCAGGTCGCGCTCGATCGCGATGCGCAGGCTTTCCTGCGTGAGGTCGTTACGTTGCAGGTCAGCCAGGAAATCCTGCTCGTTTTCATAGCGCGACCGTACTTGCGTAATCGCATGATCGACCGAAGATGAAGGCAATACCACGCTGGAAGCCTCCAAAGTGCCGAGGATGCGCTCCTCAATCTCGGCCTGGCGTCGTGCCACGGAAGAGATGCGCTTGACCTCCCCGGTCTCCAGCGCCTGCGGCGATTTTCCGTACAACTCCTGCGCCAGTTTGAGGAACAGATAGGGACTGACCGCGGACTCAACCATGTTCCATGTCCTCGCGCTTACCCGGCAGAGGCCGTAGCGCAGCCTCGGGTACGGCGAACACCCGACCTGGCTGGCTCTCGAAATGCATGTGGTAAGTCGGCGGATCAGAATCCCGATTCACCTTGAGCACTTCGCCGAGGCCGCCCACTGGAACCAGCTCTTCACCATTGGCAACCAGCGCCCTGGCCGCATGCACGCGCTCGCGCACCTCGAAGCGGCTGGGCACCCAAGGGTCGTCGATGCCGATCAATTCCTCCTGCCGGCATCCCACCACCTTGCGGATATCAAGGAAATGCACGGAGTAGATGATCTGGTCTTGCAGGAAGGTACCGATATCGACGACATGGCCGACGCTGCCACGCCGCACCAGCAATGTTCCCGTGGCAATGCCGGGATAGGTGCCGTCGTTGCGCACATTGCGCGTCACGCGCACTTCGTCGCCGAAATCCCAGATCGCACCGTCGATCATGGCAGGCTCACGGCCCGGTGACTGCCGCCCGCTTGATGGAACTCACCGAGACCGTGGCCATGCCGCTGGCCTTCTGGTGCACGCGCATCACCTTCTCGGTATAGGCATCGGACTTGACGAAATCTTCGTAGGCCTGCGTCAGCAACGCCTTGTAGTCGGCGTAGGCAGGTTCACCAGCGCGTTCGCGATGGGCCTGAAGGTAGTTGTGATAACGCTGCAGGATGTGCAGGCGGTTGACATGTACGATGCTCTGATCGAAAGGAATCTTGAAATAGTTGAGGAAGTCCTCGGCGGATTCGAGATCCTCCAGATCGTCGAGAAAGTCGTGGATGTCGTCGCTCATGATGGCTCCTTCGTCAAATGCTCGCAGCAAAGTTCTCCGGCCGCGCATGCGCCGCAATGCGGCTCAGGCGCCGCCTGTCCGCGCAGGGCGCGCACTTCCTGCTCCAGCATGTCGATGCGCTTGAGCAGGCAGCCGATGGCCTTGCCGACCGGGTCGGGGATGAGGTGGTGATCGAGATCGATGTGGCTGTGCGAATCATTGAGATCCAGCACCCGCAGCGGTGCCGCCCGCTCGCCGACGACACGGGCCGGTATGCCGATGACCGTCCGCCCGGCCGGCACTTCCTTGACCACCACGGAGTTGGCGCCGATGCGTGCGGCCGCACCAACGGTGATCGCCCCGAGGATCTTCGCGCCCGCGCCGACCACCACGCCGTCACCGAGCGTCGGATGCCGCTTGCCCTTGTTCCAGGTCGTCCCGCCCAGCGTCACCCCGTGATAGAGCGTCACGTCGTCGCCAATCTCCGCCGTCTCACCGATCACAACACCTGCACCATGGTCGATGAAGAAACGCCGGCCGATCGAGGCCCCGGGATGGATGTCGATGTTGGTCAGCATGCGCGCCAGGTAGGCCAGAAAACGTGCGGCATAGCGCCAGCCACTGCGCCACAGCAGACAGGCAAAGCGATGGGCGATCACGGCGTGCAGCCCGGGGTAGGTGGTCAGCACTTCGCCAGTCGTGCGTGCCGCCGGATCGCGCTGGAAAATGCAGCGCACATCCTCGCGCAGCATCTGCAGCATGCCGGGCGCCTCTTCGGCAGATGCTGACAGGATCGCCGCTTCACTCATGGAACGACTCCACCATGTCAAGCAAATCCCCATTCATTGGAGGACGCTTGGCCTCCGCAACGAAAGCACGAACCTTAATCAGCATGCGACTTGCCTGATCATCGTCAAGCCTGATGCCAAGTTCTGCCATCACTAACTTAACCGCCCGCGCGCCGGAGTGCTTGCCGAGCACGAGCCGATGGCGACGCCCGACCAATGCCGGGTCGAAGCCCTGATAGTTGGCCGGATGCTTGAGAAGACCATCGACGTGGATGCCGGCCTCATGGGTGAAGGCGCCGTCGCCGACGATGCTCTTCTGCCAGGGCACCGGCCTTCCCGCTGCATTCGCCACGCGGTGTGACAAGGCGAGGAAGTTGCGCAGATCGATCCCGGTTTCGATGCCATGGCAGCGCTGCAGTGCCAGGGCAACCTCTTCGAGCGGGGCGTTACCCGCCCGCTCGCCAAGGCCATTTACGGTGGTATTGAGATGCGTCGCCCCGGCGCGTGCAGCAGCCAACGTATTGGCTGTCGCCAAGCCAAGGTCGTCGTGCGCATGCATTTCGATTTCAAGGTCGCAGGTGGCGCGCAAATGGGATATCTTTTCGTACACTCCGAAGGGCTCGAGGATGCCCAGCGTGTCAGCAAACCGGAAACGCCGGGCGCCCGCCCGTTGCGCCACCTCGACGAGCCGGCAGAGAAAATCCATCTCAGCACGCGAGGCATCTTCGCCACCCACGCAGATCTCCAGGCCATTATCCAGACCATAGGCGATCTGCTTCGGCAACTCGCTCAGAAGCCAGTCACGATCGCGGCCAAGTTTGTGCCGCAAATGCTGATCGGAGGCCGGTACGGAGATATCCATCAACTGTGCGCCAAGACCGGCACCGGCATCAATATCGGCGCGGGTGAAGCGGCCCCATACCATCAACCGGGCTTTCAGTCCCAGCGAGGCCACGGCACGGATGCTTTCACGCTCGATCTCGCCCATGGCGGGAATACCGACTTCCATCTCGGGAACACCGAGGGCATCAAGCCCGCGAGCAATAGCCAGTTTCTCGTCGAGAGAAAAAGCCACGCCGGCCGATTGCTCGCCATCACGCAGTGTGGTGTCGTTAATTGTCGTGAATGAATTCGATTGTGGCTGCATGATTGATATGAACGCAAATCCCATGCCGAGACATTTTCATACGCAATCAATAGGTTATGAATTTTGCTTTTGTCGTAAACCTTACATATCCATCAAAAGGTCAGTAGCCTGCAACCGGCATAACACCGGTCCTACACTCTTGCCAACCCGAATAGCCGCAGTGGCAGACGTCCTGTCGGTGGGTGATCGCGGTGTATGACTGCTCGGCTCATAAGCCGACTCTCAATACCGCGCCAATTTATGCCACCCAACGGCAGTTCCCGCTACTAGCCGACGGTGGGCTTGAAAACCTGACTGTCTCTTCAGGGTCGGGTCCGGCAGTAGCCCGAAGTGGTGAGCGGTCATTGACCAACCTTGGCGGCTGAACGGCCGTTGACCGGTGGTTTGCGGCCCGATATCGACCGCAGCCCCACGGTCAGCTCCGGCCGAGTTGTGTGAAATGCCCGCCCGTCAGGTTTCAGAGTGGAACGGTCCTTGAGCATCATCCCCGGGGTCAAGCGATGTCTCGGCGAGTGACATCGACCTTGAGGGTTGCGAAAGACCGCT
>Ga0172373_10007519_pt1 | contig 14111 bp, 4 predicted proteins | sample Lak10m_2_FD_114546 | JGI IMG/M metagenome (GOLD analysis project Ga0172373, IMG submission 114546) | Freshwater microbial communities from Kabuno Bay, South-Kivu, Congo - kab_092012_10m | ecosystem: Environmental > Aquatic > Freshwater > Lake | place: Democratic Republic of the Congo: South-Kivu... | reverse complement strand
CACCTTCCCTTCGGCTGCTGGTAACCTGAATCTCAACTACCTCACCTTGGTGCCCGTCGCGCCCGCCACCGCCGTCCAGGTGGTCGGGACACCGGGGGCGGGATCCACGGCCGTCTTTCCGGACGCGCCGATCGACGTCAAACTCTTCGCGGGTCCGACCTCGCTCGTGCCACAAGGGATCACGCTATCGGTCGACGGCAAGGACATTACCAGTGCGGCCACTGTGGCTACCGAAAGCGATGGTGTGCGGCTGCGGTACTCCCCCGCGTCGGGCCTGCAAACGCCGGGGACCCACGCGATCAAGGTCGAGTACCCGGGTGGCACAGCGGCCTGGACCTACACGGTTGTTTCCTTGCCGTCTTTGGCTGCTTCCTGGGCCACCGATGCGGCCTCCGTGGCGGGCAAGGCGCGTGGGTTCACCGGGCGCATTCACAAGGTAGACAACACTGCGACCGACGCGCTCTTTCCCAACAACGTGCAGCGTGCCGAGCAGCAGCTGGCTGGCAAGATCATCGACCCCACCACCGGCCAGCCCTTTGCAAACGAGGCTGCCGGACCCAAGGGCGACGGTAGTTTCATCGAACCCGATACGATCAACTACGAGCAGTCTGGCCTCGAGAAGGGGGTTCCGGGTGATCGCGCGTTCCCGAACCTCGATGCCGTGGACCAGAACCACATCGCCATGGAGGCCATCGGATATGTAGAACTGCGTCGGGGCATCCACCGGCTGGGGGTGAGTTGTGACGACGGGTTTGCCGTGTATGGCGGGCCGAGTGCGAAGGAGGCCACGCTGCTGTTAGGGGTGCGCGATCCGGGTGGAAGCACGGCGCCGGTGACCTTCGATTTCGTGGCCGAGGCTGATGGTATTTACGCATTGCGGCTGCTGTTCTTCGAGGGCAACGGCGGTGCCGACGTGGAATGGTATTCGGAGAACCGCGAGACCGGGGAGCGGCTGCTGCTCAACAGTGCGGGCTCGTATCGATCCTTCGCGGCGCGCAACGGCGATGGTGCGAACAAACCCAGCCCGGTGCGGTTGTCCATCCAGACGAGCGGGGCGGACTTTGTGCTGACCTGGCCTAAGACCACACCTGCCTTCCAGCTTCAAAGTTCCCCGAGCCTTGCTCCTGCGGCTTGGAGCAATGCGGGTAAAGCACCGACCGAGGTCAACGGAGACCTGCAACTTCAGGTGACCCCGAGCACGGGCGCACGGTTCTTCCGTCTGGTCGTTCCTTGAAGGGACCTTGAGAGACAAGCCGTGCGGCGGACCGTTGACGTCCTGCGGGGCCGCTGGGCCATTGAACGAGAGAATGCTATGGGTATCGCGAAAACACCGCCAAGCGCCTGGTGTTGGTCGCGATGCCCATGGTGGTTGGCGGCCATCGGTTGCTTGACAATTCTCCCGGCCCGGGCTCTGGAGTTGGTGGATGTGGCAACCCGGGGCAATCCCGCCGGAGTCACGGTGACGTTTTCGGGTCCGGTCTCGCCGGAGACGGCGACCGATCCGACGCACTACGCCATCGTTCCGGGGGTTCAAGTCAGCAGCGTCACGTTGATTGAGGCCGGGAAAGTCCGACTTCACACGACGCCCATCGCGGAAGGGCAGGTGTATACTCTCACGCTGAACGGTATCGTCGGCATCGGGGGAGCATCGGACCCCCTGGTCTCAGGCACGCAGCGAACGTTCCTTCAGACGCACGGGGGGATTACCCGTCGGGAGTTTCATGGCATTGAGGGGGTGTTAGTCGGGGACCTGACCCAACACCCGAAGTTCACCAACCATCAGCCGGATGTGGTGGCCTTCGCCACGAATATTGAGACGCCCCCAGACGTCCGGGACAACTATGGCGTCCAGTTCCAAGGATTCGTCACCGCGCCGGTCGCAGGCGACTACACCTTTTACCTGAACAGCGACGACCAGGGCGCGCTATTTCTGAGCACGGACGAGAGGCTCGCGGAGAAACGGCTCATCGCTTCGGAACCACAGTGGAACCCATCGCGACAGTTCACAGCGGGCAGTAATCAGGCCTCGCGAGTTCAGCCCGGCATCGACTTCTTCGCGAACGCGTTGTTTGTTGAGGCGGAGGATTTCGACTTTGGCGGCGGGCAGTTCGTCGCGGACACGTCCATCGGTCTGGACGGTCCTTACGCGGGTGGGGCGTACGCCGACAAAGGGACAACCGCCGACGCGGACATCGACTGGCATGAGGCCATCCCGGCCAACGCCAACCCCCAGCACCGCACCGCTGCGGGTGTCGAGATGCAGCAAGCGGGCGGTTTTCTCAATGGCTCGAGGGGCACGTTCACGGTCACGCAGAACTTCACCATTGGCTGGAACGATGCCGGCGACTGGATGAACTACACCCGCGACTTTCCAGGGCCGACGCGAGATTACCATGTTTTTGCGGCGGTCGCTTCTGGAGGAGTCGATATCGCGGCGCGGTTCGATGAGGTCACGTCGGGCGTCGGCACAACCACGCAGACGCTTGCCGACTTGGGCAGGTTCAACGCCCCGGCCACCGGGAGTTGGACCGGCTTTACTTTAGTGCCCCTCCGCAATGCGGAGAACGAAGTGGCGCGAGTGAACCTCGGTGGGCGGCGTACGTTGCGCTTCACCACACTCCCCGGAAATCTGGATCTCGACTACCTCATGTTCGTGCCTGCTGGCCCTGGCGAACCGGACCTGGGGGCGCTGCGACCGAAGAACATCTCCATGCCTATCCGACTCGAGGCCGGGCATCGCTATTACCTTGAAGCCTTGATGAAGGAGGGCGGCGGTGGGGAGAATCTCGCCGTTGCCTGGCTTCCTCCCGGAGGACCGGCAGTCACCCACGGCGCGGATCCCATCCCTGGCGATTTCCTCTCGGGCGTTGAACCGTTGGTGCCGGTCTCGATCGCCGCCCAACCGCAGAGTCGGACCGTGGGCGAACGCGACACGGTGACCTTCAGCATCGGACTGACCGGTACGCCGACCTATGACTATCAATGGTTCCGCGACGGTCAGATGATTGTTGGGGCCAACGGTCCGAGCTACACGATCCCCTCCGTCCAAGTCACCGATCATGGCGCGGTTTTCCACGCCCTCGTCGGTAACGGCATCTCTAGCATTCCGAGCGTCGGCGCCACGCTCACGGTCATTGCTGACCCCACGCCCCCGGCCATTCTCTCGGCGCAATCGGTTTTTGAAGGCAACCGGGTGATCGCCCATTTCTCCGAACCTATGCGCCCGGACGACGCCACGGACACTTCGCATTATCAACTCAGTGGTGACGTCACGGTCCACGCGGCGAGCCTTAGCACCGACGGCCGCACTGTTACCTTGGCAACCACGGCACAGACGCCGGGCACTACCTACACGCTCACCGTCACCGGCCTCCGCGACACCGCCGCCACACCCAACGTCATCGCTCCGGGTAGTCAGCTCTCTTTCAGCACATTCGTCCTCACGCGGGGCTTCCTTAGACAGGAGCTGTGGCGGGGCATTCCTGGGGTCGTGCTCGCTGACCTGACCAGCAACCCCCGCTACCCCGACTCGCCGGATGCGGTGAGACACGTCACCTTCGCTGAATCGCCTGCCAGTTTTAGCGATGACTACGGTGTGCGCTTGAGCGGGTTTCTCCTGCCACCCGTCACCGGTGACTACGTCTTCTACCTGGCAAGCGATGATGAGGGCGCGCTGTACCTCAGCACCGACTCGTCACCAGCCAACCTCCAACTCTTAGCCCGCGAGCCCGCGTGGAACGGCCCGCGTCAGTGGCAGGACGCCGTGAACCAAGCCTCGCGCGGAAGTCCGGCGGCAAACATCTCCGCACCGATCCACCTCGCAGCCGGCCAGCGCTACTATGTCGCGGCGTTGATGAAGGAAGGCGGTGGCGGGGACCATCTCGCCGTGATCTGGCAGAAGCCGGGTGATCCCGGACCGGAGAATTTCAGCGAACCGATCCCCGGAACGTATCTTGCCACGTTTGCCGATCCTACCGGCGCGGTCATCGCCATCATGGAAGGGCCACAGGACGCGACCGTGGCCGACCAACAGACGGCGACCTTCAACGTCGTCACAACCGGCTCGACACGCGAACGCTTCTTCCAATGGCAGCGCAACGGCGTGGACATCCCGGGTGCCATCGGCCGCAGCTACACCACACCGCCGGTGACGGCCGCCGACAACGGCGCGGTTTACCGCTGCGTCGCCAGCGTGCCCGGCGCGACCGTCACCAGCGTTGCCGCGAACCTGACCGTTGTGGCCGACCAGCAGCCGCCGACGCTCGTGTCCGCCGAAGGCAGCATTGGCCTGAATCAGATTCTACTCACCTTCAGCGAGGCCGTGAACGCCGACGATGCCGCAGTCCCCGCGCACTTCGGAGTCAGCGGCGGCGTGAACGTCCTCGCCTCGCGGCTCAAACCAGACGCCATCAGCGTCGTTCTCACCACCACGCCGCAGACCGCAGGGGCGCCCTACACCGTGACTGTCACCGGCGTGCGCGACCGAAGCGCGGCAGCGAACCCAACCGCGCCCGGCTCACAAATCCAGTTCTTCGCCTGGGAGAACGAGGAGTTCGTCGGGCCGTTCCCGAGCTGGGCCAACGCGAAAACGGACTTCGGTGCCGTGGGAGACGGCGTGGCCGACGACACGGATGCCTTGCAGAACGCTTTGGACAACATTGGCGACAATCTCGAACCAATTGGCAGCAACCGTCCCCATGTGCTTTGGCTCCCAGCAGGCACCTACCGGATCACGCGCCCGTTGAGTATGATGTCCCGGCTGAGCGTCAGCGTATTTGGCGAGCATCCTGATACTACGCGGATAAAATGGGACGGGCCGGGTGGCGGCATCATGTTCACGGCCGACGGAGTTTCCTACTCCCGCTTTGGCCGGCTGACCTGGGATGGTGCTGGACGTGCCCACACCGCCACGCTGCACACTCAGGTGAGCGGGCGCTTCCAAGTCACGTCTATCGAGCACGCCGATGAATTCTACACCGATCTGCAGTTCGGTCTGCGGGCGAATCCGGCCAACGGTGGAGACACGGTGACCGTAAATCGCTGCCGTTTCGTGCGCTGTTCAGGAGCCGGCGCGAATCTGCAAAGCTTCAATGCGATCGACTGGCACTTCTGGCATTGCTGGTTCGAGGACTGTGCTCGCGGCGTCTCATCTGATGCTGGCACATTCCATGTCTATGACAGTGTGTTTCTTCGCTCGACCGTAGTTGACGTGCAACCCAACTGGGGTTACTTCGGCTTCCGGCGCAATCTGTCGCTCGGTTCGCGAGCCTTCGTGGACATGGCCTACAGCGGCACCTACTCGGCGTTAACGATGGTAGGAAATACCATCCTCGATCCCTCAGCGGACCGGGCGATCACAATCGGGACCCGTGGACCGCTCGTGCTCCTCGATAACGTCATTCGTAGCCGGGTCGACCAGACGGTCGGTCCGGTGGCATTTGCAGCTGACAATCTGTTCGCGTTGGAAAACACCTTCACGGTGGCTGCTCCAATTTCGAGTGAGGGGCGTGTGATCGCGCTCGACAGCCAAGTGGTCTCACATGCTGAGGTGCCAACGAAACTACCCTCCTTGCCCGGAGTCGCAGTCCGCCACGCCCGCCCGGTGTTTGAAGTTCCCCCCGGAGCGACCGCCGACATGATACAACAGGCCATTGATCAAGCTGCCGCACTGCACGGACAGCGTCCCATTGTCCATCTGCCACGGGGCCGCTATCAGGTGACTCAGACCATTACGATTCCACCACATGCAGACCTGCAATTGGTAGGTGACGGTCCGTCCTTTAGTTCGACCATCTTTTGGGCGGGTGGAACAGTCGGGCCGGTTCTTCGACTCGTCGGCCCCTCCAAGGCGCGAGTGCGTAGCGTCACGGTTTACGGACGCAGTGGCAACACTCAAGTGGCAGGGATCTCGGTGGATAACGCCGACCAGCCCGGTGCCCGTGTCTATCTGGATCAGGTAAACGTGAGGTATGCATCCCAAGCCAGCCTTAGAGTTGACCGGCTTCGACACACTTTGGTTCGAGCCGACACGCCCGTCTTTGGAGTGGACCGACAGAGTGTGGGAATCGACCTGGTTGGCGTGGGCGACCTAACCAGCCCAGGTCGAGTCAACTTTTATGGCGGTGGCACCGCCGGTGCCGGCGCAGGTGGCACGGTTTATAGCATCCGCCAGGCTGGAAGGTTGATGGCTCAGGATTTGTGGGTTGAAGGGGACGCGTCACGGTTCCTCCGGTTGGATGACCAAGCAGAGTTCATTCTTAACGGTGCTACCATAGCGACGTCCGACCCCAACCACGGAGGGCAAGCCGGCGACGCCCCCGCGTTGGAGTTCGCACAAGGTGCCGGGCAGGTAACCCTGCTCAATGCGCATCTCCCGATTCCCAACACCTTCATGCGCGTGAACGCCGACGCTTCCACCGACTTGCACTTGTTGGCCTTGGGAGTAGACGGCGATGCCAACCACTGGGTTAACGACTCCCGCGATGCGGACGTTCGCGTACATTTGCCCCATGAATTTCATCCCGACGGAGCTGACACCAACCTGGGCCACTCTGATCCCGTGGAACCTGAGATGCTTCGCCGTCTGTTGGCTAGGCTGCGTTTCGACAATCCTGGTCCGATCACGCGCCTTCCGACTGGAATCACCGACGCTCGTTTTGATCAAGTTATGGTGGATTCTTCGACGGTTGATCTCTTGGTGACCGGAGTGAATCAGACTCCATCCTTTGCATCAAACACGCCCGACCAGACCGTTGTCGAAATGACGACTCTAACCGTCGCAAATCCAGCCGCCGATCCCGACCTCCCTTACAACCGACTCACCTACAGGCTCGGCCCTGGCGTGCCTTTCGGCGCGTCCCTGAATCCAACAAACGGCGTGTTCACCTGGACGCCACTGGAGTCGCAAAGCCCCAGCAGCAACGTCATCCAGGTCATCGTGACAGACAACAGCTCGCCGGCCCTGAGTGCAACTAACACGTTCAGTGTCGTGGTGCAGGAACTGAATCAGGCACCGGCATTGGGCGTGGCCGGCACTTCCACCAACGCACTGCTTCCTTTCTCGAAGAACTTCGGCTCGCCGGACTACCTGACGGGCAGTTGGGCAACTCGATCGCTAGGCGAGGGGGCTTTCCAGATGATTTGCGGCGGCTCGCAGTTCTGGTCGGACACGGATGATGGCCGTTTCTCTTGGCAGGAGATCGGCGGCGACTTTGATGTGCGTGTGCGGGTCGCGGAATTCTCCTCCGTGGGCGAAATCGGGGTGGCAGGGATCATGGTGCGCGATGGCCTGGCCGACAACGACCGCACTCTTTTTTCAACCGTCTTTCCCAAAGGACAGACCCTGAACGGGACGACTGGAAGGGACGCATATGCGTTTTTTATCCGACCCCAGAAAGGCGCCGCGATCGGCTACGCGGGAACTTCCCCCAGCGCAGGCGTCAATTATCCCAATGCCTGGCTTCGGCTGGAACGACTCGGCCGGACTTTCACTGCCTACCGCAGCGACGACGGTATCACCTGGACGCAATACGGCCAGACGGTGGTGCCGGAGGACTGGCCTGATACACTGCAAGTTGGGCTCTGCTTGACAGCAAATTCCTACAGCGCAGCCACAGCTTCCGCTACGTATGACAGCTTGCAGATCATCCGCCCAATCCTCGTGACTGTTCCGGCGGCCTCGATCAATGAAGGCTCGTTGCTTAGCCTCGATCTAGAAGCTACAGACCTCGACCTACCCCGTCAGGCGCTCACCTTTGCGCTCGAGCCCGGCGCGCCCGCTGGAGCGACCGTCGATCCGTCGACAGGCATCTTCAGTTGGACACCGGGCGAAATGCACGGCGGGTATTCGTTCCCCATCGCGGTGCGTGTCACCGACGATGGCGAGCCACCGATGAGCGCGGAGCGGACGTTCAGTCTCACGGTCGTCGAGGTGAACCAACCTCCGGCGCTGGGAGAGATCGCGAGCCTTGTCGTCGACGAAGGGACTGAAGCGACGATCGCCGCTGTCGGCTCGGACGCGGATCTCCCATCGCAGACCTTGGTGTATTCACTCGAACCCGGTGCGCCGACGTCGGCCACGATCGATCCTGCCACGGGGGTGTTTCGCTGGACGCCCGGCGAGGCGGACGAGGCCGGTGTTTATCCGATTGCGGTGCGGGTGACCGACAGCGGAGACCCGCCGCAAAGTGCGACGCGGGTGTTCACGGTCACGGTGAGGCCACCGGTGGCTCTGGGCGGCAAGGTGAGGTTTTTTTCCAACCCGGACTTGGTCGTGCCGGGCGTGCATGTGGCCGTGAGCGGTGGCGTCACGGGGAGCGCGGTGTCGTCCTTGACGGGGGACTTTGGCTTTGATCTTCATTTGGGACGCGACTACGAGCTGACAGCCAGCAAGAGCGAAGAGACCCCGGGATCGCAGGGTGTGAGCACGTTGGATATCACATTGGTTCGGCGGCATATCCTGGGCATTGGGGTGTTGGATTCGCCGTACAAGGTCTTGGCGGCGGATGTGAACCAATCGGGATCGATCTCGACGTTGGACATCACCTTGATGCGGCGGCTGATACTCGGTTTGACGAACAACCTGCCGTCGGGTGCCTGGAAGTTTGTGCCTTCGAACGTTGCGTTCCCGAATCCGCAGGTGCCTTGGGGGATCGAGGCTGCGCGCCGGTATCGTGGGTTGGGGGCCGGGTCGTTGACGGAAGACTTTATCGGCATCCGCATGGGTGATGTGAACGGCAGTTGGACGCCAGCGCCGCCGCCGCCGCCAGTGCTGCCGCCAGCCCCAGCGCCCGGTCTTGAAGGACCTTCCTCGGGGGGTGGGGAAGGTTCGGGAACCGATGGGGAGGATGAATGATTCGGCTCCGGTTTCTGGATCGGGCGGTTCTCCGTCCAGCGTGCCGCCGCCGTAGTCGAGGGACGGGTGGGCGGCAAATCGGAGATGCGGATGCGGAGGGGGGCTCGGGGGCGGCCAGGTTTGGCGGTTGGGGCATCGGAGACGGATCGCGGGCCGTTTGGGGGAGGCTGGGAGACATTGGGCATCCCGACCGTCCGGCTGGCGCCGGACGGGGACATCCCATCCGCCTTCGCCTTGGCTTCGGTCGGACGAAGGGCGGGGCGTCCCTACCTGGCGCGAGATTCTGCGGTGCCGGTGGCTCGAAGCGGTATGGCCTGAATAATCAGGAATACCGCAATTCCCGCTGAGACATGTTTCAGGCTATGCCCGCTGATTTGTCCAAGTGCGCGATAGATGGTGGCATCATAGTGCTCCAGCAGCTTCGCCAGAAATTGGGGGTTCTTCGTAGGCCATAGATGCCAGCCAACAAGAATGGTAGATTGGACATCACGTTCCAGAAGTGGTTGATACTGCATAATGGCCTCTGGTCGGCAAAGTTATGGTAATCCGGACTTTGCGGCATAGGGGGCTGCATCAACACGCCCCCAATGCACAAGGCAAGAATCGCGCATAAGAGTAGGTCGGCTGTTCTGGTTTTCATTCGATCGATGTTGTGACTCGAATGCGACCTCGCTACAGAACCAGGGATGTGACTGGGAGATCCATGGGTCTGGAACGGATCGTAACCAGAGTGTCTATGTTTTTCTTGATTGCTCTGCTGCGGTAGCGCGGGGGAGACCAAGACACGATGTCCCACTGTTGGATCGCGGGCCGTTCGGGGGAGGCTGGGAGACATTGGGCCTCCCGACCGTCCGGCTGGCGCCGGACGCGGACGTCGCAGCGCGACGTCCCTACCTGGCGGTTGGTAGACTATTTCTTCTCCTCTTTCTTTTCCTCTTTTTTCTCGGCGGGTTTCTCGACGGGTTTGAGCTCTAGGCCGGCTACGACTTCGAGGCCTGGGATGGACTGTTTGAGTTTGGCGATTCCGGCGTCGGTGACCTTGGTTTGCCACACGTAAAGGTTCTTCAGCTTTTTGAGTCCGGTGAGATTATCGAGACCTTGATCTGTGACGGCGGTGCCGTAGAGGTTGAGGTAGGAGAGGTTGGACAGATTTTTGAGTTGAGCTAGGCCGGCATCGGTGATGGAGGTCAGTTCGAGGTGGAGCCGGGTGAGGTTGACGAGTCCTGAGATGGAGTTGAGACCTGCGTCGGTGACCTTGGTTTGAGCGAGGTTGAGATCGACCAAGCCGAGGACCTCTTTTAGGTTGGCGACGGTGGCATCGGTGACGTTGGTACCGAGCAAGCGCAGGTTGGCCTCACGCCACTGGGTATTCATGGCGATGGGGCGGGCGTCGATGCCGGACTGGGCAAGTTTTTCGATGGCCTTGGATTCGGCTGGGGACGGTTTGTATTCGGGCAGCTTGACTTCGAGAGGTGCGGAATGTGCGGATTCCTTAGGGGTGGCGAGGCCGGCGGGCCAGATGGCCCCTTGATTGATCCAATCTTTGAGGGCCTCGATTTGTTTTGCGGGGAGGGGTTCGCCTTCTGCGGGCATGAAGTCATCATGCGTTTTGGGGAGCATGATACGCTTGATGAGCTCGCTTTTGGCGGCGTCGCCGGCGACGTAAGCGGGGCCGGCTTTTCCGCCCTTGAGGCTGAATTCGGGGCTATCGAGGCGAAGTTTTCCCTTCTGTTTTTCGGCCCCGTGACATTTGAAGCACGTTTGCTGGAGGACGGGATAGACGTCTTTAGCAAAATCAACCTTAGCTTGAGCCATCGCGTCTGGGAGGACGAGGGAGGCACCGAATGCGAGCATGGCCAGTTTCTTCATAGATAGGATGGTTCCTTTCTAAACGTTAAAAACGGATGCGCAAGCCCTCTGAGCACCCAAATGAATCAAAACTGGAACCGGTCCATCATGGAGAGGGTGGACTGGGGCTTGGGCTTTGAAGATTGGATGGGGAATTGGCGGGTTTGGGGTGAGTGGAGATGAGACAGTGGAGGCCGCCGAGGGTGCGTTGGGTATCGGCGCATTGGATGGGGATGATGCGAACTTGAGGCCCGAGCGCTGCTCGGTATGCGGTTTCGGCTGCACGGTCGAGGTCGGCGTAGAACCCTCCCCAGATTGGAAGAAACAGGCGGTGTTTGTCTTGGACGACGTTGATGTAGTTGATGCCGCGATTCAGCTCGGGGAGACTGGGGATTCCGACGACGGTCCAGCCGGTGAGAGCAAGCGCTGAGGCTTGGCGGGTGAGTTGGTCTTTGAACTGTTGGAGGGCCTTGAGGTATTGGGCATCGGCCGAGGGGAGAGCGGATGCGGCTTGAGGGAGGTCGCAGACCATGAAGTCGAGAGCATTCAAGAAACACTGAAGATTGACGGAGGCAGAGTCGACCGGGGAGACGGCGAAGGCGTCGACGACCTCGAGTTGCAATCGGCCGGTGGAGATACGGCGGTGTTTGAGCGCTGATTGGACGGCGATTCGGAGTTCCCAGAACTCGTTGGACTGCCAGAGCCGCCGTAGTTCATCGCGGAGCGCGACTTGATCTTCTTTGAGCGCCTGGAGGAAACCTTGGAGACCGATTTGCACGATAAGGGAGGCCCCTTTGCGGGCATCATTTACGAAAACGATCGGGCGATTGTCTTGGAGGCGGAAGCAGGCATCGAAGTCGAGGTGGTAGGAGACGTTGGGCAGGATTTGCACCCGATTGCAGGCGAACTGATGTTGGAACAGAGCGAGGATGTGGTCGCGGGAAAGACCGAGCGCCTGGTTGCGCCACAATTCTCCTTCGCCGAGCATGAGCACGCGTTCGTGGGAGATTGGCTCTTCGACCACGACGAGGTTGCCGCCTTGAAAGAGGAGGGAGGATTGGACCACTTGGAATCCTGCGCGGTGGAGATTCACGGCGGCGGCGGTGTCGCCGGGGACGATGCGGGAGAAGCCTTCATCGACGGAGGCGTAGCGAGGGATGAGCACGGCGGGTGCACCGTTTGCGGTCCAGGCGGGCTTGGCGTTGTCTTGAGCCCAGGAGGAGACGGGCAGTGATTCGGTGAGAATGGTGAGCTGACCGGTTTTGCGCAGATTCCAGGAACGAGCGGCGAGGTCGCTGAGCGGGGAGGCGAATTGTTTTTCGGCGCTGACGACCAGGGGTGTGTCGGGGGCTGTTTCGCACAGCGACCCGATGACATCCAGGCCGCTTCCGGGGACAATCCCTTGATTATAACCTCCGCCGAGTTGCATCCGGAAGAGCAAGGAGTCGAGGTTGCCGATCTCTGGGGCGACGGAGATAGGAGGCGCAGGAAGTTGAGGCAGGAGATGGAGTTGAGGGATTGGGATGGGGGACGTCGGTGGGGGTGCAGTTTTTGAGATTTGAATCGCCCATTCAAGCCATTGGCGGGTGGTGTTGGGAAGATTTGGGGGCGGAGCTGTAGCGAGGGAGTTGGTTTGGGATTGGGAGGAGGCGGGGGGGAGAAACAATTCCAGCAGATCCACGGGGAGCCCGGCGGCGGACAGCTTTTGGGCGAGGTGGAGAGGAGATTCGAGGATTGAGGGATGGGTTTGATGGATGAGCTGTGCGGCGGAGAGCAACGCACCGAGTAGGCCATTGGAACTCAATGACCCTTCGATGCGCTCCTGTAGCCCTGGGATGAGATCGTCGGGAAGGGGTTGTGGCGGCCAGATCAGCGCGTGCGTGGAGGAGATTTGAGGTCGGTAACCGCGAGGAGGGATTGAACGGTGCAGTGGCGGGGCTGAGGAGAGGTTGGAGGCTGAGGCTTCGATGAGTGGCAGGACCTTCAGGATTCCTGGGCGCAAGGAGAAACGTCGCGCGGGCAGGACTTTGGGGGTGGGGCCTAACTGCGCTTCGGTGGCGTATTGGGTTCCATGGAAGCGGTCGATGACGTTTCGTGCTTGGATCTGGGACTCGAACGTTGGGGACAGGTTGAGTGGAGTGAGGGACGGAGTGGGAGGAGCGTGAGGAGGGATTTGGGCGAGCGCGCCGATGCAGAGCGAGAGGAGGGTGGGCAGCGGGAGGACTCCGAGGGGCAGGACGAGACTTGTGAAGAAGCGGCGGCGAGGGTGAGGGGGGCGGGAATGGGGACAGACATCGGGGAGCCGAGCTCCGGTTTGGCGCATGCCTGTTTGTGGCAGAGAACTGGGTTGGGGTCTTTCACGATGAGGCCACGCGTGGTTGAAAGGTGCTGCGAAGTTTTGTTTATAATCTGTTGTTTATAAATTACTTGTGAAACATGTTGAGGAGCTGCGTTGGGCTGTTGATGCGTTTTGGGCGATCGTGAAGGCCGTTGAGCCGATGGGTTGGAGGCAGGATTTCTGGTCCCATTGGGCTTTGGCGAAACGCGGGTGGAGGAGGGGGCGGGGGGTAGGAATTAAAAATGCTGAGGTTTCGATTGATTTCGAGGGAGGGGCTTTGTTAAGTGATGCGCACGCATTTCAAGACACATTTAATACCTTAATACTATGGCCCAACCTTGTTTTCATCCGAGTGTTGAAGGTGCCCAGCACGGCGCCAAGAGTTTGCCTGATTTTTTGGCGTATGCGAAGAAGGCGGGTGCCGACGGCGCGCAGCCCTCGAATTACATGTTGCAAGGGCCTAAGGGACTTCGCAGCGCGAAGGAGATTAAGCAGATCTTTTCGAAGGCGAAGATGAAGTTGGACGGCATTTCGGCGCACTGCGCGTTTTGGGTACACACGACGGCTTGGACGGCGAGTCCGACGATCCGACCTTTTATCCCTGCGGATGTGGCGAAGAAATCGCCGGGAGAGATTGAGCAGTGGGCGGAGGACTACATTCTGAAGCTGCTGGATCTGGCGGCTGAATTAGGGATCAAGATTGTTCCGATGTTTTGGGGAACGGCGTTTGGATGGGAGATGGCGTCGGGATATCCTTGGGGATTTTGGGCGGGTGGAGACTATGATTTCTTGAAGGAAGGCACGGAGCGATTCGTGACGAAGACGGCGAAGATTCGGGCGCATGCGAACCAGTTGGGGATCTATCTCGCGCATGAGATCCATCCTGGGACGGCGGCGATGTGTGCGGACGATTTCAATCTCTTGGTGAAGGCGTGTGACGGGGATAAGAGCCTTGCGGTGAACGCAGATCCGTCCCACTGCTGGGAGGGAGAGGATTGGGAGACCCGTTTCCGGAAGGTGGGTTCGAGGATCTTTGCCTGTCACGTGAAGAACTATGTGATTCGGTCGAAT
>Ga0172373_10007518_pt1 | contig 14112 bp, 15 predicted proteins | sample Lak10m_2_FD_114546 | JGI IMG/M metagenome (GOLD analysis project Ga0172373, IMG submission 114546) | Freshwater microbial communities from Kabuno Bay, South-Kivu, Congo - kab_092012_10m | ecosystem: Environmental > Aquatic > Freshwater > Lake | place: Democratic Republic of the Congo... | reverse complement strand
TATCAATGAGGACAAACGTTGTTATAATCCATATGGCGTCCATGAAAACTCCTTTGTCGATGCGGATTTAAGCACTCACATCGTGGCAAAGTTTTTCATGGACGTCAACTAGCAATCAGAGTTCAGAAATATCAACAATATTGCCTTCTCTAGTCGTAAATACGCATTTACATGTTGCATATGTAAAATCATTACCACGTAAATCATAAAAGATATTGAACTCAACATTCACAAGTCGGGCATACTGCAAATTTGAAGCAATCAAATTAGTCTGTGTAAATCGCACGTTTTCAAGAACCGAAAATCTAAAATCATATTCGTATAGTGAAGTTTCATTTGAATTATTACCAAAATCCAAATTTTTAAACTGACAGTACGATAAATTCTTTTCCCCTGCCACCAGTAGCGCCTCGCATACCGCTTCGGAGCGCATGCTCAAGGTAGTAGTTGGACTTGCCGTACCATGCGCAACAACCGTCGGCGTCGCACTCGCAACAACCGTCGGCGTCGCACTCGCAACATCACTCACTGATACAACTTGCCTAGCCATTGCTGGAATCATCCGAACAGCGGGATCATCAAGAGACGCATAATGGCGGGCAACTCCCACAGGTCGATTATCGTATCCTGACATGGCGGGATTCACAATAGTAGTACGTTGATCATTTGCTTGCACCACACGTGTGCGCAGACTTGGTGCGGTAGCCACTATCATAAGACTACACACGCACAGCAACCATATGGTACGAGACATGACGAACCTCCCCCACACAACCGCATCATATCTATACAGTAGCGTATCGGGCTCGCTTTGTGTTTGTTATTTTTAACGAATTAGCTTCATCACACCAACCCACGCCCAGTGGTAGTATGGCCGCGTCGGCACATCCTACTGGAGGCATCTCATGCACCTACTCACATGGCCTCAAAGCAGACTCGGACGCTGGGCACAATGGTGGTTGCTGTGTTTTGTCGTGCTCCGGGTAATTCGCAGTGTAGTGCCAACGTTTATTCAGCTCAACCCAGATTTCAACTGGTGATGCTCATCCTCTGGCCCAATCCCCTCGTGTTCGCAGTCGGCTGGGTGGCGGGCGTATGTGCGTGGGCGGCCATCATGCGCGATCACGATCGGAACATCGTCACCTACACGGCAGCCACCGTGGCCGTGCTGATTACCCTGTTGGCGGGTGCCGTTGTGGGACTCGCCTGATTTACATCATCCCCGATGGCGCATAACAGGTCGGGTCAAACCACATCTGCGAGGCACAAAACGTCTCCACACCGGCGATGTGCATGCCACGGTCGATGAGAAAGGGCAGCCCGGCATGTGCTGCTGGCACGCGCATGTGCACATCGGGAGCACCGAGAGCGTGGGTCCACGCCACGGCTGCGTGCATGGCACCGGCGGCGTGTTGTGAGTCAAACACGCCCGTCAAACTGACATTCATGACACCACTCGCGCCAGGGTCGTAATGCTGGCGCTGTGCCAGCGACTGGCCAATCAACTGGGGGCCGTCGTAGATCTGCAACAAAGCGGCTTGGCAATGTGCCACAAAGTAGTCGGTGATGTCGATGGCACGATCGTGCCCCACCATACGCCGGTCGTAGAAGAGCCACGCTTCAACATCGTTGGTCTCACGTACTTCGTACTGCGGCTCACCGAGGCGTGTTGCATCGCTGAGACGAACAAAGTACATGGGCCACTGCGGGCGCATGCCGACACGCATGTATCGCGACACGGCGCGCGGGTCACTCGATGCCAAGGTGCACCGCACCACGGTATGGTCGGTATAGAGTGCGGCGAGGAGCGCTTTGGTGACGCCGCGCGATTGCCACGCGGGTTGCACAAAACATTCCGACAAATAGCAGACGCGACCACGGGTAATGGTGGCCGCAAAACCGATGATTTGCCCATCAACTTCTGCGACGCGCATGTCACCGTGTGCGATGAGAAAGGCAAACCAGGGCGCAGGCCCAAGGCGTGCCACAAGCGCACGCTCGGCTTCATCGGGGAAATCGGTCAACAACCACGAATCATGAATAGCGGGCACATCAGCAATCTCGGCTTGGCGAATTTGCCCCATAGCGGCATTCCTTTGTGTGTGTGTGTCAGCGATTATTCTTCTTCACGGCGTTGGCGGGCACGGCGCGTGGTGGTGCGCGTCCGTGGCCCACGATCAAGCTGGTTGCCCCGCTCGACCATGATGCGCCACGCCGTTTCGGTGTCGGTCGGGGTGCGGAGCACGTCATCGTCGAAGCGATTGGCTTGACGCTCGTTCAGGCGCGCCACCCGCTTGATGAACGCCTCGTCGCTGGCAGATGACTCCACCATGCTCCGCCAATAGCGCCATAACAGGGCGATGACGAGCATGAAGATGACCGCTACAATCACGAACAACGAAATCGGTGCTTCCATGGCGACGTGTGCTCCTTTTTCTGCGCCTAAATGCGCACCGTGGGGCGGTATTCACCCCAGACGCGGCGCAATACGCCACAAACTTCACCCACCGTCGCATTGTGCGCCAAGGCCTCACGCATGGGCCACAACACGTTTTCACTCCCCTGAGCAGCTTGCTCAAGACGCGCCAGCGCCTGTGCCACCACCTCCGCATCACGGTGCGACCGGATACGTGCCAAGGTGGCGTATTGCTCGGCGGCTACGGCGGGATCTGGACGAAAAATGGGAAAATCGGTGTGGCTCGATTCTACGAAACGATTGAGTCCCACCACGATGCGCTCTTCGCTTTCGATTTGGCGCTGATACGCATAGGCGGCATCCGCAATGGCGCCCTGCACCCACCCCGCTTCAATGGCGGCCACCGCTCCCCCCATGGCGTCGATGTCCGCAATGAGTTGCAACGCGCGTTGCTCGAGTTCGTCGGTCAACGACTCTACAAGGTACGAGCCAGCCAAGGGGTCGGCACTGCTCGTCACGCCACTTTCGAAGGCGATGATTTGCTGGGTGCGCAACGCGAGGGTCGCAGCCTGCTCGGTGGGCAACCCGATGGCCTCGTCGAAACTGTTGGTGTGCAGGCTCTGCGTGCCCCCGAGCACGGCCGCCAAAGCTTGGACGGTGGTACGCACCACGTTGTTGAGTGGCTGTTGCGCGGTCAGACTCGAGCCCGCCGTTTGCGTGTGAAAACGGAGCATCAGACTGTGCTCCTTCTTCGCGCCAAAACGCTCTTGCATGATGCGCGCCCACATGCGCCGAGCAGCCCGGAATTTGGCCACTTCCTCGAGAAAATTATTATGACACGCAAAAAAGAACGACAAGCGGGGCGCAAACCGATCAACGTCGAGCCCGGCCGCAGTAGCCGCCTCTACATAGGCGATACCGTTGGCAAGTGTAAACGCGATTTCTTGGACGGCCGTGCACCCAGCTTCACGCATGTGATAGCCGCTAATCGAAATCGTGTTCCACTTGGGGATGCGCTCCGCACAATAGGCGAACGTGTCGGTGACGAGACGCATCGAATGCCGGGGCGGATAGATGTAGGTCCCACGCGCCGAGTATTCCTTGAGGATGTCGTTTTGAATGGTGCCGCCAAGTGCACTCGCGGCAATACCTTGGCGCTCAGCGGCCAACTCGTAGAGGAGCAACAACACGGCGGCGGGAGCGTTGATGGTCATCGAGGTGGTGACTTGATCGAGTGGGATGCTGTCAAAGAGCGTCAACATGTCGTCGAGACAATCGATGGCCACACCCACTTTGCCCACTTCGCCCTCAGCTCGCGCATCATCGGAATCCAGACCGAGCTGAGTCGGCAAGTCGAAGGCCACCGACAAACCGGTTGTGCCTTGGGCGAGCAAGTAGCGGTAGCGCTCGTTGCTGGCACGGGCCGACGCATATCCGGCGTATTGTCGCATCGTCCAAAAGCGATTGCGGTACATCTCCGGGTAGACGCCGCGGGTAAACGGGTACTGGCCAGGATCTGGTTGTGGTGCGGAGACGTCTTCGGCACGGTAGAGTGCTTTGATGGGAATCCCCGAGTCGGTGGTATGATCCATGCTCATTTCTCTCTTTGGTCGGCACGTCGGCACGCTCATCTCTACACATCATACCAAAAGCGCACCATGTCGCACAAAAACACATGCCAGAACGGATGCGAGTACGGTATAATTCACCTACTTCCACACGACAGTACACAGGATCGGCATGACATCTTCCCCGTCTTCGCTTGCATGGCGCGCATTACTCGTCATGGGGTTCGTCAACATCATTTGGGGCGCGGCGTTCCCCATCACCAAGCCGGCCTTGCTCGACATGCCGCCTATTACGTTTGCGTTTGTGCGCTTCGTGGTAGCCATTCTGTGCCTCATTCCACTCGCACCACGAACCACGTGGCAACTCTTGAGCGGCCCAACACGACGACAGTTCGTAATTATGGGCATCATCGGCTTCACGATTACCCAAATCACCCAAGTCTGGTCGCTGGTACTCAGCCCGGCCATTCACATCGCCTTGTTGTCGACCACGACGCCGATTTGGGTGGGAGTCATGGCAGCCATCTGGCTCGGCGAGCCGTTCACCCGGCGCATGCAAATTGGCACGCTCATCGCCATGATCGGCATTCTCATCGTACTCGACATCCAACTCGAAGTCAGCACACAGTGGCAAAGCTGGGTGGGGTACGCCATTTATCTCATCAGTGCGCTGGGGTGGGCGGCCTACAACGTGATGGGGCGGACCGTCATGCAACAGCACGACGCCTTGCCGAGTACCACAGCAGCTGCCATCGTGGGCGTGATTGTACTTTTTCCCTTCGCCATTGGTGAATACCTGAACGGTCAAACCACGCACTTCACGGTGGCAAGTATTACCGGAGTGTTGTACACTGGCATTGGAGTCACCGTGTTCGGTTATGTGGCGCTCTTTTGGGCACTCAGGCACGTGGCACCGAGCCAAGTTGCCGCCATGATGTACATCCAACCGATTGCAGGCACCGTTGTGGCCTGGCTGTGGCTCAACGAACAACCCGGTTTGAATTTTTTCGTGGGGGCCTTGTTGACATTCGTCGGAGTCGGCCTCGTCAACAGCCAACCCGCCCTACGCACACACACACCGCGCAACGACGCTGTCGGTGATATTGGCAACGTGGCCAAAGGAGAATAACCCATGCGTGTTTTATTTGTGGCTGCTGAAGCAGCTCCGCTCATGAAAGTTGGTGGCCTCGCCGATGTGGCCGGAGCACTCCCCAATCAGCTCCGTCGCCATGGCGTAGATGCAGCTCTCGTCATGCCCTTGTACCGCAAAATGCGCCCCTTGGTGGTGGGCAAAGAGCCGATGAGTGCCGGGTTTTTGGCGCTCGGTGAGCGCCAAGAAGAAATCCGCATCTACCTCAACGCCGGCGAAGACGGCACCCCACGCTACTTGCTCGACATCCCAGCCGCCTTTGATCGTGACGCAATTTACGGCGAATACGACGACGACGCGCGCTTCATTTTGTTTGCTCGTGGCGTCATGCACTTGGTTCAACATCTCCGCGAAGTCGCACGCTGGAACGTGGACGTGGTACATGCCAACGACTGGCACACCGCGCTCGTGCTCGCCTATATCCGCACCCGCTACACCTACACCTTCGGGCATATTGCCACCGTCTTCACCATTCACAACCTAGCCTACCAAGGCGAATACGGCGGTTGGACGCGTCATTTGGCCGGTCTCGATGAATGGGGCTGGATCGAGCACCACGCTGGGTTGCCCGGAGACACCTTCAATTTCATGGCACGCGGGCTATTGGCCACAGACATGGTCAACACGGTCAGTCCCACCTATGCCACGGAAATCTTGTCGCCGGCATATGGCGAGCGCCTCGATGGTCTGCTCCGCTCCATGCGCGAGCGCATGAGTGGCATCCTCAACGGCATCGACACCGAATTTTTCAACCCGGCCAGCGATCCTCAGCTCGTGGCCAGCTACAGTGCCGAAGCATTTGCCGGCAAGGCGTTGTGCAAACAGCACATCCAACGCCATTTCGGGCTCCCCCAACTTGCAGGCGCACCCGTCGCAAGCATGGTCACCCGTCTCGCCTCGCAAAAAGGCATCGACCTCATCGATGCCGCCTTGCCGAGCATGTTGGCGACCACCAACATGCAACTCATCGTGTTGGGCAGTGGCGAACCACACTGGGAACAGCGCATGCGCGAATTGGCCGAACGCTACCCGACACGTGTGGCCATCCATGTGGGCTTTCATGCGGCTCTCGCCAATCAAATCTACGCTGGTAGCGATCTCTTTTTGATGCCGTCACGCTTCGAACCAGGCGGGCTTGGTCAGCTGATTGCGATGCGCTACGGGGCCGTCCCCGTGGTACGTGCGGTCGGCGGTCTCAACGACACCGTCAGCGAGGGCGAGCACGGCAACGGCTTCCGATTCAGCGATTACACGCCCGAAGCGCTCGGCGATGCGGTCAAGCGCGCCATTCAGTGCTATGCCGAGGGCGAGCCCTTCGTGGCCATGCAACAACGCAACATGCGCGGTGATTTCAGCTGGAAGCGCTCAGCACAGGCCTACATCCAACTCTATCAACGCGCTATTCAGCATCGCAAAGGAGAGTAACCCGATGAGCACTGCCGCACTCGTAGCCGTTGTCATGGGCTCGCATTCGGATTGGAGCGTCATGCAACACAGTGTGGAAACGCTCAGCACACTGGGGGTGCCCCACCTGACCCAAGTGGTCTCCGCACATCGCACCCCCGATTTGCTCTTCGAGTTTGCCGAAACCGCCCACGAACGTGGCCTGCGGGTGATTATCGCGGGCGCCGGCGGGGCCGCCCACCTGCCTGGGATGTTGGCCGCCAAAACACTCCTCCCCGTGTTGGGCGTGCCCGTACCCACCGGCACGCTCAACGGCGTGGACGCCGTTTGGTCGATCCTGCAGATGCCCGCAGGCGTGCCGGTGGGCACCCTTGCCATCGGCAAGGCCGGCGCCATCAATGCGGCGCTCCTCGCAACGGCCATCCTCGCACACGAATACCCGGATCTGACCGGCGCACTCACCGCCTACCGTGCCGCGCGCGCCGCCCTCGTCATCGAGCACCCTGACCCGCGCGACACGCCCTAGCCGCCCCTACGAGCCGTAGCGCCAGCGGTAGTAGTGCTGCCCCACGTTGCCCATTTCGACCTGATACCCGGCCGGATTGCTGGGGGTGAAGGTCAAGATGCGCCGCTCAAAGGCCTGCACTAACGTCCAGCGCGGCACCCCACCGATGTTGACCTGCATCCAGTAGGCGTCACTAATCGGGTAACCGAACGTGAACACCCAGTCAAACAAAGCCCCATTCGTATAGCGGCCTGCCACGGAGACCAACCCCTGCTGGTTGAGGTACTGCCAAAACACGTCGGGAACGTTGTGGCCCGTCTCAGGCACATAAAACGCATTGGTCACGGCCACGGGCGGCTCAATGACCAGCAAATCACCGCCGCTCCGCAGTTGCAACCGGAGTGCTTGGCCGGTTTTGTCGGGCTGGTAGGGGGTGACCACGGCCAACGTGGCATAGCTCGGCGCATTGGCGTTGATTTCACGGGGATCACCAGCGAGCACTTCGGTGCTTGGCGCACGTGTTTCAAACGATGTTTCACCGGTCTGGATGCGTCCATTGACCATTTCACTGACGAGAAGTCCATTGGTAACAAACCACTGCGATGAACGATCACCGGACGGATTGTTGATTTCCATACGTGCTTTATCGAAATACTGCACCACCCGTGTAGTGCCGTTGTAGGCTTCGTAGCGCCCATCAGCAATGGCCGGTCCCCACACCCACGACCGTGCCACCCGTTGCTGACTCACGGCCAAATCGGCGCGTTCCCAGAGCGTCCGCATGGCTCGGTCCGCATACCCGGCGGGAATGGGCGGGGTAGGATCTTTGAATTCAGTGATTTTTTCACGGGTAATGTCAAGGTAGGTGGTGCCGTAGTTGTTGCTCGGCTCGATGGCACTCCCCTCAAACCATTCGTTCCAACTGGTAATCACGGCCACATTGGCGCCGTAGGCCCGCGCGTTATCCCAACCACTGCGGTAATAGTCACCACCTGCGCGGTCTTTGTAGTGACCGTTACGATACCGTATATCGTCGTAGCCCGGCATCACCGTTGCGAAAAACGGCTTACTCGCACCACGACTCGTGTTGTAGTCGGTCAATTTGCGCTGGTAGGAAGCCATGGCTTTGCCCGAGCTCGCCTCCCAAGTAATGTCATAAAAGTGCAGTGCGTCGAACACGTCTAGGAGCGCAAAGTTGACCCCACCGCCCAGCCAGAATTGCTCGCGGTTCGGGTCAACATCAGCACGGAGCGCACTCCAATCTGCGAGCCCACCACGACCACCAGGCAAAATGGTATCGTTCCAAAACACGAACACCGGTTTGCCCTGATAGTGCCAGTAGGCCGGGCTCTGCATGTACCCCATCATTTCACGCATGTTTTTGCGGAGCGCACTGTCACTGCCCAGCGTTGGATCGCCGACCGGGTCCACACTAAAGGCCACTTTGAAGTCACCCTCAGACTCCGCAACTTGGAGCAGTTTGGCACACGTGTAGCGCCACGTACAAAAAAAACCGTCAATCCCGGCTGCTTTGGCCTGTTGTATTTGGCGCCGGATGACGTCCACATTGCCGCCTTCGTAGAGCTCGGGAGGGCGATCGCTCATACGGGCCGGCGCCCAACTCAAGTGGTTCCACCAGCCGTAGTAGTAGGCCATCACCACGCGATCACTTTGGGCGTGACTCGGGAGTGGCGCACTCCACAGGCTCAACCAGAGCATCACGAAGCCGATGAGCAACCGTTGATTCCGTTGCATATGATTCCTTTGTGGATGTGTGATACGAAGACACCATGCCTATTATAAAGGCTCATAGGCGCATGTGCACTCCACAAGCCCATGTGGAACGCAGAGAAATATTTGGTAGAATAGAAGAAACAGCCCAACATGATGGTGATAATGATGACAACTTATACAACGCTGGGCATCCTCGGGGGCGGCCAGCTGGCCCAAATGTTGGCACTCTCCGCAATTCCATTGGGCATTAAATGCCATATTTACGAGCCAAGCGTGGCCGCCGCTGCCGCCCTCGTGGCGCAGCACCATCGCGGCAATTACGACCAGAAGCCGTTGCTCAAAATCTTCGCCGACGCTGTTGAAGTGATTAGCTACGAATTCGAAAATGTCCCAACCCCAGCGGCCACCTACCTCGCGGGCCTGCGCCCAGTGGTGCCCGCCCCCCAAGCGCTGAGTATTTGCCAGAACCGCCTCAGTGAGAAGCAGTTCATCAATGCGCAGGGGGTGGCCACCGCACCTTTCGCACCGGTCGACGCTACCAGCAGTGTGGCCAACGCCATCAAGGCTACCGGACTGCCGGCCATCCTCAAGACACGCACCATGGGGTACGACGGCAAAGGGCAAAAATCCATCACCAGCCTGACCCAGGCCTACCAAGCAGTGGTCGATTTGGCCGGAGTCGATCTCATTTTGGAGGGCCGCGTGCCCTTCCAACGAGAGCTGTCCATTTTGGCGGTACGCGACCGCAACGGCGCCATACTCCGCTACCCGCTCGTGGAAAACCACCACCACGAGGGCATATTGCGCCTCTCCATTGCACCCGCCGCCAACACGCACCCCGACGTTGAGGCGCAGGCCGACAGCATCGCAGAGCGCCTCTTGAACGCACTCGACTATGTGGGCATTCTCGCCATTGAGTGCTTTGAGGTGCAAACCGCACAGGGTCCGCGCCTGCTCGTCAACGAGCTAGCTCCGCGTGTCCACAATTCGGGACACTGGAGCATCGAAGGTGCTGTCACGTCACAGTTCGAAAACCACATCCGCGCCGTGTGCGGACTCCCACTCGGTCCTACCACCTTACGGGGCATGAGCGCCATGATCAATCTCATCGGCGCACTCCCGTCCATTGCAGAGATACCCGCTGGAGTGCACGTGCATTTCTACCACAAAGAGCCCCTTGCTGGGCGCAAAGTGGGGCATCTGACCGTGGTCGCCCGTGACATGGCCACCCTGCACCGCAAAATCGAGGAATGCCGTCACCTGCCGGGTGTTTGGCTCCCGCCAAGTGCCAACGATATGCCTGCACCGAGCAAATCGCGTCGCAATCGCGAGAGCTAACGGCTGATGCCACGGTCCCGCCAAACGTTAACGTTTTTCTTGTGGAGCAGGTCAGCATTTCTCGTTATGATGAAAGAGATGTGCCTATCATAGGCCAATGTCTTCGCCATGAGAAAGGGAATGACCCGTGACCAGCGAAAACGCCGTGCCATTTCGTGCTGAAATGCGTCAGCTCTTGCATATTCTGACGCATTCACTCTACTCCGACCGTGAAATCTTCCTCCGTGAGCTCATCTCGAACGCAGCCGACGCCATCAACCGGGTGCGCTTTGTACAGGTCACGGACGCCAACATCCGTGATGCTCAGCTCGAACCACACATCCGCATCAGCGTCGACAACGTGGCGCACACCATCACCATCAGCGACACTGGCGCAGGCATGACCAGTGGCGAGCTCGCCGATAACCTCGGCACCATCGCGAAATCGGGCACCAAAGCGCTCGTTGAGAGCCTTGAAGCCGGTCAACGTGGTGACTTGGTCGGGCAGTTCGGCGTCGGCTTTTACTCAGCATTCGTGGTCGCCGACAAAGTCGTGGTCAACAGTTTGTCGTACCATGCTGATGCGGCAGCGGCCGAGTGGGAGTGCGACGGCAACGACACCTACGTCATCCGCCCCGGAGACCGTAGCGAGCGCGGTACGACCATCACGTTGTACTTGAAAGAAGACGCTCACGAGTTCGCCGATGAATGGCGCCTCAAGCAGATTATTCGCAAGCACTCACGCTACATTCCCATCCCCATCACGGTGGGCGACGACGTGGTCAACGACACCGAAGCCTTGTGGCGGGTCGCACCACGGAGCGTAGATGCACAACGCTACAGCGACTTTTATCAGCAACTCACCTTCGACATGGACGAGCCATTGCTGACCATCCATCTCTCCACGGATGCCCCCATCGACCTGCACGCCCTCTTGTTTGTGCCGTCACGGCGCGAACGTGGGATGATTGAGCGCAAAGTGGAGGGGAACGTGGCCCTCTACTCGCGCCGTGTACTCATTCAGGCCGAGAGCAAAGAAATGCTCCCGCAGTGGTTGCGCTTCATGGAAGGCGTCGTCGACAGCGAAGACCTGCCACTCAACGTTTCGCGCGAGATGCTCCAAGGCACGCAGACGGCCACCCGCATCCGCAAAACGCTCACCAGTCGTTTCATCAAGGAGGTCAACGACCTTGCCAGCAACGACCCGGCCAAATTTGCACGGTTTTGGCAAGAGTTCGGCTTATTCTTCAAAGAGGGCATCGCCATTGACCCCGGCGCCAAAGACGACATTTTGCCGCTGTTGCGCTTCCACAGCACCCACAGCGCTGACCTGACCACACTCAAAGAGTACGTGGAGCGCATGTCCGCCGACCAAAACGAAATCTACTACGTGCTGGCCAGCGATGCCACCAGTGCCAAGCAGAGCCCACACCTCGATGCGGTGCAGAGCCGTGGCCTCGAAGCGCTCTTGCTCAGCGACATGGTCGATCCGTTCATGCTCCAGCACATCCGTGAGTTCGCTGGCAAAAAACTGCGCAACCTTGATGACCCTGATGTGGAATTGCCGGGTCACGCGGATGTCAGCGAATCCACCATCGACGATCAACAGCTCCTCGCCGTCGTCACTGGCTTCAAAGACGTGCTCGGCGAGCGCATCAGCGGCGCCCAAGCCTCCAACGTACTCCGCAATCACCCCATCCGCCTAGTCGCCAGTGGCAACAGCGACTACGAACGCATGCAACGCCTGCTCAACCGCGAAGAACAAGCGCCCGTGCGCAAAGTGGAAATCAACCGTGCCCACCCCATCATCGCTGGAGTAGCCCAACGCCTCCAGAATGACGCCAACGACCCAGTCGCCCAGGCCGTCATCGAGCAACTCTACGCCAGCGCCATGCTTCTCGACGGTATGGCGGTCGATCCCGCCGAACTCGTTGCGCGCATGCAGACCATCATGCAAGCCGCAGTCCGTTAAGCACTCCTTGCGCAACGCCCCCTGTGCTATGGCACAGGGGGCAAAATATTGCCAGAGCATACCGCAACATCATCGACGCGACAAGCGGTACGAATATGCGACTGCGACCACGGTGGCACCGAGTATGCCCACAATGACCGGCACCATTACCCACACTGGGTCGTTGACCAGCACCGCAACCAACAACCCGATAACGCCAGCACCCGCATACAAATACCCGGCCAAACGATGCGTTTTGTACCAAATCTCGTCGCTTGCGAGCGTCCACGGCATGCGCACCCCAATCCAGTGGTTACGCTTGGTTTTGGGGAGCACATTGCCAATTACCACGAACAACACACTGATCAGGCCCGCAATCAGTCGCGGCACCGGCCATGCATTGTCGTACATCTGTGTGACCTGTGCATATGCCATCCAAAGAATGATGGTGTTGAGTGCGGCGAGTACGAGTACCATGGGCACCATGATGCGCTCTAGCACCCGCAGATTGGCCTGTTGCAACGGTTCCGTGGTGTCCATGGTGCGAGGCCATACCACAAAGAATACGGCCAATGACAAGGTGATGATGGGCATGATGAGCAAAGTGTACTTGGAGTCGTAACGATCCGCTGCTCCGTCGATGCCGTAGTGGACTGGCACCACATCGGCCAACCACGGCCAGATGACAACGGTCAAAAGCAACGGCAGGACGCCGATGATGATGGTCAACCATTTACGCATGGTGCTCCCCTTTCAATTGTGCAATCAACAACAACACGTCCTCGAATACGCTCGTGTTGAGCTCGTAGTAGATGTAGTTCTTTTCCCGCGTCTCATAGACCAAACCGGCCTCGCGCAGTTGCGCTAAATGGTACGAAATCGTCGCCTGCGACAAACTGAATTGCTTGGCGATATCACCCGCAGAACGCCGCTCTTGCTTCAATCCGTGCAATATCTCGCGGCGTACCGGATCCGCTAAAGCCTTCAATGTCTCTTGTACCCCCATACGCTGTCATCCCTCTCATCATCTATTTTGATAATCATCGAAATAGATGATAGCACCATTATGTCCGTAATGCAAGTGGTATTTAGAGGTTCATCAAAATACCTCTCTCACCGCATGGTGAGAGAGGTACGGAGCAGGATGAAAGTGGGGCGGATTTAGCCGAAGCGACCGCTGATATAGTCCTCAGTACGCCGATCGGCAGGATTGCGGAAAATTTTGTCGGTATCATCGACTTCCACCAGCTGGCCGGCGCGAGTCTCGCGTTGCATCATCATGAAGGCGGTCACGTCGGAGACGCGGGCTGCCTGTTGCATGTTGTGCGTAACCATGACGATGGTGAAATCACCGCGCAGATCGTTGATGAGGTCTTCGATTTTCAGCGAGGCGATGGGGTCAAGCGCAGAGCAGGGCTCGTCCATCAGCACCACATCGGGCTTGGTGGCAATCGTACGCGCGATACAGAGACGCTGTTGCTGCCCACCCGAAAGCGCCGTGCCGTAGCTCTTGTGCAAACGATCTTTGACTTCATCCCACAGCGCAGCTCGTCGGAGCGATTCTTCTACGCGCTCTGCCAATGTAGTGCGGTTGCGCACACCGAGCACACGCAGACCATAGGCCACGTTGTCAAAAATCGAGAGCTGGAACGGGTTGGGACGCTGGAAGACCATGCCTACCCGACGGCGCAACAGCACCGAATCCACGTCTGCTGCATACACGTTCTCGCCGTCGATGCGGATTTCGCCCTCAGCACGAGCGCCAAAGGTTGCATCGTGCATGCGATTGATGGAGCGCAACAAGGTCGATTTACCGCATCCCGATGGTCCAATGATGGCCGTGACGCGCCCGCTTGGCACATCCATGGTGACATCGTCAATCGCCTTGAAGCTCCCATAAAAGAAGTTGAAATTGCGCATTTCAATCTTGGCGTGCACCGCACCTTCGTGCTGTCGCGCCTGCGCGCGCTTGGCCACCAAATCGGCGAATCCAGCCGTGCTCCGATTCATTGAAATCACGTTTTGCATTGCCATGGTGCTTACCCCACCTTCCCACTAATATACGAT
>Ga0172373_10007517_pt1 | contig 14113 bp, 9 predicted proteins | sample Lak10m_2_FD_114546 | JGI IMG/M metagenome (GOLD analysis project Ga0172373, IMG submission 114546) | Freshwater microbial communities from Kabuno Bay, South-Kivu, Congo - kab_092012_10m | ecosystem: Environmental > Aquatic > Freshwater > Lake | place: Democratic Republic of the Congo: South-Kivu... | reverse complement strand
TGGTTTGTGTGCGACGGCGGCGGTTCCGGCAGCGGGGCGTTATCGGATCCGGATGCAGGCTGCGGCGGTAGGTGAGGGTGTGCAGTCGATTCCTGTGGGTTTGATGCGTGTGCTGCAGAGTGGGCGGGAGGGGCCGGAGTTGTATGACGTGGTGGATATTCCGGCGGGTGAACCGCAGGTTTTGGAATTTGAGTGCGAGCTTGCACCGCGGCAGGCATTTGTCGTGAATCTGCTGACGTACTGGGACATTCGTCGTTTCAAGCGTCCGATCGAGGAGTACACGGGAGCTGGTCTGCGTGTGGACTGGCTGAAGCTGGAGGGTCCGATTGGTGATTGGCCGGGGCCTGGTTATCGGGCGTTGTTTGAGAATCTGCCGCTGCAGGCTCGATCGGTCGTGAAGGCGGAGGCTGCGGGCGGGCGTGTGCCGGTGATTCGTGAGAATCGGCCGATTCAGCAGTGGGAGTCTGATCCGCTGGTGCCTGTGTCTGCGGACGCGCGTGGAGATGCTGAGCGATTGCTGAAGCGATGCAGCATGGTTATCAGCAGCTGCTGACCTCACCTGGTTTTCTGTTGTTGCTGGACAGTGAGCCTGGCAGTCCGCTGGACGATTACCAGTTAGCATCGAGGTTGTCGTATTTTCTGTGGTGTTCGTGTCCGGACGAGCAGTTGCTGGAGGCAGCGGCTGGCGGGCAGCTGCGTGGGGAGGCAGGGCGTCGTGCTCAGGTGGAGCGGATGCTGGGTTCACCGAAGCTGCGTCGTTTTACGACCAGTTTTACGGGGCAATGGCTGGATTTGCGGCGGATTCAGGCGACGCTGCCGGATCCGGCATTGTATCCGGATTTTGATCCGTTGCTGTTGTGGTCGATGCAGCGTGAGACGGAGTTGTTTTTTGAGAAGGTCTTGCGGACGAACGGGGGTGTGCTGGAGTTTGTGGATTCGGACTGGTCGATGCTGAATGAGCGTCTGGGTCAATTGTACGGGGTGAGTGGCCTGCGTGGCAGTATTCCGGTGCGGACAGAGCTGCCGGCGGATTCTGTGCGGGGCGGTGTTTTGACACAGGCGGCAGTATTGAAGGTGACGGCCGACGGGACTCGGACATCGCCGGTGCTGCGTGGAGCGTGGGTGCTGGATCGTCTGCTGGGGACTCCGCCGACCCCGCCGCCGCCCAACATACCGCCGATCGAGCCTGACATTCGTGGTGCGACGACGATTCGTGAGCAGCTGGCGGCTCACCGGAATACTCCGGCCTGCGCGACCTGTCACAATCAGATTGATCCGCCGGGTTTTGCGCTGGAGTGTTTTGATCCGATTGGGAATTACCGTGAGTTTTACCGAGTGACGGTGAAGACGGAGGCTGGTGCAGTTGATTTGCCGTATCGGTCTGGTCGTCCGGTGTATCGTGGACCTGCGGTGGACGCATCGGGGCAATTTGCGGACGGGCGTCAGTTTTCCGGCATTCGTGATTATCGCCGGATGTTGCTGGACCAGCGTCAGCAGCTGGTGCGGAATGTGGTGCAGCGGGTGCTGGAGTTCAGTACCAGTGCGAAGGTGCAGTTTGCGGATCGGGCGCTGTTGTCTGAGATGGTGGAGCGTCTGGAGGGTGAAGGCAGTGGTTTTCGATCGGTGATTTACGAGGTGGTGAACAGTCGGGCATTTCTGTGGAAGTAGAGTGGTGTTTTTGAGCGGGAGCTGTGCAGATGTCAATCCGTCGACTTGATCGCAGGCTGATGCTGAGGTCCGCAGGTGTTGCGCTGGGTTTGCCGATGCTGGAGGCGATGGCTGTGTCTCCTGTGTGTCGTGGTGTGGCGGAGTTACCGGCGGAACCGCGGCGTTTGGTGCTGGTGGGGCAGCCGCTGGGGATGTACGGGCCGAACTTCTTTCCGCAGCAGTCGGGACCGCAGTATGAGGCCAGCCGTTATCTGAGTGCCGTTGAGCGGCATCGGGGGCAGCTGACGGTATTTTCGGGAATGTCACATCACTATCCGGCGGGTCATTTTGCTGAGGTGGCTTTGTTTACGGGTGTATCGCTCTGGCTGGGGACACAGGATCGTCCGGAGATTCCGGGGGTGAATCTTGGTCATCATGATGCATCGCATCATGGTCAGGATCCGGCGAAGCTGGAGCAGCTGGCACTGATTGAGGAGGCTGAGATGCGTGTTTTGGGGGAATTTCTGGATCGTTTGAGGGAGACACAGGAGGACGGAGAGACTTTGCTGGACAGGACAGCAGTGCTGTATGCCAGCAATCTGGGGAATTCGTCATCGCACGACAATTCGAATCTTCCGGTGTTGCTGGCGGGGGGGCGATTTCGTCATCGGGGGCATGTGGTCAGCGACTTGCGGAACAACGTGCGGATGTCGAATTTGTTTGTGAGGATGCTGCGTCATCTGGGTCAGGAGGCGGAGCGATTTGGAGCCAGCGACGGTGTGATCAGTGAGATCTGAGAACTGAGTTATGGGCTTTGAGTGTAGCGTTCCGGCGTCATTTGTTGCTGATAAAGGGCGTCATCTGTTGTGTCGTGGCGACAATTGTGTGGATGAGGATGCTCTTCGAGGGACGGCTGGCTGCCGTTGAGAAGTGGAGGAATAACGGGGAATTCTCAGCTTTTGGGCCTGTTTGAGGGCTGAGGTGCCAGTTGAGTTGTGAAGAAAAAACACGTTGACTGCCTGGATTGGAACTGTCTGTGCAGTGGAGCTGAGCGGGGCTTTGTGTCTGTTGAGTGCGGACACGTGGTTCGGCAGTTGCACACTGTGGGAAGAATTCCGGGGGAAGCAGTCATGCGTGGTTCGTTTGGTTTTCTGTCAGCGATGCGTTCGATTTTGCGACGTGATCGTCGTCGTCGCCAGCGTTCCGGTCAGTTCTCGGCAGAGATGCTTGAGACGCGGCAGCTGTTGACGGCGCTGCAGATGACGGATAACGAGCAGCTGCTTGTTGAGCTGATCAACAGGGCGCGGATGGATCCCGGCGGCGAGGCTGTGCGTCTGGACATTGATCTGAATTTTGGCCTTGTGGCGGGGACCTTGAAGCCGGGTCCTCGTCAGCCTTTGGCTCCAGAGCAGGTCCTGATTGATTCTGCCGGCGCGCATGCTCAGGACATGCTAAATCGTAATTATTTCAGTCATTATACGGCGGGCAGCAAGAACGGGCCGCAGGAGCGTGCGAATGCTCGCGGGTACACCGGATCTGTTGGTGAAAATCTTTCGTGGGGTGGTTCGACAGAAGCGATTGATGAGCTGGAGCAGGTTTATGACCGTCATTTGAATTTATGGCGCAGCAGTGTCCATCGTCGGAATATGCTGGATGATGGGTATGATGAAATTGGTGTGGGGATGCGTTATGGTCGTTACACCAGCGGACCGACGTACAATGCGTCGATGGCAGTGACTGACTTCGGCAGGATCAATGCGAAGCCGTTCATCACGGGTGTGGTGTTTGGGGATCTGGACAATGATAATTTCTATGATCCGGGTGAGAGTGTGCGGGCAGGAACGGTGGCTGCGAGGAATCTGAGTACAGGCGAGGTGGTAGTCACCGACATTGGTAACTCGGGTGGTTATGCGCTGTCAGTCAATCCGGGTTCGTGGCTGGTATCTGCCGAGTATCTGCTGGACGGCGTGATTGCTCAGCAGGTGCATCAGGTGGACGTGGGGGCATTCAATGTGAAGGTTGACTTCAACAGTCAGGATGTGCAGCCGATTCAGCTGACGCTGACATCCAGCAGTGCGGTGATTAACGAGCGTGGCTCCGGCAGTTCGATTTCGGTGACGGCGACGCGAGCATTTCCGATCGGCCATGCGGTGACGATTCAGTTGTTTAACAGCAATTCGCTGGAAGCAACGCTGCCGACATCGGTGACGATACCTGCGGGTGCGAGAAGTGCTTCTGTGACGATGCAGGCGGTGGCAGATAACGTGGTGGACGGTACGACATCCCTGACTGTGTCAACAGCGGCCAGCGGGTATACTCAGGCGTCGCTGAAGCTGAGTGTTGCTGACCGCACTGCTCCGCTGCTGCCGACGGCAGTACAGGTGGTTGCGACGGCGCGTCCGAAGTTTACGTGGAGTGCAGTAGAGGCAGCATCGTCGTACACAATTCACATTGACAATGCGACCACGAAGCAGACTCGACTGCTGGTGGTAAGCGGCATTCGGGATACGTCTTTTGTGCCGTCTGTTGATCTTGGCATCGGGACATACAACGTGTGGGTGCGAGCGACCACAGCGACGGGGCTGCTGAGCACGTGGAGTCCTGTGGGAGTCTGGCAGACTCGACCGGTTCCCGTCCTGCAGAAGGTATCGGTGCCGCAGCAGAACAACACGTTGAACATTGAATGGCTGCCTGTAGCGGGGGCTGCATCTTATGATGTGTGGGTGGATGCATTGTCGACTGGTGTCAAGCAGTACTATCGCAACATGAATGTCACGGGAACGTCGGTTTCCGTCCCCAAAACCCCGGTTGGTCGTTATCAGGTCTGGGTGCGAGCGAAGAATGCGGCTGGTGAGCAGACGGGCTGGGGTGTTCCCGGCAATATGCTGGTGACGTATGTTGTGAAGGGAGTGGCGGTGCGGGCGGGTGACTTTACGTCCACAGCAGAGCTGCGCTGGGATCGTTTGTCCGGAGCAGTGGCGTATGACGTGTGGATTGATGATCGGTCCACGGGAGTGGCGCAGGTGCTGAGGAATACGAAGGTCTCGGGGACTTCTTTGCTGTTGTCTGCATTGTCACCGTCATCGTATACGGCGTGGGTGCGTGGTCGGGATTTGTCGGGGATCTGGCATGCCTGGAGTGCTCCTATGCACTTTGAGTTCAAGCAGCCGGCAGTTGTGCTGCGACCTTTGCCGACGACCAAAGAACGGTCTCCGGTGGTGACCTGGACGGCGGTTGCTGGTGTTACGTCATATCAGGCTCGTCTGCTGAATTCCGACGGCGACGTTCTGGCGTCAGCCACATCGCTGGCGGGCACCAGCTGGACTCCTTCAGCCACACTGGACTCGGGCGAATACCGGATTTGGCTCAAGGCAATTGACTTCCGGGGGAATTCGCTGACGACGGAGGAGTATGTTTTCACTGTGGTATCAGCGGAAGACGCTGCTGGTTCTGAGTCCGGGCTGGAATTGTTGTCGCAGCATCTTGAGCAGCTGACGGGGCAGCTGGACGGCCAGGCACTGGCAGAGCCTGAAAAGCGGGCTGAAGTGACAGCTCGCGTTTTGGTCAGTGCCGAGCTGCCGTTGCAGGCTGAGTCAGTCGGGATGGCTGCGAGGGTGGTTCGAGGTGAGGTTGGTTTGCTGGTGCAGGGGGCAGGTGGCCGGTCTGAGATTGAGCGGGACGGAGGGACCGACGCGAGACTGCTGGAGCAGGTCTTTGAGCGTGTGGCCGGTCTGGAGTTTGAGGAGCAGCGGGTTTCGATCTGAGGACGACGTCTGCGGCTACTGTTTGTTTGGTGCGGCATTGGCTGGCAGGCTGCCGGCCGGTCTTACAGCGGAGCCTTTTCGGGGTCCGTCACCGAGTTGTTCCCGAGCGGTTTCCGCGAGGGTTCGCAGTTTTGCAGCGACTTCCGGGTGCTGTGCCAGCAGATTTGTGGATTCGCCGGGGTCCTGCTGCAGGTCGAAGAGGGATTCTTCGATGGCAGCGGTGGCGTAGCGGACTGGGGTGCCGCCGGTAGCCTGTGGGAGACCGTGGACAGTGCGGTATTCGTGGGGAAAGTGCAGTTTCCAGCGTCCGGAGCGAATGGCCTGCAGTTCATTGCCCCAGTAGAACCAGAGAGCTTCGTGCGGTGACTGGTCGGTCTGTGGGCCAGTGAGCAGGGATTTGAGGCTGAGTCCATCGATGGGTTTGGGAGGCAGCTGAGTGTCGAGCAGTTCAGCGACGGTGGGCAGGATATCGATGGTCATGACGGGGGCCTGGCAGACGGTTCCGGCGGGAATTTGAGCCGGCCAGGTCATGATGCAGGGGACTCGGCAGCCACCGTCGAACATGGTGCCCTTGCCTTCTCGGAGCGGGCCGGCTGATCCGGCATGTTCGCCGTAGCTGAGCCATGGTCCGTTGTCAGAAGTGAAGATGATGAGCGTATTGTCTTCGACCTGGTTTTTGCGGAGTGTGGCGACAATCTGACCGACGGACCAGTCGATTTCCATGAGTACGTCGGCGAAGAGTCCTTTGCCGCTGCGATTTTGGAATTTATTGCCGGCGAAGAGCGGCACGTGGACCATGGAGTGTGGCAGGTACAGGAAGAACGGGCGTTTACCGCAGCGATCAATGAAGGCGGTGGCTTTTTCGGTATAGAGTCTTGTGAGTTCTGCCTGATCGGCGGCGGTGACTGCGGGATTGATGATGGTGTTGTTTTCGAAGAGTGGCAGGTTTGGCCAGCGTTTCAGTCGTTCCTGCATGGGCAGGTGCAGGACTTCTGGGTGGAAAGGCCACATATCATTGCTGTATGGCAGTCCGAAGTATTCGTCGAAGCCGTGCTGGAGCGGCAGGAACTGGTGGTGATGTCCGAGGTGCCATTTGCCGAAGCAGGCGGTGGCATAATTTTTTTGCCGGCAGATTTCTGCGAGTGTGGTTTCGTCGGGATTGATACCGATGTGGCTTTGTGGTCCGAGTGCCCCCTGAATACCGACTCGCACGTTGTAACAGCCGGTCAGGAGTGCGGTTCTTGAGGCGGAGCAGACGGCCTGAGCGACGTAGAAGTCTGTAAAGCGGCGTCCGCGTCTGGCGAGGTCGGTGAGATTGGGAGTGAGTTCCGGGTCACCGCCGAACGGAGCGGGGTCAGCGTAGCCCATGTCATCCATGAAAATCAGAACGATGTTGGGGGAATTTTGGGCGACGGCGAGATTTGTGAGGCAGGCGGTTGTTGCGACGAGGGTGACCAGTGTCAGGAGGAAGCGGACCATGATTTTGGTGCAAGTGGTGTTGTTGGTGGCGGTCGTCATGGGGTGATTTCCTGAGAAAAGCGGGCTTTCGCGGCGGGGTCCGGCGGCGGATTCTGGCAGAATCGGGAGTCCGGGCAAAGGGACTGGCCGGTACTGGCGGGAATTCTGCGGCGTTGTCGGGGGCTGTGTCGGGCGAGGAATCCGGGTTTCCCACTGAGGCGGGCAGCGGTTACACTGTGCTGGGCGGTGTTGTGTGCAGAGTGTCCGGGAAGAGGAAGAAGTACTGCTTGAATTCTGCAGTTGGCGTGGCATTGCTGGGTTCGACCGGCTCGATTGGTACCAGTTGTCTGGATGTGGTCCGGCATCTTGGTGGTCGGCTGCGCATTACGGGGCTGGCGGCCTGGCAGAATCGCGACCGTCTGGAGGCTCAGGCAGCCGAGTTTCAGCCGGACTGGGTGGTGCTTGGCAGTGAGTCTGCGGAGTTGCCGGCGGTGCGTGCGGGGCAGTGCTGTTACCGTGGCTTTGGTGTTTTGGACGAATTGATCCGTCAGCCGGAGACGGGGACGGTTGTTTGTGCGGTGGTGGGAGCAGCGGGGCTGCCTGCGGCCTGGGCTGCGGTGGATGCTGGCAAGCGGGTAGCGCTGGCGAACAAGGAGTCGCTGGTCGTTGCCGGGGGTCTGCTGATGCAGCGGGCAGCGGAGACGGGTGCGCAGGTGATTCCTGTTGACAGTGAGCACAGTGCGATTTTCCAGTGTCTGCAGAGTGGTCGTCGTGCTGAGGTGAAGCGAGTCATTTTGACGGCCAGCGGCGGGCCATTTCGGGGCTGGAGTCGCGAGCAGATGTCAGTTGTGACCCCCGAGATGGCTCTGCAGCATCCGACGTGGCGTATGGGACCGAAGATTACGGTGGATTCGGCGACGATGATGAACAAGGCGCTGGAGATTATCGAGGCGCGGTGGCTGTTTGGGTTAAGTCGGGAGCAGCTGGCGGTGTGTGTGCATCCGCAGTCGCTGGTGCATTCTCTGGTGGAGTACGAGGACGGCTCGGTGATTGCTCAGATGTCGCCGCCAGACATGCGTCTGCCGATCCAGTATGCCCTGACGTATCCGGAGCGTGTGAGTGGTCCGACGAAGCGGACGGACTGGTCCATACCTCAGACGCTGCAGTTATTGCCGCCGGATTTTGAGGCATTTCCGGCATTGCGTCTGGGTTTCGAGGTGGCGGAGAAGGGTGGCACGTGTGGTGCGGTGCTGAATGCGGCCAACGAGGTCGCGGTGGAGAGATTTCTGCAGGGAAAGCTGGAATTTCTCTGCATTACGAAACTGGTTCAGGATATACTGGGCAGTCATAACTACGATGCCGTACCGACGTTGCAGCGGCTGACAGCAGTTGACAACTGGGCGCGAGAGGAAGCACGCAGGTGGAAATCTTGAATTACATGCCGCTGGCGGCTGGTGCCGTTTGGTCGGTTTTTGACGCACTGCAGACAATCCTGGCGGTTGTCTTTGGTCTGGGGATGGTGATTTTCTTCCACGAGCTGGGTCACTTTGCGGTTGCGAAGTGGTGCAACGTGCACGTGGAGCGGTTCAGTATCGGGATTGGGCCGATCATCTGGAGTCACCAGCGTGGTGAGACAGAGTATGCCTTGTCGGTGCTGCCGCTGGGTGGTTACGTGAAGATGCTGGGGCAGGACGATATGGACCCCAATCAGATGACCAGTTCAGAGATTGCCGAGAACCCGAGGTCGTATTCGTCGAAGACGGTGCTGCAGCGGATGGCAATTATTTCTGCCGGCGTGATCATGAATGTGGCGACCGGTTTTTTGTTTTTTGCGATTGGATACTGGAATGGTGTGCCTGAGTCTGCGCCAGTGGTGGGCAGTGTGAAGGCTGGTTTTCCTGCCTGGGAGGCTGGAATTCGCGCGGGTGACCGAGTGACGGCGGTGAACGAAGAGCCGATCCGAAGTTTTTTTGACCTGCAGGAAGCAATTCTGCTGTCGTCGGGTGATCTGAGGATTGACGTTGAGCGAAACGGCAAGGCGCTGCCTGCTCCGATCGTGCTGACTCCGGTGCAGGCTCCGCTTGGGCCTACCATTGGTGTGAATCCGGCGGTGACGACAGAGATCGGTGCGATTGCTGATCCGGGATTGATTGCTGGCGCCGGCATGGCAGTTGAGAAGGCGTCTGAGGGATTTTTGCCGGGGGACAAGATTGTCAGTCTGCAGCCGCAGTCAGAGAGTGCTGAGGCGGGGGCGGACGAGGTTTCTAAGCAGCCTGTGCATTTGATTGCCGATTTGCGGCAGGTGCTGGCGACTTATGCCGACCGTGAGATGGTGTACGGTGTTGAGCGCAAGGGGGCGGACGGTGCGGCGACGACGGTCAGCATTAAAGTTCCTCCTCAGCCGGTTCGAAAGCTGGGCTTTTGGATGGCGATGGGCCCGATCCGGGCAATTCAAAAGGATTCTCCTGCGGCCATGGCGGGTTTGAAGGTGGGGGATACGATTCGGTCGGTGGATGGACTGAAGCCTGGCGAGGACATTGATCCGCTGAGTTTGCCGGTGTATTTTGGCAAGAAAGCGGGTCAGGCTGTGACGGTGATGTATTCGCGTGCGACAAGTGGCGGAAGTGTTGAGGGGCAGTGCGAGTTGACTCCGAATGCGAATCTGCCGGGCTGGATGGAAAGTCCTGACAGCAGTACGTCTCCGCTGACGATTCCGTCAATTGGTCTGGGATATCAGGTACAAAATTATGTGGCGAAGGTTCTGCCGGGTTCCGAGGTGGAAAAACTGGGTGGTCTGTCGCAGCTGACGAAGATCACGAAGGTAGAGTTGCTGCACCGTGAGCCGGGCACAGGCAAGCCGGATGCGCGGGGCAACGAGGAGACTCCGGTAGAGTTGCCATTGACGGCAAAGGAGGATGTTTCAGAGGAGGAGGCCGAGGCGAACTGGGCGTGGGCTTTTGACCAGCTGCAGCGAGCTCCGGGGCGTAAAATCGTACTGCATTTTGAGGATGGCAAGACGACAGGCACGAGGACTTTGCAGGAGCTTGAGCTGGAGGACGACTGGTTTCTCTGGGTGCGGGGTTTTAACCCGGAGATCTGGGAGAGCGAGCAAGTTGTGCTGGGGGCAAAATCGCCTCTGGAGGCGTTGAGTCTGGGGCTGGCCAGGACGCAGAAAGTTGCGTTTTCAATCTACCGCAGTCTGAAAAAGATGGTTCGTCGTGAGGTTGCTGCGAAGTCGCTGAGTGGCCCAGTAGGGATTGCCAAGATTGCTTATAAGGTGGCTGAGCAGGGGTTTCTGGAGTTGCTGGTATTTCTGGGGATTCTGAGTATCAATCTGGCGATCCTGAATTTTCTGCCGATTCCAATTCTGGACGGCGGCCACATGGTGTTTTTGCTGTGGGAGGGGATCACTCGTCGCAAGCCCAGTATCACAGTGATCAACTGGGCGCATGCGGCCGGGATGGTCTTTTTGTTGTCCCTGCTGATCTTTGTGATGTGGATTGACTTGTTTGTGAGCGGCAGCTGACAGGTGCGGGGGCGAGCGTACGGAAGTGGCGGTCGGTGGTCAGAAGCCGGCCGCCTGTACTGCAGTCTGCATCTTTTTCAATCCTTCAGCGGCAACTGCGGTGGCATCCTGCTGCCAGTATCCGGGATTGAAAAGTTCCAGTGACAGGGTGATGTTTCGTGATTTCCCGGCGAGCATTTTCAGGATAGCGGTAAGCGGTGCAATCCCGTCACCCGGGTAGACTCGGTGTGAATCATTGATGCTGTCTCGAGGCGGGTCAGCCGGGAAGTCATTCATGTGGAAGACCTGCAGCGACTGATCGCTGAACAGTGACAGTCCGGCAAAGTCTGAGCCGCCTTTGAAGATGTGGTAGACATCCAGCAGCAGGCAGGAGTCCTGTCGGCCGGTTTCCGCAGCGACCCAGGCGACATCGCCGAGTCGGGACAGGTTTTTCGAGAATCCCCAGACTTCCAGCTGGGGGATGATTCCGGCGTCCGCGCCGATTTTCTGGAGTGCGGCAAATCGTTCGGCAGCAGCAGCCAGTTCGATGACGGGGCTGTCGCCGGAGTGAGCGCCGACGGGGGGCGCGGCGATCCGCGTGCCGCCCATTTGTTTGAGCATGTCCATGTCTTTGCGGGCTTCTTCGAGAGCCTGCTGGCGTTTGGATTCGTCATTGTGAATCCACTGGGCGAAGCCGATGGCGCTGTCGACAGTGAGTCCTGCATCGGCGATACGTTTGCCGAGGTCAGCGATGCTGCCTCCCTGATCGCGGAATTCGCGGAGATTGGGAATCCAGGGTTCGATACCGTCGTAGCCGGCAGCCGCTGCGATTTCAACTTCTCGGACGATTCCGGATTTCTGACCGCGGATGGTGCTGGTGTTGAGGCAGAAGCGAAATTTTTGTTCATAGCTGGCGTGGTGTGGGCCGCTGGCGGAGCAACTGGCCTGTGTGGACGCAGCGGCAAGCGAGGTGACAGCTGTTCCGAGGGCCAGCATGGAGTCGCGACGGTTGTGTTTCATGGCTGGTTTTCTGGGTTTTGGGCAGGAGGTGAGATGTGCGGGTGGCCAGAGTCAGACCATAGGTGATTTGGTGGCGAAGTTCCAGTGACGCATTATTCGGTGGGCTGGGAGTTTTCAGCGGGTTGTGTGGCGGGTCGAATCAGCTGGAAGTAGCGTCGAATGAGGCTTTTTTGTCCGGGTGGGATAGGTTCTGAGCGAAGTGCTGCTTCGCTGAGGGCTTCATATTTTTGGGCATTTTGGCGGTATTGTCGCTCGGCCAGCTGTTGCTGTTGCTGTCCCTCGGATTTTTCTGTTTCGGAAGCGCCTGTACCGGTGTCTTCTCCGTTGAGTTTCAGTTCATTTCCGGCGGCGGAGCGAGCGGTTTGCTGGCCGCGGGGATCGCCGGCGGTGCCTTTACCTGCCTTATTGCCTCCTTTGCCCTGCCCCTGGGCCTGGTTGCCGGCTTCACTTTCGAATTCTGAGCGTGCCTGTGCGAGGCTTTGCATCTGCTGTTGCAGCAGATCAGACAGTTTTTTCTGCCCGGCGAGTCGGCGTGCTTCGGCGGCGAGTCCCTGGGCAGATTCTTCGAATTTCTGAGCGTCGCCATTTTGCAGACCGTCGGCCATTTTTCCGGCGGCATCGGCAACTTTCTGAGACCCCTGCGGGTTTGTGGCCTGCTGAAACTGCTGTTGTATTTGTTGCAGTTTTTCAGTGACAGCGCGACGTTCGCTGCGGTCGAGCTGTGGAGTTTTGGTCTGAGCGAGGGCAGCGGCGGCCTGTTCGAGGTTTCCGGCTTTGAGCATGTCACCGGCTTTTTCCAGTTCATCGGCGGCAGACAGTGCTTCACCGACATCCTGCAATTGTTGGAGGGCGGCCGGGTTGTTGAGTTTTTGCTGCAGTTGCTGCAGTGAGTTTTCCATGTCGGCCAGTTTTGCGAAGGCTTCTTCTGGCGGCAGCGGCTGTGACTGCAGATCCTGCAGCGTGCGATTCATGGATTCGAGGGCCTGCTGCAGGTCGCGGTCCTGACTTTGTTGTGCCGCTTCCTGCAAAGGCTGCAGTTCCTCTTTGATGCGCTGGCTTTCGCGAATGGCAGTTTGACTGGGGCTGGAGTGTTCGGCGGGGACAGGCCAGCTGCCGGGGGCGACGATAGCGAGCAATGTGCCGCAGGCTGTGACTGCCAGTCCGCGTTTCCACGCAGTCGGGGTCCGCAGCGGCAGCAGTCGATCGACGGCAACAGCGGCAAGCGACTGGCGGGCATCGGCGATCTGCAGCTGCTGAATGGTGGTCGGGTGATCGGAGGTGAGGAACTGCAGTGCAGAGGAGAGGCGATCCTTCAGTTGCAGTGTCTGATCGAGCCATTTGGCTGTGTCGTGAACGGTTGCTGGTCGGCAGGCTGTTCTGAGTGCGACAGCGAGGGCAAGTCCGCCGGCTGTGAGCGGCGTGAGCAGAACCGGGAGGGGAGTTTGCAGGAGCGGGGCGACGACTACGGCAGTGGTTAGAACGCAGCCGGTCTGCCAGAGTGTTTGAGCGGCGGCTTCCCAGGTGCGCAAAAGTTTGCGGCGGCGCTGAAACGGGCTGAGGAGTTGCGGCAGATCGGAAGAGTGTTTCATGGCGTCGTTCTCGGGCGGATTTCGAGGCGTCGGAGTGCGACATCGAGCACCAGCAGCAGGGCTGCTGCTGTCAGCAGCCATGTGCGGAGCGGCGTGGATCGGCTGGCGGTTCTGGTGGATTTTCTGAAAACGTCTGAGGGGGCTGGATTCCAGGTACCACTGCTGACAGAGGCGAGTTGCTGCAGGAGATTTTGGTTGACAGGGCGGAGACGAAACTCGCTGGAGATTCCGGCATACAGCGAGCGTGTGGTGCGAATGGGGGGCTGCCGGGGGTGGCTGACTGTGGCTTCCAGATTCCAGATTCCGGTTTGCTGCAGCGGGACGGTGGTTTCGTATCGACCGGGTGCCGTCTGTCTGAGGGTGAATTGTGTTTGCTGCAAAGCGGGGTCACTGGCTTTCAGGCTGACATCGGCGGAGTTGAGAAAAGTGCCATCGGGCAGCAGTGCATCAACGGTCACGAAGGCCTCGGAGTTCTGCTGTCGTATTGAAATCTGCAGATTCTGACTGCCGCCGGGGCGCATCAGCTGTCGAGTGGTTTGAGTCCAGAATTTTCCGAATCCGGGCCACGAGATCCATTCGGCGGCCCAGCGATTTTTGGCATCAGACGTGAAGGCACCGGTCATTCCCAGTCCGTAACGCCACCATGCCAGCAGCGGGTCGCCTTTTTCTGTTGCCAGTATGACTTCAGCGGCTGGTTTGGGGCGGGTTACGACACTGCCCAGCAGCAGCGGGGCGGATTCGAGATCGAGGTCTGCAAATGTCCGAGTGGCTCGGACAATCTGGGGGAGGAATGGTTCTTCGTTGATGGCCGCCTTGCTGGCGGTGAGGGTTTCCCGGGCGAAGATCCGGGGCACCTGTGCAGCATCTTCAGCGTGGTAGAAGCGACCGCGGCCGAGAGTGGCGATGGACTTGAGCAGACGAATATCAGTGGCGTCTTCGGGGCCGAGTGCGACGACGGAAACAGTCATGCGAGCGGCCGACATTTGTCGGGCCAGTCCTTCAAAATTGCCGCTGTTGGAAATGCCATCTGTCAGCATGATGACGTGTTTGAGTCTGAGGCTGGCGGAGTTGAGTGTTTCGAAGGCGGATTCCATCGCCGGAAACATATTGGTGCCTCCGCCGGGCTGAAT